>Ga0335069_10000372_pt1 | contig 75691 bp, 89 predicted proteins | sample Lox_Sample_11_FD_206714 | JGI IMG/M metagenome (GOLD analysis project Ga0335069, IMG submission 206714) | Soil microbial communities from Loxahatchee National Wildlife Refuge, Florida, United States - Lox_Sample_1.1 | ecosystem: Environmental > Terrestrial > Soil > Wetlands | place: USA...
TGGGGCGCGTAGCCGGGGTAGACGCCCGGCTTGCCCGCGAAGAACTCTTCGAGCGTAAGGCCCTTATTGATGTTGAGTTGGATCTGATTGTCGAGCGCCGCCCACCCCGTAGCCAGATCGGGAAAGACGGCGTACCCGCCGCTCGTCCCCGTCTGCCCCACGCCCGCTCTCAGATTCCCGGGGTTGTTGTTGCGGACGGCGATGGACGATGCCCCGGAAGTGAAGCCCTCGAATTGGGCTATCGACTGGGCCATGTCCGTCACCAGGGTCGAGTACCCCAGGCCCAAGCCCCCGAGTCCGGGCCTGCCCCACCTGTATCGGGATGGAATCCTTCCGGTCAACATAGGATTAGGTGGCCCACGGGTTGAACCTGACCATTCTGTCGAGAGCGTCTCTCCTCTGCTTGCACCCGCCGCAGGGCTCTATCCCGAGGGCCCTGGTGAATCTCTCGATTGCGCTCCCCGCCCCTATCGCGCTATGCAGGCCCGGCACCGGAATGGCAAACCTGGGATCCTGCCCCTGGCTCTGGGCTTGTTGGGCTTGCCCGGAATTCAAGTCGATTTGCATTCTAAATCCTCCCTCTCCCGCCTCAGTCTTATTCTACCTGCCGAGTACCTTGAGCAGGATGGCGATGACCCAACCGATGATAGCCACAAAGGTCATGCCGGTCTTCCAACTCCACCGGAAGCCCGTCTCGGCGGCGGCCTTCTCGGCCTTCAGCACGTTGACCTCTTCCTGAATCTCCTTCACCTCCCGCGCGATGTTGGCGGCGGTAGTTTCCGCCATGACAATCTTGGCCGCCATGTTGGAAAGGGAATCGAGTTGACTCTGCGCCGCCACCCGCGCGTCTCCCCGCATGTCTTCGAGGATCTTCCGCATCTGCCGCCGGTCCTCCCTGCTTTCTTCCTTGAAACCGGAGAAATCGAGGGCCTCGAAGCGGGCTTCCAGCTTGGTGATCCGCGCGTCGTTCTCGCGCACGGTGCCCATGCCGTCGATCACCGTGCTCACCTGTGCCTCCAGCCGGGCCAGAGCTTTGTGTAGCTCCTTCTCGAAGGTCACACAGTAGGGGCTGAATGGGGGGTTGTCAGACTCCGACATGCGGCGCTCTCCACTCTCCTCAGAGCGGGGTGATCGAACCATCTTCACCACGGCTCCCATACATCTTCTCCTCACACACTGTACAAGGTCAGGTAGCGCGGCCAGAAGAATCCATACAGGGCGGCGGTGACCTTGCTGGTGCCCACCTGGATCGATCCCGAGGTGTTGGGCACGTTGACGATGGCGTTGACTGTCCAGTGACTGAGCAGGACCTGCCCCTCAGTGAGCGGAAACGGGCTTGCCGGGCTTCCCAGCAGGAACGGGCAGTTGCCCAGGTCCTTGAGGTAGCGCCGGTTGATCTGGATGCGGGTGAGAATGTCTCCTCCACCCTGCACAAAGCCGGTGCCCGAGTACTCCCACCAGAACCCCGTCAGAATTCCGTCGTACCCGGTGGGCACGGTGAGGGAGCAGATGAGATTGTCGCCGGAGGCCGCCGTCGGGGTGGTGATCGACTGGGATATGCGGAACGGGACGGCCTGTGGAGGCACGGCGGAGAACTCGTCCTCCCACGGCAGGAGGTTGCGCCACTGGGCGGGGATCGAGCACAAGTCCAGGAATCTCACTCTCTTCCACCGGGCCTTCTCGATGGCGAGGCAGTTGTCGTAGAGGTTGGGGCGGAAGCAGTTCGCGCGGGGAGCGGGCGGCCCCCCGGGAGAGACGGGATTGTCGACGGGATTGATCGGCGGCGGGGGCGTGGGCCCCGGCAGCACCAGGATCTCGATCACCGACTGATCCACATCCGCCGGGGTGTGGGTCAGGGCCACCGTTTCGATCACCGACTGGTCCACGTCTCCCGGCGGAGTGACGTAGGAGAGGACCTCGATTACGGATTGGTCCACGTCCCCCGGCGAGTGGGGCAGGACGGTGGCCTCGATGGACGAATAATCCACGCGGATGCGGTTGGTGGTGGCTGTAGATTCCCCACGGGCTACCGCCACTCCCTCCGCCTTGATGAACTGCACGGCCACTGCGCCGCCGCCGGGCGAGGCGTTGCCCTCCGCAGTCACCAGGATGACCGCATAGGCTTCCCCATATGCCTGCGCCAGACCTTCTGCGGTGGGGGAGTAGACAAGCTGTTTGATGCGGAACGGGATGGGCCCGAAATAGTATCCGTTGCCACCCCATTCCGTGAAGTCAATCCCGAGCCCACCCATGGGGGTGTCTGTGTAAGACCCGGTGGGGGCGTAGGCAAACTGCCCGATCTCAACCAGCCCGTACCCTCCCGGGTCGGGGAGATAGGACACGATCTCCGGCTGGAAGGACCCCTGGGCCATCGCGACAAACGAAATGGCAAGCCCCGTCATGAGCACCTGGGAGGGGGCCCCTGTGTGCTCGACCTGCGCCGCGTATTGGATGATGGTCTGCGCCATACCCGGGTCCTCAGGCCCGAGGCCTTACGTCAGTCTACGATGTGGCGATCCAGAGCGAAACTTTGGTCTGCGAGGTGTTGGAGTCCGTGATGCAGACCCAGTTATGAGTGTCGAACGCAGTGACCGTGTCCATCGCGAACGGCCCACAGATCAGGAGCGCGTCCCAAAGCTGGCAGGCAACTTTTGGCTCGTCTCCGAAAGCCGTGAGCCCCCAAGCCAGCATGGCGTCCATGGAGAACAGGTTGCCGTTCTGGTAGCGGTAGAATCGTTCGCTGCCCGCAGTCACGTTGGCGTTCCCGCCCCAGGCCGATATCGGAGTAACGAAGAGCGGCATGGAGGGGTAGTTGGAATTGTTCCATCGATTGTTGGCATTCTCCCATATTGAAGTCCCGAATAAGCAGACGAAATTCGGAGCCGCGTTCTGCCCCCAGTCGACGGCTGAGTACCGGAAGTTGTTCTGCGGATCGTCCGTGCTCGAATCCGACAGCGTGTTGGTATGCAGGATCCCGATGTATTGCGGCATGGGAAGGAAGAATGAGGGGACGTAGGGGCACGAGAACAGGCAGAACTCGCGGGCCACCGTCGAATCCCCCGGCACCCACAGGACAAACTGGTAAGGGTTGGCTACAATCTGCCACACCTTAGCCACGCCGGGCAGGAGCGAGGCGCCATAAGCGGTCCCCACCGTGCTTGCCTTGGCCCCGTCCGTGGTGACCATGCTGACCTGAATGCAGGTCCCCCCATTGTCCTTGAAGTGGGCGCGTAGCGCATATCCCTGCGAGGTGGTACCGGTCTGCAACACCATGTCGGTGGTGCCGTGGCCGCTGATCGTGCTCCAGCCAGCCGCGTTGAGGGCCGCCTCGACCCCGGCGCAGATGTTGGCCTTGGTGTCCCCAGTGAAGGTGGTGGTGTATCTGGTGGTTGCGTATTGGACTGCCATGGCATCACTCCTTGAACACGAGATTGCCCGCCGCGATGCTCAACTGGGCACCGTTGGCGAGGCTGTAGGTTACCGGGGCGGCCCACGATCCGAACGCGGCCACGCGCCCGAAGTTGCCGCCCGTCGGCGCGTCGAACAACGCGATGCCCGCCACTGTGATCGGAGAGGTGAGCCCGGCCACTATCGCGAACGTGACGCTCGTCCCCACCACAACCGTCTCCACACCGGACACCACCGAAGGCGGGGGGAAGTTTCCGGAATTATTGGTTATGGGAATACGGGCAAGCCCGGTGTAGGAGGCCTGCACCAGTCCCGTCCCATCCCCGGCGGTAGGCAGGGAGACGAGCAGCTGCGCGTACCACGTCGCCGGAGCCCCCGATCCCAGGTCCTGCTGCAAGTTCGCGGACGCATAAGTGTTTCCGATTCCTGCGCTCATGTGTTGCTCCTATACCTCTACCTCTATACCTCTACCTTCGGACCGAACGGGACCGTGGCGAAGTCCGATATGTCCCACGGATTGCCGCTCACCGGGTTGATGTCGTAAGGCGCCCAAAGCATGTGGTACGTGGTGGTGAGCGCCATGCCCGCCATACCCGTGCCGTTGGCGCACACCGAACTCACCTTCCGCACGCCCACCGTGTCCACCTGTGCGTTGAGCACATGCTGTACCGCTTTGATGGTGCTGGTGACCGGAACGGCACTGACCGAATGGATGTACTGATCCACGTCTCCCACCGTGGCGTCCGTCACGTAGGTGGCCGGGTTGGGCGGGATCGAGGACACCAGATTGAAGTGCGTCGCCCCGGCGGATGTGATCCATTGCAGGGGAGTCGAGTCGCTGACCGGAGGCCCCGAGTACACTCGCACCGGCCCGAGGAAGTCATCGTTCACCCCGCCCGAGGTGTCGCAGATGTAGTAATCGTCGATGGCCACGCTCAGCCCGCTGCCAGGACCCGAGAGCTGCACCGTGTTGGGGCTGCCGTAGCCGAACGGATCCGTGTTGATGCCCGTATAGTGAAGCACCTGGAATCCGTTGACGTTGACCGTGATGTGTCCGCCCGAGGTGGCGAACTTGATCTTGACCTCCAGGTAGTTCCAGTTATTGCTCTGAACGACTCCGGGGGCCGATGGGCCATAGTAGAGGTTGGCGGGATCCGGCCCGATCTGGACAAACACGGACCCATCCGAGTTGACTCTGAGGGAGCCGCACTTATTGCCCGTGGTGCCTCCCGCCAGAAAGATGATGAAATTGCCTGCGCTCACCCCGGTGACGTACTTGGCGCCCGCTCCGGCAATCCAGGTATCGCGTGCGGTGAACGATACCGCAGGCCCAATCGGCCCTCCCTCATAGCACTGAGGACCGGTCCTCGCGAGTCCCGGCGTGGCTACGATGGAGCCGCACCCAATCGGCACTTCGGTGTATTTCTGGCCGAGATCGATGTAGTGATCGAACGAGTCCGTAAACAGTAAGGCCATGGCAGTCTCCTCGTCTCCTATCTCGGATAGAACCAGCCGAACAGGGCGCACACGATCCTGCCGCCTACCAGTGCGCTCGTCGCCGCGTGATTGACCAGATACCTCACGATCTGTCCCGACTGCAATCGGATCGCGCCGGAATTGATGGCGTAAGGAGTAGTGAGGGATCCGAGCGTGGTGTTGATCGCGCCGTAGTCTTTGGCGTAGCGGCGGTTGATCTGTACCCGCCAAGTCAAATCCCCTCCGCCTTCCACAAACCCCGTCCCGGTCCACAGATTGACGTTGGAGATGATCACCCCATCATGCCCTACAGGCACCTGGAAACTGAGCACCTGCACGTCCGTGCCGGAGGCCGCAGGCAGGGGTATGGAGGAGATCTTCGAGTATCTCTGCCCCTGCAAGGGCTGCTTGACCCACGGCGGCTCCGGGTATCTGTGGCCGGGACAGAGATTCGCCAGCCCCCCGCACCGCACGATCTCCATCCACAGGGCGTACTCCTGCATGAGCATCCAGTTGAACTCATTGGGAGGCCACACCCGTTGCAGCAGGTTGCGCGGCACAGGCGTCCCCTGCGGCCCGTCCTGGCCCCACATGAGCCCGGAGTAGAGGTCCGCAGAGTAGTTGGTGAGCTTGGGAGTCAGCAAAGGTCTGGGCATTTGGCTTTCTCCTCGACTAACAGGCACGGCTCCGTGAACATGAGCAGAAGCTGGCAGTAGATCGTGTTGGCCGTGCGATTCGAGATGTACACGTTGACCAGGGCCGGGTCCAGTATCAACCGTGGCTGAGTGAGCAGAACCGGGCTCATCCGGCTCCCGTAATCCGCCGTGCCCTGGCTGTTGACCTGCGCCGCGCTTCCGATGCAGTAGTCCTGGAATAGGGGCACGCCCGTGCAACTGTCGACCACCTGCACGAGCAGGTCCGAGGACTGTGTCGCGACGGGCGTCTGGTCGGGACTGGTGGCCGAAATGGTGTGGAAGTTGTACCCCCACAAGTACGCGCCGTCCGCCGCCGCTATCTGGTAGAAGAACGTGTCGAAGGGGTTGACCGGCTCCCCCTGGTCATCCGGCACCACGTACCACCTCGCCCGGTGATTGACCGCTCTCCGCAGGATGTCCATCTGGCCGAGGGCCTGGGGGAAGTATCTGCACGGGAGCAGTTGGAGCGCCGCGTTGTAGGTGAAGGCGTCGACAACCTGTTTGAGCATATGTCTCTCCTCTCCTTGTCTCGACGCCTTACCTCGACGCCTTGCACGGGATTCGCCAGACCCCGTCGAGCATCACGTTGTAGGTGATCAGCGTGGAAGAAGCGTTGGGCACCAACGAGGTGATGTCCATGATAATGGCTCCCCCCGCCGGGTAGATCATACTCGGCACTGGGAAAATGGCCTGATACGGCGGCCCCTGCGCGGCGCTCACCCTCCCCGCGTTCAGGTATCCCTGCGGGAGCGGGAGATTGGAGAACTGCCTCTGGTTGGGGTCGTAGAGCGTGATCGAGAAGTCCTGGGTGACGAGCGCCCCGGTGCCGGGCGTGGTGATGTCCGCGATCCTGATGCTCATCAACTCGAAGTCGTACTGCTCCATGATCTGGGAGATACGGGTCGGGGTCTGACCAGCCGAGTAATCGACACTGTTCTGGAAGTTGAGCGAGTAGGAATACTTGACCTCGCGGTAGTCGTAAGGCGTGCGGTGGAAGATCGGGCTCGTCCCCGCCGCGAATCTCTTGACTCCCATGAATGCGATGTAGGCGTAGTACACGCCCGAGTTATTGGCCCTGCTCACGGTGAACAAATCAAAACGGATGGAGTTATTCACGTCGTAGAGCTTCTCCGGTACGACAGGCCAGCAATTGGGCATGACCATGCCGGTGGTCGGACTGCCGTTCGCGTACGCGCCCGAGGCGTTCTTCAGATTGAACCTTCCCCCGTTGGCCGCCGTGTCCACCACATTCGGCACTCCGAGGACGCGCCTCAGGACGAACTGCGAATCTCCTTGCAGGGGCAGTGCTATGTCGTTGTAGTTCGCGCCGTCCGCGAGGGAGGTCGCGTCATAGACGTAGGCGAAGGGATAATCGACGAACCCCGCCGGGGTTACATAAGGCTCTTCCGGGAACTTCATCTCCAGTCTCCTTTCCTCTTCTTTGCCTTGAGGTCAGGCTACTTGGAGATATCCGCCAGCCGGTACCGCTTCACCCCGCGAAAGGCGATCTGAATCGTGTTCGACTGCCCGCTGATATCCTGAATGTCGATTCCGATCCTGCCGCCCGCCGGGATGATGATCTCCGGGAATACGGGCCAGGGACTCGCCGCGTCTGCCACGATGTTGGCCGAGGCCACAAACCCGTTGCTCAAATAGTATCCCTGCGAGTCGCTGAAGCGGATCGAAAACGCGCCGGTAGCCAGTCCTATCACAATGGCCCTCCAGGCGAAGTCCGCGTCGTTGGTAGTCGCGACGGTCTGGTCGCTGAGCTTCTGGTTGGCGGTGAGGCTCACGTCATACGGGTACGTGAAGTCGACATCCGTGTACCCTTCCGGGCTGGCGTCCGTCACCCCGTTGAACACGGGAGCGGACTGGGGATTGAAGATCGGGGAATTGAGAGCGCCCACTTTTGTATCTCCTTCAGTGCCCGGGATCCAATAACCCCAGGCGATTTAGACTCTAAATCCTGCCGCCGCCGGGTGCGCTTCCGGTGCCTCTCCCTATCTGCCACTGGCCCTGCTTCCCGCCCCCCGGTCCTGAAGGAGCAACCAGGGGGCGGGAGAGAAGCCATCAGGTACGGGAGCGGGACCGGCCCGGCCTTCGCGGCACTTCGGATGGCGTATCGCGCGATGCGTGCCGTCGGCCTGCCGACCAGCCTGCCGATCCACCCGGCTCTCTACTGCACGCCGCGTGCGTACAGCCCGTCGAGCAGGCACACCAGGGTGAGCCCGGTGCCTCCCGAGGCGGAGGCGGTGAGCGTGGCGGAGGTGCCGTTCAACTGGCCGTAGAACGTCATCTGGTTCTCGATGACGATAGGGATCGCGAGTTTGTGCATGGACTCGCGCCCCGGCTTGCCGTTGCCGAGGATCGTGGTGGACGAGGTGGTGATCGCGGCGTAGATTCCGCCGCCCGCATTGTAGTACCAGAGCGGGCCACGCTGATACGGCTTCTGTCCGAGATAGAACTCGAAGCAGAACCCGTTCAGGATGGTGATCAGATCCGTCAGGTAGATGTCCTCCGAATAACGGATGCGGAAGCCGAAGATCGAGAAGGCCTCCGGGGCGGCCAGTTTCTGCGACTGGGTGAGGTTCGTCAGGGCCAGGGTCTTGCTGCTGGCCGGGCCCACGTTGGTGAACAGGGCCGTGGTCAACACCGTCACGGACGAGCCCGCGTTGAGGGCCACCGTGTCGTAGAGCGGGGTGTGCTGCACGTCCATCCGATTGTTCACGTACACTTCGGAGTTGAACGCATCGACGATCATCTGTTGCTGCGGAGTCATTAATTTTTCCTCTGCTGAAGCTGGTTGACCTACGTTGAATTCGAGGGGCCCGGATCACTTACCCGGGCCCCAGGTCCTAGCAAGGTGTCCAGCACCGGCATCGAGTCCCGGGTCATCCCCGGAACCCCGCTAAGACGCCGGGCGCTAGAAAGCGGTGCCGAAGGCCCGCGCGAGTCCGTTCATGGTGACACGGGCGTTGGTCGGCGTGGCAGGAGCCGGAGCCGGGATGGCGGCGCGGATCGGGTTCTGCGGAACCACGAACTGGCCGGGCATCAGGTCGCCGAGCCCAATCGGCACTCCCCCGACGGTGAAGCCGGGCAGGAAGGCGTTCAGGGCCACGGAGGCCACCTGCATGAGGCCGCCGAACATGACGCCGTTGCCGAACTCGGGATCGAGCTTTCCGGCGCCCCAACCGGACGCCACCGCAGCCACGGCGGAGATGATCACGCGTCCAAACGTGGTGGAGCCGAACGATCCGGTGATCGAGGTGGGGATGAGGGTGGGGATGAACTTCGTCGCCGCCACGCCCACCAGACCACCGCCGATCAGCTTGAGGCTGTCCTTGGAGGTGAACGGGTGTCCGAGCAAGCCCGGATTCCGGCGGCGGTGACTCACGCGCCTCCGGGGGTTCTTCGCGTAATGACGGCGGCGGTTCCTCCGCTTGGGTGCCACGAACACCACGCGGGTGGCGTTGCGTCGGCGGCGGCGGGCGTAGCGGCGCGGGTTGCGGGCAACCCGGCGGCGGCGCACGTTCTTCACTTTGCGTCTGCGTCTTACCATGGTGCTTCTCCTTATGGGATTGAGGGACCCGAGTGTCACCACCAGGGCCGGGTTGGTTCTGCGGGTTCTCCTTCGGCGTGTTTTGCGCGACACCTGGACCTTTCTCCGCTTGGGATTCGTCTTGCGACGTCGGAGGGCGGCCTTCTGCCGGGCAGTTCCGAAGAACTTGATTTGTTTTGCGGTCATCCGCCTCCGCTTCCGGTGGCGGGAATTAGCCAGCCGCTTGACTTTGGTTGTGACTGCCATCGTGACTCCTTTGACTCAGGCCTCCTTAGGCCACTAGGCCGCCAGGGAACAGGGCCGTTGCAGGACCACGATATAAGTCCCGGCGGAACCGGCCACGTTGCCTTTGCTGAAAGTGACGATATTGGAGTTCGTCAGTACAGCCGCGATGGTGCATACGGCTGTTCCCACCACGTTGGGGGTGATCGTGACGAGCGGGAAGTTGAAGGCCAACTGCGCCGTCGAGAGCCCCCAGTTGTGGGTCATCACAAAGCTGGTGTCGGTGTCCGCTCCGATTGCCACAGTAGCCGTGATGGTATTGCACTTCTTTGCCTGTGCGGCAGTGGGAGGCGTAACACCGGCCACCGGGTAAGCGTAAGTGACTGTGACTGCCATTTCTTTCTCCTTTCCTTAGCCCTGTGGGGCTACTGTCTTGCTTCGACTACATCCGTTGCATTCTGGTCCTCCTCCCCCTTGCAAGGGAGGTGGGCCACGGATCTCATGCCGGGCGCGACGGCCCGGACCTTAAGGTGCACGATCTCCAACCGGGGATCGACCTTGATTACCGCGCCCCCGTCCTTGGCGCGGTAACAGAAACTGATGTCCTCTCCCAAGAAGCCCATCTCTGTCCTCCCGTCCACAATCGGGCGGAAGGGCCTGTCGCCAGCCATGCGTCCGATCCGGCTGCGCATGAGCACGGCGGGGAACCCGGTCCAGTCCACGGAGATCGGGATCTGTCCCAGGAGAGCCGTCACCCGGATCGGCTTGCACCGGATGCCGTCTTCGGAGGAGCGGTATCCACAACTGGGAACGGCGTGGATATCGTAGCCATCCGGCTGGCAATAGCACCATGCCGACACCATGTCGAGCATGGGATCGTCGAACATGTCGTTGAGCAGGATCTTGAACTGGTCGAAGGTGAGCAGGTTGTCATCGTCCATCCACAGGATGTAGTCCGCAACGACTCCGCCTTGCCCCTTCATGACCCCGTTCCAGATCGTGGACCTCGTCGCGTACACGTTGGACGAGTACCCGAGATAGAACTGCACGTTATAGGCGTAATCCGGGTCCATGATCAGTTGGGCCAGGAAAGTTGTCCAGTTACTCACCCACACATTCGGGAATTGCTCTCCCGGGATGCAGATGGCGAGATTCAATGGCTTCCGCTCGTTCTCACTCATACGTCTTCCGCTCCTTCGCTTTGACTTGCTCCGCTCGTTCCGCTCGATCTCCCCTTGCCGTAGTACTTCCGGTAGAGCCACCACCCCGCCCCCACGGCAAGCAGGAGGAGGATGACGGATTGCGACTGCGATTGCGATTGCGACTGGTTGGACTGGATCGGGATGCAGTCCCAGAACCCCGTGCTGGCGTCGAGCACCGCGTAGTAGCCCGCGCCGCACCCCGGGTCGACACCGATGCTCTCGGCGGTGACGCCACCGGCAGGCTGAGATACCAAGTCAGAGAGGTCCATATCTAGTTCTCGATCCCCGGACTCACGCCGACGAGCGGCTGCTTGATGAAGTACTGCCCGCCCGTGATGTAGAGCTTCTGGTTCTGCGGCTCGTATTCGAGGTAAGGCCTCTCGCCCGTGTCCTCGCCCAAGTCGTGCTGATAGATGATCTCCTCGAAGTCATCGAACTTCTTCTTCGTCTTGTAAGCCAGATTCCAGTACCGCTTGTTGTTGGTGGGCTTCGCGCCGGGCTCCGGCTCACTGAATACGCCGAGCACCATTCGGTCCTTCAGCCATTTCTTCTCGTCCATCTTGAGCGTCGCCAGATCCACCGACTGGTCGCCGCCCTCGATGTACAGTTGCCTGCCGTCCTCGCTCGAAGCCAGGAACGGAGGGTTCTTCTCGAAGTCGATTCGGACGCGGATCCTGGTTGGGGTGTCGACGTAGATCTCCGTCAGGGTGCCGAGAGCGGCCAGATGCTCATGCTCGTGGTACTCCTCCTCGATCACCACCTCTTCCGTCGACGGAGCGCCGTGGAAGGACTCGTACAGATCGGCGGCGGCACCGGCAGGATTACGTTTGGCTCTGGGCTTGTAGTCCGAATAGAGGATGTAGTTCTGGCGCCCGGCCCGGTCTTCCTTGTATACACAGGTGGCCGCGTACCCCTTGGCCCGAATGCTTTGGACAAGCTGGTCCGCATACTGATCGTCTTCCGGGGTAACAGCAGGGAGCTTGAGACTGTATCTGTAACTCCTCCCCCTGAAGGAGAAGGATTTGGGATTCTTCTTCCAGTCCCACTTACTCCGCTTGTGGCCCCTGGCATACTTCTTTTCCATGGTGGCGCACACCGCTCCCGGATCATATTCCTTCCCTACTCCCGCCTCGCACCGCTCAAACCACCCTGGCCCCGACCCTGGCCGCGCACCCGAATGGTGCCCCGGATTTGCTTCCCCAAACATGCCCTGATACGGATTGCCCTTCGACTTACCGAATCCGTGGAGCTTGGCCCTGGCCGCCGCGTAGGCCTCCTCGCGCGTCTTGCCCCCCACTCCCATGGGCTCCCCGGTCTTGTTGAACCACTCCCACCTGCCGTCCGACTGGGTGAGCCGGATCTCTTCCGTGCTTCCGTCATCCGTGGTATAGGTGGCCTTGTCCGGGTCCTGCTCGTCTGGAGTCGGGCCATCCGGGTTAGGCCTTCGTCCCCCGTGTCTCTCCAGCACGTCGAAGTAGGAGGTATCGTGCTGGCCCATCTCAAGGCTCGATGCCATGTTAGTTGCCCTCCTCCTTCTCAATGCGTGCGATGGCATTCTTGACCTTCTTCGCCCCGCCCGAGTGTGCGTCGAATGCAATCACAATACCCCTGGACCGCAGCCGGGCGTCATCGAGACACATGCCACACTTCTTGTGCCCCGGAGATCCCACGCACTGGATATTCTTGTCGATGGCCTCATTCGGGCATGGCTGAATCCACACGCCCGTCTCCTCGTCCTTGTAGAGTCCCTTCTGCTTGAAGTGATCCACAACCATGGCCGTGCCCCACCCCCGGCTCATGGCCTCCTTGGCATCCGCCGCCGTCTCGCACGAGGCGAGTACGGAGATCTTCGATCCCCACGAGGAGCGGGAGGTGTCGCGCCATGCGTGGGTATAAGCCCACACTTTCTCGCGCCATCCCTGGCATGCATCCGCCAGCATCCGCACCGGTCCGTTGCCTACCGCGTCGCCGACCACATGCAGCCGGAGCGGGAGCCACTTACCCTTGCGCTCGTTGATCTCGATCTGGGTCTTGATGGCCTCCGCCTCCGCCCTGGCGCAGTCCTCCGCGTCCGCGCCCGAGGAGTTGGCCGCCCGATTGAGCCGGAGCCGGGTGATGTTAGTCGGCCCATACTCCGCATAACACCCATACCCTAAGAAGGGGCAGGGTCGCGACGAGTTCCCCTGGTTGGGGCACGAGGCGTTGCTCACATAGGTGGCCGAGGCCATCCCCACCTTCGCGTTTGCACTGGACTCCGCGAGGGTGGCGAGGGATCCGGGCGCGGCGGAGGGATTGGGCATCGTCCTCTCTCCTGCGGCGGAGATGTGGGTGACGAGGTCGAATTTAGAATCTAAATCGTGATCCGGGTTGGACACATAGTGCCTCACCAGATGGGCGGGCAGGGTGACCATGTTGGTGGAGAGGGTGTCGTAGATATCCAGACCGGACTTGACCACGGACTTGGCGACCCTGGCGGCGCGGCGGGCATGGTGTTGGACGGAGGAGTTGTGCTTCTTGCGGCGGGTGGTGGCCCACTCGTCCAGAAATCTCTTGGCATCGTCGACGGTGTCGAATCGCGAGTAAGGATCGGAGGAGACGCGATAGTCTCCGGTAGGCGTGCGGAAGATCTTCTTCCCGCGATATTCCATCACCGGGCCCTCATACTCCTTGCCCGTGCCCGAGGACTTGACTTTCGTACCGGTGCTGGCCCTGGTTGTTTGGGAGGGGGCCTGGGAAGATGGACTTCGCCCAGGAGCGGTCTGGGCGGCGGAAGACCCGGCCCCCGCATACCTCGACGCCGGGCGGCCAGCCAGCCGGTCATCGAAGCCTTGATCGTAAGCGGCACGCAGACGCTGGAGGACGGGCCTGCCGTGCGAGGCATACCCGTGGTCGCAGGCCCACTGGTCAAACAGGCCGGTGTCGGGAGACTCGAATCCGGCGAGATAGGCCGAGTGGAGGGACTGGGGGAGTGCGCTCTTCGACTTGGCGGCACACTTCCGCGCTTCCTTCTTCCTCCCGAACCCGAGGAAGTTGGCCTTGCGCCGGATTATGACTCGCCGCTTCATGCCACTCACTCCTGCTGATCCACTTGTTACTTACCTGTTACTTACCTGTTACTTACGTTACCTATGAGCCGTACTGGCCGACATACGATGCCGCCCGTTTGTATCCCCTGTATTGGGAGCGCAGGGCCGCGCGTTTCTGGCGGTACTCCGATCCGGACGGCTCAAAGATGAACCAGAGCACGAGCCCTCCCGCGATCCATCCCCATAACGGGATCTGGAAGCTACCGATCCCGTAGTCGGTGGTGAGGGTGTTCTCGATGGACGTGAGCGTCGAGGAGAAGTCTCCCAGCCCCTTCAGCCCTCCCGCACACCCGCACCCGGCGAGGCCAGCGCACCCGCACCCCAGGCCGCTAAGGCCCTGCCCGGATCCGGCCACCGGGGATATGACGGAGGTGGAGGCGAGAGCGTCGCGGATCGGGTTCTGCGGCACGGCGAACGCGGCGGGGAGCAGTTCCCCGATGTGGGGCACGTAGGCCGCGTGGCCGCGCATCAGTCCCTGGACGGAGGGCACAAGCGCCGTGCCCGGGTCGTTGGCGTCCGCAATGGGGTTCTGCGGCACAACGAAGTTTCCCGGCAACAGGTCGCCGAATCCGGGGGCCGGGTGGAAGTTGAGATGAGGCATCGTCTGATATCTCCTATTTCGCAACCATGACTACCGCGACAATCCCGATAGCCAGGACTGCCAGAAAGATCGGGCCGTTATAGTCGCCCATGACCAGACTGCATGTGGCCGAGGGGCCGAGCACGGAAGAGAGCGTGGGATAGTTGGTCGAGGCATAATCCGCGCACTGGGCCTTGTTGATGGCCGCCGTGGCCGAGTCCGCTTCCGACACCGGAGCGCAGGCCGTAATCAGGGATCCGGAGGCGGGGATCAGGGAACACCACCAGGGGACCGAGGCAGTGCCCGAAGCCGATACGTTCGCCACCGGTTACCTCCTCCCCTTCGAGGCGCTCACGCTCGTGAGCAGGACGAAGAACGCGCCGAATCCCAGAAGCCACCACACCACGGTCGAGGACGTGGGGGTCTGGTTGCCGCCCGTGCCGGATCCCGTGCCTGCCCCCACGCCCGAGCCGGAGCCCTTGGTGCCGATCCCGGTGCCCTGCGTGGTGGAGCCCCCGGTTGGGAGGCCGGTGCCGCCCGGCGTACCGGTGACTTGGCCGCCTCCGCCGGTAGAGCCGGTAGAGCCGGTAGAGCCGGTAGCGCCGCCCGTCGAGGGAGTGGTGGAAGTGGTGGTGCAATGGCCTGCCGAGTCGCAGGTGATGTCGGGGCCGCACGCGCCGCCCGCACAGATCGTTCCGGCTTGCCCGGACTGGATGCCGGGGTCGACCGAGTTATCGACCGTCGCGATGTAAGTGCAATCGCCTCCCTGCCCGTCCGTGGCCGGGTCGATGGTGGTGAAGGAATTGCCGTTCACCGTGCAGGAGTAGACATCCACGGTATTGCCGAGTCCACCTAAGTGGATCATCATACGGTCTTCCTCCTCTCCCTATCTCCCACTCTCCGCACGCCTATCTTCGGAGGCCTGGGCCCGGCGCTTTGCCGGATCATGTTGCGGAGCTTCCGCATGGGCTCGTTGTGCGGGCCCAGGTTGGCCCTGCACACCAGTTCCAGTTCCGGCCTCAACTCGTGATAGATGTCCTTCGCGAGAGGGCTGGCCTTCATCTCGACGATACGGTCCAGGACCTTCATCGCCAGGATGTCCAGGCGGCCAGTCGGATCGGTGCTGGTGCGTTTCGCCATGCCTACTTCTTCTTGGGCCTGCTGAACAGCACGGCAAGCCCCGCCCCCACCCAGAACCACCACGGCGTCTTGGCGCACTCGGACAATTGATCCGAGGTGGAGCCGGTCTGTCCCTGCGTCTCAGAGAGGTAACAGCTTTCCAGGGGCCGCCATCCTAACATCTGTGCCATCGCATCTCCTCCTTAGGTCACTCACTCATTTACTGTCAGAGGCGGCACGGCACTGGACCAGGGCGGCACTGGCCCAAGCACCGGCACGCTGTAAGTCGAGATAGACGGAACCAACACGCCAGCCGGTCCCTGCACCGCTCCACCCTGCACCGCCACGGGGATCACCGACGCGGCCACGGTGGGCGAGGTCACGGTGGGCTGCACCGTCCCTCCCACCACGCTACCGGCGGGGGCCACCTGGGCCGTGGGAGAAGTGGCCGTGGCATTGGGACTGGAGCTTGTGGCAGTCGTGGCGGTGCTCGACGATTTCTGGTTGTACAGGTAGTAGAGGAGCGCCGCTCCCCCGAGAATCCATGCCCAGTTCACCGTTATTCTCCTTTCGCGTGGGCGCTAGGTGGCCCACCCTCCGTACACTCCGACCGGCCTGCGCCTGCGCCACCCGAGCCCGGCAAGCCCGCTCGATTGCAGGAACGGGAGCACGGCGGCCCACCAAGTCTGGAAAGTCACGGGCGCGTGGGCATCGCTGGCGTTGGGGAACATGGACTCCGGCGCGGGCGCGGTGTAGCCAGGGGTCACCTGCATCAGGAAGTAGTTCCAGGTGTCCGGAGACTGGGAGCCGGAGATGTAAGTGGAACTGACTCCCGAGGAGTTGATGAAGGCCACCACCTTCGCCTGCAACTGATCGGCCTTCGACTGCACGGCAATGGTGGTGGTGCTGGTGCCCTGCGCCGGGGTGGTGGTGGCGCCGGTTGTGCCGGTGGCGACGGTGGTGCCGGTGGAGGAGGCGAGGGGCTGCATCAAAGTGGGGTACTTGACCAGAGCGGCGTATATGCACGCGGCGGTAGTGGGGTCGATGTTACCGGACGCCTGGGAGACGAGGCTCTGGTATAGCTGCATGCCCGTCATTCCCTTGTCCGCCGCCGAGGTGTTGTAGGCCGCCGCGACGGTTTTCAGGTCCGCATCCGATGCCCCGCAGGTGGCAGTGCCCCCCGTGGTGCCCGTGCCGGTGCCGGTGCCGGTGCTGGTGGTGGAAGTCCCGAGCAGTCCCGTCTGTTTCATCAGAAAGTACGCGGCCACCCCGAGAATGAGGACTAACACTCCGTTCTTCACTTTCTCGCTCCTTTCTTGGGCTTGAGCAGGAGATACAGACCCACCAGCCCGGCGGCGGCCATCAATGCATGGTTCTGCACCCAGAGATTGAAGTCGCAGAGCCACCCGGTAGCCGTATCAGCCACGGTGCCGGTCTTCGGCGGGGTGATACTCGGATAGACGGCAGTCAGTGTAATAGGGCCCATATCAGTGCCCGTAGCCGCCGCTTCGGACGGCGAGGAAGCCGGTGCCGAGTTATCACCCGCGCCGAGGTATTGCGCGGCCAGCACGCTCTGCACATTCGGATCGGATACAGCCATAACTCATCTCCTCTTATTCGCGACTAAGACGGCCACGATTCCAGCCGCCAGCAATAACGAGCCCCATCCCAACCCGCTCATCCCCGATCCGGACCCCGGGCTTGCGGCCTGGGATTGAGACTGGGACTGCGCCTGGGCTTGAGAGGACAAGGTCTGCGCCGTGCTCGACACGCCCGACCCCATGGGGACTGATCCCGGCTGATCGGACTGATCGGACTGATCGGACTGATCATATTGGTCGACGAGCCCGGCGATGGTCACCGGCTTGGGGTGGTTGTGGAAATACCACGGCCCCCTGCCCTCCACCATGGTGGTGGGGTTCGATCCAAGCCTGTTCAGCATCCGGCTGATCTCCATGTCCCACGTCGTGGAGTGCAGTTTGAAGGGAGAGATAGCTACCTGTGGCATTACTTCTTTCCTCCCATGACCAGGAACAGGCCTACCGCCGCCGCGCCGATGACTAACAGGCTGGTGGTCTGGCTCATGCCGAACAGGCTGAATCCCGCGCCGGATCCTGTTCCACTGGTGGAGCCGGTGCCGGAGGTCTGCTGGGTGGCCGTCTGCACAATCCCCCCGCCGTTGGACGTCGAGGTCCCTCCGCCCGTGCTGGTAGTAACAGGTATGCCAGTGCCCGTGCCCGCGCCTGCACCCGTGCCTGTGCCTGTGCTGGCGCCTGCGCCGGTCACAACCGTCCCCGTGGATGAGGGGAGGGTCTGCTGCGCCTGCTCCTGCGCCACCTGCTGCGCCGCCGCTTGGCTCTCGGCCACGTCTGCCTGCCAGTTGGCATCGAGTTGCGCGTTGAAACTCGTGTACCCCAATGCCTCGATCTTCGCCGCCCAGACATCCGCCGGAGGCGCTACGAAGTGATGCACGGCGCGGGTCGCATCGCGGGCCACGAGATCTTGCAGGTAGGGGCTCCAGGACCGTTCCAGCGTGCCGTCCGGATTCACTATCATCAACGTTCCGGAACTCTCCACCGTGTAGGGCATCGAGTAACTCGGGTTGTACACGGCGTTGATCATCTGTGTGTACATGCCGGAATAGTCGGGCGCGTAAACTGTCTGTCCACCCGCCGTCTGCCATTCCTGCCCGATGCTGCCGTAGAAGGCCGCGATGTTGGCGGCCAACGAGCCCTGGTCTTGTGGGACGAAGTTTCCCGCCCCGGCCACCACCCCCATCCCTCCGAATCCGTTGAGCCCCATTCCCGACATTCCCGAACCGGGGACGTTGATCTGTTTCATCCCGAGCCGGGAGAACGGACTCCTGTCCATGCTATGTGGGTGCACTTGAAACTGGAACGGCCTTACCCGGATGTTAGCCATGTTAGTTGTCCCCCATAACCAGGACCAGGGCGATGGCCCCGAGTCCCAGGTAGGCCAGAGATTTAGAGTCTAAAGAAGTAGTGCCGCCGCTGGAGGCCGAGGTGGAAGTGGAGGTAGAGGCCGAAGTGGAGGTCGAGGTCCCGGAGTCGAGGGAGATATCGGCGGCCACCGTCTGGTCGTTGGCTACGATGTCGCGGTAGCCGTTGAACCAGTTCCAGCACTGCCCGGGCTGAGGCTCACCGGGATAGGAGAGCAGGGGGGAGGTGGTGGTCTGAAGCCACTTGCAGGCCCCGGCCTGACGGTCCGCGATGCAGTTCTGTCCCGCCGTGCCGAGCCCCGCCTGACTGCACCTCTGCACCAGCCCCTGCCATGCCGCGTCGATGACTCCGAGCACGGCATTCTGCGCCGCCTGGGTGCGGGGAGCGGGGAGTGCGAAGTAGGCCTGGACGGCCTGCTTGATCGTGTCCTCGGCTTGGTTGGCCCATTCGGAAGTGACCACGCAAGTCTCGCCGCATCCCCTGCCGAGCAGGACGGTGATGGCAAGCATGGCCCCCGCGATGATGGGGCCGATGAAGGGCACGATGCCGGAGGCCGCGATGGCCGCGCCAAGTCCCGTGGTGGCTCCGGCGGCGGTGGCGGAGGCGGCCAGGGCACCGGCCACGGCGCCTGCGGAAGAGAGGGTAGCGCCCGCGATGGCGGAGGCCTGCTTCTCGGCGGGGCTCATATCACCCAATCCGGCAAGCCCGAGCCCGAGGCAAGGAAGACAACCCACCCCACTGCCGGTGCGGTAGCGCACGGGGCTACGCATGACTGCATATCCGTGGGCCGCGCGGTATGGGGTGAGTTGGCGCATGAGTTAGGAGATCTCCGTGGGCTTGGTGGCCGAGGCCGGAGCCGGAGCCGGAGCCGCAGAGCCGTAGCCGTGAGACTCCATCCAGGCCTCGATCAACTGGTCCGTCTCCTCGGCGGATTGGACCGCACCGTCCTGGATGGTCTGGATCTGGACGGTGATGTCGGAGGAGGAGGACTCGAAGAGAGCCTTGATCTTGAGCGCCGCCTCGATGCCGGTGGGGACGAGGGTGGCGAGGAGCGAGACACCCTGGAACACGAGAGCGATGACGTTGGCCGCCGTACCGGTCGGAACAATCGGAGTCGCCATTTACTTTGCTCCCTGGGCAGTGGTTACCGCCACGGTGATGGACTGCACGATGGTCTGGATCGAGCGCACCAGCGAGATCACGAGCGGAGGAGTGGCCGTGGTCTGCGCGAGGTAGGGCTTGACCGAGTCGGGCAGGCTCATGCGGTTGAGGTCTGCCTGGATCTGGATGACGAAGGTGGGCCAGTCGATGGACTTCGCGGTCACGGCTTTGAGCGTGATCTCGGACGCCTCGACGGCCAGGGCCACGTTGCGGCTCCAGTCGAGGATCGCCTTGGCCTCCGCCTGGGAGATGAGATTGGCGGCCTGCACAGAGATGACACCCTGCGCCACGGCTTCGTTTCCCGTGCTGATCGCAGCCACGGTCTGGTTGATGGTGAGGAGCGCCTTGGTCTGCGCGTCCGTCGAGTTGATGGTGGCCGAATGCATACAGCTAATGGATGTGAGTACGCCCGCCAGGAGCAGGACCACTGCCGCGCGGGCGAGTTTCGCTTGTGTGGTCATAGAAGTCATACTCGTTGGTACTGGAACCTCTCCTCCTGGGTCATGCCCGGCTCCCCGGCTGCTTTGAGCAACTTGTTGGTGAGCGGAGGGAGGAAGTGGGAGATGATGGCAGTCCGCAGGGAGCCGTGCTTGGCCTCTGAATCGACCTGATGTAACGCGCCCATGTAGTGGCCGAGGGCATAGTGGTTGTAGTAGGGCTTGGCCGATTGCTTGCGGTCATACTCCGTCAACACATGAAGCAGTTTGGCGTGCGTGCGCTCATCGATTGGATTGGAGCGCACCCACTTCTGCAAAGCCCGCGCGATGCGCTTCGTCTTCGACGGGTTTTGTCTTCGCGCCCTCCGCTTCGAGGAGGACTTGGACTTGGTGCGCCGCTTGGTGGCCGAGCGCCTGCCGCGTGCCGTCTTGCGTCTGGTTTTGGCTTTGGGCTTGGTCCCGGCGTATACGACACGCTTGCCGCCCGGCCCCTTGCGCGTCAGGTAGCGCGGGCCCATCTGATCGGTGCGGGCGCCGTACTCGTCGCCTGCCCGCTCCTCGTCGTAGTCTGCGCTCCGGCGCAGGGGGTGGAACTTTCCACCGGCCCAGAACCCGGCCTGCACGTTCCGGCGCACCGGATTGTGCTTACTGCGGTTGGCCTTGATCTCCACCCGCATGTGCAGCTTGTTGGCGAGTTTCTGCGCGTAGGTGCGGGCCGCCGAGTCCGACTTGAGATAACGTCCGTCCGTGGCGTGGGGACTGCCGCCCGCGACTCCCACCGGGTATGCGTTGAATGTGTACCAGCCCATGACGCTCTCCTTACTTCTTGCTCATCATGAAAATGAATAACAGCAGCCCGCCGCCGATCAACAGGACGGTGGTTCCACTGAGCACGGTGGATCCGATCTTGACCGTCCCCGTCTGGGAGGTGATCGGGTAGCCTGTGGTCTGCCGCGAGGTAGCTCCCGTGGACGTCTGCACCGTGCCGGGCTGGATGGCCTCCAGCTTGGCGACATCGAGGATGCCCTGCGTGGCGGCGGTGATGACGGGGGTCCAGTTGGTGGAAGTCGTACCGGAAGGAGTGGAGGCCGGAGTGCCGGTGCTCGATCCGCCCCCGGTATAAGTCACCGTGCCGGTTGGCATGCCGGGATAGTTGAGGACGGTAGTCGAGGTTCCGCCGCCCGATCCTGTCGATCCGCTGCCGGAGCAGGGGTCCGGGTCCATGCATGCGCCGCTCTCGTCCACCATCGAGCAATCGCATCCCAGTCCCGAGATTCCGAGACGGGACTTGATTCTCTGGATCGCGGCGCGGCGGCGGGCCAGCACCTGCGGGCGCACCACGCGCCTGACGGGCGCTGCACGCACTCCCAGGCCTCCCAGGCCTCCCAAGTCTCCGAGCCCGGCCATGGACTTCGACGCGAACAGATCCTGGACCTGGGAAGGCGAGAGCATCGAGTCCGGGACCACGGTATAGGACGGAAGCATCATACGGGCAATCCTTTCGCTAACAGGTATGCCGCGCCCCCCACTGCCGCAACCAGGGCCAGCACGTTGATTGAAGACTCCGTGGACACGGGGACATCCACGGACCATTCCCTGCGCCGGTAGACTCCCTCCGTCACCTCCCACCCGACGTAGGGCCCATGCGAGAAGTCGACGGGCGTGCGCTGGCCGCCGGGATAGGCGACGCAGTAAACGTGGGACCAGTTGCGGGGAAGCTGGGGATCGGCGGCCACGGTGCAGAAGTTGATCTTGATGCCCGAAGCACGGAGGAGCGCCGCGCCGTACATCACGTAGTCATCGCAGTCTCCCTGGGCCCGCGAGGCCACGCTCATGTCGCGCGGGCGGATCAGCACCTCCGCCACGTCCTCGTTGCTGCCAACCAGGGAGGCGACCGGCCTGCCGGTGTCCTCGTCGCGTACGAAGTGCATCCGGCTGCGCACCCAGTTGAACACTCCGGCGACGGGATCCGCGCCCATGTTCGCGTCGCGGAGGAAGGCCGCGTCCATCCGTATCTCCGGGCTTGCCGTATCGGTGCGGACGTAGGAGGCCATCAACGCGAGGACCTGGGCGCACTGCGTGTCGGGATCGTCGCTCACCACGTCGATGCGGTAATGCAGTTGTTGCCCGAAGCCGGGATGGTAGAGAGTGCCGGTGAGGCCGCTCAATTCCATCCGGCGCACCTCATATAAGGAAGGCCGGGACGGGGATCGGCGGGACCGGCGGGGAGGATCTCCACCGGGCAACAACGAGGACTAGCGAGGCCACTGGTTGGCAATCCGGCTTGCCCCGGCCCGGCCCCCAGGTGACTCGCCCGAGCACCTGGAGCTTGGGATCTCAGCACGGGCCCCACCATAACGCCATGCCGTTTGCCGCGCCATACACGGTGTTGTGGAAGCCCATTAAGTATTACCGGCGGAGCGCATCGATCCCCGGGCAGGAGGCCGAGTGCGGGTACAATCGCCATATCAGGACACATTCCAAACGTGGAACAGGAGGCAATTATCGTGGCAAGCAACAGATACAACAGGCCCACCAAACTACCAAAATCGACCACTCACGAGATGCTGGACCTCAACCAGTCGGTCTATCCCGAGGATTCGCCCGCTTCGCCCTCTCCTCCCGTGGCCGTGGCCGATCCCACGCCGTCCAATGCCGGGATCCAGGGAGTGGAGGCGGCGGCCCCCATGCCTGAGCCGGGCGGTGATCCGGAAGGTGAGCCGGAACAGGACCCGGAGGATCCAGTAAGGCCTATACGGGCCCCAGATCCAGGCCCCGGACCTCACCCGGACAAAGACAGGGAGCCAGGACCGGCTACAGGCCCGATCCCTGTGGCGCAGAGCCCGGCCAGAGCCTCCCAGGCCAGGGGGGAGGTGGTATCAGACCCCCCGGCGCCCCGAGAGCCTGTAGGGCCAGCCACGGGGCCTGCTGCAGGGCCTGCTACAGGGCTTGATACGAGGCCGGGAGCGGGGTACTCCAAGCCCCGTCCCGGGGCAGGCCTGGACACCCCTACAGTCAGGGCGGAGGCCCGCCATAGGGGCGAGGTGACCGGGCCTGGGGCCAGGGAGCGCAGGCAGGAGCCAAAACAGAGCCCGAGGACGGAAACGCCTCAGCCGGGCATGACCGACATCGGCTCTCCCTTCCCCACGCCGAAGCAGTTTGACCTCTCGCCCGAAGACTTCTTCACGTACTGGAGAGATCTCCGTCCGAGCGACCAGGACCGGGTGATGGTGTACGCCTACCGGTTGTGGCCGGTGTGCGACGTGTTGCAAAATCTCCCGCCGGAGGAGATCGAGGCCATCGCGCGGAAGGAGAAGCCCAAGCCCCCGGTCAACATCGCCAAGTTCGTCTCGCCGTGGGGCACCGCCCAAACCTACCGGCAGGACATCCTGCACCGCTTCGGGAGCGGGGATTACAATTTCAGGCTGAACGACACCTCCGCGCCCCTGCCGAGCGGCAAGCGGGGGAGCCGCACCGTCTGCATGACCACGGTGAGCGGGCTGCGCGACTTCGATCATTACCCTCCCGTACTGGACGTGAGCGAACTGGTGGTGGCAGACCCCGCCAACCAGAGTTACGTGCGGTGGAGGCAACTCAAGGGTCTTAAGACGCCCGGCGCGGAGAGTGACCGGATGGAAGGAGATGACGAAATGGCGGGAGCCGAGGCAGTCAAAGCACTCACGGGCACCGTGGCATCGCTCACGGAGAAGCTCACCAACCAGAAGATGGATCCCAACATGGCCGCGACGGGCCGCGCGGCGGAGGTGGTGGCCGATGCCGCCAAGCAAGGACAGCAGATTATTGCGGAGGCAATGCGGGTGGCGCGGGAGACTGCCGCCGCCAGCCAGAACCCCCACGCCTATCACGAGGACATCATGAACGCAGCCAAAACTCTCACCCCGCCTCCTCCGCCGCCCGGATCCTCCATCGGGGTCGCCGAGATCCTGGGCATCTTCCAGACCTTCATCGCGTCGCAACAGACCCAGTTCTCCTCGATGCTCTCGCTCGTTCAGGAGAACGCACGCACACAAATGGAGGAGATGCGGACGCGTCTCAAAATCACCGAAGAGCGGCTCACTGCGGCCCTCACTCCCAAAACTGAATCCAACTCCGGCAACTCCGGATCCTCCACCAGCAACCCGAAGCCGAAGGGATTGCTGGAACAGTTGAAGGAGATGAAAGAGGTGGTGGACATGTTTGGGGGCCTGAACGAGGCCTCCGAGAAATCCGGCATGCCGGGGTGGGTGCCGATTGCGGCCCAGGCGGCCCAGGGAGTCCTGGGCAACTTGGCTACGCTCGTCTACAACATGAAGCTCCAACCGGGCCAAGCGCCCATGGCTCCCATGCCTCCTGCCCAGGTGGGCGAGACGGAGGAGTTGGAACCCGAGCCGGGGCAGGAAGAGGAGACGGAAATGGGAATGGTACTGAATCTGGTGAAACAGCTAGAAGCCCCCCTGTTGAACGCCTTGCAGCAGGGCAAGACGGGCTATCAATTCGGCGCGGAGTTCCTGTTGCAGCAGGGAGACATGGCGTACTCATGGATGTGCGAACAGGGATCCGACAAACTGCTTACCTACCTGCAACTGCACCCGCCGCTCTGGGCTCAGTTGATCCGCATCCCGGACCGCTTCGCGCAGTTCCTCAACCAGTTCCTGGAGAGGGACAAGGTGCTCTCCCTGGCGCAGAGGATGCGCATGGCGGCCTCCGGTGTCCGCGTCCCCCAGCCCATTCACCAATCCGCCCAGGCTCCCCCACCTCCGGCCAGACCCATGACCCAGGCTCACCCGGCTTACCCGCCCCCGCCTCAAGCCCCATCCCCGGCTCCAGCCCCCACCCCAGCCCCCACTCCAGCCCCCACTCCCGTCTCCGGCTCCAACACCACCGTCATCCGCCCCGAGGTGCAGACCGTGATCATGGACCCGGCGCAACGGATGGGCCCGGGCCGGGGGGTGTCCAGACCGAAGGTTGTGACGGTGGAGGGTGTGGAGAGCACGGAGGGAACGGCTCAAGGAGGAGAGCCCGCCAAATAATTTAGAATCTAAAAGAGGGTCTTTGCTTCCATCAAGCAGGGGCGGCCTCCTCCCCACTGGAGCGTGGGAGAGGAGGCCGCCCTTTTTTATTGCGGGAGAGACGAGGGAGAGCTAGTCGGGAATCGTCAGGGTGTCGGAGCCGGGGTCAGAAGCGGGGATGCCAAGGGTGGCGTCCACGATAGTGACGGCGGGATCTCCGATGGAGACAGCCAAAGGGTTTCCGGGAGGCCCGTCGAAGTTGAGTTGGAACGAGTAGTTGGGGAGGGCCGTGCCGTTCGCGTCCGTCGCCATGAGGGTCACCGTGCATGGGGTTGTCTGGCCGGAAGGCAGGGTGACCTTCCGGGCAATGTAGATGTCGCCGTGCCCGGCATCCAGGCCCGCGAAGAAATTGGTGTAGTCGCTTACCTGCACCTTGCGGCCCTTGAGTTGCGCCGGGTTGGAGTTGGTGTCGACTCCGGTGGGGAATGAGAACTTCGCCGCGTGCCCATTCGGGACAGTTAGTGGTGAAAGTGGCATGATCGTTTCCGTGTCCTTTGCTGGTTGATGTTGATGTTGGTATTGGTGTTGGTACTGCTGGTGCACCGGGCGGGCCATCTCGCTTATCGCCGTGGCCGCCGCGAGGGTAAGCAGGGAAGGAATCAGCAGGAGGATCAGATTGCAGAGGTGGGTGACAGGGTCCATGGATCCGTCCGGGCACCCATGAGATTAACACGGCGCCTGAGTCAGGGCCTGAGGTTAGGGCCTGGGGCCAGGGACTGGCGCCCGGACGGCAAACTGCGGATACTGCGGTTAGCGCCTGCGGGACTGGGTGCGGGGGCGGCGGGTCTGGATGAACTCGCGGTACTGCATTTCCTGCAATGCCCGGTCTGCCGCCAGGGCCGCCAGCCGCACGGCCTCCTCGATCTGTTCCTGGGAAGGGAGCGTGCGGAACATGGTGGAGTTGTCCCCCTGCTCGATGGTGTCTTCGCCAACCAGGGCCGCCACCATCGCGCCCGAATAGTCTTGCAGGAGGTCCGTCCAGATGTCCCGGTACTCGATGCCCCAACGGGGGAGAGGGAACCGTTGCGGGTCCCTGTCGGGCAGTTGCCGCGCCTCCTCCCTCTCCCTGCGTTCGCGATCCCGATCCCGATCCTTGGTGCCGTCGCCGTTCATAAGAGTGCTCCTGTGTCTATTTCTTCGAGCAGAGGTCCGCCAGCTTGGAAAGAATGCTGCGGGCGGAGACTTTTCCGGTGCAGAAGCGGCAGAAATCCTGGCACCAGATCTGCCACGGCTCCGCCTCTCCGCCTTCCGGAATCTTCGCAAAGGCCTCCTCGAAGGGCAACCGGATTTCCTTCGCCGTGCGGGCCTTCTGCGCGGCCTCCGGCTTCTGCTTGCTTTTCTGTTTCCGCACCGCCGTGCGCGTGACTTTGCCGCCGCCCGTCTGGGCCGCCTTGAGGGCCTTGGCCCGCTCCTCCGGCTCCAGGTCCGCAAGCTCGTATGCCGTGGCGACTGCGATGCCCTTCTTGCCGCCCGTCTCCTCATGCTGCGCGACGAGCTTCTGCTCCGAGGGGGAGAGCTTGGTCAGCTTCAGCGTCTGCGTGACCCAACCCTCCGACACGTTCATCGAGCGGGCGATCTCCTTGCCGGTCATCTCGAATCCGCCCTCCGCGATGGGAGCTTTCATGCGGGAGATGTTGTGGGCCTTGTCCACGCTCGTGAGTTCCTTGCGGTGCAGGTTCTCCACGGCGTTGGCGAGAAAGGCCAGCTTGGGATTCCACGGCATGTCCTCGTAACGCAGGGCAAAGTAATCCTCGCCCTCCGGCATGAGCCCGTCTTCGGTTATCTTGACGGCGGCCAGAGCCCGGCGGAATCCGAAGATCACGTACCGCTTGCCGTCCTCCGGGTTGACCGAGGTCCTGATCGGGCTCTCCTGCCCGTGCTCCAGCAGGGAGGCCATCATGTCTTCGATCTTGCCCGGATACCGGCGGCCATTGCGCTCCAGGTCGATGACCAGGGTACGGGGGTCGATGGACGGGGCCAGGGCCGTAGCCTGGGCCGCGCTTTCGGTTACTGCTTCCACTTTCGGCATTTTGCTAGTCCTCGTTCTTCAAAAGTTTTTTCTGCATCGTGCCACAATACGGGCGCGTACAGGGACTACAAAATTCCTGTCCCGCGCCCGTACTGCAACGGCTGTAATCAATTGATCTCATCGTCCCCGGATCCGGGCTCTCCGTCATCCACGATGACGGCGCTCTCGTCTTCCGGTTCGTCCTCGTAATCGGGGACCTCGACTTCCGCCTCCTCCTCCTCGAAATCGTCCTCCTCCTCATCGTCGCCTTCGTCGCCTTCGTCGCCTTCCTCCACGTCGCCTTCCTCCACCTCCACTTCCTCGTGGACGGTTTCGACGGGTCCGACAAAGGCGTACTTATCGACGGCGGGGAAAGTATCGGCGTCCGGGTCCTCGATCAATACGCTGTACATGTCGTTTCCAATCAGCAGGCAAGCCCGCTCCCCGTACGGGACGAAGTCTCCCTCGTCCCCGGTCGGGCTGGTGATGCGGTACTCCTCGTCTCCTAATTCGGTTGTGAATTCCGTGGGCGTGGGCATAAGCGGTCCTCAGTCTGAGAGCGTACCACGGCTCACAGGATGACCCGTTCCCTCTCTCCCTCAAATCTCTGCTCCAATGCCTCGCTCACCTCCCAGGCGTCGCGCCCGGCGGCGGCCACCAGGATCATTTTTGGGACGGGGGATCCCCTCTGAATCATGGAGACGGCGATGACAGACCGTTCTTCGGCCTCCTCCGCCTCCCGCATCGCCTGCCAGAGACGGAGGCACAACCGCAGATAGTACAAGAAGTCCAGAGACATAGACAGGGACAGCTTCATTTGATCCTCCAGTCGAGCGGATACCGCATCTGGCATTTCACACACTCGTAGTGCCCGAAGTGCGGCCTCGACAGATACCTGTCTCCATGCCAGACGATGCACCAATACCTGCGCACGATGTAGACGAGCCTGATCATGAGATCACCCCGCGCTCGTGTAGCCGAGGCTCTGGAGGGCCGCGCGGGTGAGGGTGTCGAGATTGACCGTGCCCCGGTTGGCCCTGACGGTGGCCGAGGCCATCCGCATCGCATGCGTGCGCGATACGCCGGAGGCCGCGTCCTGGATGCAGGAGGCCAGGGCACGCACCAGATCGAGCGGCACTGCCTCCGCGTTCGAGGGGCTGCCCTCCACGTCCAGCCCCCCGGAAGCCGCTTGGCGCCTGCGGTGTCCGTAGGCCTCGCGCCCGGCGTCTACGGACCACGCCAGGGCCCACAGGGCCTCGCAGAACCGGCGGATAAGGCCGGGGGCGGCCACCAGGGCCACCCCCGAGATCGACGCCATGGCGGCCAGCGTGAGGCCCGCCACGGCCAAATCATGAGCGAGTCGCATACCCTGCATGGTTACTCCTCCTCCCCCTCTTTCCCGTCGCCGGTATCGAGGTTCCAGGTGCTGGTGATGTGATCGGCAACATCCGGCCACTTGTCCGACGCCACCGTTAGGACTTTGCGGTCCTCCTCCTGGCGTTCCTTGCGCGTCTCAAACATCTCCATGTCGAGTGCGCCGATGATGTGTTCGCGCACCAGATCCTGGATGAACTCCGGCGTGAGTGCGTCCAACTCCCAGGACTCTTCGCCATGCTCCTCGATGTAAGCCGCCGCGCGGGAGTCGGTCACTTTCGCTGGATTGGGCGGCAGGCCGAGCGTATCAACCTGCTGCCGCGTAAGCGCAATCCTCCGCACTTCGAGATAGGGAGCCAGCCACCGCATAAAAATAGCCATGCGGTCCCGGATATCTCGCGTCATGTCGAGGCCCGAGGGATCGTGGTCCCCGAGATGCAAAATGAGCGCCCGCTTGTGGTCGCGTCGTATCTTGTACAGGATGCGCTGGGCCGCTCCCCACATCTCCGTGGCACTGGTGTATCCCCTGCAACTGAAGTGGGGCACGTCCCACTCATAGCACACACCTTCGAGCACTCCCACCAGTGCGTCCTTCTCGATCCACGCCTCGACATACAGCGGTTGGCCCCTCCACAGATTGATGTGATAGGATTGCGCCGCACTCTCGATGATGGAGGCCGGATTCTCCCAGGCGCTCAACGTGCGCAGATTGCGCGTGCGGTCCTCCAGCGACTCCCAGTCCACCAAGCCCGCGTACCGGGCATCGTTGATCAGCGCACCCAGATTGTCGTACTCCTTGGGCTTGTTCGCGATGATGTTCTGGCTGACCAGCTGGTAGTAGAGTTGCCTGAGGGTGAGCGTGAATCCCGCCGCAGTGTACTGCGCAATAATCGCGTTGGATTTATCGATCAGTTCCAGGCTGCGTCCCCGGAACGCCTTCTCGATGTAGCAGATTTTCGGCATATGTCCAGTCCTTTGAATTTAGAGTCTAAATCCTTCCACGGTTGACCGCGTTGCGGAGGGCGCGGGCCGCGTCCCTCACGCGCTTCTGTTGCAGGGCCTGCTGCGCCTTTTCGAGGGCTTGCTGGCGGGCCAGGATCTTGTACCCGAGCGTGAGCACCGACTCATAGTCGACCGAGACGGTGTGAGAGGAGCGTTTGGTGCGGAGCGTGAGGTACTTGGCGTGGAGTTCGATGATGATCGGCTTGCCGCGAAACAGGGAGTCCGTCTCGCGGCGCACGAGCGAAGAGGTGGAGATGCGCGTCATTGGACTGTACCCCCTCCCTCTCCCCCTCCGGATATCGGGTTGAGCTTGTTCAGTCTTGCTCTAGAGGCCTTTTCATTCATGCCCTCGACAACGTGATTGTACCGGACAACTAGAGCACAGATGAGATCCAACAACGTGTCCGGTTCACCAATGTAAGCAGTGGTGCTACCAATCAGTCCCTTATCATCAGCGATGCGTATCTCCATCACATAAGGCTCACCCTGGATGAATTCGATGGCCCACTGATCGGCGACTCCCACCCACGCGGATGGGAATAACTTCATCAGGTCGCTTTTAGGATCGGGTGTCCGAGGCATGTTACCTCACTCCCTTCGAGTTATGGGTCATGACGAAGGCCGATAAGCACAGGAAGAAGAGGATGCCGTAGAGGGCCCAGTCAAGGGCCCCCCACGTTCGCAGTTGCGCGAGGAAATGCGGGTACCATCCGCGCAGAAGGGCGAGTAGGTGAGACATGAGTTACTTGTCCTCCTTGGTGGAATGATGCTTGGGGTGGATGATAGCCTCCTCCCAGTAGCGGACCGGATTGCCCTGCGCGTCGTAGTTGTTGGACTTGCAGATCGAGCAGTAGAGGAACTTACTGCCGATGTTATGGCGGCTCATCTGGCCGCAGTGGCCGCACCACCGTGTCATCTACTTGTCCTCCCACCAGTCGAAGTAGAAACGCGGGGAGTGCTGGAAGGTGAGCGTGCCACGGCAGCGGTCCGACTTGCGGCGCACGATCACGAAGGGTGAGGCGAAACCCATAACCTCATATTCGAGGGTGAGTTCATGGGTGTCCCAGACTTTGCCGTACTGGGCCTCCAACGCGGCGCGACTGCCCGGCTCCGCGTTGATCTCGGCCACCAACCGGCGGCGGATGTCTTCCGTCTCGTCGGCCATCTACTTGTCCCCCTTCAGTAGCCGCGTGGCCTGGAACTCGATGTCTAGGGCGGCGCTCCTCAGTGATCCGAGGGCGGAGGAGATGGCGCGGGGATCGGATCCGCCGATGAGTTGCTCCATGGCCGTGCCCAGTAAGTCGAGATCAACCCTGAGTTTGTTGATCGTGATGATTACCCGGCTGGAGGTAAGGCGTCCCTCGCCGTTCTCCTGATCGGCGGCAGGCTTTTGCCCCTGCCCCTGCCCCTGCCCCTGCGTCAAGATCGCGTCTAAGTTGCTTGCCATTGTGCGTTGTCCTTTCGTATCCCTCTACCTTATGTAGGTGGAGGCGGAGCCCCCTCCGCATGGGAGAGGGACCGTCACCACCTACAGCTATCTCTCGTCCCTGTCCTTCCAGATCTGGAGAGCCTTGTCTATAGTGAGGTTGGGGTTGGTCCGCCGCATGGCCCTGATCACCTCGTCCCGGGCATTCTCATCGTCCTCCGGAGTTACGACGAGAACGATGCCATCGAGGTAGTACTGGATGTATCTGGGGTATCCGGGGGCGGTCCGTATCCAGGAGTATGTCAGCCGGGGTCTGCTTGCCAGGGCCTGGGCCCAAGCCAGGGCGACTGCCTGGGCCTCATCCCGAGCCCTGGCCTCCCTCTCTATGGCCTTGCCCCAAGCCAGGAAGGCCTGGGACGGGCCGTTGGCCTGGGGGGTGCCGGAGGCCGGGGACTGGGGATCCGGATTGCTGGCGGCCTCCGCAGGCCCTTCCGTATGGCTGTTATCGCAGACCGGGCATGCCGTACGTCTGTTATCCCAGTCCCATGCCTTGGCCCGGAGACTCTCGTAGGCCTTCCGCTGGGGGCTGGAGGGCGGGTACAAATGCTGCGTCAGTATAAGAGCTTGGCAAATCAGATCCGCCTCCTCCTGCGTGACGCTGAGATTGAGTGTCGTTTCCATTTCTGCATCTCCATTTCCAGGCCGGGCCGGGCCCCCTGAGATAGAGGGCCCGGTCAACCGGGTATCGGATGCTACGCGGCCTTGAGCGTGTCCGCGTACTCCATCATCAGGTCGAGGGCCTGCCGCTTCACTTGGGCGCCTTCGCCAAAGAGTGCCGCGTTGAGCCCCGAATCGGCATTGCGTCCCCGCTCGTGGTCGACATAGTAAGTCACCGCGTTGAATGCGTTCCACACGGTGTTGGGGGCCATGGCCGCGCCGGGCTGATTGGGAATCAGTTCGATGACGCGATTGGTCGAACGCGCGAACATATCGGGAGTAATCAAACGCTCGTCGCGCCCCACGATCTCCTCCAACAGGCCCGCCGCGTTGTAGCCGTTGATCAACTCATGTCCGCCGCCGTACTCGCCGGGGTCCTGCACGCGGGCGGTCAGTCTGCCCTGCGACACCATATCGTCGAGCAGCTTGGGCTGGAGTAACTGGATCACGGCTAACTCGGACTCGCGCCTGTCCATCTTGACCTCGCGCATTACCCGAGCCTTGGCCTCGTAGACGGCAAACTGCGACTTACTGCGGTCCAGGATTGCAGCCACCTGCTGGCGCTTGTCATCGTCCCACCGAGTCGAGTGGACCATGCGGAACTTGCCAACCTGCTCCGAGATTTTCGCGCCGTTGGTACAGATCAGCCGCTCCGCCAGGAACTCGATGGTCAACGCCATTCCCGGCACGTGGCCGGAGCCCACCAAAATCTTGAGCACGGTGGCGTCGCCTTTGACCCAACTGGTATCTCCGCCGTGCGGGGTCTGCATCCTCCGCTCCCACTCCGGCGACACCGGCAGGCTGAACCCGGAGTCAGGCACGGTCCCTATCGCCCACACGCGGCGCCCCTCGTCGAGAGTACCGGCCCTGTCGAGCACGACATTGACCGAGCCAGCCGCCGCCCGCATGGCCTCGATCAACTGGTAGTTATGCACGGGGGAGTAGTCATCCGTGCAGCACCCGAGTTCAACGCCGTTGTCCGAGCGGACGAGCGACCTGAACTGCGAGGGCCGCCTCTCACGCTTGCCGACAATCTCAAGGGGCAGCTTGATCGTCTTCCAGTCCATGCCTGCCTTCTGTAGCGCGTCCGTGTTGTTGAGGCCCGCGATGTTAGCGCCGAGCCCGCGATATTGAGTCGAAGTTCCGTCTGCGAACATATGAGTTACTTCCTTTTGGAGTTAGTGGCCAATCCCGTGGCAGGGACGGTCGGTGTGGATTTAGAGTCTAAATCGGTGGTTGAGGGTTTCCCGGCTTTGCCCGGCTGGGGCCGGGCTTGGCGCGGGGCAATCCGTTGCGCGAGGATCATGACTTAGACCATCTCCTCCATGCCGGAGGCCTGGATAGCGGAGGTCGCCCCCGCATCATTATTAATGATGGCCGTTTGGGCCAACCGCTCCTGCGCCTCGTTGTGCCGGGCGGCATACTTCTCCGCTTCGGCAACGGCCTTACCCAGGGAGGAGCGGGGGCCGGTGTGCCGGGAGTAGCCCTCGCCGAAATAGTGGATCTCGATGCCCCGCTTTTCGAGGATGTCCCGGCGGAGATAGGGAGGAAGCGCGACTCCCTCCGGGGTGATAGTGACCGCGACATAGGTATCGGGTCCGCGATCTCCGGAGAGGCTGGTTTTGGCGTGTTGCGAACGGGTGTGGACTGTTGCGTAAGTGCGTGGCATGTTAGTTAGTCTCCTTGATTACAAATGAGCAGTTATCCGGGTTAGGATAGTTGAAATTCATTTCAGTCCACTCCTCTGTTGTCTCGTCTTGACTGGAGTGCTCCACCCGCATCCGCCGCAATACCGATATTGCAGACCCTCGAATCCACCAATATGCTTCCCGTCCACGATCTCGGTACTGGTAGCCCCACATTTTCCGCACCGCATGTTGCGGATGCGATTGCTTTGTTGGATGGCCTCGCGGCCCTCGTCACTTAGTGCCATGTTACTTGACCTCCGATTGATTGATATACACTGCGTCCACCCAGGAGCGGCCTGTCTCGCGCGAGGTGAAGATGTGGTACACGGTGTCGCTGCAAGCATGCACGTAGTAGGCCCGCGAGAACCTGCTCGTGGGTGTGTTGAGCTTTTTGCTTGAGATGCGTTGTGCAAAGACCATTACGGCAGGAATCCATCTGCCCTGCACTTGCGTTGCTTTGCCGTTCAGCCAGTAGCCATGTTTCGAGCGTTCGATGGTCACGTTCTGCTGGTAGGCCAGCCGGGTGGTGGCCACGTTGTCGGTGCTGGTGTTGCGTTCGTCCTTCATGTCCTGTCCTTTCATTGGGCCCCCCGAAGCAGGGGGGCTTGATCCAAGAATAAGACTTTGCGGACATGGTATGGGGGAAGCCCGACATCTGTTCTCCAACGATAGGTACTGGGGGAGTACCAATTCCCCCCACATGGGGGTAAAAAACAGTTAACGATGGGTAGCGGTCAGGCCCCGGCGGCGGGCCTGGCGGCGGGCCTCCTGGCAGGCCTCCCGGCAGGCCCCCTGGCGAGGGGCCTGCGCCCTGGTGAAACAGGAGGTCCATTGTCCTGATTGATCTGGTTATGACTTCGGTTGGGGTACGGAGCCGGGGACTGGGCTGGCACGTTGGCTGGTAGGTTGGTTGGTACGTTGGCTGGTACGTTGGCTGGCGTATCGGTTGGCGACCTCTCCCTTTCCTCTCTCCACCTCCTCCAGGATGGCCGTCTTCAGATCTCTCGCGAACTTGTCGGCCAGCCGTTGGATGGTGGCGTCCAGCCGGGCTCCACTGATCCAAAACCCTCTCCGCGCGTGCCGGGCTTCGAGCTTGCACTTTTTCTGGCAGTATATCTGCCAGGGGCGGGTGGGGATGAACTGCGATCCACAGTGTTCACAACAGATAGGATTGTACGAGTGCACCACCCGTTCCTTGGGCATAAGTCACCTACGGTTGATGTCCGAGCCCACCCCCCGTCCGAATAACTCCACCGCTGCCTCCCGTACTTATCCCCTGCCTCTGCCTCTGCCCCTGCCCCTGCCACTCTCGAGTTCCGATTCGGGCTTGCTGGCCTCGCGGACGGACACCCCGGTCCAGTCCTCGCGGCAGGTCCCGGCCTCGATCTGATCCGGCAGCACCCCGGCATTCAGGAGCATCACCTTCTCCAACCAGACCGCAGTCCCCCGGATCTTGTACACGTTGAACTCGCCCGTGCGGACGCCGTCGATCACCCCCTGCGGCAGGGCCTCCAGGAGTTCCTGGAACCGATCCTTTATGCCCGGGTGTCTGACACCCTGCGAGTCCTTGTACCCCTCCTCCTCATCGAGGCCCTTCCGCTCGATCTGGATCTGCACCAGCCGGGCCGCGATCTCGTTCAACTCCAGAGCCACTTCGACGGGAATATCATCTCTGCCGAGCATCGACTCCAGACTGAGATACACCTTCGTCTTCGCCGCCATCTTTCCGTCCTTTCTCCGCCACGCTCTTCTCCAGCTTGTTCAACAACGCAGTGAACCTCGCGTGCCAACCACAATAGAACTGCTCCTGCCTATGATCGATCCCCTTCCACTGCGCCACGCCGTCCTGACAGGTCCTCCGCGCCACATTGAGCGCCCGGATCACCGTCTCCCAATCCTCTCCCTCCCCCACGATGATTCCCTTTCCCGAATCGCCCGTCTTGTCGCCCGTCTTGTCGCCCGTCTTGTCCGAGTAACTCTTCGCCTCCGCTCCTGCTCCCGACCCCGACCCCGACCCCCTTTGTTCCATCACCGACATCCTGGCAGCCTCCACATGGGACATTCCGTGAAACTGTATCCTGTGCCTGTTCGCCGCCGCCCATTGCCGATAACTCGCCGACTTGAATCCTTCACTCATGTTGTATCTCCTTCGACACCGGATCCTTCCACCCCTCCTCCCCGCACAACATAAACCCCACCCCGATCTTCTCTCTGGCCTTATCCGCCAACCCCAGATCTCTTATCTCCGCGTCCGTCTTTCCCTTCATCTTGTGGGCCATCTTGGACAGCGTGTACAATCCCCCCATCGCATCCGCCAGCCACCCGGACACCCTGTTGTATTGGGCACTGAGTGCATCGAACTCCTTTCTCCAGTGATGGAGCGCCATCCTCTGTGCCTCGATAACTACTTTCATCCGGGCTATCTCATTATCCTCCTCCCCCTCCCGACTTACCTCCCGGCTCATATTCCCAACACTCCCTGTATTCTCGATATCAACGGCCCCTGCCACGTTTTGGTGAAGTATCCACCACTCGACTTATTCAGTATCTCCCTGAGAATCAACTCATATGTCTCGACCTTCTCCTGTAACAACAGCGTGTTCCCCGACTCCGGCAGGACAGCATCGATGACCTTCTTGAGCGAGGCCAGCCGGTCAGCCACATCCGCCAACCTCTCCTGGCACGCGGCCACCCGCGACACCAGTATCTCATTCCTACCTTGGATCACCACTCCTACAGCCATACCGGTATTCGTACTCATACTCTATCTTTCACCTCGTTTCCTCAATTTAGACTCTAAATCCCTGGACCTTACCTATCGAATCTCATTGCACCGCCCCGGAACCACCGGTATGGAGATCGGAGGTTTCGCCAATAACTTGGTAGAAGCGGTGAATTTTTCCACCCCGAATTATGGCATACGCATCGTAGGCGAGTGTTGCACCAATGCTGTCGCCTTCGTCGGGCCGGTACAAAGCACCTTCGGTCATCTGCTCGTTTCCCCAAAAAATCAGCGGAATGCCGTGCAGCGTCACATCAGTTTTTATTTCTCTCCCCATTACTTCATCTCTCCCCACTTCTCGGCCAACGGGTTCCTCCGCCACCCGGACGGATCCTCCCCGCCGGATATCCCCACCCGGCGCATCTTGCTCCGCATCTTGTGTTTGCGGAGATAGGCACGCCACAGGGTCTTAGGCTTGATCGGAGGCCTCCCCGGACGTGGCTTGGGGTTGATGATAGCCCCCAGTTTGATTACCCATGCCATATCACTCTCCCTTGGCCAGATGTGCCACTCTCCATCAATTCCCTTGACGATAGCCCTGCGGCATACGAGGCATTCCATCCTCGACTGGTTGTAGATTGGGACGGAGACGTTGCAGCATACCACCAATCCCACCTGATCGGAGTAGTCCCCGTGTCCGGTAGTTACTAGTCCAAAGGTATACTCACATGCTGATCGGAAAGTCATATCTTCTCCATACCCCTTATGTCTTACTTCATCTCTCCCCACTTCTCGGCCACGTCCGAGCTACTGTCTACAGGCACGTCGAGCCTGACTGCGTTCTGCATCACGTACCTCACCTCGTGTCCGAAGTCCTCCGCCAGATCGTCCTGCACCTCGAAGATCAACTCATCGTGTATCTGTAACAGGGGTAACACGAGATACTGCTGCGACTGGTAGTAAGTCACCAGATTGTACACCTCCCCCATAACCAGCTTGATCACACCTTGGGCCGAGGCCTGGATCGGCATATTCCCCGCCTCCCTCAGCCCCTCGTTGACCTTGGCCGGGATGACTGACCTTACTTCGGGGATAAGTCTGGTCCTGCCAAACATATCCCACACCATCTCTTCCGCCTTGGCCCTCCGGTACTGCTCCTCCATCCAGTCCCGGATCCCGGGATAGGCGTCGAACCAAGCGTCAATGTACTTCTGGCACTCCTCCTCGCTCAGTTCCGGCCCGCCTTCGGCCATGATGTTGGCCCTCAGTCCCGGGGCGGTAAGCCCATACAACACACCGAATCCCAAGTTCTTGGCCGGGGCCCGCTGATTCTGCTTGAAGTTCTTCCACTCAGCCGCTTCCTCGGGAGTTAGCGTCTTGGACTCGTTCTTCTGCGCGAGATAGTTGATCCTCTCTATGGACAGCTTGAACAGGGCGCAGGCCGTGCGGTTGTGGATGTCGAGCCCCTGGATGAAGATCTGCTGCATGGCCTGATCGCCACTCAGGTGGGCGGCTATCCGCATCTCGATCTGGCTGAGATCGCCTCCTACCAGCTTGGTGCCTCTTGAACCGACGAAGGCATTCCTGATCAGCTTGCCGTAGTCCCCCCTTATCGGGATGTTCTGCAAGTTGGGCAAGCCCTGCTTCCTGTCCCCCGAGCTAAGTCTCCCCGTGGTAGTGCGGGTGGCCTTGAATACCGTCCTCAGCCTTCCGTCCGCTCCCACCAGCAGGGGCAGGGGGCCGGTGTAAGTACTTCTCAACTTGGTGATCTCGCGGAAGTCCTGGATGCTCTTGATGACGGGGTGGAGGTTGACCATCGAGGCCAGCACTTCGTCTTCCGTGGTGTATCTCCCGCTCTTGAGTTTCCTCGGATCCCCCGGCGGCTTGAGTTCCATCCGTTCAAACAACAGATTGGCGACCTGATCCGGCGACCCCGGGCTGAATCCGGGGTATATGTCGTTCGTCCACAACCGGATCTCGTCGACTATCTCCGCCTCGCGGACGGAGAATTTAGAGTCTAAATCCAGGAGGTAGGGGACATCGATCCGGATGCCGTGCCGGTGCATCTGCGCGATCATGGGCCACGCCATGCGGTCCAGCCTCGCGACGTTGGAGAGGGAGGGGCTGTCGACGAGCCGCACTCCCCCGAAGCATTTCTGGCCTACCCAATGAGGAACCATCTGTACCTCCGGGGGACAGGTCTGCGCTCCTCGCGGCACAGGTAGCAGAGTATCCGCCCACCCGTGTAGCGGGGAGACACGTAAGTCCTGCGCCCGCACTTGGAGCATTTGGAAGAATCGCGTGATCCGTCTTCCGGATTGTCTTCAGTCTTGTGACTCATGCATGTGCCACTTTCTCTTCTCCTCTTCGGAGATAGAACGGATCTGGTAGGAGTACTTGGCATTGGTCCTCCAATGGTGAAGGCAACGCAGACACACGAGGGCCGAATAGTCGGACGGGGTGGTGTGATAACCGTTGAATGCCGAGTGGTTGCACTTCCAATCCACCACGCGCCAGTACTTGCGGTCACATTCGCAATGGCCGTGTATTCCGGACCTGCTGATAGGTGTGCTCATTCGACCTCCCACCTGGATTTCTCTCGCGGGCTGAGGTCCCACACAATCCTTCTCCTTCCGCTACTCGCCACCCTCCTCTCGCCTGTGTCTACCACATACCCTTTCCGGCATAGCGGGGCCAACCGGGGGCTGGAGGTAGGGATGTCGAGGGCCAGCTTGATGGAAATCTCCTCCACGGTCAGGCCCGGCTTGCCCCCTTCCTTGTGGATGGGAAGCCCGGTGCGGTATAGGCGGATGCAATGAAAGACAATATCCTCCAACCCCCTGACATCGATGGACTCGGCGGCCTCAAGGGAGGTGTCGGGATCATCTTTCCTGCACCCCCCTATTTCATGTATCCCCGTCCCGCGTTTCTCGTGTTGCTCGTGTTGCTCGTGTTGCTTGTAATCGGGATTCATTCGACCCTCCGCAGCACAATCATCGGAACCCCTCCTAACGACTGGGGATCGAATCCCGGATCGTGGGCGCACTGGGGGCTCAGATTGGCGTGCTGGTTGAGCGCCTGCCTCACCGCCGCCATGAGGTGGTCGAACATGGATGAGTGCAGATCGGAGGATAGGAGATAAAGCTCTCCCCCAGCCCCGCACTCCGCGCACGTCCAACAGACCGCCTTGTCCATCCTCAAAGACCTCTCCAGCGTGTCCCACAACCTGCCGCACACCCTCATCCAGTACTCCGTCTCCAGGAGTTCTCCCTCAAACGCCTCCGTGGACTTAGGCATGGACTTAGGCGTGGGCGTAGGCATGGTCCTGGATATAGTCCTAGACTCGTGTCCCGGGACTATGTCCATGGCTGGTTGGGGAGATTTAGAGTCTAAATTTCCGGGAGAGGATTTAGAGTCTAAATTGTCTGGCATCAGTTCTCCTTGCTCCGCTGTTTGTCGGCTCTGCCCTTGCGGCGGGGGATGTAGTCGATGCTCTTCTTGTGGAACTTGTGCGATCCCCGCCGGTAGGCTCCGGCGCGGGCCACGGCCCGATGGTACTCGGGGTCGTTCCAGTAAGCCGATTGATGAACCTGCTTGGTGCAGTCCCGGCAGGTTGACCGGTGGCCGTGGAGGCGGGATCTGTCGACTGAGAAATTGGATATGGTCATCCAACGGGAGCAACGGGGACAGTATAAGAGGTCGAAGTCGAAGGCCTCCCGGATGTCCCGCTCTATGGCTTGGCGCAGGGTGCCCGACCTGCGTTCGCCGTCGATCCGCTTGGCCGAGCGCACGATGAGCAGGACCTTGGATATGATGGACTCCTGCTCTTTGATCCGTTTGTCCAGTTCCGCCATTTCCGGGTCTATGTCCAGTGACGCCATGCTTATCTCTCCCTGTCCTTGTATTCCGGGCTTGCCGGTATGGGCCTGGGGTGGGATTCCTGTGAGCCTTCCTTCTCGCGGCGCATATGGCTCAGGAGGAGGTTGGGGGAGGGCTTCGAGTAGTAGGCTACGTGGAGGTAGGCCGTAGCCATGGAGCAGGTGAAGAGGATGCCGAAGTCCGACTTGGTGACTCCGTCCTCGATGGAGGAGAGAGACTCGGACCAGTAGGTCCCGTAGTTGCGGGCTGATATCCCGACGCCGAACAGTCCCAGGCGGTATATGACCTGGGAGGTGTCCTTGGCGCGGATGCAGAAGTGGACCCGGCCATGCATGTCCGCGTCCGGGTGGTTGGGCCAGTAGACGATGCCGGAGTAGACCCGGCGCTTGGCGGGCTGTTCAGGTATTGGCATCCACGCTTCTCCTTTCGAGGATGGACCTCATGATGCGCTGGGGTATGTCGGACACGGTGCCATCTTCCCGCAAATGGTGTTGGCTGCAAGGGAACTCGATCACCTCCCGGACACAAGCGGTGACTCCGGGATTGTTGAGGACATAGATGGCGGCCCATTCGAGAGCACCCTCCTGGGTTGCGTGGTAGGTGTGGACTTCCCGTTCAACGGGTTGGGGTTCGATGTAGCAGTGGTATTTGAGCATCAGAGCTTGCCTCCTTTGGCGTAAGTCTCGAATTGGGAATGCATGGCCTGCTCCGCGAGATAGTTGGCGACGTAAGTCAGTCCTTTCGCGCGGGCCACCTCCGCCAGAGCGTTCAACGTGGTCTTGGATGAGCGGGGAGTTCGCCCAACCGCGAGATTGGTGATTGTGTCGAGGCTCACTCCGGCGGCGCGGGCCAGCATGGACCGGCTGCCCATACGCTCCACCAGCCGCTTGACGGCGTCTTCGGTGTAGAGAACGGGCTTGTCGGAGAGGAGGCGGCGGCGCATGTGATCCAGGTATAGCTGTCGGATGTGCGCCTGCGTCTCCGGCGAAGTGGGACTGATGATCGGATTGATGTCGCCGAAAGGATTGCTCATGCTTCCTCCCGGGATTGCACAGTCAGGTTCATCGCATGGATCATCTCCGCCTCCACGGCGGTCCTGATCACCGCCGCGAGTACGGGGGTGAGGCGCGTGGTGTAACTGCCTTTGTGTTTCCACGGTATGATGACGGCTTCCCGTTCCCAGACCTCGTGGTGACTGTAAAGCACCTTGACCGACTGGGGATCCGAGAAGTCGATGTCGCAGACAATGACGGACCGGCTGCCGAATCCGGTCAACTCATCCGGCTGGTCCACGTTGAAGGCCGGGCACCGCATCTTCAGGACCTGTTTATTAGGCGATAGCTCCAACATCCTTTCCTGCCTTTCCAGGCTTTTACACCAGCTTCTTCCGGTGATCGAAGCCCTGTATTTATATATAGTCAAAACGGCTTTCGTTACGTAACGAATGCTGAAGAACAATACTGAAAATCAAAAACGTACTTTTCCACAGGCTAAGTGGGGGTACTCCACCCCATTTAATTTTTTCAGACTCGTATGTCAAAAACGGAGTAAAAAAGGGCAAAAACTCGCTATAAGTGGGGCTGGGTATGTAACCCATGAGTAAAACATGGTGTATTATGTTGGACGAGAAAGGAAGCCAATCGTGCCCTTCAAAGTGTGGTTCAACCCCCGGAAGCGGAAGCCCCGCTACCTGATCCTCGACTGCATGTGCTGCGCCTACCACTGGACGAAAAGCCAGTTGAAACTGCCGAAGGTCTGCCCCCGGTGCCGGAACCGCCGATGGAACGACCCCACCTTCCGGTGGATCGATTATGTCTGCTCCCTGTGCGGCCACAAATGGCGCTCCAGCCACCCCAACCGGCCCCGCAAGTGCCCGAAGTGCTCCCGGTACATGTGGGATGTCGATCAGGCCCTCGCCGTAACTCAAGGGCCCCTGTCCGAAATGGGTGTGCCGGATGAGGACCAAAGCCTCCCGGACGGCACCCCACCCTACGATCCAAATCCGGTCAAGCTGGATTAGTAGGCGCCTGGGCCTTCCCGGACTCCCAGGACTACTCCCAGGCTCACCCAGGCCTCTCCGGCCTCCTGGCGGGCCTGGGAGCGGCCTCAGAACCGATCCTGGCGAGGCTTTAGACCCTGAATCTCCGGACTGCCTCATGCCTGGGCCCTCCTCACCCTCCTGCCCCTCTCGGCCATCCGGGCCACCAAAGGGGACTTAATTCGTCTGGTTGCGTCCGCGTCCCGGCAGGCGTACCAGATGACTTTCTGCTCCGGCACCTGGGTGATCGAGGGCTTCTGCATAGTCCCGATACTGGCCTCTACAGGGGATCGATCCTCCGCCGGTATCGCCGCCCACCGCTTGATCGGATCGGAGTTCTTGGCCTCCACGTCGCGCAGGATGGCGGCGGCCCTGTCCCACGGGTACTGCTTGCCCTCCTTGTCGCGTTCCATCTTGCTGCCGTCCTCCTCGAAGGGCTTGCCGCATTCGATGCAGTGCTGCACTCCCGGCTGGTCGAACAGAACCGGAGTCGAGGGATGCTTGCCGCCGTAGAATTTCCCTCCCGAGCAATGCCTCACCTTCAATTTCCACGGCTGGGCCTCGACGATCTCCGGCCACCTCAGCTTGCTGACCGCCTGGAGATACTCGATTGCCATCTCCCGCGCGTAGGGCAGCACCAGATCCTCATACTCCTGCATCTCCATGCCGAGATTTCTCCACGCCAGCACCTTCAGGCTCTGCGCCACATCCCCCAGCGTGTAGGCGTCCTCCATGGTGTCGTGCCACCTGTAGTCCACGATCCCGGCCCCCTCCTCCAACATGGGAGCGTCGTACAACCAGTTGTGGAACACGAGCAGGGGCCTCTCGCGCCGGGCCCAGGAGTACCACTTCTGCATGAGCGGATTGTCCGCGCGGATCATATACCCGGTCCCCGGCGCCGGGCTCCAGGTCATGCACCACAGTTTCCCCCTGTCCGTCTCCGTATCCACTCCTACTTCCATCCCGCGTACATCGAATCCCTCGCGGTAGACTACCCGCTCCAGCACATTCAACAGATCGTCTTCCGTCCTGAGGTGCCGGTAGTCGGGCTTGGGGAACCTGTCGTAGGGCAGCACCAGCTTGCCATGCCTCCACAACCACAACCGGCGGAAGTCCTCCTGGATCCGAATCATGAAGCTCGATTCCCTCAGCCCCGCCGCCGGGTGATAACACGGAAACACCGTGCCCTGCCACCCTCCGTAGTACTGCTCTTCCAGCGGGAACCCGTGCACCATCTCCAAGTCCACGTCCGTGTTGAATATCCGGAGGGCCACCGCTCCCAGCGTCACCACGTACTGCGGGTCCGTCTCGCAGAGTTCCCTCGGCAAATGGTGTCTTGCGCAGGCCTCCACGTCCTCCGGGTAGGGATCGTCGCCGTCCTTCGCCCCCTGCCTGCAATGGATGGCGTTGTCGATTCTCACGTCGCTCCTGGTGACCCCCGCCATGGGCATGTACTGGTAAGTCAACTCCCTGCCGCTCCTCCCCACGAACGGCACCCCCCTTCTGTCCTCCTCCTGCCCCGGCCCCTCTCCCAACCACAGGGAATTGCAAGGCTGCGGCCCGACTGCGGGGACCGGCCTCCGGCGTCTGCATCTCTCGCAACAGTCCATACCCCTGCCTCTTCTGCTTCCTACTGCCGCCCTTCCGTGCCCTGCTCCTGGACACGTACTACCGGCCCCTTGCACTTGGGGCACACGTACACGGCCTCCTCGCCGTCGTATTTCGGCGCCCTGATCCTGAGATAGGCCCCTAATGTCTTGAGCCTGCACTTCTCGTTCATGCACTGCCACACGGCCTTCACGTCAACCAACAGCCGCGCCCGCACGTTCCTGAACTTCTCCCTCGCCGCATTGAGTTGCTCCGGCGATATTCCCACCAGACTCTGGTAATCCTCCGGCTTCTGGCCCGGCAGCCGGAACTTGCCCTCCTTGATCGCCAACTCGTCCGCAGTCAGGTCCGACAGGCTTAGGTTGCTTGTTTTTCCTCTTACCGGGACGCTGAACTTCTTTTTGGTGAAGTCGCTCATGCAATTCCTTTCTCGCCTCTCTCATGGAGGTGACATACACTCTAACGTTGGGGTAATCGTAGGGGCTCGATGCCTCCCACGTGTTGTTGTAATCCCTCACTCCGTCATCGCGGAACCCTGCGCCGAGCAGATCGAACGTCTCCTCGCCGCCGAGTGGATCAACCATACTTTTCAGTCCGATTTAGACTCTAAATCATCACCGGCATCCCAGTCCGTCTGGGAGTCGAGGTCCTTCTCTCCGTGGATCCAGTTCAGGATTTTCCTCGCCGTCTTGGGGCCCACGCCGGGAAGAGACTGCCAGTCTTCGGAGGTGGACATGGCGATCATGTCGAAGGGAGATCGCCACTTCATCTGGCAGGCGAGAGACTTCTCGACGCCGATGCCGGGCAGTTCCCGCGCGACGGATCGAACCGGGTTCTCGCGGGATTGCAGGGGGATCACGTTCCATGGGTCGAAGTACATCGTCCTCAGGGATTTGTGATCTTTCCACTCGCGTTGGTGGTAGGAGTGGAGGGAAATGATGTTGCGGACGGTGTTGGCCTCGCCGGTAGTGCGGCGCACACGGACAGGAGTCCACTCAAGACTACACAAGAAATGATCGAAGTGCTCCCACATGAAACGCTGGCGCCCGAGCGTGACCTCGCGCCACCAGATGCGCTTGTGGTCCTTGGCGTCCTCGCACGCCTCCTCCAGCATCCCCGTCCAGGGATTGGCCCGGCACAGGCCCTCCACGATCAGGTAACTGCGGTCGTAGAGATCCAGCATGCGGGGTATCTGCACGTCCACCAACCGGCCCGACTGCATGGACTGGAGGAGGTCGCGGATCGTCTTGCGCTCGACCCCCAGGCGCGAGGGGCCTTTGGGGGTGTTGCCGTCGAAGGCGAAGTCCCCGGCCTCCAACTGGCCCAGGGTGTACTTGGCCCCGATCTGCTCGAAGAGCGGGGCCAATTCCTTCGATCCCGTGCGGCTGTCAATCACGATCATCCGGAGGCCCTCAGTTCTTCATCCCTTGTATGTCGAACATGTGGGCCAACTGCCGGGTCTGTTGCGTCTGACTTATGTCCACGGCGGTGATGCACCCGATCAGCATGCCCATGGTGAAGTACTGGACGAGACACCCCAGTAATCTTTCGGAAAACATACTGGGTTCCTTGACAGCGGACTCCAGCATGAATGGGGCAAGCCTGTCGAACACGGAGTTGTGGTGTGGATCACCCGACAACTTGGACTCGACCGTGGTGAGGTTGGAGATACCGAGAAATCCGGCGCTCAGCACCAAGTCCCAATTGGTGGCGAAGGTGGGAGACTGCATGAGCATATTGATGGACATGCCAATCCCCCTCTCGATGGCCTCCTGAGACAGCCCTTTCGCGTCGAGCCAATCCATCCCTTCCAGTCCCCCTTCCATCCGCACCGTACCCTCCGGCCCCGGCCCGTCGTGGAGAGTGTTGCAGAGAGCGTCGGCTAGGGGGATGACCAGTAAGTTGTAGGCCATGAGCGGGCAATTGGGCTTGCCGTCCGGGCGAGTTCCATGGCACTTGCATCCGGGGCCTCTCTCCCGCTCCTTCACGGCCTCCTGTTTGCTGCGGTAGATCTTGGCATGGAACGGATCGGATGTCAGCACCAGCCTGCCCCCCTTGTAAGTGCCGTCCGGTTCATGGATGGATGGATCGTAATCCTGGATGAACAGCCACCCAAGGTAGGGTATGGGTTTGCCGGAGGCAAGCCCTGCGATGTGGATCAGAAACCCGGCGTTGTCCTTGTTCTCTTCGGGCATTAGTGTGTCCTCCCTTCATAGTCCATCCCCCGTAACTCGAATTGCTTCTCGATACGGCGAACTAACTTGGCGATGGATCTCTCGCTCATGCGGTCCTTCACCGCCAGCTTTTCCAGTGCGTTGCACAAGAAGTAGATTCCCGCCTTTCTCGGCAGGGTGTGGGGAGGCAGTATGCACACAACGATCCTGGTTGCCTCCGAGTCGTGGTCGGGATGGCCCTCTTCATCGATGAACAGGGGGCACGCAAACAGCAGGGGGAAGGTGTTGCACGTCGTTTTCGGCCACTTCTCCATGAGCAACGTCTGAAGAGTCTTGTACTCCACCCGCTTCGGGTCCTCCGGTGTGGGGGATGGCCGTATTTGGAACTTGATCTGTAGGATCGCTTCGGATGCTTTCATATATCTTCCTTGGAGCGGACCTGTACTTGGCGTAGTATCTGTTTCTTCTGTATCCCATTAGGTCCTCAGGTCTTTTGGCTGCAAGTTGTCGAACACCTCCTGCGCCTTCTCACGAGTCGGGTAGTAGCCCGTCTCGCGCGAGTACGGGCCGCAGTTGCAGTAAGTGCCGATGTAGTAACCGGCGGGGGAGTGATAGATTCCCATCCGCACGCTCACACCACATTCAGGGCAGGTGGGCGATGCCCCGCTGGCGATTGTTTCTCCAGGCAGCATTATCGTATCCCCCATGACTCCCCGGTCATCAGGAAATCCGGGGAGTAGATACCCTCCACCATGCGGAGGGCCCGGCACTGGGCGCACCAGTTACCATCGTTGAGCGTGGGATCGGTGTTGTGCCGATCCGTGCCGTGAGCCTTGAGCAACGTCCGGTAGAGCAGGTGGATGAGCTTATCCTTGTTCTCCTCTTTATGTTTGTCCACAACCAATGAGCGCAACTCCTGGATGGTCTGACCAGTGGTCTGACCGGCGGTCTGACCGTGACCGACCGTCTGACCGTAGTCGTGCTGGCTCCATTCGGGCTTGTTGCACAGAAGGCGATGCACCTGCGCGATCATGGATTCCAACTCGTCCAGCTTTTGTCCGTTCTTCTCCACCATCTGAGATATGGTCAAGATGGGATTGGTGCGGGCCGAGATGGTGTTCAACTCCCGCATGACGTAGTTAGCGTGCGCCGCGTGCTCGTTGTGAAAGGAGCGCAGACGCCGCAGCATTTTCTTCAGCAGCTTCTTCAGTTCTTCCATGTTTGCTCAACTCCTCAGATCCTCGGGCCTCAAGTTGTCGAATCCGAGTCTCCTTTCCTTTCCGCTACTCCCAGAACCCCGCCCCCATGGTTTCGGGGAACATCGATTCCGCCATCATGGCGAAGTTACAGAGTTCTCCCTCCAGCCGCAGTCCCACTACCGACAGCATGTTGACGCGGGAGTCGATGATCTCGATGCCGAAGCGGGCCTCCTCGATCAGGTTGTCTCCCTCCATGACCGCCTTCTGGAAGAAGTGCTTGACGTTGACATCCACGATGTAAGGCAGATCTCCGAATCCGGCCCTCTCCCATTTCCCGGTGAACACTTCCTTGCCGTCCTTGCCGAGCGCCTTGTACTCTTTTTTGACCTTGTGGATAAGTATGACGTTCAGGTCCTCCCTGTCGTAGGCCTTGTTGATGAGGGCTTTGAACTCGGCGTTGACCGGGCCGTAGTGGTGCGGCATCACTTGAGTGAGCTTCCCGAATCTGGCGAGGCGGCATAACTCCCACATCTCCGTCGCCGTGTCCACCACCATGGAACGGAAGCGGGTGTCCTCGATGACCTGGGTGTAAGAGGCCTTCATCCGCTCCCATTCCCTCTCGGCGGCGGCCTGGGCCTTCTTCTCCTCGTTCTCGATGATCTCGTTGGCGGGGCGGAACTGGTTGAGCACAATCTTCCTCCCCTTCCGCCGGAATCCCTTGGCGATCTCTATCGTCCCCGCATCCGTCGAGATGGCCGCAATCGGAGTCGGGGCGGTGAGGGCAAAGGTGGTCTTACCGGATTTCTCGGAGGCCGTGGTGCAGACCACCAAGCGGTAGGCCACGGAGTCGGTCACCTCCTCGAAGCCCAGCTTGGTGAGGGGGGCCGTCTTGGGGTTACCGGCCACCAGCAGACCGGTAGGGACCAACGAGTTGCCCACACTGCTCGAATTACTCGCGTTACTCGCCATTGTGATCCACCTTCGGCCTGGGCTCCGTGCTCTGCGACTTCAGCCCGGCCAGCCACTTGCCAACCCGCACCGACCACCTCCGGCGCTCGATCATCAAGTGGTGGATGGCCCACTCCGTCACCGTGCTGAACTTTCCCGCCGTGTCCGGATAGTTGGTGAACATGAACGTGGAGAGGGTGGCCTCCCGCATCCTCAGGTCCATGTACTGGTCCCAGTTGATTTTCTGGATGGCATTCGAGTCGCCGCTGGCGTTCACCAGATCCTTGATGCTCTGTTCCATCAACTCCACGGCTTTGTCGGCGTCATCCGCCTGAACTCTCGCCACCTGCACCTTCCTCTGGCTGATCAGCGTGAGGTTGTAGACCGTGTCTCCCGCAACGGCCCCCGATACAAAGTGGCCTTCGGCCTGGAACTGCGTCTTGTTGGCTATCTCCAGGTCGCACACAAACTCGACTAACACACTCATTGTGCGTTTCTGCATCTTTCCTCCATCAGTCTCTTTCCGACAATCTGCATCTGTTTCCAGGTAGTCAGTATTTCCTTGGGCATGAACTTGAGCAGATAAGTGCGGTACTCCGGGCCGGATCCCTTATAATTGCCGTTGACCCACATTACGTGCAGCATGGCCCGCGTACATATATCTCCGGGAAGAGAAGCGAGGTAGCAGTAACTCTTGCACTGCGCGGGCCAGAGCCACTCCGTGCTGAACCTTTCCTGCGCCGATTCCCGATCCGAGCGGGATGACTTCCACGTCAGTTTGATCTCATGCACCAGCGGACCCCACTCGTCGAACTGCAATCCGTCGAGAGATCCTATAATCCCGTCCCTCTCCAATTCCCCCAACCCGTGGAATCCGAACTCCGGGTGCCTCGCGCCGAGCCACTCCTCCCACGCCAGCCCCAACGCCACGCGATAGATGGCAGCCGGATAGAGAGACACAAAATCCTCGCCCCTCTGGAGCTTGTATCTGGCGAGAGTCCAGTCAAGCTCGTTGCTGTCCTCCCTCTTCAAAATCCCCACTCCCGTGGCTATCTCGCGAATGATCTCGCTGACATGCAGTCCCTCAGACCTTACTCCGGGCTCATATCTCCTGATCTCGGAATCCTGATATCCGATCCACTTGCCCTGCATTTCGAGATCAAAATCGCTCTGTATCTCGATTACTTCCATGGCGCCCCCGTCGTATGCCCCAACAGCCTCCACAGGACTTCCAGGTCCTCATACTCGGACATCATGAGCTTCCTTACGCCCTCGTCCTGCATCGCCCGCTTGAGCATCCTGCCCGTCAGGTCGAAATGCGTTCCTCCCCTCCCCTCCCTCCTCTGCACCCACTCCGGCTTCGCGCCGAGCACCCCTACCGCGTAACTCAGCAGTTCCTCCTCCGTGTCCGCGAACAGGTGGGCCGCCAGCCTCCCGCGAAAGCAGACGGGGGCCCGCAGATCGGTCTTGCTTATGCGCCTGGGTTGGTCCATGTACATCATAGGAATTTACACTCTAAATTGGCCGGGCCCCCTCGCCCTTGCCCCTTGCTGTACGGGAGCAGGAGAGGACCCGGCCTGGGGGGTGGGGGACTGGACTACCCCAGACCCCCGAATCGGGTGGCTAGGACTCGATGGTGATGCCCGCGTCCGACACCGACACCTTGTTGGCGGTGAGCCACGCCGTGTTCTTCAACAGTGCCATGGCCTCGTTGACCATGACGTTGCGCTTGGAAGCCGGAGCATTCTGCAAGGCCTGGAAGACCCGGACCTTGAGGTCGGTGGGCTTGGCGATAACCGTGTTCTCCTCGATGATCTTGAGAACCAGGGCTCCGACTTCGTCCGCGCCCGCCGCCGAGCCGTTCGCGCCTTCGCTGGCCGGAGCCGCAGCCGTATCCGCCGCCGCCGCCGGAGTTGCAGCCGCAGCCGCAGCCGGAGCCGCGTTGGCCGCCTGCGCCGGGGGCCTGATCGCCTGGGTGCGTCCCTGTCCTCTCGCCCACGGAGCGGAGATGATCTTGTTGGCGATGAGGATCTGGTTGTCCCTGCCGTCATCCCTGGCGCGGGTGGAGACGAGCCCCTCGCGCTTCGGAGGAGCGGTGCGGATGCAGTGGAACTTAAGGTTCTGGAGGTGGGAGAGGGATCCGTCCGCGAGGAAGTCATCCGGCATGCCCAGCCCCCACAGGGAGGAGAGGAAGAGATAGAAGTTGCTGCCGATGGTCAGGGCCGTCTTCGACCCGGGCATGAGTTTGTAACCGTCCTGCGAGATGATCACTTCGCTCTCCTTCGGACCGCAGGACCAGTACTGCTGCACTACCGCGACTTCGGCGTTCTCCTTGCCCTTCTCGTCGAGGGTGCCGAGTTCCATCATGACCGCCAGGACATTGTCCGCAACCGCTCCCTGGTAGTCCCACCCCACATACTGGATGGACTTGATGATCACGTCCACGTCGTTGATAAGCCCGCCTTGGACGAAGTCCTTCTTGGCAAGGCCGATGAATTCTGCCATGTTCGTTTACCTTTCTTTGACCTTTCTGTGCTGAGTTATGAGTTATGCCCCGGACTCCATACCCTGGGATAACTGTTTGGAGAGCGGAGGCGGAGGTTGCGGGACGGTACTGCGCCGCTGATAGAGGCGGCGGAACCAGCCCGGGAATTCATTGCGACAGGAGTTCCACACCCACTGCATGTTGTTGTCGAGAACGAACGTCTCGCCCTGGTCGAACTCGCTTCGCATGATGCGACCACAGGACTGCACCAGTCGCATGATCATGAGGTGGTCCCGGTACTTGGGGTCACCGCCCTTCTTTTTCAGACACCGGGCTTCCATGATCCTGGACCCCTTGACTGCGGGGAAGGGGAGCTTGGGAATGATTTGATACTCGGCCACCCGTCCGGGGAAGTCCCAACCGGTATCCACGCTGGGAGAGACGAACAGGGCGGGCGGCAGAGCGTGCTTGAAATTTCGGACCTCTTCGGTGGTGGAGTCGGAGTTGCGCTCATGCGAGAGACACCACTGGGAGAAACTGGTATCCTTCATGATCTTGTCTCTCAGCTTGTAACTCACCGAGTGGATGATGCCCTTGCGGTCGGTCCTGGGATAGACGATCTCTCCCATGCGCTTATAGAGATCGTCGTAGTCCTCCCAGGTCGAGTCGTAGTTCAGTCCGACTGTCGGAATGAAATACACCGGACAGCGGCGGATCGGGAAGATGAAAGGGTATTCGCGGAAGATGTAGTCCTGCGGATCGAGTCCGAGCAGGTGCATGGTGTAGCGCGTGATGGTGGCCGAGGTGAGATACACGCGCGGGATTCCGCAGAACAGCTTGTCGCGGTACTCTCCCGGCCATAGCGGCTCGATCAGGTACCCGGCATCCCTGTCCTCCCTCTCGGCCCTCCGCCTCTCGCTGGCCCACGGTCCATGAGCGCCCGCCAGGGTGGTTAGCTTGTGGGTGAGCGCCTTCCAGCCCCTCGACTTGCGCAACAGATCGGAGTCGGGCACGCCCCCTCTCAACGCGATGGCTTGGCCTACCACCTCCAACTCCTGCATGGCACGCGGCAGCATGGCCTGCGACCAATACCTCCAGGTGTTGATGGAGGCATCGTCCGCGTCATCCGGCCACCTCGTGTGCAGCATGTTGTAGCACTCGTGTCCCGATATCCCCACGCTCATCAGGGAGGTGATCTCCGCCGGGGCCTCGTGTGCCTCGTCGATCACCAGTAAGTCAAACTCCCCGAGCCCCTCTCCATACATGTTCGCCAACATGAAGTAGGCCGGGTTGGTGACTACCAGCTTGGCCGCCAGCATCTTGTCCCTGGCCTTGCGGTAGGGGCACGTACAGCCCATGAACTCATGCCGCTGGCCGTAGGCGCATTTGGCGTGCCCGCCGTCCTCGCACGTCAATCCCTCCGCCATGTGGCAGGCATAGTTGGCTCGTCCCCGGATATCGACCAATCCGATGCCGCCGAAGTCATCGAGCAACTGGTCCTGCAATCCCTTGGTGGAGGTGAGTACGCAGACGCGGTATCCGAGCAGAAGGGCAAGGGCCACGTAAGTGACCGACTTACCCGTGCCGACCGGGCTGCAATTCACCACCACTCCCCTTTGCTGTAAGTCATCGATGGCGTTAGTGATGGCAGACCACTGGTTGGGACGCCACACCTGGAATTTCGGAGGCAGGCCCAACTCCTCGGGAGTGAACTCCACCTGCGACTCGGACAAATCGCTCTGCAATTCGTCCTGCGAATCCGCGTCGAAGTTGAAGGCGGCCTGCTGTTCCTGATCCTCTTCCGGCTCTCTCTGCTCTTCCTGCTCGTCCATCTTTCCGCTCCGCTTCTGTTCTGTTCCCGCTTCTGCTTTAGAGTCTAAATTTCGCTCTGGTCCTCTTGCTGCTCCGTGGTGGCGGCTTCCTCCGCGCGGGCCTTCATCCGCCCATAGAGTTGCTCATACTTGCGGCTGAACGTCTCCAGCCACTGCCGTTTCCATCGGCTGTCGGGCAGGTTGATCATCTTGCTCCTGGCGGCCTGCAACATCTTGATGGCCTCCGTCTCGTCGTTGGTGGCTACCAGGACGTCGACCATATGATCCAGTTGCTTGAATGTGTCCTGCATCAACGTGCGCGTCTGGGTGTCGGCGACTACTTCGAGGATGGCGTGCATGGCCGTGTTGTAGTGCCGGGGGATGTCGGGCTCCAGACGATGCAGCCAGTTGGAGTGGCGGTAGAGCGCATGGCGCACGATGTCCGTCGTGGTGCGGTACGGGAACTTGCGCGACTGAACCAGGATTTCCAACTCCCGCTCGATGGCGGGAGGGATGCGCACGGTGAGACGTGCGCTGGCCCCGCGATCATCCTGGCCCGGCGCCAGAAATTCCTGGAGGTCGTACTTCCAGTCCTGCGCGTCGAACGTGATCGGCGGCCTTCCCCGGCGGGGCTTGTCGCCCGCCCCATTACTAGGCAAATCTTTCTCTTTGCTCTGCGCCACCGTGGGTGTCCAGTCCTAAGTGCGCTGAATGCCCCGGCCAACAATCCGTAGTCCGGGCCGTGGCCCATCCTGCCGACCGCTCCGGGGCACTCACCAATTTACCCCCGCTCGTCCTGCTGAGGTAGTCTAAATCACGTTGTAAATCAGGCCCGGGTAACATCCTTGGATGGTACTGGTACTTCAATACCTACTTTGGTGCCCCAGGCCGGAGCCCCGGGAGACGAGTCCATCTCCCTTACCAGCCGCTTGGTGTCGTATACCGTGGTGCGGGAGCAGTTGAAGAGCTTCATCAGGCCTTTGACGTCATAGAGCTTCATGGCCTCGCGGAACCGGTTGAGGTCATCGATGGCGCGGGGCTTGGGCTTCCAGGTCCCGGCGGCCTTCGAGCGGGCAAGCCCGGCCTTGACCCGCGCCGAGATCCTCTCCCGCTCCTGTTTGGCGATGACAGCCAGGATCGCGACTATCGCATCCTTGAATACGCCGCAGGTGTCGAGATACTGCTCCGTGTATGAACAGTAGGAGACGCCGTGCGTGGAGAGTTGGTTGAGGTAGTTGAGGGTCTGGAGGGCGCCTTCGCGGGTGAGCCGGTCGAGGGCCCAGAACACGAGCACGTCGAACTTGCCCTCCTTGGCGTCCTGCATCATGCGGCGGAACATGGGACGGTCCGATTTGGCGCCGGATCCGTACTCGGCGTATTCGCGGGTATGGATCCAGTCCTTGTGCATGTCCATCAGGGTCTGGAGTTGGGCCCGCTGATTTTCCACGTCCTGGCGGGATTCGAGGGACCTTTCTCCGGTCACCCGGCTTCTCACGTTGCGCTCCGGGTCCGAGCACCGCAGGTAGGTGACCACGCGCAGGGCTTCGAGGGATGCCATACTACCGCCCTATCCCCGGATCCGTCCTCTGGCCCATGCCCCGGATCTGGGAGCACCACTCCTCATCCAACCAGTTGTCGGCGAAGTATGCGGGGTTCATGCCGTCGGACACCCACCTCTCGGCCTCCTCGATCTGTTCCGGCCAGTAGACGTGGTACGGCGTGCAGGAAACGCTGGCCCAAAGCGTCACGTTGGTCACGATTGCCCTGGTGCAGAAGTACCTGTCCTCCCCCATGGGCGGCAGGTTGCCGAGCGGGCTGTAGTTCACGTACCCCTCTTCGAGCACCCGGCGCGGAATCAGCGAACACGCCCCCAGGCCTCCGACATGGTATCTGCCGGGCGTGACCAGTTGCAGGATGTGATCGCTCGACGCGAAGGCGTATGGATGCTGTTCCCACACGTTGGGCAGGTAGGGAGTGAGCCCTCCCCGGCCATCCGGCCAGCGGCTCCAGAAGACCTCACAGACCACGTCCTTTTGGTAAGGAGCGATTCCGTGCAGCGACGTGCCGTCTATGCCAATGCTCCCCCCAGCGAGGCACTCAAGCAAATCGTTCCTCATCCACACGTCCGCGTCGACGGAGAACAGAAATGAGCAGTCGGATTCGAGGAACCTCTGGATGGCCGCGTTGCGGATCCTCGACAGCCTCTCGGTCTTGTTCCAATCCCACACATGGAACTCCGACCGGTAACTGGAGGGATCAACCACCGGGCATCTGAGCAGGTGGAAGGGCCGCCCCTCCCCCGCCGCCTGTACTTCAGTCTCGGCTATCAGGTCCCGGCACTGTTGGTCCTCCTCGTCGTTGTAGTAGAGAAACTCGTCCACGCCCCTCAGTTGAGAATGCAGCCGCAGGCTCATCCCCAAGATGAGCGGGTTGCCGGTGCGCAGGGGCGAGAAGAGCATCGTTTTGTGATTGCCGTACTCGTTCTGTACCATATGGCCTCGCTTGTCCCTCCCGTTGATCTCAGGTCACAAAAAAACGGGGTGCAGACCGCCTCCCGGAGGAAACGGCACTGCACCCCATCCCGGCCCAGCCCCCTGTCGTTGGATCGCAGGGGGCGGAGCCCGTGCCAGGGACTAGCTCGTAGCGGACGGCGTCTTGGGCTGCACCTGATTCAGCACGTTCGCAATGGAGGTGGTGGCCGTCGCCAGCACCTGCATCAACTGCTCGATGGCGGAGGTGACGGACGCGGGGATGGTGGAGGCCACCCCGGCGGAGGCCACGTCGGTGGCGCGGTTGGCGGGGACGGCGCCAGCGGTGAGATTCATGCCGGTCCCGGCGCTCACCGGGTTCCAGTACGAATCGTGGGCGAGGTTGTTGTGCTCCAGGTAGCTCTTCGCCGCCAGATTCGCGTTCTCCACGGCGTTTTGCAAAGCCTGCACCATGATGCCGTGGACCGGGCTGGTGCCCAACTGGCCCTGGATCAGAGCCATGGTGTCCAGCGTCTGGTGCAGGTCATAGGTGCGCTTGAGATTGGAGAAATTCAAACGCTGATTCTCCGCGTGCGCCCCCATGCCCTGCCCGGTGGTGGCGTTGAAGAACTCGTCCTGCGTGTCTGCCGTCTGATCGGCCTGCGTGGCTGCTACTTTTTCGGGGTCCATGTTCGCTTTCGTTCCTTTCGTTTCGTCTGTATTGCTATTGGTGCCAACTGCTAACCACGATTATTGTATCCCCCGGCACGTCACTCCCCCGTGTAGCTCAAACGAGTGCTACCGGGGCGTGGAGGATCGTCCGGTCCTGTTGCCTGTGATTCCGGCTGCGATTCCGCCTCGTCTTCAAACTCGGCATCGATCTCGATACCGAGGTCGACGCCGAAGCCATCAGGGAACGGGATGCCATGATTCCCGGCGTACATCACAAAATCCCGCGCCGCCTCTCCGGTGAGTGTCCGCTTGCCATATTTGAAGGATATGGTGTACCCATCGTTGTCTTTCCGAATGGAAGTGCGCTCCGCACCCTCGAACAGCTTCCAGAGATTGACGATCTCGATCTCCGTGGGCGAGGCCGTTATAACCGAAAATCCGGAGCGTACCGGACCGGCAAACTTCAACTCCATGACCGGAGTTTGCGGAGGCGGCGGAGGCTCCAGTATTTCGTTTATCAGTGCGGACCACGCTTCGATCAGTTTGGCCCGCGTTTCCGGTTTCAAGTTCATGAACATTCGTCGAATTCCTCCCTTTGGTCAACGTCTTTTGTATCCACACCTGTTGCTTGTGATTCCGGCTGCGATTTAGAGTCTGAATTCTCATTCAGCTTTTCGAGGATCAGGCGGCAGTAATCCATGATCTGGGAGAGGTATCTGAGGCCTATCGGGGCCTCCTCCATACGGGCTATCAACTGCGCAGTGCCATGCATCAGGAGCACGTAGAGCAGTTCCAACTCGGAGGGGACGGGGAAGGGAAAGTCGGGCAAGCCCATCGGGGCGTGGGAAACCTCCGGGGGATCCGGCTCCGGCGCACTTGCTGGCTCTGGCCACAACCCGACAGGCTGGCCGTGCTCCTGGGAGTAAGGCTGGCGCGGATTGAACTCCTCCTCGTCGAAAAGGCCGGAGGGGGTGTTGTAGCCAAGGAAGCCCACCACCAGATTCTGGAGCAAGGCGTCCGGGTCGAGGTCCACCTCGGTGCCATTCATCGTGGCGCACCGGAGCGCATACTTCCCGGCGGCGCGGAGGGCTTCGGACCACCACTGGCGCCCGGGGTGGTTGGTGCCCTGGAGGAGCGGGATCGGCGGGACGTTTTGGCCGGGCTGGGTAAGCCAATGACTCTTCGGCAGGGGGAAGGAGGCGGTAATGAAGCCCGAGTCATCCGGCAGGACCACCGGTCCGTCGACCACCTCGCCGCCGAGGTCGTGGATCAGATTCCTGACAGCCTCCTCCACCGGCAGAGCGTGGACGGCGGAAATGCCTTCAGACTGCCGCCGCCCGGAACTGTCCGTGCTCTCCCCGCCCGCGCTCTTCTCGTCTGTGCTCTTCTCGTCCGTGCGTTCCCCCTGCATGCGCTCCTCACGCATATGCTCCCCGTCTTCGCGCATGGTGATGCCGGGCTGCTTCATGAGATGGTTGTAACCGACAAAGAAGTCGCTGAACCCGGCTATGACTCCTATGAGCGCCTGTATCTGCTCCTGGGTGCAGCGGTCCTCCTCGCACAGGGACAGGTACTTGTGGAGCAGGGGCAGGGCCAGCCGGTCCCTGGCGCGGAGCAGGAAAAGCGGCTCCCAGTCGGGGATGGCAACCCCGGTTGCTGTCTTGACAATTTCCGGCCGTTCCTCTCCGTCGAGGCGTTCGCGGACCTCGATGTGGTACTTGGCGTCGATCCTGCGTCTGAGCATCCATCCTCGCTTTCCGGCCCGTCATCCCCGTCCGACTAACAGGTGTCATTCGGAGGGGATCCCGGACCAGAAAAGCGTACCACCAGTGCCGTTGGATTGGAGGGCCTTAGCGGGCCTCCAGGCGGGCCATGTGATCCGGACGGGGCGATTCCATGGCCGGAGACCTCCCGGCCCCGTGGAGGCCCGGGAAACGCCGGGAATCGAGCCTACAAGCGATTGAGGGGGCGGTAAGGACGGGGGAATGGTCTTAGGGGCTGGTCTTAGGGGCTGGTCTTAGGGGTAGGGGTAAGGATCGAGTCGGAGGCCCCCTGGGTCAGGAGAGGGCCTCCATACTCTGTGCCCTGGCAACTCCATTGTCGGGCACCTGCCCCAGGCCCAAGGAAGGAAGCCTGGGGTTTCGCGAGTAGAACCATGGTAGATCCCAGGCTGTCGGGGAGATGTCGAATCGGGCAAGCCTGAATTGATTGAGTGTGGCCGGGCACCGCCTCAAAAGGGGCACCCGGCCACACCGGACAAGCAGCCCAGAAAGGAATCTTTGTGGTGCTGCGGACTGGACACACTGATGATAACCAGTTGACGGCGTTAGGTCAACGCATAGATGAGGAGCAGGACTCCACCGGCCAGAGCGAGTATCTCGGGTGTGCCGATAGTACCCTCGCCGCCGTCATCGTCGGAATTATCTGTGCCTTGTGCCACACTACTGGCTGGTAGTGTGTCACCGGAAGTATCACCTCCGGCGCCTCCGGATCCACTTCCAGCACTACCCCCGGTACTTTGGTCCCCTGTGCTTTGTCCGGTACTGTCTGTATTGCCTGATACCAGATCGCTCAGCGGGGTGTTGGGATCGATGCCCAATTGGCTGGCTACGAAGGCCGCGTACTGGTTGGGGTTGTTGGAGTCGGCCTGGGGCGCATAGCCGGGGTAGACGCCCGGCTTGCCCGCGAAGAACTCTTCGAGCGTGAGGCCCTTATTGATGTTGAGTTGGATCTGATTGTCGAGCGCCGCCCACCCCGTAGCCAGATCGGGAAAGACGGCGTACCCGCCGCTCGTCCCCGTCTGCCCCACGCCCGCTCTCAGATTCCCGGGGTTGTTGTTGCGGACGGCGATGGACGATGCCCCGGAAGTGAAGCCCTCGAATTGGGCTATCGACTGGGCCATGTCCGTCACCAGGGTCGAGTACCCCAGGCCCAAGCCCCCGAGTCCGGGCCTGCCCCACCTGTATCGGGATGGAATCCTTCCGGTCAACATAGGATTAGGTGGCCCACGGGTTGAACCTGACCATTCTGTCGAGAGCGTCTCTCCTCTGCTTGCACCCGCCGCAGGGCTCTATCCCGAGGGCCCTGGTGAATCTCTCGATTGCGCTCCCCGCCCCTATCGCGCTATGCAGGCCCGGCACCGGAATGGCAAACCTGGGATCCTGCCCCTGGCTCTGGGCTTGTTGGGCTTGCCCGGAATTCAAGTCGATTTGCATTCTAAATCCTCCCTCTCCCGCCTCAGTCTTATTCTACCTGCCGAGTACCTTGAGCAGGATGGCGATGACCCAACCGATGATAGCCACAAAGGTCATGCCGGTCTTCCAACTCCACCGGAAGCCCGTCTCGGCGGCGGCCTTCTCGGCCTTCAGCACGTTGACCTCTTCCTGAATCTCCTTCACCTCCCGCGCGATGTTGGCGGCGGTAGTTTCCGCCATGACAATCTTGGCCGCCATGTTGGAAAGGGAATCGAGTTGACTCTGCGCCGCCACCCGCGCGTCTCCCCGCATGTCTTCGAGGATCTTCCGCATCTGCCGCCGGTCCTCCCTGCTTTCTTCCTTGAAACCGGAGAAATCGAGGGCCTCGAAGCGGGCTTCCAGCTTGGTGATCCGCGCGTCGTTCTCGCGCACGGTGCCCATGCCGTCGATCACCGTGCTCACCTGTGCCTCCAGCCGGGCCAGAGCTTTGTGTAGCTCCTTCTCGAAGGTCACACAGTAGGGGCTGAATGGGGGGTTGTCAGACTCCGACATGCGGCGCTCTCCACTCTCCTCAGAGCGGGGTGATCGAACCATCTTCACCACGGCTCCCATACATCTTCTCCTCACACACTGTACAAGGTCAGGTAGCGCGGCCAGAAGAATCCATACAGGGCGGCGGTGACCTTGCTGGTGCCCACCTGGATCGATCCCGAGGTGTTGGGCACGTTGACGATGGCGTTGACTGTCCAGTGACTGAGCAGGACCTGCCCCTCAGTGAGCGGAAACGGGCTTGCCGGGCTTCCCAGCAGGAACGGGCAGTTGCCCAGGTCCTTGAGGTAGCGCCGGTTGATCTGGATGCGGGTGAGAATGTCTCCTCCACCCTGCACAAAGCCGGTGCCCGAGTACTCCCACCAGAACCCCGTCAGAATTCCGTCGTACCCGGTGGGCACGGTGAGGGAGCAGATGAGATTGTCGCCGGAGGCCGCCGTCGGGGTGGTGATCGACTGGGATATGCGGAACGGGACGGCCTGTGGAGGCACGGCGGAGAACTCGTCCTCCCACGGCAGGAGGTTGCGCCACTGGGCGGGGATCGAGCACAAGTCCAGGAATCTCACTCTCTTCCACCGGGCCTTCTCGATGGCGAGGCAGTTGTCGTAGAGGTTGGGGCGGAAGCAGTTCGCGCGGGGAGCGGGCGGCCCCCCGGGAGAGACGGGATTGTCGACGGGATTGATCGGCGGCGGGGGCGTGGGCCCCGGCAGCACCAGGATCTCGATCACCGACTGATCCACATCCGCCGGGGTGTGGGTCAGGGCCACCGTTTCGATCACCGACTGGTCCACGTCTCCCGGCGGAGTGACGTAGGAGAGGACCTCGATTACGGATTGGTCCACGTCCCCCGGCGAGTGGGGCAGGACGGTGGCCTCGATGGACGAATAATCCACGCGGATGCGGTTGGTGGTGGCTGTAGATTCCCCACGGGCTACCGCCACTCCCTCCGCCTTGATGAACTGCACGGCCACTGCGCCGCCGCCGGGCGAGGCGTTGCCCTCCGCAGTCACCAGGATGACCGCATAGGCTTCCCCATATGCCTGCGCCAGACCTTCTGCGGTGGGGGAGTAGACAAGCTGTTTGATGCGGAACGGGATGGGCCCGAAATAGTATCCGTTGCCACCCCATTCCGTGAAGTCAATCCCGAGCCCACCCATGGGGGTGTCTGTGTAAGACCCGGTGGGGGCGTAGGCAAACTGCCCGATCTCAACCAGCCCGTACCCTCCCGGGTCGGGGAGATAGGACACGATCTCCGGCTGGAAGGACCCCTGGGCCATCGCGACAAACGAAATGGCAAGCCCCGTCATGAGCACCTGGGAGGGGGCCCCTGTGTGCTCGACCTGCGCCGCGTATTGGATGATGGTCTGCGCCATACCCGGGTCCTCAGGCCCGAGGCCTTACGTCAGTCTACGATGTGGCGATCCAGAGCGAAACTTTGGTCTGCGAGGTGTTGGAGTCCGTGATGCAGACCCAGTTATGAGTGTCGAACGCAGTGACCGTGTCCATCGCGAACGGCCCACAGATCAGGAGCGCGTCCCAAAGCTGGCAGGCAACTTTTGGCTCGTCTCCGAAAGCCGTGAGCCCCCAAGCCAGCATGGCGTCCATGGAGAACAGGTTGCCGTTCTGGTAGCGGTAGAATCGTTCGCTGCCCGCAGTCACGTTGGCGTTCCCGCCCCAGGCCGATATCGGAGTAACGAAGAGCGGCATGGAGGGGTAGTTGGAATTGTTCCATCGATTGTTGGCATTCTCCCATATTGAAGTCCCGAATAAGCAGACGAAATTCGGAGCCGCGTTCTGCCCCCAGTCGACGGCTGAGTACCGGAAGTTGTTCTGCGGATCGTCCGTGCTCGAATCCGACAGCGTGTTGGTATGCAGGATCCCGATGTATTGCGGCATGGGAAGGAAGAATGAGGGGACGTAGGGGCACGAGAACAGGCAGAACTCGCGGGCCACCGTCGAATCCCCCGGCACCCACAGGACAAACTGGTAAGGGTTGGCTACAATCTGCCACACCTTAGCCACGCCGGGCAGGAGCGAGGCGCCATAAGCGGTCCCCACCGTGCTTGCCTTGGCCCCGTCCGTGGTGACCATGCTGACCTGAATGCAGGTCCCCCCATTGTCCTTGAAGTGGGCGCGTAGCGCATATCCCTGCGAGGTGGTACCGGTCTGCAACACCATGTCGGTGGTGCCGTGGCCGCTGATCGTGCTCCAGCCAGCCGCGTTGAGGGCCGCCTCGACCCCGGCGCAGATGTTGGCCTTGGTGTCCCCAGTGAAGGTGGTGGTGTATCTGGTGGTTGCGTATTGGACTGCCATGGCATCACTCCTTGAACACGAGATTGCCCGCCGCGATGCTCAACTGGGCACCGTTGGCGAGGCTGTAGGTTACCGGGGCGGCCCACGATCCGAACGCGGCCACGCGCCCGAAGTTGCCGCCCGTCGGCGCGTCGAACAACGCGATGCCCGCCACTGTGATCGGAGAGGTGAGCCCGGCCACTATCGCGAACGTGACGCTCGTCCCCACCACAACCGTCTCCACACCGGACACCACCGAAGGCGGGGGGAAGTTTCCGGAATTATTGGTTATGGGAATACGGGCAAGCCCGGTGTAGGAGGCCTGCACCAGTCCCGTCCCATCCCCGGCGGTAGGCAGGGAGACGAGCAGCTGCGCGTACCACGTCGCCGGAGCCCCCGATCCCAGGTCCTGCTGCAAGTTCGCGGACGCATAAGTGTTTCCGATTCCTGCGCTCATGTGTTGCTCCTATACCTCTACCTCTATACCTCTACCTTCGGACCGAACGGGACCGTGGCGAAGTCCGATATGTCCCACGGATTGCCGCTCACCGGGTTGATGTCGTAAGGCGCCCAAAGCATGTGGTACGTGGTGGTGAGCGCCATGCCCGCCATACCCGTGCCGTTGGCGCACACCGAACTCACCTTCCGCACGCCCACCGTGTCCACCTGTGCGTTGAGCACATGCTGTACCGCTTTGATGGTGCTGGTGACCGGAACGGCACTGACCGAATGGATGTACTGATCCACGTCTCCCACCGTGGCGTCCGTCACGTAGGTGGCCGGGTTGGGCGGGATCGAGGACACCAGATTGAAGTGCGTCGCCCCGGCGGATGTGATCCATTGCAGGGGAGTCGAGTCGCTGACCGGAGGCCCCGAGTACACTCGCACCGGCCCGAGGAAGTCATCGTTCACCCCGCCCGAGGTGTCGCAGATGTAGTAATCGTCGATGGCCACGCTCAGCCCGCTGCCAGGACCCGAGAGCTGCACCGTGTTGGGGCTGCCGTAGCCGAACGGATCCGTGTTGATGCCCGTATAGTGAAGCACCTGGAATCCGTTGACGTTGACCGTGATGTGTCCGCCCGAGGTGGCGAACTTGATCTTGACCTCCAGGTAGTTCCAGTTATTGCTCTGAACGACTCCGGGGGCCGATGGGCCATAGTAGAGGTTGGCGGGATCCGGCCCGATCTGGACAAACACGGACCCATCCGAGTTGACTCTGAGGGAGCCGCACTTATTGCCCGTGGTGCCTCCCGCCAGAAAGATGATGAAATTGCCTGCGCTCACCCCGGTGACGTACTTGGCGCCCGCTCCGGCAATCCAGGTATCGCGTGCGGTGAACGATACCGCAGGCCCAATCGGCCCTCCCTCATAGCACTGAGGACCGGTCCTCGCGAGTCCCGGCGTGGCTACGATGGAGCCGCACCCAATCGGCACTTCGGTGTATTTCTGGCCGAGATCGATGTAGTGATCGAACGAGTCCGTAAACAGTAAGGCCATGGCAGTCTCCTCGTCTCCTATCTCGGATAGAACCAGCCGAACAGGGCGCACACGATCCTGCCGCCTACCAGTGCGCTCGTCGCCGCGTGATTGACCAGATACCTCACGATCTGTCCCGACTGCAATCGGATCGCGCCGGAATTGATGGCGTAAGGAGTAGTGAGGGATCCGAGCGTGGTGTTGATCGCGCCGTAGTCTTTGGCGTAGCGGCGGTTGATCTGTACCCGCCAAGTCAAATCCCCTCCGCCTTCCACAAACCCCGTCCCGGTCCACAGATTGACGTTGGAGATGATCACCCCATCATGCCCTACAGGCACCTGGAAACTGAGCACCTGCACGTCCGTGCCGGAGGCCGCAGGCAGGGGTATGGAGGAGATCTTCGAGTATCTCTGCCCCTGCAAGGGCTGCTTGACCCACGGCGGCTCCGGGTATCTGTGGCCGGGACAGAGATTCGCCAGCCCCCCGCACCGCACGATCTCCATCCACAGGGCGTACTCCTGCATGAGCATCCAGTTGAACTCATTGGGAGGCCACACCCGTTGCAGCAGGTTGCGCGGCACAGGCGTCCCCTGCGGCCCGTCCTGGCCCCACATGAGCCCGGAGTAGAGGTCCGCAGAGTAGTTGGTGAGCTTGGGAGTCAGCAAAGGTCTGGGCATTTGGCTTTCTCCTCGACTAACAGGCACGGCTCCGTGAACATGAGCAGAAGCTGGCAGTAGATCGTGTTGGCCGTGCGATTCGAGATGTACACGTTGACCAGGGCCGGGTCCAGTATCAACCGTGGCTGAGTGAGCAGAACCGGGCTCATCCGGCTCCCGTAATCCGCCGTGCCCTGGCTGTTGACCTGCGCCGCGCTTCCGATGCAGTAGTCCTGGAATAGGGGCACGCCCGTGCAACTGTCGACCACCTGCACGAGCAGGTCCGAGGACTGTGTCGCGACGGGCGTCTGGTCGGGACTGGTGGCCGAAATGGTGTGGAAGTTGTACCCCCACAAGTACGCGCCGTCCGCCGCCGCTATCTGGTAGAAGAACGTGTCGAAGGGGTTGACCGGCTCCCCCTGGTCATCCGGCACCACGTACCACCTCGCCCGGTGATTGACCGCTCTCCGCAGGATGTCCATCTGGCCGAGGGCCTGGGGGAAGTATCTGCACGGGAGCAGTTGGAGCGCCGCGTTGTAGGTGAAGGCGTCGACAACCTGTTTGAGCATATGTCTCTCCTCTCCTTGTCTCGACGCCTTACCTCGACGCCTTGCACGGGATTCGCCAGACCCCGTCGAGCATCACGTTGTAGGTGATCAGCGTGGAAGAAGCGTTGGGCACCAACGAGGTGATGTCCATGATAATGGCTCCCCCCGCCGGGTAGATCATACTCGGCACTGGGAAAATGGCCTGATACGGCGGCCCCTGCGCGGCGCTCACCCTCCCCGCGTTCAGGTATCCCTGCGGGAGCGGGAGATTGGAGAACTGCCTCTGGTTGGGGTCGTAGAGCGTGATCGAGAAGTCCTGGGTGACGAGCGCCCCGGTGCCGGGCGTGGTGATGTCCGCGATCCTGATGCTCATCAACTCGAAGTCGTACTGCTCCATGATCTGGGAGATACGGGTCGGGGTCTGACCAGCCGAGTAATCGACACTGTTCTGGAAGTTGAGCGAGTAGGAATACTTGACCTCGCGGTAGTCGTAAGGCGTGCGGTGGAAGATCGGGCTCGTCCCCGCCGCGAATCTCTTGACTCCCATGAATGCGATGTAGGCGTAGTACACGCCCGAGTTATTGGCCCTGCTCACGGTGAACAAATCAAAACGGATGGAGTTATTCACGTCGTAGAGCTTCTCCGGTACGACAGGCCAGCAATTGGGCATGACCATGCCGGTGGTCGGACTGCCGTTCGCGTACGCGCCCGAGGCGTTCTTCAGATTGAACCTTCCCCCGTTGGCCGCCGTGTCCACCACATTCGGCACTCCGAGGACGCGCCTCAGGACGAACTGCGAATCTCCTTGCAGGGGCAGTGCTATGTCGTTGTAGTTCGCGCCGTCCGCGAGGGAGGTCGCGTCATAGACGTAGGCGAAGGGATAATCGACGAACCCCGCCGGGGTTACATAAGGCTCTTCCGGGAACTTCATCTCCAGTCTCCTTTCCTCTTCTTTGCCTTGAGGTCAGGCTACTTGGAGATATCCGCCAGCCGGTACCGCTTCACCCCGCGAAAGGCGATCTGAATCGTGTTCGACTGCCCGCTGATATCCTGAATGTCGATTCCGATCCTGCCGCCCGCCGGGATGATGATCTCCGGGAATACGGGCCAGGGACTCGCCGCGTCTGCCACGATGTTGGCCGAGGCCACAAACCCGTTGCTCAAATAGTATCCCTGCGAGTCGCTGAAGCGGATCGAAAACGCGCCGGTAGCCAGTCCTATCACAATGGCCCTCCAGGCGAAGTCCGCGTCGTTGGTAGTCGCGACGGTCTGGTCGCTGAGCTTCTGGTTGGCGGTGAGGCTCACGTCATACGGGTACGTGAAGTCGACATCCGTGTACCCTTCCGGGCTGGCGTCCGTCACCCCGTTGAACACGGGAGCGGACTGGGGATTGAAGATCGGGGAATTGAGAGCGCCCACTTTTGTATCTCCTTCAGTGCCCGGGATCCAATAACCCCAGGCGATTTAGACTCTAAATCCTGCCGCCGCCGGGTGCGCTTCCGGTGCCTCTCCCTATCTGCCACTGGCCCTGCTTCCCGCCCCCCGGTCCTGAAGGAGCAACCAGGGGGCGGGAGAGAAGCCATCAGGTACGGGAGCGGGACCGGCCCGGCCTTCGCGGCACTTCGGATGGCGTATCGCGCGATGCGTGCCGTCGGCCTGCCGACCAGCCTGCCGATCCACCCGGCTCTCTACTGCACGCCGCGTGCGTACAGCCCGTCGAGCAGGCACACCAGGGTGAGCCCGGTGCCTCCCGAGGCGGAGGCGGTGAGCGTGGCGGAGGTGCCGTTCAACTGGCCGTAGAACGTCATCTGGTTCTCGATGACGATAGGGATCGCGAGTTTGTGCATGGACTCGCGCCCCGGCTTGCCGTTGCCGAGGATCGTGGTGGACGAGGTGGTGATCGCGGCGTAGATTCCGCCGCCCGCATTGTAGTACCAGAGCGGGCCACGCTGATACGGCTTCTGTCCGAGATAGAACTCGAAGCAGAACCCGTTCAGGATGGTGATCAGATCCGTCAGGTAGATGTCCTCCGAATAACGGATGCGGAAGCCGAAGATCGAGAAGGCCTCCGGGGCGGCCAGTTTCTGCGACTGGGTGAGGTTCGTCAGGGCCAGGGTCTTGCTGCTGGCCGGGCCCACGTTGGTGAACAGGGCCGTGGTCAACACCGTCACGGACGAGCCCGCGTTGAGGGCCACCGTGTCGTAGAGCGGGGTGTGCTGCACGTCCATCCGATTGTTCACGTACACTTCGGAGTTGAACGCATCGACGATCATCTGTTGCTGCGGAGTCATTAATTTTTCCTCTGCTGAAGCTGGTTGACCTACGTTGAATTCGAGGGGCCCGGATCACTTACCCGGGCCCCAGGTCCTAGCAAGGTGTCCAGCACCGGCATCGAGTCCCGGGTCATCCCCGGAACCCCGCTAAGACGCCGGGCGCTAGAAAGCGGTGCCGAAGGCCCGCGCGAGTCCGTTCATGGTGACACGGGCGTTGGTCGGCGTGGCAGGAGCCGGAGCCGGGATGGCGGCGCGGATCGGGTTCTGCGGAACCACGAACTGGCCGGGCATCAGGTCGCCGAGCCCAATCGGCACTCCCCCGACGGTGAAGCCGGGCAGGAAGGCGTTCAGGGCCACGGAGGCCACCTGCATGAGGCCGCCGAACATGACGCCGTTGCCGAACTCGGGATCGAGCTTTCCGGCGCCCCAACCGGACGCCACCGCAGCCACGGCGGAGATGATCACGCGTCCAAACGTGGTGGAGCCGAACGATCCGGTGATCGAGGTGGGGATGAGGGTGGGGATGAACTTCGTCGCCGCCACGCCCACCAGACCACCGCCGATCAGCTTGAGGCTGTCCTTGGAGGTGAACGGGTGTCCGAGCAAGCCCGGATTCCGGCGGCGGTGACTCACGCGCCTCCGGGGGTTCTTCGCGTAATGACGGCGGCGGTTCCTCCGCTTGGGTGCCACGAACACCACGCGGGTGGCGTTGCGTCGGCGGCGGCGGGCGTAGCGGCGCGGGTTGCGGGCAACCCGGCGGCGGCGCACGTTCTTCACTTTGCGTCTGCGTCTTACCATGGTGCTTCTCCTTATGGGATTGAGGGACCCGAGTGTCACCACCAGGGCCGGGTTGGTTCTGCGGGTTCTCCTTCGGCGTGTTTTGCGCGACACCTGGACCTTTCTCCGCTTGGGATTCGTCTTGCGACGTCGGAGGGCGGCCTTCTGCCGGGCAGTTCCGAAGAACTTGATTTGTTTTGCGGTCATCCGCCTCCGCTTCCGGTGGCGGGAATTAGCCAGCCGCTTGACTTTGGTTGTGACTGCCATCGTGACTCCTTTGACTCAGGCCTCCTTAGGCCACTAGGCCGCCAGGGAACAGGGCCGTTGCAGGACCACGATATAAGTCCCGGCGGAACCGGCCACGTTGCCTTTGCTGAAAGTGACGATATTGGAGTTCGTCAGTACAGCCGCGATGGTGCATACGGCTGTTCCCACCACGTTGGGGGTGATCGTGACGAGCGGGAAGTTGAAGGCCAACTGCGCCGTCGAGAGCCCCCAGTTGTGGGTCATCACAAAGCTGGTGTCGGTGTCCGCTCCGATTGCCACAGTAGCCGTGATGGTATTGCACTTCTTTGCCTGTGCGGCAGTGGGAGGCGTAACACCGGCCACCGGGTAAGCGTAAGTGACTGTGACTGCCATTTCTTTCTCCTTTCCTTAGCCCTGTGGGGCTACTGTCTTGCTTCGACTACATCCGTTGCATTCTGGTCCTCCTCCCCCTTGCAAGGGAGGTGGGCCACGGATCTCATGCCGGGCGCGACGGCCCGGACCTTAAGGTGCACGATCTCCAACCGGGGATCGACCTTGATTACCGCGCCCCCGTCCTTGGCGCGGTAACAGAAACTGATGTCCTCTCCCAAGAAGCCCATCTCTGTCCTCCCGTCCACAATCGGGCGGAAGGGCCTGTCGCCAGCCATGCGTCCGATCCGGCTGCGCATGAGCACGGCGGGGAACCCGGTCCAGTCCACGGAGATCGGGATCTGTCCCAGGAGAGCCGTCACCCGGATCGGCTTGCACCGGATGCCGTCTTCGGAGGAGCGGTATCCACAACTGGGAACGGCGTGGATATCGTAGCCATCCGGCTGGCAATAGCACCATGCCGACACCATGTCGAGCATGGGATCGTCGAACATGTCGTTGAGCAGGATCTTGAACTGGTCGAAGGTGAGCAGGTTGTCATCGTCCATCCACAGGATGTAGTCCGCAACGACTCCGCCTTGCCCCTTCATGACCCCGTTCCAGATCGTGGACCTCGTCGCGTACACGTTGGACGAGTACCCGAGATAGAACTGCACGTTATAGGCGTAATCCGGGTCCATGATCAGTTGGGCCAGGAAAGTTGTCCAGTTACTCACCCACACATTCGGGAATTGCTCTCCCGGGATGCAGATGGCGAGATTCAATGGCTTCCGCTCGTTCTCACTCATACGTCTTCCGCTCCTTCGCTTTGACTTGCTCCGCTCGTTCCGCTCGATCTCCCCTTGCCGTAGTACTTCCGGTAGAGCCACCACCCCGCCCCCACGGCAAGCAGGAGGAGGATGACGGATTGCGACTGCGATTGCGATTGCGACTGGTTGGACTGGATCGGGATGCAGTCCCAGAACCCCGTGCTGGCGTCGAGCACCGCGTAGTAGCCCGCGCCGCACCCCGGGTCGACACCGATGCTCTCGGCGGTGACGCCACCGGCAGGCTGAGATACCAAGTCAGAGAGGTCCATATCTAGTTCTCGATCCCCGGACTCACGCCGACGAGCGGCTGCTTGATGAAGTACTGCCCGCCCGTGATGTAGAGCTTCTGGTTCTGCGGCTCGTATTCGAGGTAAGGCCTCTCGCCCGTGTCCTCGCCCAAGTCGTGCTGATAGATGATCTCCTCGAAGTCATCGAACTTCTTCTTCGTCTTGTAAGCCAGATTCCAGTACCGCTTGTTGTTGGTGGGCTTCGCGCCGGGCTCCGGCTCACTGAATACGCCGAGCACCATTCGGTCCTTCAGCCATTTCTTCTCGTCCATCTTGAGCGTCGCCAGATCCACCGACTGGTCGCCGCCCTCGATGTACAGTTGCCTGCCGTCCTCGCTCGAAGCCAGGAACGGAGGGTTCTTCTCGAAGTCGATTCGGACGCGGATCCTGGTTGGGGTGTCGACGTAGATCTCCGTCAGGGTGCCGAGAGCGGCCAGATGCTCATGCTCGTGGTACTCCTCCTCGATCACCACCTCTTCCGTCGACGGAGCGCCGTGGAAGGACTCGTACAGATCGGCGGCGGCACCGGCAGGATTACGTTTGGCTCTGGGCTTGTAGTCCGAATAGAGGATGTAGTTCTGGCGCCCGGCCCGGTCTTCCTTGTATACACAGGTGGCCGCGTACCCCTTGGCCCGAATGCTTTGGACAAGCTGGTCCGCATACTGATCGTCTTCCGGGGTAACAGCAGGGAGCTTGAGACTGTATCTGTAACTCCTCCCCCTGAAGGAGAAGGATTTGGGATTCTTCTTCCAGTCCCACTTACTCCGCTTGTGGCCCCTGGCATACTTCTTTTCCATGGTGGCGCACACCGCTCCCGGATCATATTCCTTCCCTACTCCCGCCTCGCACCGCTCAAACCACCCTGGCCCCGACCCTGGCCGCGCACCCGAATGGTGCCCCGGATTTGCTTCCCCAAACATGCCCTGATACGGATTGCCCTTCGACTTACCGAATCCGTGGAGCTTGGCCCTGGCCGCCGCGTAGGCCTCCTCGCGCGTCTTGCCCCCCACTCCCATGGGCTCCCCGGTCTTGTTGAACCACTCCCACCTGCCGTCCGACTGGGTGAGCCGGATCTCTTCCGTGCTTCCGTCATCCGTGGTATAGGTGGCCTTGTCCGGGTCCTGCTCGTCTGGAGTCGGGCCATCCGGGTTAGGCCTTCGTCCCCCGTGTCTCTCCAGCACGTCGAAGTAGGAGGTATCGTGCTGGCCCATCTCAAGGCTCGATGCCATGTTAGTTGCCCTCCTCCTTCTCAATGCGTGCGATGGCATTCTTGACCTTCTTCGCCCCGCCCGAGTGTGCGTCGAATGCAATCACAATACCCCTGGACCGCAGCCGGGCGTCATCGAGACACATGCCACACTTCTTGTGCCCCGGAGATCCCACGCACTGGATATTCTTGTCGATGGCCTCATTCGGGCATGGCTGAATCCACACGCCCGTCTCCTCGTCCTTGTAGAGTCCCTTCTGCTTGAAGTGATCCACAACCATGGCCGTGCCCCACCCCCGGCTCATGGCCTCCTTGGCATCCGCCGCCGTCTCGCACGAGGCGAGTACGGAGATCTTCGATCCCCACGAGGAGCGGGAGGTGTCGCGCCATGCGTGGGTATAAGCCCACACTTTCTCGCGCCATCCCTGGCATGCATCCGCCAGCATCCGCACCGGTCCGTTGCCTACCGCGTCGCCGACCACATGCAGCCGGAGCGGGAGCCACTTACCCTTGCGCTCGTTGATCTCGATCTGGGTCTTGATGGCCTCCGCCTCCGCCCTGGCGCAGTCCTCCGCGTCCGCGCCCGAGGAGTTGGCCGCCCGATTGAGCCGGAGCCGGGTGATGTTAGTCGGCCCATACTCCGCATAACACCCATACCCTAAGAAGGGGCAGGGTCGCGACGAGTTCCCCTGGTTGGGGCACGAGGCGTTGCTCACATAGGTGGCCGAGGCCATCCCCACCTTCGCGTTTGCACTGGACTCCGCGAGGGTGGCGAGGGATCCGGGCGCGGCGGAGGGATTGGGCATCGTCCTCTCTCCTGCGGCGGAGATGTGGGTGACGAGGTCGAATTTAGAATCTAAATCGTGATCCGGGTTGGACACATAGTGCCTCACCAGATGGGCGGGCAGGGTGACCATGTTGGTGGAGAGGGTGTCGTAGATATCCAGACCGGACTTGACCACGGACTTGGCGACCCTGGCGGCGCGGCGGGCATGGTGTTGGACGGAGGAGTTGTGCTTCTTGCGGCGGGTGGTGGCCCACTCGTCCAGAAATCTCTTGGCATCGTCGACGGTGTCGAATCGCGAGTAAGGATCGGAGGAGACGCGATAGTCTCCGGTAGGCGTGCGGAAGATCTTCTTCCCGCGATATTCCATCACCGGGCCCTCATACTCCTTGCCCGTGCCCGAGGACTTGACTTTCGTACCGGTGCTGGCCCTGGTTGTTTGGGAGGGGGCCTGGGAAGATGGACTTCGCCCAGGAGCGGTCTGGGCGGCGGAAGACCCGGCCCCCGCATACCTCGACGCCGGGCGGCCAGCCAGCCGGTCATCGAAGCCTTGATCGTAAGCGGCACGCAGACGCTGGAGGACGGGCCTGCCGTGCGAGGCATACCCGTGGTCGCAGGCCCACTGGTCAAACAGGCCGGTGTCGGGAGACTCGAATCCGGCGAGATAGGCCGAGTGGAGGGACTGGGGGAGTGCGCTCTTCGACTTGGCGGCACACTTCCGCGCTTCCTTCTTCCTCCCGAACCCGAGGAAGTTGGCCTTGCGCCGGATTATGACTCGCCGCTTCATGCCACTCACTCCTGCTGATCCACTTGTTACTTACCTGTTACTTACCTGTTACTTACGTTACCTATGAGCCGTACTGGCCGACATACGATGCCGCCCGTTTGTATCCCCTGTATTGGGAGCGCAGGGCCGCGCGTTTCTGGCGGTACTCCGATCCGGACGGCTCAAAGATGAACCAGAGCACGAGCCCTCCCGCGATCCATCCCCATAACGGGATCTGGAAGCTACCGATCCCGTAGTCGGTGGTGAGGGTGTTCTCGATGGACGTGAGCGTCGAGGAGAAGTCTCCCAGCCCCTTCAGCCCTCCCGCACACCCGCACCCGGCGAGGCCAGCGCACCCGCACCCCAGGCCGCTAAGGCCCTGCCCGGATCCGGCCACCGGGGATATGACGGAGGTGGAGGCGAGAGCGTCGCGGATCGGGTTCTGCGGCACGGCGAACGCGGCGGGGAGCAGTTCCCCGATGTGGGGCACGTAGGCCGCGTGGCCGCGCATCAGTCCCTGGACGGAGGGCACAAGCGCCGTGCCCGGGTCGTTGGCGTCCGCAATGGGGTTCTGCGGCACAACGAAGTTTCCCGGCAACAGGTCGCCGAATCCGGGGGCCGGGTGGAAGTTGAGATGAGGCATCGTCTGATATCTCCTATTTCGCAACCATGACTACCGCGACAATCCCGATAGCCAGGACTGCCAGAAAGATCGGGCCGTTATAGTCGCCCATGACCAGACTGCATGTGGCCGAGGGGCCGAGCACGGAAGAGAGCGTGGGATAGTTGGTCGAGGCATAATCCGCGCACTGGGCCTTGTTGATGGCCGCCGTGGCCGAGTCCGCTTCCGACACCGGAGCGCAGGCCGTAATCAGGGATCCGGAGGCGGGGATCAGGGAACACCACCAGGGGACCGAGGCAGTGCCCGAAGCCGATACGTTCGCCACCGGTTACCTCCTCCCCTTCGAGGCGCTCACGCTCGTGAGCAGGACGAAGAACGCGCCGAATCCCAGAAGCCACCACACCACGGTCGAGGACGTGGGGGTCTGGTTGCCGCCCGTGCCGGATCCCGTGCCTGCCCCCACGCCCGAGCCGGAGCCCTTGGTGCCGATCCCGGTGCCCTGCGTGGTGGAGCCCCCGGTTGGGAGGCCGGTGCCGCCCGGCGTACCGGTGACTTGGCCGCCTCCGCCGGTAGAGCCGGTAGAGCCGGTAGAGCCGGTAGCGCCGCCCGTCGAGGGAGTGGTGGAAGTGGTGGTGCAATGGCCTGCCGAGTCGCAGGTGATGTCGGGGCCGCACGCGCCGCCCGCACAGATCGTTCCGGCTTGCCCGGACTGGATGCCGGGGTCGACCGAGTTATCGACCGTCGCGATGTAAGTGCAATCGCCTCCCTGCCCGTCCGTGGCCGGGTCGATGGTGGTGAAGGAATTGCCGTTCACCGTGCAGGAGTAGACATCCACGGTATTGCCGAGTCCACCTAAGTGGATCATCATACGGTCTTCCTCCTCTCCCTATCTCCCACTCTCCGCACGCCTATCTTCGGAGGCCTGGGCCCGGCGCTTTGCCGGATCATGTTGCGGAGCTTCCGCATGGGCTCGTTGTGCGGGCCCAGGTTGGCCCTGCACACCAGTTCCAGTTCCGGCCTCAACTCGTGATAGATGTCCTTCGCGAGAGGGCTGGCCTTCATCTCGACGATACGGTCCAGGACCTTCATCGCCAGGATGTCCAGGCGGCCAGTCGGATCGGTGCTGGTGCGTTTCGCCATGCCTACTTCTTCTTGGGCCTGCTGAACAGCACGGCAAGCCCCGCCCCCACCCAGAACCACCACGGCGTCTTGGCGCACTCGGACAATTGATCCGAGGTGGAGCCGGTCTGTCCCTGCGTCTCAGAGAGGTAACAGCTTTCCAGGGGCCGCCATCCTAACATCTGTGCCATCGCATCTCCTCCTTAGGTCACTCACTCATTTACTGTCAGAGGCGGCACGGCACTGGACCAGGGCGGCACTGGCCCAAGCACCGGCACGCTGTAAGTCGAGATAGACGGAACCAACACGCCAGCCGGTCCCTGCACCGCTCCACCCTGCACCGCCACGGGGATCACCGACGCGGCCACGGTGGGCGAGGTCACGGTGGGCTGCACCGTCCCTCCCACCACGCTACCGGCGGGGGCCACCTGGGCCGTGGGAGAAGTGGCCGTGGCATTGGGACTGGAGCTTGTGGCAGTCGTGGCGGTGCTCGACGATTTCTGGTTGTACAGGTAGTAGAGGAGCGCCGCTCCCCCGAGAATCCATGCCCAGTTCACCGTTATTCTCCTTTCGCGTGGGCGCTAGGTGGCCCACCCTCCGTACACTCCGACCGGCCTGCGCCTGCGCCACCCGAGCCCGGCAAGCCCGCTCGATTGCAGGAACGGGAGCACGGCGGCCCACCAAGTCTGGAAAGTCACGGGCGCGTGGGCATCGCTGGCGTTGGGGAACATGGACTCCGGCGCGGGCGCGGTGTAGCCAGGGGTCACCTGCATCAGGAAGTAGTTCCAGGTGTCCGGAGACTGGGAGCCGGAGATGTAAGTGGAACTGACTCCCGAGGAGTTGATGAAGGCCACCACCTTCGCCTGCAACTGATCGGCCTTCGACTGCACGGCAATGGTGGTGGTGCTGGTGCCCTGCGCCGGGGTGGTGGTGGCGCCGGTTGTGCCGGTGGCGACGGTGGTGCCGGTGGAGGAGGCGAGGGGCTGCATCAAAGTGGGGTACTTGACCAGAGCGGCGTATATGCACGCGGCGGTAGTGGGGTCGATGTTACCGGACGCCTGGGAGACGAGGCTCTGGTATAGCTGCATGCCCGTCATTCCCTTGTCCGCCGCCGAGGTGTTGTAGGCCGCCGCGACGGTTTTCAGGTCCGCATCCGATGCCCCGCAGGTGGCAGTGCCCCCCGTGGTGCCCGTGCCGGTGCCGGTGCCGGTGCTGGTGGTGGAAGTCCCGAGCAGTCCCGTCTGTTTCATCAGAAAGTACGCGGCCACCCCGAGAATGAGGACTAACACTCCGTTCTTCACTTTCTCGCTCCTTTCTTGGGCTTGAGCAGGAGATACAGACCCACCAGCCCGGCGGCGGCCATCAATGCATGGTTCTGCACCCAGAGATTGAAGTCGCAGAGCCACCCGGTAGCCGTATCAGCCACGGTGCCGGTCTTCGGCGGGGTGATACTCGGATAGACGGCAGTCAGTGTAATAGGGCCCATATCAGTGCCCGTAGCCGCCGCTTCGGACGGCGAGGAAGCCGGTGCCGAGTTATCACCCGCGCCGAGGTATTGCGCGGCCAGCACGCTCTGCACATTCGGATCGGATACAGCCATAACTCATCTCCTCTTATTCGCGACTAAGACGGCCACGATTCCAGCCGCCAGCAATAACGAGCCCCATCCCAACCCGCTCATCCCCGATCCGGACCCCGGGCTTGCGGCCTGGGATTGAGACTGGGACTGCGCCTGGGCTTGAGAGGACAAGGTCTGCGCCGTGCTCGACACGCCCGACCCCATGGGGACTGATCCCGGCTGATCGGACTGATCGGACTGATCGGACTGATCATATTGGTCGACGAGCCCGGCGATGGTCACCGGCTTGGGGTGGTTGTGGAAATACCACGGCCCCCTGCCCTCCACCATGGTGGTGGGGTTCGATCCAAGCCTGTTCAGCATCCGGCTGATCTCCATGTCCCACGTCGTGGAGTGCAGTTTGAAGGGAGAGATAGCTACCTGTGGCATTACTTCTTTCCTCCCATGACCAGGAACAGGCCTACCGCCGCCGCGCCGATGACTAACAGGCTGGTGGTCTGGCTCATGCCGAACAGGCTGAATCCCGCGCCGGATCCTGTTCCACTGGTGGAGCCGGTGCCGGAGGTCTGCTGGGTGGCCGTCTGCACAATCCCCCCGCCGTTGGACGTCGAGGTCCCTCCGCCCGTGCTGGTAGTAACAGGTATGCCAGTGCCCGTGCCCGCGCCTGCACCCGTGCCTGTGCCTGTGCTGGCGCCTGCGCCGGTCACAACCGTCCCCGTGGATGAGGGGAGGGTCTGCTGCGCCTGCTCCTGCGCCACCTGCTGCGCCGCCGCTTGGCTCTCGGCCACGTCTGCCTGCCAGTTGGCATCGAGTTGCGCGTTGAAACTCGTGTACCCCAATGCCTCGATCTTCGCCGCCCAGACATCCGCCGGAGGGGCTACGAAGTGATGCACGGCGCGGGTCGCATCGCGGGCCACCAGATCT
>Ga0335069_10000373_pt1 | contig 75689 bp, 61 predicted proteins | sample Lox_Sample_11_FD_206714 | JGI IMG/M metagenome (GOLD analysis project Ga0335069, IMG submission 206714) | Soil microbial communities from Loxahatchee National Wildlife Refuge, Florida, United States - Lox_Sample_1.1 | ecosystem: Environmental > Terrestrial > Soil > Wetlands | place: USA...
GTGACTAACCAAAGGGTGCTCCTTCACCGCGCCCGGGCAAAGGTGCGGCAGGCTCTGGAGGACCGCTTGGGCGGTATGAAGTGATGCCGACCTGCAAACAGATGACCGAGATGGCCACGGAGTGGCTCGAGGGAGGCCTCACCGAACCCGTCCGTCGTGGATTCGGCGAACACCTTCAGGGGTGCGACGGCTGCAGGGCCTACGTCCGGCAGCTCGAGGTGACACGGCAGGCGGTCGGGCGGCTACCGGAGCCTTCACCCTCGCCCGCCCTGAACGATAGGGTGATGGCGCAATTCGACGAGTGGGCTGCCATCAATAAGGGGGCCGTCCAGACGCAGCACGCCACGTTTGCCCCCCGCTTCTCGCTGCTACCTCTCTTCGGCAGCCTTGGGACCGTGGTTCTACTCGTCGCCTTCGCGCGCCAGCGGTCGAGCGCCCCACACGACTGGATCGTCGCCGTCGGCCTGGCCGTCGCTGCGCTGGCCGTCGCTGCCCTCGCCGGGCGGCTAGCCCTGGCCGCGGTGGCGGTTGCGGTGGCCGCCGCGGTGGTGGCGGCGCTCTTCGGGGGGCGGATGGGCGCTCTGGATGCCGGCGGGGGGGTCGAGTGCGTGGCGATCGAGCTCGCCGCGTCGGCCGCCGTCGCTGCGGTTGGCTGGATTGGCGCACGCAGAGCGACACGCCGATACGTGCGCTACACGGTTGGCGCCGCGGCCATAGCCGGCGCACTCGCTGCGGACGCCGCGCTCCAGATCACCTGTCGCTCGCATTCGGCGCTGCCCCACCTCTTCGCTTTTCATCTCGGGGGCGTAGTCCTAGTCGCCGGACTTGCATTCGCCGTCTTCGTCGCTGCGCAGAGGCCAGCCGTCAGCCATTGAGGACGACGCGTATGGCTTCATAGCTGGCACTCGGACGGATGCGTCCGTCGAACGCAGGTGCTCGTGTTCACGCGCCGGGCTCCCTTCCGAGACACGGGCCATCGATGAATATCGAGATTTGTCGTTTCGGTTCCTCTCGTTGCCGATCGCCTGCCACAGACCCCTGCAAGCACGCTGTCGGTGTGTCCAACGTCACCGTCCGAGAGCGTCAGCACCCCCCATTTGGGACCGCGCGGTCCAAGACCGTTCGGCTCGATCGAGACGATCCCTTGGACCCCGGGCTCCAGAGGCAGCGGGGCGCTTCCAAACTGCCTTGGGACAAGTTCACGCGGCCCTCTGCTGACGGAACGGCGCGGACGCTGCAGGACAGGACGCTGCAGGACGCTTGACACCGTGAGTACTGCGCCGCACCCTCGTTGAAGAGTGTTTTGAGCTCGGCCGTGCACTAGGACGTGAGTCAGCTGTGGTGTGCTGAAATCATGCAGCCTGCGAAAGTGAATGATGCTGTCCATAGTCCCGAGGCGGTGGCGTCTCGCTCGCCCGCAGCGCAGGCACCTGGACCATGACGGCCGGGAGGGAAAAACGCCAGTGTTCGGGTCCGAAAAGGTACTTCTGGCTTGCGCGTTGCTCTTCGCAGCAGCCTGTGGAGGCGAGAAGCAATACACGGTGTCAGGGAAGGTTTCGGGCGCCACGGCTGAAGGCGTTGTGGTCACGCTGAGTGGTGGTGGAGGGATCAGCACGACGTCGACCACAAGTGGAGGCCTGTACTCCCTGACGGCCGTCGGGGGCTCGTACACTCTCACGCCCTCGAAGGACCTCTACACTTTTTCTCCACCGTCCAAAAGCCTGAATTTGAACAGTGGAGACGTCGTCGGCCAGGACTTCACCGCCACGGCCCTCGGCGGGGCGCTCGATGGCAGTTTCGGTGGCGAAGGCAAGGTTACCGCGGGCGCGGGCTCTAGGAACGGCAACTTGACCAGCGTCGCGGTCCAGGCGGACGGGCGGATCTTGGCGGGGGGAATCCTGTGGTACTCGGCTACCACCGCAGCCTCTTTTGTGGTGAGCCGGTACCTCCCGGACGGGACCCTCGACGATAGCTTCGCGAGCGGCGGCACGGCGACGACCACCTTTGGCAACAATCCCTGCTACGTCACCGGTCTCGCCATCCAAGCGGATCAGAAGATTGTTGCGGCCGGGTCAATTCTTGGGCCGCCGTCGTCCGGCTTCGCGCTGGCTCGCTATACGGCCGAAGGCAGCCTCGACCCAAGCTTCGGAAGTTCCGGCACGGTAATGACGGTTGTGGGGGCCGGGAGTGCGGCCAACGCGGTCGCGTTACAGCCGGATGGGAAGATCCTGGTGGCCGGAATGTCTACTCCGAGTAGCACAAGTTCTTCACAGCCGTTCGCTCTCGCGCGCTACAACGCCGACGGCAGCCTCGACGCGGCGTTCGGAAACGGTGGCACGGTCATGACCGCCATCGGAACCGACCAGGACGGAATCAATAGCTTGGCAGTGCAGGCCGATGGGAAGATCGTGGTCGCGGGTTACTCGAATTACGGCAGCCCCGGGGAACCCGCGATGGCGCTCGCTCGCTACAATGCCGATGGCAGTCTCGACCCGACCTTTGGTTCCTCGGGCAAATTGACGACCCTGTTCGACAACGGGAACCTTTCTTGGGCTAGTGGCGTCACCGTACAGCCAGACGGGAAGATCGTGGCCTCTGGGTTTTCCGATGCTAGCTACCCCTTCAACTCCCGGACGTTCGCGTTCGCCCGGTATCTGCCTGATGGGACGCTCGACTGGGCCTTCGGTTCCTCTGGCAAGGTGACCGGCACGCCGGTGTCCCAGGCCAACGCGCTCGCCATCCAGGCGGATGGCAAGATCATCTTTGCAGGAGCAGCGACGTCAACCTCTCCCGGCAGAAGTGCGTTTCTCGTGGCGCGCCTCCGCGCCGATGGCCAGATCGATCGGAGGTTTGGGATTCAAGGTAGCGTGACTACGATGTTCTCGACCGATGGCGACGAAGCCACTGGCATCGCGATTCAAGCCGACGGGAAGGTCGTTGTAGTGGGGCGGGCCGGTTGGCCCCCCGGCCCAGTGTCCTTCTCCCTGGCCCGGTACTGGCCGTAGTTGTAACGCACCGGGCTGGGCTAACGGTTGCTCCGGAAGGCGGCACGACCCGCAGCCTCAGCGACCCGCGGGCTTTGCTGCCCGCTTGGTGGCCTCGTTTACTTGTAGTTACTGTTGGATTCCCCTCTACCTGCGCGCCCGCATGATGGCGACCTTGTGCCCGTGTTCGGGCTTACGCTGGTAGCCAGGATGCTTGCTGTCGTACACAGTTACGTGCACGAGGGTCTAGTGAAGCGATGGGACCTGGAGGACTGCCTCAGGGTGCTGGGTCCTCCGGCACGGCGGGCCGCTGGTCACCTCAAGCCCCGCGCTGAAGCTCGGGCCGGTATTGAGGCTCGGGGCCGACCTGATACGAGGCGACGAAGCCGTCAACGGCTGGGTCAGTCGGCTGACGAGGAAGCGCGCGAAGCGACCGGCGCCGGCAGCACCCCATGTCCGAGGTGACTCTCGGCCTCCACCTCCGCTAAGAAATGTGCTTGAAGGGAGCCCCGATTAGGTGAAGAGGCTCACCTGCGACCACGGGAGGGGAGATGGACTTCGAGAAGGAAGTTGACGCGCTGCGAGAGTGGTTCGCGAGCCCCCGCTTCGCCGGCATCCGCCGCGTCCACACCGCGCGGGAGGTTGTGGAGCAGCGGGGCACCATCCGGCCGGACTACGCGGTGGCGCGTGGGGCGGCCGAAGCGTTCCACGCCCGCCTCCGCCAGCTCTTCGCTGAGCGACGCTGCATCACCACCTTCGGCCCCTATTCGCCGGGCCAGGCCGTGGCGATGAAGCGGATGGGGATCGAGGGCATCTACCTCGGCGGCTGGGCCACCTCGGCGAAGGGCTCGTCGCACGAGGACCCGGGCCCCGACCTCGCCAGCTACCCGCTCAGCCAGGTCCCCGAGGAGGCGGCCCCCATCGTCCGGGCGCTCATCACCGCCGACCGGAACCAGTTCCACGCCCGCGCCCGCATGACGGAGGAGCAGCGCCGTTCCACCCCCGAGGTGGACTTCCGCCCGTTCATCATCGCCGACGCGGACACTGGCCACGGCGGCGACGCCCACGTCCGCAACCTCGTCCGCCGCTTCGTTGAGGTCGGCGTCCCCGGCTACCACATCGAGGACCAGAAGCCCGGCGTTAAGAAGTGCGGCCACCAGGGCGGGAAGGTGCTGGTCGCCGAGGACGAGCAGGTCAAGCGGCTCTCGGCGGCCCGGTTCCAGCTCGACATCATGGGTGTGCCCGGCATCCTCGTGGCCCGCACGGACGCCGAGTCCGCCACGCTTCTCGACGGCCGCAGCGACGAAAGGGATCAGCCCTTCATCCTGGGCGCCACGAACGTCTCCGTCCCCACCTTCAAGGCGGCCTTCTTGGCCATCCTTCGCCAGTTCCACGCGGCCGGTGTGGAGGAGCTCTCCGGCCACCTGCTCTACGCGCTCACCGACGAGGAGTACGCCGCCGCCGACGGGTGGCTTGCGAGGGCCGGCTTCGCGAAGGCCATCGCCGAGGCGGCCGCAGAGCACCGCGCCGGCGGGCTGGACGTGGACGCCGCCCTGGACCGGGTCTTCGACCGGTTCGTGGACGCCTGGCAGCAGGAGGCGGGGGTTTGCACGTACGCGGAGGCGGTGGGCAACGTCATCGCCTTTCGCCACGCCGAGGGCGACCCGCCGCCGGTCACGAATGAGGAGTGGCTCGCTTCGACCGCACGCGCGCCCTTCTACCGCATCCGCGAGAAGGCGCGCGCCTTCGGGGTGAACGTCTCCTGGGACTGCGAGCACCCGAAGACGCCGGAAGGCTTCTACCAGGTGCGCGGCGGCATCGACTACGCAATCGCGAAGTCGCTCGCGGTCGCCCCCTTTGCCGACGTCCTTTGGATGGAGACCAAGACCGCCGACCTGCACGACGCGAAGACCTTCTCCGACGCCATCCACGCCGTGCATCCGGACAAGATGCTCGCCTACAACCTCTCGCCGTCCTTCAACTGGGACACGACCGGGATGGGCGACGAGCAGATGCGGGCCTTCCCCGCCGAGCTCGGGAAGATGGGCTTCGTCTTCAACTTCATCACCTACGGAGGCCACCAGATCGACGGGCTAGCCTCAGAGGAGTTCGCCACCGCGCTTCGCCAGGACGGCATGCTCGCGCTCGCCCGGCTGCAGCGGAAGTTCCGGCTGCTCGAATCCGGCTACCGCACCCCGCAGACGCTTGTGGGCGGCCCCCGCGCCGACGCGGCGCTCATGTCCATCTCCGGCCGCACTGCCACTACGAAGGCGATGGGGCAGGGCTCGACCCAGCACCAGCACCTCGTCCAAACCGAGGTACCGCCCAAGCTCCTCGAGGAGTGGATCGACGCCTGGCGGAAGCACCACGGCGTGGGGGTGAAGCTAAAGGTCTCGCTCAAGCCGCGGACCGCCGGTTCGGACCTGCTCGAGCTCTCGCTCCGGGGGCCGGACGGCCAGCCGGCGGCTAACGTCGTCTTCGCCGTCATCCAGGACCGCAAGGGACGCAACATCCTCTCCGTCCGCGATCAGAACAACTTCGACATGGCCCTGCGGAAGAAGAGGCTCATGACTCTCCTGCAGCTCTTCCTCGTGCACCGGTACAAGATCCAGTCCGTCCACTACGTGACTCCGACCGAGGATAACCGACACCAGGCGGAGGGCATGCGGAAACTCGGGCTCTTTGCCACCGTGAACGAGGAGGTGGGGGAGATCATCGTCGCGGACGTCGCCGTCGACCGGGTGAAGGCGCTCCTCGCCCCGGACCGCGCGGAACTCCTCGCGCTGGCGGCCGGTACCTAGTGGGGGCGCGATCCATCTGGTGTCCGCCATGGGCTGGCGCGAGCAGTACGAGGGGCTGGTGTTCGCCACCCATGATCTCGTGCTCTCGGCTGCAGCGCGGGCGAGCGGGCTCGAAGTCATGACCGTTCCTTCTCGCCTACCGGTCTCCGCGGGCGGGGAGCGGCAGTAACCCCCAGGGCAGCTGGTGCCCGCGTGGTGCCCCGTGGTTGATCTGCCCAAGTCGATTGGCGTCCACTCCGGTCGGCCGACCGGGCGCGGGCTCTCTACCGTCCGAGGGACCCTTCTGGCAACGGTAGGGTCTTTCCCCCCGGCTACGCGGATTCCGGGCGCGCGATCGGCTCTTCAGGCGGACCTGGGCTAGCCTTGATGACCGATACTGGTTATGATGTGGTCATGAAGAAGGTCGGCGTTGCAGACCTCAAGGCTCATCTTAGTGGTCACTTGCGAGCGGTTAAGAAAGGCGAAACGCTCATCGTGGTGGAGCGGGGCACGCCGGTGGCTCGCGTTGTTCCTGTTGCGGATCTGCGCAGCGGCATCGTCACACGCCCACCGAGCCGCGACCTGTCGACCGTCAAGCGGACGCTCAAGGCCCTACCATCTCTCGCTCTTCCGGTCAGTAGCCTTTCGATTCTCCTCGAGGACCGAAGGCGGTGATCGCCTACCTCGACTCCTCGGTGATCCTCCGCCTGATCCTGAGCGAGCCGAACCCACTCTCCGAATGGCCGGAGATCAGACAAGGTGTCACGAGCTCGCTCGCCGAGGTGGAGATCCTACGCACGCTCGATCGCCTGAGGTTCGCGGTTCCAGCGATTGATTCGCAAGCGCTCGCCGAGCGACGCGAGGTGGCGTTTCGGCTCCTGGAGGGACTTGAGACAATCGAAATCACGCGTGTGATCCTTGCGCGTGCGGCCCAGCCGCTTCCTACCCCGCTTGGCACACTGGATGCGATCCACCTGGTATCTGCCATGGGCTGGCGCGAGCAATACGAGGGGCTGGCGTTCGCCACCCACGACCTCGCGCTCTCGGCTACAGCGCGTGCGAGCGGGTTCGAAGTGATCGGCTGAACGTTGCTTCTCGCCTGCCGGTCTCCACGCGCGGGGCATTCAGCGGGGTCGGAAACAACGAGTGGGGGGGCGGCCAAGGCACGGCTGGCCGAGCGTTGGCGTAAACGTAGGAGGCATCTCGACAAGATGTTTGGCTCGCTTGTGATGGTTCCAACGAGTCTGGCCGCTCCCTGCACTACGATTCCCTGAGATACTGCACGAGGTCTCGGCCTCGGCCCATCATGAGCGAAGCGTAGGGAAGCGCCTGAGGTTGTTGGCCGCGCCGTGCCCGCGCTTCGGTTCGGCGTCATCGGTAGCGTCGACCGCCGTCTCGTTAGCGGCTGCCCAAAGCTGGAGAGTCCTCCGCCTCGTCTCTCGGCAGGTCACGGCGAGAGGAGGATGAGTCGTGGAAAGTATGTCCTATACCGACGCGGGTCTCTGGTGGGGAGCCGGTGGCCGGCGATTGCTGCGTGAGCGCCGATATAGAAGTCGGGAAGCGGCGTGACGCGCCGCCCTCCACTCCTTCGGTATGTGAGGAAGCTCTTCCCCGCAAGGAACGCTGCCTCATACGGCAAGGCATCGCGGCGGTAGAGGCCGATCGGTAGGGCTTCCTCAGCATCGGTCGCGCGGTTCCCTCGGGCCGCGAACCGTAGAGCAGCTCTTCCAGCACCGTGTCGTTGAGCGTCTTCGTCCGAGCCCAGTCCAGACCGGCCGCCTGCGCTCGGCCCAGCGTGGTCGCAACCGCCCCGAGCGATTGCCCCACGCTCGCCGCGATCTCGCGGTGCGTGCGCCCCAGTTCCCACCTCTGCCTCAGGATCTCTCGCGTCTTCCGCATGGACAGTCGCTCCGTCGCCATCCACGATGCCAATCTTCGTGTTCACGAACGCCGATCCCGGCGTTCACGATGCTCCGATCCGCGTGTTCACGATGGACCGATCCGGCCGTTCACGATGGGCCGGCGTACGCAGTCGAGGACCCCGCAGTGCGGGGCACCAGGCGGGCACCGGAGGCGCCCGACCAGGCGAAGCGCAATGAGATCAAATGGTGGAGGCGCCGGGAATCGAATCGAGCCGTCGACGTACATCAACCGTCCGTGAACGACTGCAAGGGGGCGCCAAGTCCACGAAGTGGCGAGGTTCTGAAAGGCGAACTCTCGCCAAATGAGGACGATGAGATTCGGTAACTGACAAGAACTGCACCAAGTACGCCAAATCTGCGGCGGCGACCCTATCTTCCCATGGGTGGCACATGGAGCTTCTTCAGCTCCTCGTCGACGAGTTCCTTCGCCACCGGTAGGATGTTGTAGAAAGGCGGGTTGTTGTCGAGAAACGCGATTTGCGACCGCGGAGGATACCGCATGAGGTCCCGGACGTAGGCGTCGATCTCCGCTCCGACGGCGACCGCCATGGGGATGTGACGGACTCCGCCTCCGACGTCCTCCTTGGGGTCAGTATAGAGGTTCACCATCACGGAACCGCCCGTGGCGGTCGCAATCGGACCGCTAAACCCGCCCCAGTCGCCCCTCTGGAAGAAGCCGTTCTCGATCTCGGCGGTGAAGATGTACTTGAACTCGTCTACCCGGATCGCGCTCAGGTACTGGTTCAGCGTGTAGATGCGGCTCTTTCGTGCTGACTGGCCATCGTCGGCGACCAAGAACGACGCCTGGTCGACGCCGTCGACGTAGGTCGTCTTGGGGACGAACTGGGCGAGATCCTTCCCGGGATAGCCGGCGAGCGACATCGCCGTTGGCAGGATGTCGGCCAGATCGAAGAGGCCCTCGGACCTCCGCGGCCTGATGGTGCCCTTCCAATACGCGAAGGTCGGGACCCGGACCCCTCCCTCCCAGCTCGAGCCCTTGCAGCCGCGGAACGGCGAGCGGCCGTGGGGCGGGACCTCGCACTCCGGACCGTTGTCGGAACTCAGGATGAGCAGCGTGTTCTCTACCTCGCCGATCTCCTCGAGAGCGGCCACCAGCTGTCCGAGCACGTGATCCATCTCCACCATGCAATCGCTGAATGACGTTCGCGCACGGGAACTGCCGAGCCACTTGTCGTTGGGGTAGTTGTCGAAGTGGCAGCCCCGTGCAGCGTGGTAGAGGAAGAAGGGGCTCTTGCTGCCCTTCATCTTTCGAATGAATTCGACGCTGTAGCGTGCCCAGACCGTGTCGAGTTCCTTGATGAAGTTGAGCTCGATGAGTCTGACGTCGTCGCACTTGTCCCGGTCCTTCGGCGTGCAGTGGACCTGGTAGTGGTTGAACGGCAACTCCTCCATGTAGCGGAAGCGCTCCGGGCTGAGGACCACCTCAGGGTTGAAGTAGACGTCCCGCCACTCAGTGTACTCGTCGGACACGGAGAGGAAGCCGAGGTAGTCGTCGTAGCCCACGTTCTGGGGCAGCGAGCCCTTGTTCTCGCCGATGTGCCATTTCCCGACGCCCTGGGTGACGTACCCCTGCTCCTTGAGCAGCGCAGGTAAGGTGACCATTCCATCGAGGCCACCGGGCTCGCCATACATCGGCGGCCGCTGAATCCCGTGGTGAAGAGGGTTCTGACCGGTGTGGATCGTGGCGCGAGTGGGTGAGCAAGACGGGGTCGAGTACGCGGACGTGAGGAGCAGGCCGTTGTTGGCCAGCCGATCCATCACGGGGGTGTCGTTCCCGACAGCGACGCCCCCGCCGTTGAACCCAGGGTCCATCCAGCCCACGTCGTCGAGAAGAAAAACGACGATATTCGGCCTCTTGCCGAATTTCCGCTGCAGGGCAGCGAGCTTCTCACGCGCCCTCTTGTCCTGCTCCGGATGAGGTATCACCGGGAACATGTTGTCGGCGGGCTTCGTAGACTTGAGGTGGATGAACTGATCCGGATGGCTGTAGCCCTTTGCCGCGAGGGGGCCATTCGCGGAGCCACGAATGTTGAGAGGGATCCCTTCTCCCCTCACCCAACTCGGTAGCTCCTCTGCTTGGCTCGAGACAGGCTGGAGAAAGCACGCAGCGATCGCAGCGACGACCAGCACATCTCGGCGTCGGCAGGCCATGTGAGCCCCCCAAATGATCTGGACGGCTGGGAGCCTTTCACAGATGGGAAATCGCGTCACCGTCCCGCAAGGGTGCTTGAAAGCGGCGCCGCGGAGAACAGCGTGCAGCGTGGCGCGAACACAGCTGAGGCGGACCGATACTTCCAGCCTGGACCTTGAGGTTCAGGGAAGGGTCCTTGTAGCGGGTGGTCCACGAGGTACGGGTGGTGCCAGCGACGCGGGTGCGTGCGCTTGGTGTCGGGGCGCGAGGGCTCAAAACGGACCGCCGCGATGCTCAGGCTTGGAGCGAAGCTTCGTACCGGATCGACTTGCCTTCTGTCTATGTGCCCCCCGGTGGTCGAGGGAGGTGAAGTCGATGTGTGGAATGCGCGAGTCGCTGGCGCAAGCGCGTACTCGGTTGGTGAACACCATCCGCGGTTGGCTCCGTGGGCAGGTCAAAGGCTCTGGCCTTCGCCGGGGCGGACCGGTTGCGATGCCCAAGAGGATGCGAGCGCACTTCGAGTGGCAGCAGATGGAGGTCCCGGCCTTCGTCCTGCGGCAACTCGAGACCATCGACCTGCTGAGCCAGGAAATCACGGAGGCCACCCAGGAGCTCGAGACCCTGGCGTGGCTCCGACCTATGCCGGCGCCTGATGACGGTGCGAGGCGTGGGCCGCTGACCTCGCCGAGCTTTGTCTCGGCGATCGATCGGGTCGACCGCTTCAAGAATGCGCACCGGCTCGAGTCCTACTTGGGTCTGACGCCGGGCGAGGACTCGAGCTCCGATCGCCGGCGGATCACCTCTTGTGGGCGTCGGGCAAGGCCAACAGAATTGAGCGGAGGCGCCGGGAATCGAATCGAGCCGACGTACATCAACCGTCCGTGAACAACTGCGAGGGAATTCCAAGTTCGAAACGGTAAGGTTCTGATAGGCGAACTTTGGCCAAATGAGGACGACGGCGTCCGCTAGAGGCTTTGGGGGTGGGGCTTGCTCAGGTCGCACGACCAACGCCAACAAACGCTTGCGTGGCGATACATATCGCTATATGTATTGCAATATGGCCAAGGAAGATATCCGGCGAGTCACCGCGAACTTGCCAGCGAGGCTGCTCAAAAAGGCGTGCGAAGTCACTGGCAAGGGTGTGACCGACACGCTTGTGGCGGGACTCGAAATGGTCCGCCGCCGAGCGGCGGCAGCGAAGCTGAAGGAGCTCCGCGGGAAGATAAGGCTGGACATTGACCTCGAGGCGTCGCGTGAGCGCCCTGGTCATTGATACGTCCGCGTGGATACCGTACCTTGCTGGCAGCGGGGACGATGCGGTCTCAGAGGCACTGGACGAAGGACGCGTCTACCTGTCCCCCGTCGTCGCGGCCGAGCTACTTAGCGGGCGATTGACGGCCCGCGAACGACGGCAGCTTGAGGCCGGCCTGGAGGACCTTCCAATGTGCGCTGCAGATCGTGCGCACTGGTTTCGGGTTGGCGCCCTACGGGCATCACTGCAGGCAAAGGGCCTCACCGTCTCTACCCCTGACGCCCATGTGACGCAATGCGCCCTCGACCTCGGTGCTGAGTTGCTGAGCTACGACGGCATCTTTGTGCGCGTGGCGCGGTACCTGCCGTTGAAGCTTGCTGGCGGCGCTGGGAGCGGTCGCTGACGTTGCGCATCCCCTCGTCTTGCGCGAGGGGATTCGGGGAGCCTTCAGGTACGGATGCGGCAGCCTCGCCAACGATAACGAGAGCGAAACAAACTGCCTCTAGCGTCTTCTCGTCGCTCGCGAACCCCGCTTCCTGGAGGCCTGCAGTGTACCGGCCGATCCGTTCGGCTGCCGCGAGATGTCCGCAACGGGATCAGAGCCAAGCGCCGGATCTGCAAGGCGGCCGCCGCCGCCGGGCGTGGAAGCCGGACTCGGAGAGCCCAAGTACGCGGCACATGACGGAAACCCGGTGCAGGGCCTGGTTCGCCCTCACGAATCGGAACGCTTCTTGTGCGCCCGCGCGGCCTCTTCCTCCTGAGCGAACCAGGCCGCTTTTTTTAAAATGTCGCGCTCCTCGCGCAGCCGCGCGTTGTCGCGCCGGAGCTGGGCCAGCTCTTTCTTCTCGTCCGTGGTCAGGCCGTCGGCGCGGCGGCCGGCGTCGAGGTCCGCCTGACGGACCCACGACCGGATCGAGGTGTCGGTGACGCCGAACTCCCTCGATAGACTTCGAACCGACCTGCCTGCTCGCCGGAGCTCGACCATGCGAGCCCGGAACTCACGGCTTCGACCTGGGTATCGTGGAATCCTCCACTCACAGCGGGAAGGACTCCACAAAAGGGGATCAACTCCAGTTGCCGGCGTTCCCCTGGCGCAGTCCTCGATACCGCGGGCGAACGGTGGCACACTGCCCCCGCTTCGACGCAGCCAAGCCGACACACCCGCGCGCTCCCCCTGAGGGACCCTAGGAACCCGCAAATGACCACGAGGTCGTTTCAGGAGCTGAATCTCTCCCCCGAAGCTCTGCACGCGCTCGACCGCGCCGGCTTCGAGCACCCAACTCCAATTCAAGTCCAGGCGATTCCGCCGGCGCTTGCGGGTCGAGACGTGGTCGGGACTGCGGCAACGGGCACCGGAAAGACGGCCGCATTCGTGCTCCCCGTCCTGGACCGCCTCGCCGGCAAGAGTGGGACCCGTGCACTGGTCCTCGCACCCACGCGCGAGCTCGCGCTGCAGATCGGCGAGGAACTCGAAAGGTTCGGGCGCGGTCGTCACGTTCGGGGTGCGGTGGTCATCGGCGGCGTCGGCATGGGGCACCAGGTCGACGCCTTTCGCCAGAAACGTGAAGTCATCATCGCAACTCCAGGCCGCCTGGTGGATCACCTCCAGGGTGGAACGGCCCGGCTAGATGCCATCGAGATCCTCGTTTTGGATGAGGCGGACCGGATGCTGGACATGGGCTTCAAGCCACAGCTCGACCGGATCCTCGCTCGCCTCCCGAAGAAGCGCCAAACGCTTCTGTTCTCGGCGACGATGGGAGGCGAGGTCACGGACTTCGCTCGCGCTCATCTGAAAGATCCCGTGCGGGCGGAGGTGACCAGGAGCGGGACAACCGCCGACCGCGCGTTGCAGCAGGTCTTCCTCGCCGAGCAACACGAGAAGCTCGCGCTGCTTCTCTCGCTCCTCGAGGCGGATGACGCCTCCACTCTGGTCTTCACCCGGACAAAGCGACGCGCGGACAAGGTATGGAAGAGTCTTGCCCGTGCCGGCCATAAGGTCGCTCGCATTCACGCCGACCGCTCCCAAGCACAGCGGCGGATGGCCCTCGAGGGCTTCAAAGACGGCTCGTACCGGGTCCTCGTCGCCACCGACATCGCGGCGCGGGGCATCGACGTCGCCGAGATTGGCCACGTCGTGAACTTTGATCTGCCGCACGTTCCCGAAGACTACGTGCACCGGATCGGCCGAACCGCCCGTGCCGCGGCCAGCGGTCGGGCCTCGACGTTCACATCGCACGAGGAGAAGGAGCTGCTCCAGGCAATCGAGCGCCTCACCCGCTCCTCCATTCCGCGAGCGGACGTGCCGCGCGAGAGCGCCGCTTTCAGGGCCGAGATCGAGCGTACGGCCGAGGGGCGTCGCGCCGTCGGACCACGACAGCACGGTCGTCGGTCGCGCGGGTCCTCATCTGGGGAGAGGCCGCGTTCCGACCCGCACCGCGTGGAAGAGAGACAGGCACCCGCCGCAGAGGGCCAGAGGAGCCCGAGCCACGCCGGGCCGGCCAAGCCTCGGCTGGTCGGCTCGTGGGGGCCTAAGCGGAGGCGGCGCTGAGACTCCGCGCAGGCCACAGAGCCCGCCCCACGAACCCTATAGAGGGCCAGATGTAGTGGGTTGGAGCGATAGACCCGGCACCGGCGGCTCAATGGGGCGCACCCGGCTCTTGAGAAAGGCCACGGTCTCCTCGTGATTCCGGTCGGGTACCCCTGGCAACTGAACGACGGCGCGCGCGAGCCGATCCCATCTTCCCGTCATGAGCAGGAGCCAGACCTGGAAGAAGTCGACGCCTCGGAGGACGACCGCGTCGTTCCGCCCGTAGTCTTCCAGGTGGCGTTCGAACTCGACCGGGTGATCGGTCCAGTGGCAGCGCGGCATGACGTGGTGGAGCGCGTGGTATCCGTCGTTGAAGCATCGTCGGTTGTAGCGGGTCCCCACGCAGGTGATGCTCGCGCGAAGCGGATGGCCCGGCTGGTCCGGGCAGATGAAGGCGTGCTGGGCCCAGTTCCCGACCATCATCAGGGTCCTCATGACGAGGTAGGGCAAGAGGAATACCACGAGCGTGGCTCGGGAATTCATGTAGAGCAAGAGCGCCATCGCGATCCAGTAGACGCCCTCCCCCACGATTACGCGGCGCAGCAGGCGCCTCTTGCCCTTGCGGGCAAAGTATCGGGTCAGGTCGAAGAGCCCGACCGCCATGAAGCGTGCCCAATAGCGCAGCCAGTCGGCGAAACGATCTCGCTGGAAGCGCTCGGTCGAGGAAAGGTCACCGGGTCGATTCTCCTCGACGTGATGCATCCCCATGTGGTGAGCGAAGTATGTCTCCGGGGTCTGACCCATGAACGGGCAGAGCACCCACGGGATGATCTGGTTGAGCAGCACGTGCCCCGGGTGGAAGAGTTGGCGATGGGACGTGCAGTGGAGCATGAGCGTAAAGCGGTCGATCACGCCTGCGAAGAGGAGCATCGAATACGCCGGCGCAAGCCACCAGAACAGCGGACCGGAGAAGTAGAGCCCGATGCCTCCCAGGGCGACCACCCCGCACTGCATCATGAGGGCCACGAAGACGACGTCGCGTCGGTCGATCAGGAGAGGGATCGCCCAGCGAGCGTAGCAAGGGGCGCTCGCCGAAATGGGATCCGATCGAAGCATCGCACGCCTTTCAGGCGATCTTTCGGGCCAGGGCCTCGGCCTTCTCGAGCATGGAGCGGAGTTCGGGGGGCGGCTCGCGCGTGCGATCCCCGCGTCGGGTGGCGCGGCGAATCTTGCTCAACGCTTGGGCGAAGCTGGCATCCGAGAGGCCGCGCTCTGCGAGAATCGCCTCGAGCCGCCGAAGTCGCTCCTTGAACTCTCGGAACTCGTCATTCATCGTTTCCTCCTGGGCTTCGGCCGGACTGACGGGCCGACTTTCTTGCCGTTTTCTGGTCCGCTCTTCCTCGCGCGCGACGGGGAGACCGCAGGGCGCCGGGCGCCGGTGGCGTGCAAGAAGCACTCGACATCCACAAGGTCCCGTGCGCCGCTCGGGGCCAGCTTCTCGAGGAGGCGCCAGGAGAGATCGCGCAGCCGCACGTAGGTCGCCCAGTTCGGTGCGGCCTGATGCTGGAGCGCGCACCCGAGCCGATTCGCCGCGGCAGCGGCCGAGTGAGGCACGAAGACCATGTGACGACCCGGCACCGCGGCGAAGGGAAAGAACGTGACCATCGTCCAGGCATCGTCGGAGGGAATGCCAAGGACGCTACTCGCCGCGCAGAGCCTCTCGAATCGCGCCCTCGCAGGTGACGGCACCGAGAGGTAACCGGCGAGCGCATCGAAGTAGTGGTGAACCTTATCTCCAGCCTCGAAGGCCTCCTCGAGCACGTCGGTGCCGATCATGCCGGGGATGGGCGCCGCGCAGGCGGCAACTCGAAGGGCGCGCCTCGCCAGTTCACGGTAGTCGCCGTCTCGGAGGAGCTTCTCGGCCTGGTTGTTTCCCAGGGCGGAGGTCCACGCATGGCATGCCGCGCGCCACCGTGCGGCTCGGCTCCGACGAGGGGCCCCGGTACCCGTCGCCCCGAAGCCGGTCGGGTTCTCGGCCAGGTAGCTCCTGATGGCCTCCTCGTGGCTAACGAAGTTGACGGCAAGCGCGTAGCGACCCACAGCTGAGTCCAGGGTGAAAGAGGTGAGCCCCTCCAGCCAGGGATCAGATTCGAGCCCCGCCTGGGACAGAAACACCTCTGCCGCCGGCCAGCGCAGCTTGGCGGCGTACCGAGACTCACTCGCGGCGAAGAATACATGCAGGGCGGTCGCCTCGACGGCGACGACCTTCCCTTGGCCCAGCGTCCGGTGCTTCACCAACGATCCCGCGACAGGTTCCTTCACGGCCGCCTCCTTCTCGGTGGGCGACCGTTCGAAGTGAACGGAAGTCGTCGCGAAGCGGGCCCTCTTGTACACCGAATGGAGCCCGGTTGGATAGAGGCTCGACTCGGACCCTCACATTTCCTTCCGCGGCGAGAGTCGGTTGGCCCGCCTATCACCCGCGGTGCTGAGGGCATCCCCGCCCGCCGGGCGAAATGCCGACGGGAACGCCGCCGCGGGCCTGCCGGGCCGAGGGAGTTCGCCCCCCTTGGGAACCGTTCTTCTCGGCTCTTGGCGTGGGTTCGCGTGTGCAGTTTCCACGCTCCTCTCGGAGCGGACGTGGTGGCATTCTCTGCCGATCACGACCCGAGAAGAAGCGAGACGACAATAGGTGGCTACGGGTACCGTGAAGTGGCTCAACGATGCGAAGGGGTCCGGATTCATTACGCCGGACTGTGGTGGCGATGACGTCTTCTGCCACCACACTGCGATCGGCGCCGAGGGCTTCCGCGCGCTGGCGGAAGGCAGAAGGTTGAGTTCGACGTGAACAAGGGGCCGAAGGGTCTCCAGGCCGCGAACGTCCGCGCCCTGTAGTCGGCAGACAGGAGCGATCGAGCCCGGTCCGTCCCTGGGCAGGGCTTTGTTTGTCTTTGGCTTTTTCGGTGTCGAGTCTTGGCGAAGCGCGCCGAGGCTCCGTAATGCCGATTCACGGGGCGCGGTACCCAAGACGCGGGGCGTCGAAGGTCGGCATCGGGAAACTCCCGGCGGCCTCTGGAGCGGCCCTGCTGCAGGACCGCTCGTGCCCGAACTCTAAACCCCGTTCCCGAGCCCAACGCCCGAGAGTCACCTCGCCGCTCGCATATTTAGGACACGCCCCCGAAGCGCTGCGAGGCATTTAACCTCAGCGATACCAGCATATTGGACGCCACGCGAAGCCCCCGCCACGCCATCGAGTCCAGTTCGCACTCGCATTTCAGATGACTTCGTGGCACCGTGCCGCGCTCCAAGGGAACGAGCACTCGCGCCGCTGGGACCGCCCCCTCCTCCGGAAGTCAGGAGCCGCATTCGGTCGTGATGACAAGAGCACATCGCCAAAAAGCGCTGCTCATCTACCCCCGCTTCGCAGGGACCTCCTTCTGGAACTACCGCGAGACCTGCGCGCTCATGGGTGCGAAGTACTCTGCGGCGCCGTTGGGGCTCATCACCGTCGCCGCGCTGCTGCCACCCGAATGGGAGGTACGCCTCGTCAACCGCAACACCGAGGAGCTGCGGACCGCCGACCTGGACTGGGCCGACCTGGTGATGACAGGCGGAATGCTTCCACAGCGAACGGACGTCCTGCACCTCATCGAGGCCGCTCATGCGCGCGGCAAGCCGGTGGTGGTAGGGGGGCCGGACGCCACCTCCGCGCCCGAAGCCTACGGCGGTGCCGAGTTTCGCGTTCTCGGGGAAGCCGAGGAGGTCCTCGCAAGCTTCGTCACGGCGTGGCTTGGGGGCGCGGCGGGCGGGCTGTTCGTCGCCGAGCGATTCCCCGACCTGACGCGGTCGCCAACCCCTCGGTTCGACCTGCTGAAGCTCGATCAGTACCTCCACGTCGGCGTCCAGTTCTCGCGTGGCTGCCCCTTCGATTGCGAGTTCTGCAACGTCATCGAGCTAAACGGGCGCGCGCCCCGGACGAAGACGAGCGCCCAGGTTCTCACCGAACTCGACGTCTTGCGCGGCCTCGGATATCGGGGCCACGTCGACCTGGTGGACGACAACCTCATTGGCAATCGCAAGGCGGTGAAGCCGTTCCTCCGCGACCTGGCTGCGTGGCTCCGCCAGCACGGCCGGCCGTTCGAGTTCTCGACCGAGGCAAGCCTCGACTTGGCAGCCGACGACGAACTCCTCTCGCTGCTCCGCGAGGCCAATTTCTTCGCCGTATTCGTCGGGATCGAGACGCCCGACTCGAAGACGCTTCTCGCGGTCGGCAAGCGTCAGAACGTGAATCGCGACATCGCGAAAAGCGTGGCCGCCATCCATCGCGCCGGTATCTTCGTGAACGCTGGCTTCATCATCGGGTTCGACAGCGAGCAGGGAAGCGTGGCTCAGCCCATGGCTGACTGCATCGAGAGGGCCGGCATCCCCGTGTGCATGGTGGGGCTCCTCTTCGCGCTCCCCGGGACACGGCTTACGGGTCGCCTTGAGGCTGAAGGCCGGCTGGACGGTCACGAGGTCGACTACGGTGCGGAGGATGCCGATCAGTGCAGCTCGGGCATCAATTTCCGCCCTCTCCGCCCGAGGCACGAGGTGCTTCAGGACTACCGAGACTTGCTAACGAGGATCTACACGCCAGAGGCCTACTTCCGACGCGCCCGACGCGTTGCCCGGGAGCTCGATCGGTCAGCCCAGTCGATCCGGCCGTCGCTCAAGAACGTCGCTCGCGACGCACGGGCGACCCTCGGGATGCTCTGGCGCATGGGGGTCCGCGACCCAGCCGTCCGAGCCGAATGGTGGCGCTCGGTCCTCGACTGCGCGACTCACAACCCCGCTGCGCTCAGGATTCTCCTGTCGCTCGCGGCTTTGTACCTCCATCTGGGCCCGTACTCGCGTGACCTCGTTGCGCGGCTCGACGTTCAGATTGCGGAAGCCTCCGCCACTTCCGTGTCACGCGGGCGTTCGGCGCGAGGCCGGCCATCAGCGAACCTGGCTTCCTGACTATCGAAATGCCGCCCCTGACTTTAGCCACGCGACGAAGCCGCCGATTCGCTCCGGGCGCGTCTTCGTGTCGCGTTCATCTCCCCCTCCAGATCTTGCCCCCGCCGCCCACATGCCACGACATGTGTGCGTCTCGGCAAACACTTTCGGTGCCAAGTCCGACCTCTCGTCCCCGGGGCTAACTGTCGGAAGGGGTCCTGCCTTCGTTGCCGCCGCGCCGGTTGAACCGCGCGACCAGAATGCGGACCCGGGCATGGCCCGGTCCAAGCCAGGAGGGGCCAGCACGGCCTCGAGAAGACCGCTCCTGCTAGAACCTGGCGAGCTTTAGCCCCGGCGCTCGGGGGTACGCGGGCGTGCTCCTGCTGGGGAGGCTCGCGTCGGGAGGCGGATACCCGCAATGTACAGGTCCGGCGCGGCCCAACTCCCGGTGGAGGCGACGACTCTCCTCGACATCGGGGGCCGTATCCTTTATAGAAACCGCGTCGCCCCTCTCCCGGGGCGCAGTTAGCGGCATTCCTGCCGCTCACGAACAGAGAAGAAACGAGCTGACAATAGATGGCTACCGGTACCGTGAAGTGGTTCAACGACGCGAAGGGCTTCGGCTTCATCACCCAGGACGGCGGTGGGGACGACGTGTTCTGCCACCACACCGCGATTGTGGCGGAAGGGTTCCGCACTCTCGCGGAGGGTCAGAAGGTGGAGTTCGACGTAACGAAGGGCCCCAAAGGTCTCCAGGCCGCGAACGTTCGCGCCCTCTAAATCCCGGATGAGGTGAACCGAAGCCCGGTCACCCGAAGGGGACCGGGCTTTGTCGTGCCCGGAATGCGGCGTGGAGGAGGGGGTCTTCACGCCGGAGACGGCGGCTCACGCCCACCGGCTCGATGATGCCGAGCGCCTGCGCGCCTCCGACTCACCCACGCTCTTGGAGGCGGGCGCGGTCAGCCCGACACCCCGCCAATCTACGGCCACCTCCCGGGTCTCGGGAGGTAACCGGAACGGATTGGGTCGGGCCTCACCGTGAATGCGGCGGCCTCCGCTTTCCGGCACTGAAGGGCTTCTTCGAGATCCCGCCGGCGTTACCCAGCGCCCGGCTCACGCGCACGGACGTCGACCGCGCCGGGGAGCGTTCTCGCGACGTCTTCGGATGGCGTTTCCGAACCTTGATGGGTCCCGCTCTTGCGAGGTTGTGTCTCACGCCTGCGCGTATGAGAGCCTTCAAAGCGCCTTCGTTGAGCCCATCACCCTCGTACACGTCAATCGCCCTGGCTTTATTGCCTACGAGCATCGCATTGAACAGCCCTTTCCAGTCTGCCAGGCTTGCGCCTGCGTAAAACGTGAGCCTCACCCTCTCCTTGAGGATGCCCCCCATGCACACAATTCCGTTGTGCTCCCAGACGGCAACGCCGTTCGGGTTGCCGGGCCGCCTCCACTTCACTCCCTCGACAACCTCTGGATCGGCCTCGTGGATAATCGCGCGGATCTTGGCAATCGCTGCACCGCGCCAATCCCGGGTCTTGGCTATCAAGTCGTCGACGGGCATGCTTCCGCTTGGCATCGTTCCTCCGTGATCCGGCCCTCACCCTAGGCCTGCGCGTCCACCTTCCACGGCGCGGATTGTTTGTTCGGCCCTAGGATCGCGCGATTGGAACCGCCTGAGCGCCAGCGAGAGCCGTCGCCATGCCTTCGCCCTGCGGTCGAATCGAAAGCCTCGGTGCCCCGGGGTCGTGCACGCAGGAGCACCGCGTCGGGAAGCATCGTCTCCAATCCCGCCGCCGGCCTCCCGGGACGCGCCTGCAACCGCCTCGACTTCGCGTCAGCGAACGCTTTGGTGTCCTGGACCCTCACGGCAACCGCAACGCGTTCCTCCACCTTGCCTTCTGCCGCGTTGGACCAATTGCAGCCGTTGACGCCCATCGGCGGACAGCCACCGGCCTCGCCGGCACCCGAGAGCATCCAGGCGACGGCTGCTGTGCTCAGGACCTGCGGCGCTCTTGAGGGCATCGGGCCTCCCAGGCAGTGCACGGCGGCGTGACCGGGCACCCCCGGAATCTAACGCCTGCTCGCGCGCATACATCTCCCGCCCGGGGCGCCGCATTCGGCCTTCGGGCATGGCAGCACGGCGGGGAACATCTCCGTCGAAAGGCGGCGGAGCTGGACAAGCATGCCGACCTCGCCTTTTCTGCGAGCCACCAGCCGGCCGTCAGGAACGGCAGGGCGAATTCGAGAGCGGGTCCCACGCGGATGCCTACGGTGGCGGGTGCACTCGCGGGGGATGCACGGCGCGCTCGCGCAAAGTTCGGCTCCTCGCCGACAATTCGAGGGTCGGCTCGCAGGCGACAAACGCGAGCGCTCGGAATCCCGGCGAGCCTGCCAGTGGCTTGTGGCCCGACGATGATGGCTCCTACTGGGCCGGCGGCCATTCACCAGGGTCGTCCGTGCGGTCCCTTCCGTACCGAGAATACGGCAGCACCCCGGCGACCAAGTTCTGATATGGTTGTTGATACAACCGTTGGAGGAGATCGCAAAACCGTTCTTTACGGCGAACGGCGGGAGGGAAGCCGGGCAATGATCGTTCACGTGCGAAGGCACTGGAATGACCAGCAAGGGGATCTCGTGGAGGTGGAGAAGCTGAGCGGGTTCCACTGGTCGTCCACAGAGAGCCACATTGGACTTCCGTCGCCGAGGCCGATGATCCACGCCTTCGTCTGGTGTGACGATGCCCCGCGGCTCCTCCATCCTAAGATTCTTGGAGAGTGCCCTCACCGAATCAAGGTGTGCATCGTGAAGAAGATCCAGGAACCGCGGGTCTTCGATGCCTTGAAGGCTCTCGCCGATCAGGGCAAGGCGCAGCGCGTTGCAGGCGCCGACGCGGCGAGCGTGGGGCTAAGACGGAGTCGAGTGTGACCGTAACTGGCCTTGCTCCGCCTCCAGCGCCGCGCCAGGCTTTTGTTTGTAGATACAGCTTTTACAAGCGGTGCGTGTCACCTGAGTACACGGTGCAATTCCCGCTGATCCTGGCGCTCATCGGCGCGTCCGCCCTGCTGCCCGTCGCGGCCGGCGCCGTCAGGGCGGCTCTCCCAGGATTCCGCCCTTGGTCCAGTGAGCCGAGCGCGAGCCTTACAGGTCCCTATGGAACGCGACCGCTTTGGACGTCGGTGGTCGGCTTCTCCTCACTCAGCCACTCGACGCGGCAACGTCATCGCGTGCGTCGCTAGCCCCGACGGGGAGAACGGCGCTGGGGCACCCATCGGAGCTCGGCCGGGTGGTCACGAGCTGCAAGAGCCGCCGCAGGACCCGCTCGTAGTACAGAATGTCGAATCGATCGGTTCCGGGGAGCTCGACGTCGCAGTGGCTTCGTGGGGGTTGTCGGTCGAGACCCCGGGGCACCACTGCCAGTACGGAACGGGGCTCGTGTTGCCGGTGAACAGCGAATCATAAATGATGAGCTTGGCCGCGGAGCCGTCCGCCGTCAGGAATATCCCCGCACCAAATTCGTTGGCGGCGTTGTTGCGGATTTGCGTCCCGCAAACGGTGACGTCGAGGCCATCGCCGCCGTCCTTGTAGATGGCACCACCGTTTCCGCCCGACCCTGTCTGGTTCTGGCCGTTGTTTATGCATGCACACTGGGTCGGGTCGTTGTTGTTGGCGCCTTGGCCGACTGCGCTATTGCCATCAAAGAGGCTGTTGAAGATGAATGCGCCCGCCCACAGCATGCCTACGGCGCCAGCGTTGCTCGCCTTGTTGTTCTTGAACGTGCTCCCGACGATGTAGGCCGGGCTGGCAACTCCCTGGATATAGATGGCTCCGCCGCCGGTGTCGGGCCCGAGCAGCGCCGCCTGGTTGTTGCTGAAGATCGCATCGATTATGCGTAGCCGCCCGTCCTGCATGTTGACCGCACCGCCTTGCCCGTCATCGTATCCGGTGGAGCAGTTCGTGTTCGGCGTTTGCGTGCACGCGGGGATGAGGACCGTCCCGGTAGCCTTCCCGTTTGAGATCGTGATGTGTTGCAAGGTCAGCGTGTCATTGTTGACCTGCCAGCTTCCGGCGTGAACAAACGAAAGGATTCGCACCGCTCCGCCCCCGTCGAGAGTGACCTTGTTGCCTCCGTCGATGACGGTATTGACTGCCGCATCGTTCGCGTACGCGTTGGAAACGGGTGGAGTGAGGGTGGCGGATACGGGGATCGTAACGGGCGCATCGCCACAATTGAAGATGATGACCCCACCCTTCTTGACGGCTGCTGCCAGCTGGCCAAAGGTGCAACTGGCGCCGGTCCCCGTGCCGACAACGCTCGTGGGGTTGGAGACGTCGGCGGGTTTCGTTTCCGGAGGTAGCGTCAGGCTCGTGCACGAACCGTCCGGATTGCCGGCCGGCGTGCTGGGGGCCCCACCGACAGGCTCAGTCGTGCTTCCGGGTGTTCCGGCTGGCTTCTCGGAACAGGATGGCGCCAAGGCAAGTGCGACAAGGAGCAGGGAAGTTCGAGCACCATTGTGAACCCGGCGGCGGCGCGGGGTCCGAAAGGTCTCCGGCGCGGCCGTTCCTCGCGATCCGCCGCGGGCATCCGAGCTGGCCGGAAAGGGCCTCGCTACACGGGCGTCACGATGCACAGGCATTGAGCCTCCCAGGCGCTCCCCTACCGACGCATCCTGAGACCCCTAGCCCAGGCGCGGCCGAGCATCAAGGCACGGCGTGGGGGAAGGTGAGTCATCGGGGCCGGCCGAGGCGCATCATCCGGCGGAGAGCGCCCCTCGTGCCGATGCCGGGTCTAGCGTGCACAAGCTGACTCGTCCTAGGTCGGCGTCAGCTCCGCGCCTTCGGCCGGCTGTCACCGCGGTCGCAATCCGATGGGCGCAGTGACAACCGCCTTGCGCAGGAGCCTAGAGGTGGGTGCGTTGCCCGGGGCGTCGGGAACGGGGGTGCACGCCACCCGAGTAAGGGAAGCCAATCGGCACCAGAGAGCACCCTGGAAAGCTGGACACGCCAGAGGCCATGGTCCCGTGAATGGAGCTTGCGGCCCGGGGCGCTCGCCTTTCCCCCCGGCCTGGCAGTTCGAGTCTGACCAAACTCTGCCCGCGAGTCGCCCACTCCGAGGGACGGGCCTCGGCGGCGAACAGGTCGTCAGATCCGGCAACCCCTCACTTCTGAATGAGCGCGGTCGATTCAGGTGGGGTCATTGCGATCGACCTCATGATCTGACCGCACCTCGCCACCAACTCCTTTCCACCCGCGATGGCCTCGGTGGCCTTGCCCGCCTTGAAGTCCTCTGAGAGTTTGTGCGTGCCCGCCTCGACCGACTTCACGGCGTCCTTCGCCGCGGCCAAGGCATCCTTGCTAACCCCAGCGGGCAGCTTCTTCACCTGCCCGAGGGTCGCAAGTTGATTCTTGATCGCGGCCGTCATGCCCCGAACGTCGGCGGCGATCCGGTCCCACGCTTTGACGAGTTCGGCGTGCTTCGCGTCCGCCACGGCAAGGCCGATTTGCTTGACTTCGGCGGGGATCCCCTGGGCCTTCCCAAGCGCACTCTTGAAGTCCTGCTTCGAGATCAGGTCCTTTGCGCTCGCGATGTTTTTCTGGACCGAGGCAACCGCCCCAGGCGCGTACTTCATTGCCTCCGCGTCGAGGGTTCCGATTGCTGCCTCCGCCGCGCTCACCGCGGCCTCTGCGGGAGCCTTGTTCGCGTCAGTACATGCTGCAACAGCGAGGACGAAAGCGACGCCGATGGCGGTTCTCGATAGTCTCAACACGGGACCCCTCCCTGAGCTGTTCGCTGCGGAATCCAGCAGCCTCAAGCCTTCATCTTCGCGTCACCGGGGAACACAGGTGTTGATTCCGCGCAAACCCAAACGGGCGCCGTAGCTCGGAACCCGGTCCCGCCTGACACCGTATTCACTAACTGTCACGCACAGGACGCCGGTGGCTCGAAAACTCATGGGGCGAAGGAACGCAAAGGGGAGATGCCATGAAAGCCGAGCGAAAACGGGAAGAAGCACTTCGCACAACCTTGGCCAAAGGCGTCCCCATTCGCAGGTTGACGCCTTGCGGCAGGGGTCTCCCCGGGGCCGGCCAAACGCCCCCGAGACGCGCTGGCCCCTGTTGGGGAGTCACCGAAGGGCCTCCGGTCTCCCGCAGTCGGAGCACCGGCGGCGGCCCCGCTCCAGTTGGAGTGAGTGAACTGGTCGGGCATTGGACAAGTTCATTCGCGGCGATCACACGAGGCGCTCGCCCCAGGCGACGCGGTGGCCGCCGCGAACCACCCGCAACGAGCCGGGCCCGCTCGGCACGCCCAAAACCCGAACCGGTCCCCCTGCGCCGGTAACGCGAGGCACGAGGGCTTGACGCCTTTACATTATGTATATAACTCCATCGCGTGCGATACCCTCCCCATCACAAGTCTCGCACGCGCGAAAGGATCGTTGGCGCAGCGGCGAGACGTTTCCGGCTGACCGGGTACCGGGGCACGTCCGTTCAAGACGTGATGAAGTCCGCGGGCCTGACGGTGGGAGGGTTCTACGGGCACTTCCCATCGAAGGCGTCGCTGCTGACCGAAGTCCTTCGCACGTCACTCGAGGTCACGTCTGTTCACCGGCCTCGACAACCTCCACGGCCTCGCGTGGCTGCGCTCGGTGGTCGACCGGTATCTGAGTCGCACGCATCGTGACGACCCCACGAACGGATGCGCCTTGCCGGCCCTCGCGGCAGAAGTTGGCCGGGAGCGCCGCGCCCCGCGCAAGGCCATCGAGGCTTACGTCCGGGGGCTTTGTGGAGAGATCGCTCCGCGGACGCATCCATCTCGAGGTCTCGCGCCCGAAGACCGCATCCTTGCAACCATCGCTCTCCTGTCGGGCGCGCTTTCGCTTGCGCGCGCCGTCGAGGACCCAGAACTCTCGGATCGAATCCTGAGCGCCGCACGCAAGCTGGCGGTCCCCGAGGTGGCGGGGGACGAACCTGAACCGACGCCGCGAGGAAGTGCATGAATCCAACTCCGGCACCCGAGGCCTGGCGTCCGACGGCTTGCATCCTTTGCTCGAGGAACTGCGGTATCGAGGTTCTGCTGTCAGGGGGGCATCTGGCCCGGATCCGTGGGGACCAGCGCCACCCGCTCTCCGCCGGATACCTCTGCCAGAAGGCTGCGCGCCTCGACCACTACCAGCATCACGCGGACCGTCTCTCGGTCCCGCTGCGGCGAAGTTCCGACGGGACCTACGAGGCCATCTCCTGGGAGACCGCGATCCGCGAAGTCGCAGTGCGCCTTCTTGCGATACGCAGGGCACACGGCGGTCGCGCGTTCGCCTACTACGGCGGCGGGGGCCAGGGCAACCACCTCGGGGGCGTCTACGGACGAGGCCTCGTAGAGGCCATGCGCACCCGGTACCACTACTCCGCCCTCGCCCAGGAAAAGACGGGCGACTTCTGGGTCAACGGGCGGCTCTTCGGGCGCCAGACCTGCCATGTCGCCGAGGCCGTGGAGGATGCCGAGCTCGTCGTGCTCATCGGCACGAACCCGTGGCAGGCACATGGGATCAGGAACGCGCGCGAGACGCTGCGCGCAATCGCAGACGACCCGGCTCGCACCCTGGTGGTCATCGATCCGAGGCGAACCGAGGCGGCCGCGATGGCACGGATTCATCTGCGACCCTTTCCGGGCACGGACGCCTACCTGTTGTCGGCCATGCTTGGCGTGATCGTGCGGGAGGGACTCGAGGCGCGAACGTTTCTCGAGGAGCGCACCCGAGGCTTTGAGGCCGTCCGAGCGGCCCTGCTCGACGTGCCCATCGACGCGTTTGCCGCGCGTTCGGGTGTCGCCGTCGAGGACGTCGCGCGCGTCGCCCGGTTGATCGCGTCGGCCCGAAGCGCGGCGGTCCGAGTGGACCTGGGCCTCCAGCAGAGCCTGCACTCGACGCTCAACTCCTACCTCGAGAAGCTGCTCTTCCTGCTGCCAGGGCACTTCGCGAAGCCGGGCTGCAACGCCCTGCACACGTTCCTCCTGCCGCTCATCGGCCATTCCGAGCCACCCGGCCCGGGCAGCTCGTCCTGGACAACCGCGATCACGGGGGCTCCGGAGATCGCGAAGCTCTTTCCGCCCAACGTCCTTCCGGCCGAGATCGACTCCGAGGATCCGGCTCGCGTTCGCGGCCTCGTCGTGGACAGCGCGAATCCGGCGCTGAGCGCCGCCGATACCCGCGCGTACCGGCAAGCGCTCTCGCGCCTGGAGCTCCTCGTCGTCATCGACGTCGCCAACACGGAGACCGCGCGCCTCGCCCACTACGTCTTGCCGGCCTCCTCGCAGTTCGAGAAGTGGGAGACCACCTTCTTCAACATGGACTTTCCCACCCAGGCGGCCCACCTGCGGGCGCCGGTCCTGGCACCTCTCCCCGGGACCCTGTCCGAGCCCGAGATCTACCGGCGCCTGCTCGTGGCGATGGGCGAGCTGCCGCGCCGGGGCTTTCCGCTTCTGCGGGCCATCGCCCGCGCGGATCGGCGCTGGCCTCGGGCACGCCTCTTCCCGCTCGCGCTCTCGGTGACGCTCCGCGCCCGTCCGGCCCTGCGGCGCTTCCTGCCTTTCATCCTCCACGACACGATCGGGAGCACGTTTCCGGACGGGGGAGCTGCTGCCGCCCCCCTTTGGGCTGCTGCTCATCTCTACGCGCGGAAGCACGGGGACGCCGTCCGCCGCTCCGGACTCACAGGAGAGGGGGCTGATTTGGGCGAGGCGCTCTTCGCCCGCATCCTCGGCGGCCGCTCCGGAGCGCTACTCGGTAAGGAGCGACCGGAGGACGTGTGGAGTCGCATCCGGCACGCGGACGGACGCATTCACCTCGACATCCCGGAGATGCTGAAGGCACTCGGCGAGCTCGCAGCCGAGCGCGCGGCGCCCGGCGACGGACGGTTCCCACTCGTTCTCATCGCGGGCGAGCGACGCTCCTACAACGCAAACCAGATCTTTCGATCCCCGCAGTGGCGCAAGAGCGATGGCGAGGGAGCGCTCCACGTCCATCCCGACGATGCACGCCGACTCGGACTGGAAGACGGCGGGTTGGCGGTTTGCGAGTCCGAGCGGGGACAGATCGAGGTCCGGGTGGCCATCTCGGACACGCTCCTTCCCGGCATGGTCACGCTGCCCCACGGCTACGGCCAGGAATATCCGGACGGGGACGGTCGGCGTCGGCCGTTCGGTCCCGCCGTGAACGAGCTGACGAGCGCAGCACACCGCGACCCGCTCGCCGGCACGCCGTATCACAAGCACGTTCGCGTCCGCCTCCGGCCGTCCCCCGCTGGCGGGGGCGGAGCGCTCCGAGCGTCTCCGCCTCCTCGCACGCCCTAGACAACCGTCGGAGTCGCCGTGAGCGGTAGAGTTCCCGTGCTCGGCTCGAAGGCGCTTGACGCTGAAGACCACCGGTCCATACTAGCGGTCTAATGCCGCGGCAGCGGTTCCTGAAGATGCCGGAGGCTGCCCGCGCCCGGCTGCTCGGCGTCGCACTCCGCGAGTTTGCCGACCAGGGGTTCGAGCAGGCGTCGCTCAATCGGATTCTCACCGCGGCCGGCGTCTCCAAGGGCGCCTGCTATTACTACTTCGACGACAAGGAGGACCTGTTCGCCACGGCGGTCGAGCGCGCAGTCGACCTCGCAGTTGCGCGCCTCCAGATGCCCACCTTCGACGGCCTGTCGCCGCAGCAATTCTGGCCAGCGGTGGAGCGACTGGTGGGCGGCTGGATCGAGATCCTGGAATCGTCGAGCGACCTCGTGCGCGTCAGCAGGCTCCTCGATGAGTCGCGGCGCCGGAGCCCTCGATTCGCAGGCATCGTCGCGAAGGGCCATGCGCTGTGGCGCACGCTCATCGAGACTGGCCAGCGCCTTGGATGCGTCCGCGACGACCTCCCGCTCGAACTCCTCCTGCGGCTCATCGAGGCGAACGATGCTGCCCTGGACAGGGCCTTCCTCGCCATGCACCCGGAGGTCACGCGCACCGCACTCGAGGCCCATATCCACCTCGTCCTCGACACCTTCAGGAGACTTCTCGACGTCGACGCCGCGCCTTCCCCGCGCCCGGCGAGGGGCAGGCCGCCGGAGAACTCATGAGCGCGCCCGCTGAAGCACCGGTCATACAGGCCTCGGCGCTCGTGAAGACCTACCGAATGGGGGAGGTCGAGGTGCAGGCGCTCCGCGGCGTGGACTTCGAACTCCGTCGGGGAGAGGTGGTGGTTCTCCTGGGCCCCTCGGGCAGCGGCAAATCGACGCTCCTCAACATCCTCGGGGGGCTCGATGTGCCTTCTCGGGGCACGCTTGCCTACGGCGGCTCCGACCTCTCGCACCCGACCGAGGAGGCGATGACGCAATACCGGCGCCGGCACATCGGCTTCGTCTTCCAGTTCTACAACCTCATCCCGAGCCTGACCGCCCTCGAGAACGTCGCCATCGTCGCCGACATTGCGGAGAATCCCATGTCGCCCGACGACGCCCTCGGTCTGGTCGGCCTCATCGCCCGCCGCGACCACTTCCCGTCGCAGATGTCGGGCGGAGAGCAGCAACGCGTCGCCATCGCCCGCGCCGTCGTGAAACAGCCCGAGATCCTGCTCTGCGATGAGCCTACCGGCGCTCTGGACGCGACTACTGGCCGCCTCGTTCTCGAGGTCCTCGATCGGGTGAACCGACAGTTCAGAACGAGCGTCGCCATCGTCACGCACAACGCCCCCATCGCGCAGATGGCCGATCGGGTCGTGACGCTGGCCGACGGCAGAATCGCCGCAGACGTTCCCAACCTCCGCCGCCGGCCGCCCGCGGAGGTCTCTTGGTGACCACGCTCCGCAAGAAGCTTCTTCGAGACCTCTGGCGCCTGCGGTACCAGTGCCTCACCATCGCTCTTCTCGTCGGCTGCGGCATCGCCAGCTTCGTGTCGGCCGTTTCGGCGTCGGCGTCGGTGCAAGCCTCGAGGGATGCCTTCTACGCGGGGGCTCGCTTCGCCGACGTGTTCGTCCACTTGAAGCGGGCCCCGCGCGCGATCCTGGACCGGCTGCGTGACCTGCCTGGCGTCACCTCGGTCGACGGGCGCACCGTCGGTGACTACCGGCTCATCATGGAGGGAAGCGCCGAGCCCGTGGTCGCCCGTTTCGTCTCGCTTGGTTGGCCGGCGGAGTCGCGGCTCAATCAGACCCAGATCAAGGCCGGGCGCCAGGTACAGCCCGCAAGCCCGGACGAGGTGGTTTTGAGCGAGACCTTCGCCGAAACCTGGGGGCTCGGTCCGGGATCCTCGATTACTGCCGTCATAGAGGGGCGCCTTGCCAGGCTTCACGTCGTCGGCCTCGCCACCTCGCCCGAGTTCGTGTGGGCCTCGGAGCCTCGCACCGGCCTCCCCGATCCATGGCACTTCGGCGTCGCCTGGATGGACGGCGATGCCCTCGCCAAGGCGGCCGGCCTCCAGGGCGCCTTCAACGACGTCGCCATCCAGCTCGCCGCGGGAGCAGACGAGCGGGAGGTGATCGACGAGGTGGATCGGCTCCTCGAGCCCTACGGAGGCCTCGGCGCGATGGGACGCGCGGACCAGCCCTCGAACAAGCTCGTCGGGCAGAAGATCTCGCAGCTCGCGAGGCTCTCCCGGACGCTGCCCGTCATCTTCCTGGGCGTGGCTTCCTTTCTCCTCCATGTCTTGCTCTCTCGCATCGTGGGAACTCAGCGCGAGCAGATCGCCACCATGAAGGCGCTCGGCTATCGCACCCGAGAGCTCGCAGCCCACTACCTGGAGCTGGCGTTCGTCATCTGCGCCCTCGGAGTCCTCCTGGGCTGGGTGCTCGGTGGACTGGGGGCGAAGGCCATCCTCGACGTGTACGCGCGCTACTTTCGCTTCCCGGCGTACCTCTTCCGCGTCGACGCCCGGACCATCGCGTGGGCGAGCGGAGTCGCCGTGACCGCAGGCGTCGCCGGGACCTGGTCTTCCGTGCGCGCTGCCTTGTCCGTCCCCCCCGCCGAGGCCATGCGGCCAGAGGCACCGCCGGGCTACCACCCCAGCCGTCTTGATCGCATTTACGCCGTTCTTCCCCCCGTTGCTCGCATGGTCCTTCGCGACATGCAGCGGCGTCCCTGGCGGCTTCTCCTGTCGTCCGCGTCAATCGCACTCGCGACCGCTATCGTACTCGCGGGATCCGTCCTCAGCGACTCGATGGACGAGGTTCTCCGGCTCCAGTTCGAGGTGGCACACCGCGAGGACGTCACCATCACGCTCGACAGGCCTCTCGAGTGGCGCGCCGTCCTCGAGATCGCCCACCTGCCTGGCGTGCGGCGGGCAGAGGGCGAGCGCATGGTCCCGGTCCGGCTGCGGGCCGGCCACCGCTTCCGCACCACCGCCATCCTCGGCATCCCTAGGGGCCTGGACCTGCATCGCCTCCTCGACGGCCGCACCCGGCCGCTTGCCCTGGCACCGAAGGGCCTCTCGCTCTCTCGACCGCTCGGGGAATCACTCGGCGTTCGCGAGGGCGACCGGGTCGAGATAGACGTCCTCGAGGGTGCGAGGCAAACGATCGTTTCTCCGGTGTCCGCGCTCGTCGACGACCTGCTTGGCCTCTCCGCGTACATGGACGCGTCCGACCTCGCCGAGGTCTTGGGGGAGAAGCCGAGCGTGAACGTTGTCCTGCTCTCTGCCGACCATCGCGACCTCGACGAGGTGACCGACCGGCTCGCGGCGTTGCCCGCGGTGGCTTCGATCAGCCGCCCAGACGTCGACCGGAGTCTCGTTCGGGCGCAGGTGGGAGACGTCTTCTTGGTTCTCCAGATGGCCCTCGCGATCTTCGCCGCGGCCATTGCGGTCGGGGTGGTCTACAACAACGCCCGGATCGCTCTCGAGGTCCGTAGTCGGGACCTTGCGACCATGCGCATCCTGGGCTTCACGCGCGGCGAGCTCGCTGCCGTGCTTCTTGGCGAGCAAGCCATCCAGGTCGTGTTGGGGATCGTACCAGGGCTGTATCTGGGGCGCTGGATCGGTGCCCTCTCCCTGTCCACCGTTGACCGCGAACTCCTGCGCATCCCCGTGTCGGTGTCCGGGGCGGGCTATGTCAGCTCGGCCTGCGTGATCCTTCTTGTTGCCCTTGCCTGCGCGCTCGCTGTGCGTCGCCGGTCGGATCGCCTCGACCTGGTGGCCGTCCTCAAGGCTCGCGACTGAGGTACCGGAATGACCTGGACGTACCGGATCGCCACTCTGCTCCTCGCTGTGCTGCTCCTTGTCGGCATCGTAGCCGTGATGCGTCCGCGTCCGATCGAGGTCGAGGTCGCGCGGGTCTCGCGCGGGCCGCTCGAGCAGAAGGTAGTGGACACCGGTCGAGCCCGCATCCGCGAGCGATACACGGTGTCCTCGCCCATGGCGGGGACGCTAGCTCGAATCGAGCTCCACGAAGGGGACATCGTCGAGCCTGGCTCCGTCGTGGCCCGCCTCCTGCCCCTGCCCAGTCCCCTCCTCGATCCGCGATCTCGCAGGGTAGCGGAGCAGCGCCTCGCCGCCTCGATGGACGCGCAGCGCCAGGCTCACGCCACCGTGACTCGTGCCGAAGCGGCCGCCGACAACGCCCGTCGGGAACTGAACCGCGCCGAGACCCTCTCCAAGGCAGGCGCGATGCCCCCGGCCCAGTTCGACCAGGCGGCCTCCGACGAGCGAATGCGGGAGGCCGAGCTGGCGTCGGCTCGCTTTCTGGAAAAGGTCGCCACCCACGACATCGAGCAGGCGAGAGCCGCTCTGGAACGGTTCACACCGGGGGCGCGCGGCCCGGAGCAATTCGAGATCACGTCGCCCGTGCACGGGCAGGTCCTGCACGTCCTGCACCAGAGCGAGGGGGTCGTGGAGGCCGGAGCTCCGCTCGTCGAGGTGGGCGACGCGGAGGCCCTCGAACTGGTCGTCGACGTGCTCTCCCAGGATGCCGTCGCCATCCGGCCTGGCATGGCGGCGCGTGTCGTGCACTGGGGCGGCGAACGACAGCTGACGGCCAAGGTCCGGCGAGTCGAGCCATCGGCCTTCACGCACACCTCACCCCTCGGAGTGGAGGAGCAGCGGGTAAACGTGCTCCTCGACCTCGACGGGCCTCCGGAAGCCTGGCGACCCATAGGCGACGGGTTTGCTGCGGAGATCGAGGTGACCGTCTGGTCCCGGCCGGACGTGCTGCAGGTACCGACGAGCGCTCTGTTCCGCCAGGCACGGGGATGGGCGGCCTTCACGGTCGAGGGCGCGCGCGCCGTCCTTCGACCCGTGGAAGTCGGACACCGCGGCCCTCTCCAAAGCGAGATCCTCGCCGGCTTGCGTGCCGACGAGTTCGTCGTCGTCCACCCCGGGGCCTCCGTGCGCAGTGGATCGCGGGTGGCGTACCGCTAGCCGCACCCCACCCGGATGGCCTCAGACCCTCGGCGCCACAGCCGGCACGAAGGTCATCGCGCGCTCGGCCAGCGCGGTGATGGTGAGCGACGGATTCACGCCAGGATTCGCAGAGATGGCCGACCCGTCCACTACGTAGAGGCCCTCGTAGCCGAAAATGCGATGGTGGGCGTCAATCACACCTTCCTCCGCCGTCGCCCCCATGCAAGCGCCACCGAGGATGTGCGCAGTCGTTGGCGTGCCCAGGAAAGTCTCGGTCACGAGCGTGGTGGGGATACCGTCAATCCGGCGACCCACGCGTGCCGCGAGATCTGCGGCCTCGGGCATGTTCGCAGTCGGTGCCGGCCCGTCCGAGACGGCCGACGCGAGACGCCAGCCGCCCGCGAGGCGCAGGCGCATCGTCCCCTCGAGCGTCCGCATGTAGAGCAGGATAACGGTCGAGCGCGCCCAGTCGCTCACGAGCCATGCCTTTGCGTGCGCGAAGGGCCTCCTCGCAACCGTGACGAAGGTGCGCAGGAACCGTGTTGCCCAGTTCTCGCCCGACACGAGCGGTGCCATCAGCAGCCGAAAGAAGCCAGAACCGGCGGGGTAACGGACGGGCTCGAGGTGAGAATGAGCGTCCGTATGGAGGATGCTCGTGATGGCAACGCCGCGGGAGACGTCGAGGTCCTTCCGCAGCGTCGTGACGCCGATGAGCGCCTCCGAGTTCGTGCGCACGCCTTCGCCGAGGCGAGCGGAGATTCGTGGCAGGCCGTCGGGACTGGCCCGGAGCTTGAGGAGCAGGGGGACGGTACCGAGAACTCCTCCGGAGAAGATGACGTTGGTCGCCCTGTACCGGACCCGCTTGCGCCACGCTGTTCCCTGGAGCGCCTCGACCTCGTAGCCCCCACCCGCCAAAGGCCGCACCCAAGTGACCTCGGTGTCGGGCACGACTCGGGCACCTCGCCGTTCGGCGAGCCAGAGGTAGTTCTTGTCGAGGGTATTCTTGGCATTGTGGGCGCAGCCGATCATGCAACCACCGCACAGGGTGCATCCAGCGCGGTCCGGCCCCTCTCCGCCGAAGTAGGGATCGGGGGCGGTCTTCCCTGCCTCGCCGAAGTACACGGCAACGCGCACCGGCTGGAATCCATCCGCGCGTCCCAGTTCGGTGCCGACGGCGCGGATGGCCTCATCGGCGGGGCCGAGGTGAGGGTTCTCCACGGCCCCGAGCATTCGCAGGGCGGTTTCGTAGTGGGGCGCGAGTTCCGTCCTCCAGTCGGCGAGGTGCGCCCACGTCGGCGCCCGGAAGAAGGAGTCCTTGGGCGTCGGCAGCGTGTTCGCATAGACCAACGAGCCGCCTCCCACGCCCACGCCGCTCAGCGCGGTCAGGTGACGGAGGAAGGTCATCTTGAAGAGGCCCCGGAAGCCGAGACGCGGCATCCATAGCCAGCGCCGAAGGTTCCAGTTGCTCTGCGGCATGTCCTCGGGGCGCAAGCGCCGGCCCTTCTCCAGGACGAGGACCCGATGGCCCTTTTCCGAGAGGCGGAGCGCCGAGACGCTTCCGCCGAAGCCCGAACCCACGACGACGAAGTCGATCTCCATCGCTGTCCTTTCCGCTAACGTGTCGGCCCCCACGGACCTAATCCGGATCGGCGCTGAGACGGGCCGTTCCTCGGTGATCTCGAGCGCCACCGACCCCTCAGAGTCCCGCGTGCCTCCTGCTCGTCGCGGGACTGCGGGGGCAGGAGCCCGATCTCCCTCGGATTCGGGATGACACGGTGAACCTCGATGTAACGGAAGCGACGCATGCCCGATGCGCAACTCGCTGTCCTGGCTCGCGACCTCCCTGGGTACAGGCGTGAGGTGGCGGCGGCCATTTTAGCCTCTAGAGTAGTCGCGTTCCCAGCGAGGACCGTCCGCCCCTACCTCCTCCCCGCCCCGGCCGCGATCGCGGCTTCGGCCAACCCCTCCTAAGGCTGGCAGCCGATCACCCAATCCCCACCATTGAGGAAGGTCGGGATGCCGCTGACGCCCACGCGCGCGGCCTCACGTCCCATGGCGTCGACGCGCTCCGCAATGGCCGGGTCATGGACCGCCGCCAGCGTGGCAGCCGGGTCGAGCCCTGCCGCGGCGGCGCATCGGGCCAGCACCCCTCGATCCTCCGAATCCTCACCGCCAGAAGGCGTCCATCAGCGCCCGGCGCGCCTCGTGGAGCAACCCACCGTCGCGGCCGAACTCGGCGAGCGCAAGGGCGGCCCGCGTGTCGGGCGAGCAGATCGCTGCGTTGACGCGGAACGCGGGGGGCAGAGCTGGCTCGTCCACCGGTCCTCTCCCTGGAATTGCGCCGCGTCTCCAGGCTCCGCGTGCCTGTACCTGACCATCGGGAAGTGATGAACTTGAAAGGAGCCGTGGCACGGGTCGCGGGGACGAGCGGCACACGACCGCCTGTGAGGCATTTTCGGGGGTAGCGATGAGTGGGATCGATCTCCACTTTGGCCGGACGCCGAGCGCCCTCTTGTACATGGCCGGCGCCTTCGTCCCGAAGCGCTCCCCGAGGGACCTCCCGCAAGGCTCGGCGATGACCGCGATCTGGCGCGGCGCGCGGCCGGGCGGTCTTCTCCCGGCCGGGGCGGCCCTCCCGGGCAACCGCATCCACCCGGTGCATCTCCACGCCTCGGGGATGCGCCTGATGATGGCAATCCTGACCCATCCGCGTTTCCCCGTACCGATCTGGAAGGTCCTTCAGGTGCGCAACCACATCAGGCAGATCCGCGCGGTCGACTGCGCCGCCTCGCTCCACCTCTCCGCCCGCGTCGAGGCCTTCCGGCGACTCCCGAAGGGGATGGAGGCGGACCTCGAACTGACAGTCCGCGACGACCGCGGAGAGGTACTGCGGAGCCGCAGCACTTTCTACACGCGGGGCACGTTCGCGGGCGCCCCGGAAACAGCATCGCCGACCCCGCCGGAGCAACCGACCGAGCCGGCTGCGTCCTGGCGGATCGACCGAGCCGGGGTCGGCCCCTTCGCCCGCCTCACGGGCGACTACAACGGGATCCACTGGTGCCGTCCGTATGCTCGTGCGCTCGGTTTCCGGAGCCCGTTCGCACACCCGCACCGTGCGCTCGCAGAGGTGGTCGACCACCTGCCCGGCGTGGACCCTGCGCAGCCACTAGAAATCGACGCATGGTACCGTGGCCCCGTCTACTACGGCCTGCGTCTCTCCCTCCTCACGGCCGACCGTCGCGCCACGCGCGTCTTCGCCCTCTTGGTCGAAGGCGACGACCGCCCGGCATTGCTCGGAGAAGTGCGCTCGCGCCCCGCTCCCGGCCTCGCCTCCGGCTGACGTCCCGCCATTCCACGCTGCCACTGCCCGCGGCCCGCCAGCGCGCGGTGACGATCCGCAAGAGGCGCTGCGTCACATCACGACCGGGTATTGTCCGCCATCCATGGACAGCGTGACGCCCGTGACGTAGCTGGCCCTCGACGAAGCGAGGAACGCCACGGCATCGGCGACCTCGCGCGGCAGCGCCATGCGCCGCAGCGGGATGCGCTCGACGGCCCGCCGACGAGCCTCCTCCTCCGATATCCCGTCCAGCCTCGCGGAGGCCACCAACCCCTCCGCCACCCTTTCGGTTTCCGTGAACCCGGGGCTCACGCCGACGACGCGCACACCCCTTGCCGCGTAGGCGGCGCCCAGTCCTGCCGTAACCAGCATCAATGCCGAATTGGCCGCGCCGCCCGCCAGATGTGTCGGCATGGCGACTCTGCCTCCGACCCCGATGACGTTCACGATGACGCCATGACCGCGCTGCGCCATCCGCTTCACCAGCGGGTCGATGACGTTGACGTATGAGAAGAACTTTGCATCGAACGCTTCCCTCCACACGGCGGGCGAGAGCTCATCCGGCAAGGAGCGCCGGGCCGCACCGGCAGAGTTGACGAGTACGTCGATCGGGCCAACCTTGGCTTCGACGCTCTCGATCATGCGGATCGCCTCCTCGGCATCCGTCAAGTTCGCCGCCACGCCGAAGGCGCCTGGCAAGACGCTGAGGGCACGCTCGACGTTGCTGTTGGAGCGGGAGCAGATGGCGACCCTTGCCCCCTCGTCCGCCAGCGCCCCGGCGCAGGCCAGGCCGATCCCCTTCGAGCCACCGGTCACCAGCGCGACTTTCCCTTCCAGGTCTAGCCGCATGTCTCGGACCTCCGCAAACCAAGTTAGCGGAAACACGTCTCGAGTCGCAGCGAACGAGAAGACGCTGGGCGCGCGAGGCGCTGGAGCGCGCGATCCCGAGTGATCCGGCGTCGGAGAGGGTACGGCAAGCCGCCGACGCGAGCCGGAGAGCGATCCCGTCCGCGCCAATCGAGTGCCTCGTGACCCTCCCGTACATTATCTTGAACTCGCCGTGGAACGTACGGAACCCATTGGGGGAAGGGAGGGCTCGGCCGACGCGCGCGCATCGAAAGGTGCGGGCGAGTATACAGTTTGCGCATGAGAATTCGGGACCGGTGGCGTCGCCAACGCGGAGGATGGGAGCGCTCGCCTTGAGGCCCGCGGAGACGACCGCGACCTTCACGCTGCCGCTCGGCCAGCACCCAGGTCTTCGCCGGCGCTTCATGGTGGTCGACGAGGCCCTGCGCGGAAACGTCCGCTTTGGGCTGCTTCTCGAGGTACTCGACAAGCTCGCAGAGGAGGCGGCTCTCGAGTACGCGCGCACGGCGCACCGGGATGCGCGAGTGGTCACTGCCGCGGTCGACGGAATCCTGGTGCGCAACCCGGTCGACCTGATGCGCGACGTGCAGTTCGCCGCGCGCCTGAACCACGTCGGACGCACGTCGATGGAGGTGGGTATCCGAGTGACGCAGCCGGGCGACCCGCCCCTGCACGTCGCTTCCTGCTACTTCACGATGGTCGCGCGCCTCGGATTTGGCGACGACGCGAAGAGCCTGCCGCTGCCACCCCTCGAGTACCTGGAGGATCTCGAGAGGCGCCGCGCGCACCGCGCCGTGGAGAGGCGGGAGGAGTACCGCCGCCACGTGGCGGCGGCGCAGGAACCCCCGACGCGCGAAGAATTCGAGCTCCTCGCCAGTCTCCATGCGCAGCAGGAAGAGACCAGCTTCCGGGGTCCCCTCGTGGGACGCCTCGCCGTGGAGAACTGGGAACGGATGTATCCAGAGCAGGAGAACGTTCCCCAGAAGATCTTCGGCGGGTACCTGATGAGACGGGCGTATGAGCTCGCGACGATCTGCGCCGAGCTCGTCGCTCCCGATCGGCCGGTGCTCGCCGCGGTCAACCGGGTCAACTTCCTCCACCCGGTGCGCCTGGGCGACACCCTTCACTTCACCGATCGCGTCGTCTACACGTCCGGAAACTTGGTGTCCGTCGAGGCCAGCATCGAACGGCGCAGCCGCGACCGAAGCGTCCGTGCCCTCTCGAACTCCTGCCTGTTCACCTTCGTGAACATGGATCGCGAGATGGTTCCTCGACCCACCCAGACCGTCTATCCGACCACCTATTCCGAGGACGCCCGCCTTCTCGAGGCTCGGCGGCACCACGCCGAGCTGAGCCGGCACATCGCCAAGGGATGGATCGCGGGGCGCGGGGGTACCGGACAAGGTGACGGGACTTGAGCCCTGCCGCGCAGGGATCGCCGGCATGACTGTGTTTCGGCTGCCATCGCGGTTTCCGGGCGATGCGCGCCTGTCCCGCGGGATACGCAGGTCCTTCGCACCCCTTTAAGCACGAGCCGCAGCCAGGCGGGTCGGCACACCACGCTCTCGGGTTTCCGATGGCGAGGCGGTCGGCTTGGTGCTACGAACTCGCCGATGAGAAGCACGGGGTGCGACTGGAATCCTCATCCTGGTTCCGACCCGCCTCGCGGAACGTCCGCGGGGGGATGGCCGGCATGCCCAGCACCCCGGGCACGAGCCCCAGGACGGCCACATCCGAGGCACAAACGTCAAGGACCCGTGCGACGCCAGAGGTGACGGAGCCCACACGCCCGTCGCCAGCGTGTCGCCGTGGCTGCAACCGCAGGTCATCCATCAGGAGAAGCTCATGATCAAGCGTGTCGCTGTCCTCCTTCTCTCGCTCGCGAGCGCCGCGTGCGGGGTCAGCAAAGACAAGTACCAGGCCAAGGAGTTGGAAGCCGAGCAGTACATGAAGAAGTACCAGGAGGAGAGCGGGAAGGCAGCGGATCTCGAGAAGAAGGTCTCCGCGCTCCAGGGCAAGCTCGACGCCACGCAGGCCCAGCTTTCCCAGGCCGAAAGCGCGAAGAGCCAGCTCCAGGCGGAGAAGGGGGCCCTGGAGAAGAAGAGCGCCGAGTACGAGCAGCTCGCGGCTTCCCTGAAGGGCCAGATCACTGCCGGCCAGGTCGAGATCTCGGAGCTCCGCGGCAAGATGACCGTGAAGCTGAAGGATAAGATCCTCTTCCCATCGGGCTCGGCGAGCCTCAGCAAGGAAGGCAAGGCCGCGCTGGACGCCGTCGCGAGCGCCTTCAAGGACCTGAAGGACAAGAACGTCATCGTCGCCGGCTACACGGACGACGTTCGCGTGAGCAGCAAGGGACCCTGGAAGGACAACTGGGACCTCTCGACGGCTCGCGCTGCCTCTGTCGTCCGCTACCTGCAGTCGAAGAGCGTGCCGCCTGTCTTCCTGGGCGCGTTGGGGTTCTCCGAGTACCGCCCGGTCGACACCAACAAGACCCCCGAAGGAAGGGGCCAGAACCGGCGCATCGAGATCGCGCTCACCGCCGCCGATTACGTTCCTCCGACGGTCAACCTCCCGAAGTAGACCCTCCCGGGATCTGCGGGCTCGCTGCGCTTCCTTGCGGCGGCCCGGCTCCGGCCGCTCCCGCAGCCCGCCCCGTCCGGGGACGGACCGCGCGGGAGCGGCCCTTCGCGCTTCAGGCGACTCGCGTCGAGTCCGCCGTGGAGTTCCGCACCGGCCCCGTGCTCGGCCCGCTCGCTCGCGCCAAACTCCTCTCTCGCCGGGAGCAGCCCTCAGGACGCACGCGTTTGCCGGTAGTACCATTGCACCTGCTCCGGCGAACTCTCCTCGTCCACGTTCTCGGCGCGGAGGGCTTCGGCGCCGGCGGCCGGGGGAAGGACCTCCTTCAGCTTCCACTGGCCGTCCCTCCGGCCGAAGGTCCAGAACTCCGTGAAGGGCGTCACGTCCGCGTCGGACCCCATCTCCCTTCCGTCTCGGCGGACGATCCTCTGGGCGTGCGCGCTGATCCGGACCGTGTACTCGTCCTTCGAGTTGTCGGCGAAGTTACGGACGAGCACGAGCTCGGCCTTCCGGACGCAAAGATTCCGGAACTCCAGACGCGTCCGATCTCTCGCGAGGCGGTCGATCTCGGCCCCCAGGGCCTCCGCCACATCCGGAAAGAGGTCGTCACCGGGAACCTTGGCCGCGTCCCCGCTCACCCTGGCCAGCATCACCTGCAGGAACACCTGCCTGGCGCGCTCCAGCATCCCTTGTCGGTCCCATAGCTTGTCCGTCAGCACGAGGAAGTTCAGCATTCGCTCGATGCGCGTCGCCTTCGTCTCCACCTGCTTCTCCAGCCACGGACCGCCGGGGCCAGGCTGCCGCGCCGCGTCGCCGTAGACTTGGTCGCGGCCGAGGTCGGTGAACTGCTCGAAGAAGTTCTCTTGCCGGAGAGCATCCGATTCCCTCGACTGCTCGATCTCGCGCAGGACCCAGCCTTCGCCGCTTCGCTGGAAGGTCCAGAACTCCTGGAAGCGGGACTGACCCTTGTCTCCTCGCAAGAACGCACCCGTGCGATCGTCCACGTAATAGTCGCGCGCTCTCGCCGAGAAGAGCGCCGTGAACTCCCGGTGAGCGGGGTCCTCCGTGTAACGAACGTTGACGACATCCACTGCCTCGACGACCAGGCCTTCGATCTTGTCGACCTCGTGGCTCGCCCGCATGGCGGCGAGCTGCGCGGCGTGCTCGGCATACAGGTCGGAAGCGAGCAGGGTCCGCATGGGCTCATAGTCGCGGGCCTCCCAGCATTGCTGCAGTCGCGCGAACGTCGAGCGCGCCACCTGGTCCAGGGTCTCCGGGGCCATGGAACGATCCTGGCGAGCCAGGAACTCGAGCAGCTTCCGCGTCTTGACTGCCTTCCGTTCGATCGCCGACCTGTCGAACGAGTAGTCGAGGTCGTCCTGGAGGTGCTGCTTCCTCCCCTTGGCAAGGGCGTAGACGACGAAGAGGAGCAGCAGGAGTGCGATGACGACTGGCACCCACGTATCAGTCGTCTCGCTCGCGGACGCCGCGTGGGACGAATGGTAGCCGCCATGCAGACCGCCTCCGTGCGAACCCCCCGCATGGCCTCCTCCTCCGCCCTTGTTGTGGACGGCCACGCCGCTCGCGAAGAACGTGTTCGGGCGGTCCGTCTGGAGGTTGTAGACCCGCTCTGGTGCCCGGACCGGCTCCAAGCGCACGACGCGTTCGGGCGCCAGGACTCCGCCGTTGAGCACGTAGATCACGTCACCAGGACGAAGCGCCTCGACGGTCTTGAAGGTGCCGTCGCCGACGAAGAGCGGGTGCTCCGAGGTGACGCGAAGCACCGTTCTCTCCGTCTGCACCACGACGTACTCCTCGACCTCGAGGGCGATGACGCGCCGGACGGTCGTCGTCACCGTCGAGCCGTCGGGCGTGAACGCCAGGACCTGGTCGCCCGGGCGAAGGGCGCGGATGGACACGGCGGTCCCGTCCGGGCGCGTCACCGGGGTGTCCGGAAGGAAGCAGCCCTTGTTGTGAACGATGACGCCGTTCGCGACGTAGGTGCCGCCGGGCATGACGAGAAGGTTGAAGGCCGGTCCATTCGCCCTCACTCGGCGGACCCCCTCGAGAATCGCCCGACCCGCCGCCCCCCCTTGCCCGATGCGGATCTCGTCTCCCGGGCGGAGGCGCGCCGCGAGGCGGAAAACGCCACCCGCGACCTCGACCGGGTGCTCGGAGGTGGCGTGCAGGAGTCTTTCCCCTGCGCGGATTTCCAGGTACTCGTCCGGCTCGACCTCCGTCCGCGCCACCACGGCTGCCTGCCGGTACGTGCCGGCGACGACCGTCCACACGGCATCACCGGGCTCGAGCGCCTCGACCGGAACCTCGCCGCGCGGAGTCGCGACGCGCGTGCCCGCCTCCAGGCAGCCCCCACCTCCTCGCGCCCGGGCCAGGTCCGGCCCGAGTACGGCTGCAAGCGCGAAGGCCAGCGCCGGCAGCGCCGGGGAGCAGCGACGGGCCACGCGGTGCGAGGCGGTCATCGGTGGGGGGTCAGTGGAGCGCGGCGAGAATGCCGCCGAGGACCGCCGCTGCGACGACGATGCTCACCCCCAGGATGCTCGCCCCGACCACGCGGCCGAAGTACTCGGCAACCGCGACGTTTCCGCGCGCGATCTCCTTCTCTTCTTCGATGTCCGGCGTGAGCCGTTCGATGAGCCGCGGCAAGAGGACGGAGGCGGCCACGATGAGCGCGATCCCCACGAGGCCACCGAGCACCGAGAATGCCACTGCCCAAAGCATGTCCTGCGCGACCTGGCTCATGTCACGTCCCTTTGTGACCGTGGACGACCGAGGATAGCGGGTTTGGGGCATCGACACCCCAGATCTCCCACGGGCCGCAGGGACACGAGGAGGGCGGGGCGAAATGGAGCCGGCCTCCCGTTCGGGTCCGCCGTTCGAGGAAGCCCCGTGCCTTCCGAGACTTCATCGTGAGCGCGCGGCCGTGCACCCGGCGGGCGCTGTAAGACCTTGTGCGGACGGATACCGATCGGCCCGTGATCCCTTGCGAAAGCCGGTGGTATGGGTCAGCCGCACCCGGGTCCCCGGCGACGATTGACATCGGCCGCTGGCCGTCCTCCGCAGGCCCTGGAAGGACCACGCATTCTCTCATCCGCCCCCAGGCACGCGCGGTGCAGGGGTTGGCCGAAGGGCTTCACGATCTGCACGTCGTTCCGTACTCCAATTCGGGGTGTGGGTTCCGGAAACTCTTGCCGGTGAATTCCGGAAATTATTGCCGGTTGAGTTGATGCCTCCTGGGTCGCGTCGTCAAGGCCCAGGTGCTTGGTTCGGAGCGACGGGCCGTCGAGCTTGAGGAGACGGCCGCGCTCGAGGATGCGGTCGACGATGGCGGCGCCGAGGTCCTCGTCGTGGAGGACCTTGCCCCAGGCGTTGAGCGGTTTGTTGGTGGTGAAGATCATCGAGCGACGCTTGAGGTGGCGCTCGTTGACGACGTGGAAGAGCACGTTGGCCGCGTCGTCGCCGTAGGTCAGGTAGCCGACCTCATCGACGACGAGCACGTGCGGGTGGGTGAAGGAGGCGACCGCCTCACGGAGGCGACCCTGGCGGCTGGCGACGGAGAGTTCCTCGATGAGGGCCGCGGCGGTGACGAAGAGTGCGTCGAACCCGTTCTGGATGGCCCGGTAGGCGATCGCGACGGCCAGGTGCGTCTTCCCGCGGCCAGGCTTGCCGAAGAGGATGAGCGAGCGCCCCTCGGTGACGAAGTCGGCCGAGAGGTAGGAGCCGATGAGGGGCAGACGAACAGTGGACTGGTAAGTGAAGTCGAAGTCGTCGACGGTCTTGAGGAACGGGAAGCCAGCGTCGCGGGAGGCCCTCTGGAGGCGGGTCTGCTGCCGGTGGGCGACCTCCTCGGCGAAGAGCACGGCGAGTAGCTGCTCGTAGGCCCATTCCTCCTTCTCGGCGCGGGCGCAGAGGTCTCGCCAGACCCGACGTGCATTGGCGAGGTTGAGCCGCTTGAGCAGCGTGTCGGTGGGGATTTCGTTCACAGCGGCAGGACCTCCTGCCGGCTGGCCGAGTCGGGCTGGCGGAGGTAGTGGCGGACGTACTCGACGCCGAAGGTCTGTCCGGCGACGGCGCGGCCGATGGCACCTCGAAGGGCGTCCGCCCCGTGCTGCTGCAGCAGGGTGTGGAGCTGCTCCACCTCGCCGACCCAAGCGCCCGGCCGGCGGTGAGTGATCTCGGTGAGGTAGTCGAGCGCGTCGCCGCCGACCTCCAGCAGGTGCTCACGCATGAGGTAGCGCTTGCCGCGCTTACCCGAGACTTTGGCCACGGCGTCAGCCCGGTGCTCCGGCAGCGTCGACTTGGCGTTGCGCTCGAAGAGGCGCGGATGAAGGGCGCTGAAGCGCCCCGCCACGATCTTCACGCGGTCCTGGTAGAGGAAGAGCGTGCCTGGGATGCCGATGGCGTCGGGCGGCATCGAGTAGAGGTGGGTGTCGTGGAGGACGTACCCGGTCGGCCCGGCCGACACCGGGATCCGCAGTGCGAGGTCCGTCGGCACCACCTTGAGAGGCCGCAGACGAGCCCGCTCCTCTGCCATCCGAACTGCTGGGGTGACGCCCGTGGCGCGGCTCGGGACCTTGGTGTTCACCTCCTCGAGCCACGCAGCGAGCTGGCTGAGCAGGTCGGCCTCGTCGAGGAAGCGTCGCTGCTTGAAGAAGGAGCCCTTCACCCAGCCGACCAGGTTCTCCACGGACCCCTTCTGGTTGCCCCGTGCCGGCCAGCAGATCTCGACCCCCACGCCGAGGTCGAGCATCACGGCAGCGAACGTCGGATTCCACTCCGTGACCGAGCCGTCCTTCTTCCAGTGCAACGCTACCGTCTTCGGCCGGTCGAAGACCGATAGCAACGGCACGCCCCCGAACGCGGTGAAGTGGTCGACGAGCCGGCGGACCAGCGTCTCCACCTGCTCGTCGGGGACGATGGTCACCTCGACCCACCGCGAGTACTTCAGTCGCGAGCCGAAGAAGTGGATGCGCTTCGTCGTGCCATCCATGAAGCGGACATCGACGTGACCGAAGTCATGTTGGACGAACTCGCCGGGCAGGCCCTCGAACCGCACCATCGGACGCACGGGCCGCGGCCGCAGCGACGCGATCAGCGCGTACATCGCGCTCTTGCCGCCCCGGTACCCTTCCAACCGGGCACGGCGCAGAAACTCCAGCGAGAGCAGGTCCGGATCCTCCGCGAGGAGCTTCGCGATGAAGCCGCGGAACGGCTCTGCCTTGGACGGCCGTCCGATGCCGCGCTTCTCTCGCTCCGCCTCGTCGTCCGGCACCACCACCAGCTCCTCGGCCTCGATCATCCGTACCGCTCGCTCCGAAATGCCGGTGAGCTCGGCCACTTTCGCCTGCGTGACCCCGGCCCGCCGCAGCACCTGGACCTCGTGCCGCTTCATCATGTCGTGCATCCCTTTCCTCGCCTGGAGCGCTTCTTTGCGCCCCGGGCGGCCGTGTTACCCGAGGCCTCCGTCTCCCCAGGCGACCGGCAAGAATTTCCGGAAAGGGACCGGCTAGAATTTTCGGAACCCGCACGGGGGACACCGCCGGCGCGGTCCAGGCTTCGTGAAATGCGCGTGGGACATCCGAGGCGTGCCCCGCCGCCAGAAGGCGATGCTGGCGGCCGGTGCGCTCGTCGCACCGTTCACGTTCCTCGACCTCCTCCTGCCGAACGGGGAGCGCCTCGCCGTCGCCACCGCCCTCTGGACTGCCGCGATCTTCGCTGGGGCGGCGATGCAGAGCGCGCGCAGGCCGAGCGTTCGCGGGCTCGGGACGTCGCTCGCCGCGCTCGCGGGCGTCGGCGTTGCCTTCGTCAACTCGCTTCAGACCGGGCACGCGGGCAGCGTTTTCTACCCCCTGTTCCTCGCTTTGCCCCTCATCGTCCTTGCCATCGCACCAGACCTGCCGGCTCTCGTCGCCGCCACCGGGGGAGCGAGCCTCGCGGGCAGCGTCGCGGTGCAGGTGTGGCAAGGCCTGACACCCGAAGAGGTGTTCTACTCCGTGTCCCTCATGGTTGCGGTCGTCGCGCTCGCCGTGGTCGGCGCCCTCCTCGTCCAACGCCAGCAGCAGCGCGAGCTCGAGGGCGAGCGAGAGCGCGGTGAGACGCTCGCCGCGCTTGCCGAGAGCGAGCGCCGCCGCGGGGAGGCGGAGCGCTTCGCCCAGGTGGGACGACTTGCGGCTGCGGTTGCCCACGAGGTCAACAGTCCACTGGCGTCGCTCGCCGCCAACGTGCGGTGGCTCAACGCCGGAGACTCCCTTGATCCAGACGAACGAACGGCCGCCGTCGAAGAGACGACCAGATCACTCGAACGCATCACCGAGGTGCTCGAGCGGATCCGCGAGTTCTCCCTCACGTCCGAGAGCGGATCCGGGATGCCGGCCGGGCTCGACGACGTGCTCCCGCGCACGCGGAAGGACTCCGTCGACGCCGGCGCGCCGGCAGCCAGCACGGGTCTCGCAGTCGCGGGTGCCCCCTCCGATCCATGAACGGCATGAACGGAGCGAAGTGGCTCATTGGCAGGCAGCCGATCCTGGACCGGGAAGAGCGCGTCTACGCGTACGAACTCCTGTTCCGCGGCTCGCACGTCAATCGTGCCGACGTGCCGGAACCTTCCCTTGCGACCGCAAGCGTGATCCTGGGCGTGCTGTCGGGTTTCGGCATGCGCCAGGTCTTGGGCATTCACCCGGGCTTCATCAACGTCGGAAGAGACTTTCTCTTCAGCGACGCAATAGAGCTCGCACCTCCGGAGCGGACGGTGCTCGAGATCCTGGAGACAATCGAGCCGACGCGGAGCGTGATCGAGCGCTGCCGCCATCTCAAGGAGTCCGGGTTCCGGCTCGCGCTCGACGACCACCAGTTCCGACCCGAGTTCGAGTCGCTGTACCCCCTCGTCGAGTTCGTGAAGATCGACGTTTCCATCACCGATCCAGACGAGCTCGCCACCACGCTCCGGCAACTCGGCTCGTACCCGTTTCGCCTCATCGCCGAGAAGGTGGAGAGTCGAGAGCAGTTCCACCACTGCGTGGAGCTCGGCTTCCACCACTTCCAGGGCTACTACTTCGCCCGGCCGTCTATCCTGGAGCGCCGGCGCCTGGGGGATGCGGAGTCGGTCGTGCTGCACGTCCTTCGCCTCCTGGCGGCCGACGCGAACATCGACGAAATCGAGGGCGCCCTCCGGCAGGGTCCCACGCTCGTGTACAAGCTTCTCGTCCTCCTCAACTCCGTGGCGTTCGCGCTGCGCGAACGCGTGACCACCCTGCGACATGCCATCGCGATGCTGGGCCGGCGGCAGATGCAGCGCTGGCTCCAGCTCGCACTTTTCGCATCGGACGACGATCGCGGTCTCGACAACCCCGTCCTCGACCTCGCAGCGGTCCGCGCATCGTTCATGGAGCAGTTGGCGCGCCGCCTTCCCGCTGAGGCGTCACCGCCCGATGGCCCGGAGAAGGCGTTCATGGTCGGGATCCTCTCCCTGATGAGCGCCGTCTACGACGTCTCGGTGGACGAACTGGTTCGCACCCTGAACTTGGCGAACGAGGTGAGCTCGGCGCTCCTGAGCCGCCAGGGCGTGCTGGGAGAGCTGCTGCTCGCGGTCGAGCACGTGGAGCGCGGCGACCACGAAGGGGCACGGCCCGGCATCGAGCGCCTGGGGGTCCCGTGGCAGCAGGTGATGGAGGCCCAGTGGGTCGCCTTCGCCTGGAGGACGGGACCGGCCTAGCAGACCGTGCGCCAGCCCCGTGCGAGGCGAACCGGGGCCGCGCCCCTCGGACCCCCGCCTTCGTGTTCAGGTGGCGCCGAACGCCTTAGCCCTGGTCCTTGGCCGCGGAGTCCGACCCGTGCCCCCCGGCAAGCTCGAGGAGCCGTGCGACCCCCACCGGCGTGGAAACCCCGAGCTTCGACATCGCCGTCCAGCGCTGCATCTTCACCGTGCTCTCCGCCTTGCCGAGCTTGGCCGCGACTTCCTTGGTCCGGAGTCCTTCCGCGATGAGTTCGCAAACGACCTTCTCCGCCCCGGAGAGCCGGGCCAGCCTCCGCCGGGCGTCGCTTCGAGTTGCCTCCTGCTCCCGGTCGCGGCGATCCCGCGCGAGCGCCCGTTCGATGGCCGCAAGCAGATCCGATTCCTCGTAGGGCTTCTCGATGAAGTCTATCGCGCCGCTCCGCATCGCCCTCGCGGTCGCCTTCACGTCCCCGTGGCCGCTCACGAACACGAGCGCGTGCCGCCTCCCGGCGCGCGACAGAGCCTCCTGTAGCTCGAGGCCGCTCATCTCGGGCATGCGCAGGTCCACGAGAACGCACGTGGGGCTGTCGGGATGTGGGCTCGCGAGGAACTCCTTCGCCGAAGCGAAGGACCTGGCCTCGTAGCCAGCGGCCCGCAGGAACTGCTCCATCGACCGGCGAAAGACCTGGTCGTCATCGACGACGACGATGGTGCCGCTCGCGCCGCTCAAGGGCTCTCCTTCAGCCGGGTCGGGCCATGCACCGGTGCCACCGGCAGTTCGACGTTCACGACCGCTCCCCCAGGATCGTCTCCGAGCCACATGCGGCCTCCGTGTGCCTCCACGATGGTGCGCGATATCGAAAGCCCCATCCCCAGCCCGGACTCCTTCGTCGTGAAGAAGGGCTCGAAGAGGCGCGCCCGCGCTGCAGGGTCAAACCCGTTGCCGGCGTCCGCGACCTGGAGGCGAATTCCACCCACGGACGGGAAGATCCGCACAGAGACCTTCTTGCGCTCGCTAGCCTGGGCACTCACCGCCTCGATGCCGTTCAGCACCAGGTTGAGCAACACTTGGAGCAGCTGAACCTTGTCCCCGTCCACCGACATCGACTCGCCCGAGGTCTCGAGGCGCAGATCCACTTCTCGCTGCCTTGCCTGTGTAGCCGCGAGCGCCAGGGCTTCCCCGGCGACCTCCGCCGCATCGAGCCGAGCGGTCCGCCCGGGATCGCGGCGGAGCACGGCACGCATCCTCCGGATCACCTCGCCGGCCCGCTGCCCCTCGCCCTCGATGATCCCGAGGTTTGTCTTCACGTCCTCGTCGACGTCCCCTCCGCGCGCCGAGAGGAGGCGGCGGAGGGCCCTCGCGCTGTTCTGGATGGACGCGAGCGGCGTGTTGATCTCGTGCGCAAGCGATCCGGCGAGCTCCCCCACGGACCCCACCCGGTTCATGTGCGCGACGGCCGCCCGGCTTTCGCCGGCCGCCGCCTCCGCAACGCGGCGACGGCGCCGCTCCACGAGCAGGACGAGGATGAGACCCCCCTGCAGGACGAGTGCCGCGCCGACGGAAACGGTGACCCACGGGTGTTCCTTCCATGGCGGCAGCGTCCGGAATCGCACCTCGGCGTCGGGCGGGATTCGCCGGGCGGGGATCCCCCAGCGCTCCAGGATCCGCGCGTCGAGGACGACGCGCGCGGAGGCGCTCCGTTGCACGGGGATCGCCGTGACGCGATCGCCGGCGAGCACGCGAAGGGCCATTCGGCCTGCTTCTTCGCCGACCTTGAAGAAGTCGAGCACCACGCCCCCGGCGGCACCCCGGCCGACCATGAAGTCGTAGGGCGTGAAGAGCGGGCCGGGCGCAACCGGCTCGAGTGCCCGCGCCACCTCGGGCCCCGTCCATTGGCGGCCGGCACCGTCGCGGAGGAAGGTCACGCCGACGAGCGGCGTCCCGGGGGGAAGACCCTCGAGGCGCTTGAGGGTCTCTTCCATCGAAAGGCCGAAGAGCTCGACCATTCGAAGGTCGGCGGGGAGATGCGACGCCGCGGCCTCGAGCGGCTTCTTCCACTGGAGGTCCATGGCACTCGCTCCGCCCAGCATCGCAAAGGCGCGGGCAGTCGGGAGAAGCCGGAGAGCCAGCTCCATCGTCTCGCGAATCGGGTAGTGGTGCACGAGCCCCGTGACATTCGGCAGCTGTTCGAACTCCGGGCTGAAGCTGTCGTCCACCGCACAGAAGACGACCGGGACGCCGGGCCATAATGGCTCGGGCTGCGTCGCGAAGGCGACGGCCCCTGGCGCAACGGCCACGATGAGATCCAGGCGCAAGGATGCGTACTTTGCCAGCAGCCAGCGACGAAGCCCCTCCTGAAAGTCCGGCCCGCTGAATCGGGAGAGGTCGAGGTGCTCCGTGAAGACGCTGACCCCTTCGGCCCGCTGCAAGACCCGCCGCAATCCGTCGTTCAGCTCGACGATCATGGGGATGTTCGGCGGCTCTTGGAAGAGCACCAGGACGTTGCGGGGCGTCTTCGCACCCGAGGCTCCTTGCGCATTCGCGGAGGTGGCGAGAAGCAGGAAGGCCCCTGCGGCGAGGGCCGCGGTGACACGGGCGAGGTTGCGCCCGTCACGTGCCGGACGGCGATGAACTGCCCTTCGGGTCAAGTCCCTCGTACCCTCACCGGGCAGGGAGTACCGCCGATGGCGGGGTACTTCAAGCGGGGACGCGGGAACACGTCTGAACTGGGCATGCCACGCTGCGTCCAAGAAGCGTAGGCACCGGTACTTCCTGGTCGCGGCGATGGCACGCCTCGCCGTCGAGCGGAAGGGACGACTTGCCCGCGGGGCCGGTGCCGGCCCGCTAGACGAAGAGTCTATGGAGGTGGTCCTCTGGCTAATCTAGGAATCTCAGGAGCTTGAGGAGCGCCCCAGGTCGGGATCGGATGGCACACCCCGGGGACGCGCTCGGTTGGCGCTCCGAGTGGGGCTCCGAACTCTGGACGGGGCAGGCTCGACGCGTCGCGAGCGCCCGCCCGCTAGAGGTGCTTGTCGTCGGAGGCGAGACTTGAGCACGTAGCAGTCGACACCACGAAGGGGCGGACGCGCCGCGGCCGGCAGTCAGCGAATGAATCGGGGAGGAGCGCATGAAGAAGAGGGTGAAGGGACGCCACGCAGGGCCCCGCACGCTTTGCATCGACGTCGGCGGCACGGGAATCAAGGCCATGGTCGTGTCCTCGTCCGGAAGGCCGCTCACGGAGCGCACTCGAGTCGACACGCCTCACCCGGCCACGCCGAGAGCCGTGGGAGCCGCCTTGCGCACGATCATCCCGGACCCGAGATCCTACGACCGTATCTCGGTGGGGTTTCCCGGAGTCGTCGTCGAGGGGGTCGTCCGGACAGCCCCCAACCTCGACCCCTCCTGGGACGGCTTCGACCTGTGCGGCGCGATCCACAAGACCACCCGCAGGCCCACGCGGGTACTGAACGATGCGGGCGTCCAGGGCCACGGCGTCATCCGGGGCAGAGGCGTGGAGGCGTGCGTCACGCTGGGCACCGGCTTCGGGTTCTCCCTCTTCGTCGACGGACGCTACGTCCCGAACGTCGAACTCGGGCACCACCCGTTCCGCAAGGGCAAGACCTACGAGGACGAACTCGGAAAGGCGGCGCTCGCCCGCCGCGGCCGGAAGAAGTGGAACCGGTCGCTCGCCCGGGCCATCGAGCAGATCGGCACGACCTTCAACTTCGACGTCCTCTACATCGGGGGCGGGAACTCGTCGAAGGTGGACCTCAAGCTGCCCCCCAACGTGAAGCGGGTCGACAACGTCTCGGGGCTCCTCGGCGGAGTGCGATTGTGGGACCGTCCGTGACGGGCGGGTCTGTGGAGCACCAGCGACTGGCGGAGGCGCGCGCCGGAGTCCCCTGGGCGCGCTGGGGTCCGTACCTGTCGGAACGGCAGTGGGGGACGGTGCGGGAGGACTACAGCCCTGACGGCGATGCTTGGGGGTACTTCACCCATGACCAAGCACGGTCCCGCGCTTACAGGCGTGGAGAGGACGGCCTCGCGGGGTTCTCCGACGACAAGCAGCGGCTTTGCTTCGCCCTGTCGCTCTGGAACGAGCGCGATCCGATCCTGAAGGAGCGCCTCTTCGGGCTCACGAACGGCGAGGGGAACCACGGCGAGGACGCGAAGGAGTACTGGTTCTACCTCGACGCCACCCCGACTCACTCGTACATGGAGTGGCTGTACAAGTACCCGCAGCGAGGATTCCCTTATGAGGGCCTCGTTCGGACCAACGCCGCCCGCACCCGCGCCGATCCCGAGTACGAGCTCCTCGATACCGGGGTCTTCGACGGGGATCGATACTTCGACGTGTTCGTCGAGTATGCGAAGGCGACGCCAGAAGAGATCCACGTCCTCGTGACAATCGTCAACCGCGGACCGGACACGGCCCCTCTCCACGTCCTGCCAACCCTCTGGTTCCGCAACACCTGGGCCTGGAGCACGGTGCGCCTGAAGCCCTCCCTTCGCGTGGACGGGGAGGTCGCCCGAGCGCGCTCCGTCGTGGCCATGCACCCCGAGCTCGGTGACGTGTGGCTCTACGCCGAAGGAAGCCCTGACCTGCTCTTCACCGAGAACGAGACGAATCGGGAGCGGATCGAAGGACGGCCCAACGTCCTCCCCTACGTGAAGGACGCGTTCCACCGATACCTGGTCCACGGAGAGGCCACCGCCGTCAACCCGGAGCGCACCGGGACGAAGTGCGCTGCGCACGTGCGGATGGAGGTCCCCGCCGGCGAGAGCCGGACCCTCAGGCTGCGCCTCGGGCCGAGGGCGACCGCCCTGAAGACGCCCTTCGCCGGGTTCGACGACGTCCTCGCCGCTCGCCGGACCGAGGCGGACGCGTTCTACGAATCCATTACCCCGCCGAGCCTGAGCGAGGACGAGCGCCGGGTCATGCGGCAAGCGCTCGCCGGCATGCTCTGGACGAAGCAGTACTACAACTTCAACGTGGGAACATGGCTCGAGGAACACGGGGCGCATCCGCTGACGACGTCCTCCAACGCCAACGTGCGGAACCGGGACTGGTTCCACATGCGCAACAACGACGTCATCTCCATGCCGGACAAGTGGGAGTACCCCTGGTACGCGACCTGGGACCTCGCCTTCCACACCATCCCGCTCGCGATGGTCGACCCCGACTTCGCGCGCGGGCAGCTCGAGCTGATGCTCAAGGACGTCTACCTGCACCCGAACGGCCAGCTGCCCGCGTACGAGTGGAACTTCAGCGACGCGAATCCTCCGGTCCACCCCTGGGCCACCCTGATCACGGCCGTGACGGGCGAAGACGATGCAGGCGAGCTCGCGTTCTTGAAGGCGGCCTTCCAGCGTCTCCTCCTGAACTTCACCTGGTGGACCAACCGCAAGGAAAAGGAGGGGAAGAACGTCTTCGGGGGCGGCTTCCTCGGCCTCGACAACATCGGGGTCTTCGACCGCAGCGCTCCGCTCCCGGCGGGTTGGCGCCTCGACCAGGCGGACGGCACCGCCTGGATGGCCTTCTACAGCCAGAGCATGCTCCAGCTGGCGCTCGCGATCGCCGAGCGCGACCGCTCGTTCGAGGACATGGCCCTCAAGTTTCTCGGCCACTGCATCTGGATCACCGCCGCCATGAACCGGACCGCCGAGGATGGCGGCGGGATGTGGGACGAGGAGGACGGGTTTTTCTACGACGTGTTGCGCTTGCCCGACGGAACCTCCCAGCCGCTCAAGGTGCGCTCTATGGTTGGGCTCTTGCCTCTCTGCGCGGCCACCGTCGTGTCGGACTCGTTCTTCGAGCAGCTGCCGCGATTCGCAGACCTTGCGAGGGACCTCATCCAGGACAACCGGCGCTTCCTGGGGAAGATTGCCGGCGTCGAAGGGCCCGGGGTGAAAGGCCGCCACCTTCTATCTGTGCTCGACGAGTCGCGGCTCCGGCGCGTGCTCGCGCGGTTGCTGGACGAGGAGGAGTTCCTCTCCGATTACGGAATCCGGTCCCTGTCCCGCAACCACCGGGACCGCCCCTTCGCGCTTCGCATGGACGGCGAGGCGCACCGGGTGGCGTACGTGCCCGCGGAGTCGGACACCGCGATGTTCGGGGGGAACTCCAATTGGCGGGGACCGATCTGGTTCCCCGGGAACTTCCTCGTCCTGCGGGCGCTCCTCGCCTACTACACCTTCTACGGGGATGACTTCCGCGTGGAGTGTCCGACAGGGTCCGGCCGGACGATGACCCTGTTCGAGGTGAGCCGGGAGATCGCGAGGCGACTGTGCTCGATCTTTCTCCGCGACGAGAGAGGCCGGCGGCCGGTCTACGGCGCCACAGAGAAATTCCAGAGCGACCCGCACTTCAGGGACCTGATTCTCTTCTACGAGTACTTTCACGGAGACGAGGGAGCGGGACTGGGCGCGAGCCACCAGACCGGCTGGACGGGCCTCGTCGCGCGCCTGCTGCAACTCTTCGCCGTCCTCACCCCCCAGGACTCCCTGGAGGGCGGCACCCGGGTCGCGAGCCGCTACTACCGCCGCCCGCAATAGTGGCGGCCGCCCGGCTCCGCGACCGACCGCCGACGTGTTTCATCTCTCGCGCGGCTGGTCATTCATCCGTCGTTATCGCGACCCGGAACGCCGCACGGAACACGGCCCCCGGCTCGACGAGGCGAAGCCCGAACCCCGTCGCGAGCGCACCGGTGGGCGCCGTCATCGGCTCGACGGCCACGAGGTCGTTCCCCGGGGGCGCGAAGACCTGGGCGTAAGGAAATCCCTCCAGGAACTCGATACCGATCCGCCAGCCGCCCCCGGAGAGCGCGAAACCGGAGGCGGGCACGGCGAGCGCGAAGCCGTCGTCGAACGCCCGTTCGCCGAGTGCCCCGGCGATGCCCCCGAACGGGACCGTGGTCCCGGTCGGGATCCCCAGGCGGTCCGTGACCAGGCGCCTCATGGGGGGCGACTCGAGCCTCCAGCCGGCGCGAGGCGCTCCCGGGATCCCCAGGTACGGATGGAACCCGAAGCTCAAGGGCACGGGGTCAGCCCCGGAGGCCCAGAGCGACGTCTCGAGCGTGAGGGAGCCAGCTCGGAGCGTCGCCACGAGATCCACCCGGTGGCGGAACGGGAAGAGCCGGAGCAGGTCCTCCCGGTTCCAATCGAGCCGGGCGGCGAGCAGCGCCTGCTCCTCGCGGACCACCTCCCACTCCAGCCGCGCCCAGGGTACTCCGTGGATCGGCAGACCCTGCTCGTCCAGGTGAAGGAGCGGCGAGCGGGTGTCCAGGGCGACGTCGCGCCCCGCCGCACGGTAGCGTGGCCCAGGAAGCCGGTTCGCCCACGGATGGAGGAGGGGGATCCCGGCGGTGCTGCCCTTCCGGGCTGCGGCGTCCAGGTCGTCGACCCGGCGCAGGAGTTCCCGTCCGGCGTGCCGGAGCGAGGCCGCGAGCATCCCTTGCCCGGGCAGGAAGACCGCTCGGAGGTCTCCGGCAACGAGAACGCGGGAGCCGTCGACGCCCGAGAGGTCCGTCACGGCTTCCTCCGAACAGCGGATGCAGGCGAGCGCATTTCACCGGCGCTCCGCGCCCACACGGCGCCGCCTAGCTGGCGCGTGGCCCGTACCGTCGCTCCAGTGCTCGCACCTGTCGAGGCGGCGCTGGTGCCTTTCCTCTCCCGTGTACCTCGCAGCGAGGTACGCTCGGACGAGCTCGAAGGCGAGTTCCCGCCCGACGATGAGGCCCCCCATGACGAGCACGTTCATGTCATCGTGCTCCGCGCCCTGGTGCGCCGCGTAGCTGTCGTGGCAGAGGCCCGCCCGGATCCCGGGGAGCTTGTTGGCCGCCACCGCCGCCCCGACGCCGCTTCCGCAGAGGAGAACTCCGCGGTCCGCGCGGCCGTCGAGGACGGCGAGGCCCACTTTTTCCGCGTAGTCCGGGTAGTCGACCGACGGCTCCGCGCTCATCGTGCCCACGTCGAGGACCTCATGCCCCTGCTGCTTCAGGAACCCGATGAGCTCCTGCTTCAGCTCGAACCCCGCATGGTCGCTTCCGATGACGAGGCGCATGGCTACTTCCTTCCCAGCAGTTCTTTCGCGACGGCGGCGACGCGATCGGGCTCGAACCCGAACTTCCTCTGGAGCTCCTTGAGGGGAGCAGAGGCGCCGAACGTCTGCATGCCGATGACCCTTCCCTCGCTTCCGACGTACCGCTCCCACCCGAAGGTAGAGGCCTGCTCGACGGCGACCCGTGCCCGGACCCCGGGGGGCAGAACGGCGTCCCGGTAGTCCGCGGGCTGGTGCTCGAAGACGTCCCAGGATGGCATGGACACGACGCGGGAACGGATGCCCTGCGCCACCAGCTGCTCGTGAGCTCCCACGGCAAGCGACAGCTCGCTCCCGCTCGCGATCAGGATCACCTCGGGCTCGCCGCCTGGGGCCTCCGCGATGACGTAGGCCCCGCGCCTCGCGCCGGATGCCGGCGCGTACCGGGCCCGGTCCAGCGTGGGCAGCGGCTGGCGTGACAGTACCATCACCGCAGGTTGGTGGCGGAGCTGGGCGACGTACCGGTACGCCTCCACGACCTCGTTCGCGTCCCCCGGGCGCATGGTGACGAGACCCGGAATGGCCCGGAGGGAGGCGAGCTGCTCGACCGGCTGGTGGGTGGGCCCATCCTCGCCGTCTCCCATGGCATCGTGTGTGAAGACGAAGATCGTCGGCAGCTCCATGAGGGCGGATAGCCGGATGGCAGGGCGCGCGTAATCGCTGAAGATGAAGAAGGTGGCCCCGAACGCGCGGAGCTTCGAGAGGGACAGCCCGTTCACCACGGCGGCCATCGCGTGCTCGCGGATGCCGAAGTGCAGGTTCTTGCCGCCGGTGCTTCCCGGCTGGAAGTCGCCGGCCTCCGCGAACTTGAGCGTGGTCTTGTTCGACGGTCCGAGATCGGCGGAACCGCCGAGGAACCATGGGATGTTCTTCGCGAGGGCGTTCAGCACCGCGCCCGACGCGTCCCGGCCGGACACGCCCTTCGGGTCCGCTGGGAACGTCGGCAGACCCCGGTCCCACCCGCCCGGGAGCTCGCGCCGCTGCATCATCTCGATCTGGGCGGCCAACTCCGGGTACTTCGCCCGGTAGGCAGCGAGCAGATCCCTCCAGGCCCGGTTCGCCTTGGCGCCCCGCGCCCCGATGCCGGCCGCGAAGTGCTCGCGCACGCCGTCGGGAACGAGGAACTTCGCGTCCTCGGGCCAGCCGTAGGCGCGCTTCGTCAGCCTCACCTCGTCTTCGCCGAGCGGCTCTCCGTGGGCGGCGGACGTGTCCTGCTTGTTCGGCGATCCGTACCCGATGTGGCTATCGAGGATGATGAGCGTCGGGCGTCCCTTCGTCTCCCGGAAGACGCCGAGGGCGTGCTCGATGCGGTCGACGTCGTTCGCGTCCCCGACGCGGAGGACGTTCCAGCCGTAGCCGAGGAAACGGGTCGCGACGTCCTCGGTGAAGGCGATGTCCGTCCGCCCCTCGATGGTGATGTGGTTGTTGTCGTAGACCCAGCAGAGGTTGTCGAGGCCGAGGTGGCCCGCGAGGGAGGCCGCCTCGGAGCCGACCCCCTCCATCAGGCAGCCGTCCCCTGCCACCGCGTAGACGGCATAGTCGAAGATCTCGAAGCCCGGCTTGTTGTACCGGGAGGCGAGCCACTTCTCGGCGATCGCCATGCCGACGCTCGTCGCGATTCCCTGGCCGAGCGGCCCCGTGGTCGTCTCGACGCCCGAGACCCAGTGATACTCCGGGTGCCCGGGGGCCTTGCTCCCGAGCTGTCGAAAGCGCCGGATGTCGTCGAGCGTCACGGAGGGCTCGCCGAGGCGCTCGTAGTCCGCATTGACGGCCCGCGTGCCCGTCAGGTGGAGCACGGACCACAGCAGCATGGACGCGTGGCCGTTCGAGAGCACGAACCGGTCGCGACCCGGCCATATCGGGTCGGCCGGGTCGAACCGCAGCACCCGGTTCCAGAGCGTGTAGACGAGAGGGGCGAGCGCCATCGGGGTGCCCGGGTGGCCGGACGCTGCCTGTTGCACGGCGTCGATGGAGAGGGTCCGAATGGTGTTGATGGAGAGGGTGTCGAGGTCGGTCGTCTGGTCCATGTCCGTGTCCGTCATCGCTGCACGAGAGAGGTGGCGGCGGCGCGGTCCGCGATCACCAGTGCCCGGTCGGCTCGAACCCGGCCGGCCGGGATCGACGCGTCGCCGGCCTGCAACCGCGGAAGCGCCCCTGCCTTCTCGGCGCCGGTCACCACCCAGAGGATCGCGCGGGCACGGTCGAGCACCGGGAAGGTGAGCGTCATTCGCGTGCGGCCGTTGTAGGTCCTGGTCAAGGCGACGTCCGCCGCGTTCACGTCGAGGACCGGGTCACCCGGCACGAGCGACGCGGTGTGGCCGTCGGGACCGAGGCCGAGATGGACGACATCGAGGACGGGCGGAGTTCCCGCGACGCTCTCGAGTTCCCGCGCGTAGCGCGTAGCGCCCGCCCCGAGGTCCGCGACCTCGACCGGCATCGCGTGGATGTTCTCGGGGGGCAGGTTCACCTTTCCGAGAAGGCTCTCACGGATGTGGGTGAGGTTTCGGTCGGGATCGCCCGCGGGTGCCACGCGCTCGTCGACCTGAAACAGGTGGATGGAGCCCCAGTCGACCTGTTCTCGGGCAAGCAGCCGGAGCATCTGCCACGGGGTGTGCCCGCCGCTCACCGCGATGGTGAAGCGCCCTCGCGCCGTGACGGCCGGCCGGGCCTCCGCGGCGATCCACTTCGCGGCCCGCGCCGCAACCGCATCTCCATCCGCGAGGATCTCCACCTTCATGGCACCTCCACGAGGTCGTAGCTCTCGTTCCACGACTGGATGACCGGGAGTCCGTGCTCGTGGCCGAGGACGGAGAGCGACGCCGTGTCGAGCGCGAGGTAGCGTCCCCCGACGGCGGGCAGCTTGAGCCACCTCGCCGCCAGGATCCGCAGAACGTGGCCGTGGGCAAATAGCGCCACGTCGCCATCGAACGCGGATGCAACCGCGATGACCCGGTCGGCCCGCGAACCGACTTCTTCTGGCGTCTCGCCTCCAGGCAGGGCGCCGGCCCAGATCGACCATCCCGGGACGTCCTTCTGGATGTCTGCCGTGGTCCGCCCTTCGAAAGCCCCGTAGTTCCACTCCACCAGGTCCGGCTCGACCTGCGCCTCGGCGATGTGCCCGGACAGCCGGCAGGTGTCCCGGGCACGCGAAAGCGGGCTCGTGAATACTCGGGCGAAGGTCTTGCCGGCGATGCGCCGCGCGAGCATCTCCGCCTGCCGCTCCCCTCGCGGCGTGAGGGGCACGTCCGTCCGCCCGGTGTGCTTCCCGGAGAGGCTCCAAGCCGTCTCCCCGTGCCGGATGAGCCACAGCTGGACCATGGCGCGCGCCCCCGGTCTAGGACTTCGCCACGAACCAGCCGTCGGGGACGAGCCCCTCGGCCTCCTTGGGCCCCCAGGTCTTCGGCTCGTAGGAGTGGATCGGCGTGGAGGCCTTGATCGCGGGATCGACGATCCGCCACGCCTCCTCGACGTAGTCCTCGCGTGCGAAGCGGAACGTGTCCCCGCGCATCGCGTCTCCCAGGAGCTCCTCGTAGGGCTCGAGATCGCCGCCCTGGGTGTGCGTCACCTCGAGCTCCACCTCCTCCGCCTTGAGGTCTTCCCCGCCGGCCCTGATCGAGGCCCCGAGCGAGATGACGAAGTCCGGCGACAGCCGAAAGCGAATGAAGTTCTTCGGCAGCGGCACGCCCTCCACGATGGCGGGCGGACGGCGCAGGCGGGCGAGCACCTCGGTCCTCGTGACCGGCAGGCACTTCCCGCCCCGAACGTAGAACGGCACGCCCTGCCACCGCCAGGAGTTCACTTGCAGCTTCAGCGCGAAGAACGTCTCCACGGTGGAGCCCGCCGCCACCCCGGGCTCCTGGAGGTAGCCGCGAAATTGGCCCCGGACGAGGCTCCGGGGATCGATCGGTGGGATGCCCTTCAGGACCTTCACCTTCTCCTCGCGGAACGTCTCGGCGTCGTGGCTCCGCGGCGGCGGCTCCATGGCGATGTTGGAGACGATCTGGAGGAGGTGGTTCTGGAAGACGTCCCGGATGGTCCCCGCCTTGTCGTAGAAGGCTCCCCGCCCCTGGACGCCGAAGTCCTCGGCCATCGTGATCTGGAGGCTCTCCACGTAGTTCCGGTTCCAGATCGGCTCGAGGAAGGCGTTGGCGAAGCGGAAGAACACCAGGTTCTGGACCGTGCCCTTCCCCAGGTAGTGATCGATCCGGAAGATGTTCGTCTCGGGGAAGTGCTCGTGAAGCGTCTCGTTCAGCTTCCTCGCGGAGGCGAGATCGCTCCCGAAGGGCTTTTCGATGACGAGCCTCGCCCCCTGCGAGAGGCCCGCCCCGGAGAGCTGGGTCCCGACGAGACCGAAGAGCCCCTGCGGGACGGCCATGTAGTGAACGGGGAGCTGCGCGCCTCCGAGCTCCTTCTTGAGCGCCGCGAAGGTGCTCTTCTCCGCGTAGTCTCCGTCCACGTACCGGAGCAGTTGCATGAGCTTGGGGAAGGCGTCCTTATCCGTGCCTCCTCCGTGCTTCTCCACGCTGTCCTTCGCACGCGCCTGGAGGTCCTCGAGCCTCCAGCCCTGCTTCGCGACTCCGATGACGGGGACCCGGAGGACCCCGCGCCGGACCATGCCCTGCAGGGCCGGGAAGATCTTCTTGTAGGCGAGGTCGCCGGTCGCCCCGTAGAACACCAGTGCGTCGGCCTGCGCGCCACTCACGACTTCTTCTCCTCGTGACCCCCGAATCCGAAGCGCATGGCCGAGAGCAGCTTGTCCGCGAAGTCCGCATTGCCACGGGACGAGAAGCGCTCGTAGAGAGCGGCCGTGAGCACCGGCGAGGGCACCCCTTCGTCGACGGAGGCGCGAATGGTCCAGCGCCCCTCACCGGAATCGGAGACGCGTCCAGCAAACTCCTTGAGCTGCGGGTCCCCGGCGAGCGCAGACGCCGTGAGGTCGAGGAGCCACGAGGAAATGACGCTCCCCCGCCTCCACACCTCGGCCACGTCTGCGAGATTGAACTCATACTGATAGTGTTCAGGGTCGCGCAGCGGCGTCGTCTCGGCGTCCACCTGCTGGGCCTTCCTCCCGATGGACGCGCCGTGGAGCACGTTCAGCCCCTCCGCGTACGCAGCCATGATCCCGTACTCGATGCCGTTGTGGACCATTTTCACGAAGTGCCCGCCACCGCTCGGACCGCAGTGGAGGTAGCCGTGCTCCGCCGTACCCCCGAGCTTCTCGCGTCCGGGCGTCCGCGGGGCCGAAGCCACCTCGGGCGCGAGCGCCGCGAAGATCGGGTCGAGGTGCTTCACCACCGGCACCTCCCCCCCGATCATCTGACAGTAGCCTCGCTCCAGGCCCCAGACCCCTCCGCTCGTCCCCACGTCGACGTAGTGGATGCCCTTCGGCGCGAGCTCCCTCGCCCGCCGGATGTCGTCCACGTAGTAGGAGTTGCCCCCGTCGATGAGGATGTCGTCCTTCTCGAGGAGCGGCACGAGCTCGGCGATGGTCCTGTCGACCACAGCCGCAGGGACCATCATCCAGACCGCACGCGGCCTCGACAGCTTCTTCACGAGGTCCGGGAGGGACGATGCGCCGACCGCCTTCTCGCGGACGAGCTCCTCCACCGCCTTCGGAGACATGTCGAAGACGACGCACTGGTGCCCCGCCCTGAGAAGGCGCCGCACCATGTTCGCTCCCATCCGTCCGAGCCCGATCATCCCGAGTTGCATGGCGTGCTCCCTTGTTCCGAGTTGAAAGCGGAGGCGTGCGCCCGCCCGCTCACTTCCCCTGCGAACTCTTCATCCGGCGGTAGCGGCGGATGAGGGCGTTCGTCGAGCTGTCGTGCGCGAGCTGCGGCTCCCCCGGAGCCTCCAACTCCGGCACGATCCGCTGGGCCAGCACCTTCCCGAGCTCCACGCCCCACTGGTCGAAGCTGTCGATTCCCCATGTGGTTCCCTGCGTAAAGACATCGTGCTCGTAGAGGGCGACGAGCTTCCCGAGCGCGGCCGGCGTCAGCCGGTCGAGGAGGAGCGTATTCGTCGGGCGGTTCCCCTCGAACACCCGGTGGGGCACGAGCCAGTCCGGGGTGCCTTCCGCCCGCACCTGCTCGGCGCTCTTGCCGAACGCCAGCGCCTCGGCCTGCGCAAACACGTTCGCGACGAGAAGGTCGTGATGGCGCCCCAGCGCATTCAGCGCCTGTCCGAAGGCGATGAGGTCCGCGGGGATGAGGCGCGTCCCCTGGTGGATGAGCTGGTAGAACGAGTGTTGCCCGTTCGTCCCCGGCTCTCCCCAGTACACGGGACCCGTCTCCGCCTCGACCGCGGTCCCCTCGAGCGTGACGTGCTTGCCGTTGCTCTCCATCGTGAGCTGCTGGAGGTAGGCCGGGAAGCGCTTCAGGTACTGCTCGTACGGCAACACGGCGACGGTCTGGGCGCCGAAGAAGTCGTTGTACCAGACGGAGAGCAGGCCTTTGATGACGGGCAGGTTCTCTCCGAACGGGGCCGTGCGAAAGTGCTCGTCGACGGAATGGAACCCATCGAGCATCGAGCGGAATCCGTCCGCGCCGATGGCGAGCATCGTCGAGAGCCCGATGGCCGAATCCATGGAATAGCGGCCGCCGACCCAGTCCCAGAACCCGAACATGTTCGCCGTGTCGATGCCGAACTCCGACACCTTGGCACCGTTCGTCGAAACCGCGACGAAGTGCTTCGCCACGGCCTTCGCGTCCCCTCCCAAGCCGGATACGAGCCAGTCGCGCGCGCTCCGCGCGTTCGTCATCGTCTCGAGCGTCGTGAAGGTCTTCGACGAGATGACGAACAGCGTCTCCGCCGGGTCGAGATCCCGCGTCGCCTCCACGAAGTCCGTCGCGTCGACGTTCGACACGAACCGGAACGTCATCGATCGGTCGCTGTAGCTGCGGAGCGCCTCGTACGCCATGACCGGACCGAGGTCCGAACCCCCGATGCCGACGTTGATGACGTTGCGGATGCGCTTGCCGGTGTGCCCCTTCCACGCGCCGCTCCGGACGCGATTCGAGAAGTCCGACATCCTGTCCAGGACCTCGTGGACCCAGGGAACGACGTTCTCCCCATCGACGACGATGGACGCCCCCCGCGGGGCGCGCAGCGCCACGTGCAGGACAGCCCGGTTCTCGGTGACGTTGATCTTCTCCCCGCGGAACATGGCATCGATCCGGGCGCGGAGCCCCGATTCCTCCGCCAGGCGGACGAGGAGGCGCAGCGTCTCGTCGGTAACGCGGTTCTTCGAGTAGTCGAGGAACATCCCGCTCGCGGCGAGCGTGAGGCGCTCGCCTCGCCCGGGATCGGAGGCGAAGAGCTGACGCAGGTGCAGGCCCTTGACTTGCTGGTAGTGCGCAGCGAGTGCGGCCCAGGAGGGGCGGAGGCGCAGCGGTTGCGTGGCCACGGATCTCCTCCTCGCCGGCCCCTAGCCGGCCTTCGCGATCTGCGCGGCCTTCGCGCCGATGCCCGCGATGAGCTCGTTCCACGATTTCACGAACGCCTTCGCGCCCTCGTCCTGGAGCTGCGCGGCGAGTGCGTCCACGTCCACGCCGGCCTTGGCGAAGCGCGCCAGCACCGGCTCTGTGTCGCCCCCGTCCGGCGCCATGAGCCGACCGGGCTTCCCGTGGTCAGCGAACGCGTGGAGGGTTCCCTCCGGCATCGTATTCACGGTGAGCGGAGCCGCCAGGCTGTCGATGTAGAGCGTGTCGGAAGCCTTGGGGTCCTTCGTACCCGTGCTCGCCCACAGGACCCGCTGTGGCCTGGCGCCCTTGTTGTACGCACGCTGCCACCGCGCCGAGGAAAGGACGGTCCCGTACGCGGCGTAGACGCGGCCGGCGATGGCGCAGCCGAGCCTGTTCTTCAGGTCCTCCGGGACCTTCGAGGCGACCGCCACGTCCCAGCGGCTGAGGAACACCGAGGCGACGGATGGCACGTATGGATCGAGGCCGGCCGCGATGCGCCGCTCGATCCCCCGCAAGCATGCGTCCGCCGCGGCGAGGTAGTGCTCGCGCGAGAAGAGCAACGTCACGTTCACCGGGATCCCGGCGAAGATCGCCTCCTCGATCGCCGGCAGGCCTTCCTTCGTGCCCGGGATCTTGATGAGCAGGTTCTTCCGGCCGGCCCGTGCGTGCAGGTCCTTGGCGGCCGCCATGGTGCTGCGGGTGTCATAGGCCAGCAGCGGCGAGACCTCGAGCGACACGAATCCATCGACACCGTTGGTGCGGTCGTGGACCGGCCGGAAGAGGTCGGCCGCGCGCCCGAGGTCCTCGATCGCGAGATCGAAAAAGAGCGCCTCGCCGCTCTTGCCCGCCTTCATCTTCTCCCCGATGCCGGCGTCGTACGCGCGACTATTCTTGAAGGCAAGGTCGAAGATGGTCGGGTTCGACGTGAGGCCCGTCACGGACAGTTCCGAGATGTACCGCTGGAGCGTGCCGTTCTCGAGCATGTCGCGCGTGATGTTGTCGAGCCAGATGCTCTGGCCCAGATCGTTCAGGGTGCCGGTGGGCTTCATCTCCGCTCTCCAGGTCGCGGCGCGAGCCGCGGGCTAGCCGTCCGCTTCGTCGCGCAAGGCTGACCGCGCACCCCGTCTCGGGATTCGCGGGGTCAAGTTCCGGCCCGGCGCCCGTTCGGCGCTCGGGCCAGACCGGGGCGCCGCCGGCTGCCCTTTTGGAAGGCCCTGCCCTTCGCCGCAAGGTAGGGTTCGCAGCATGGCGAAATCCATCGGCCATTGGTCTAACCCGGAAGGGCACCGTCTGCGTCACGTTGATGACGATGCCAGTCGGAGGCTCGGACGCCCCATGTCTCGATTTCGCATCTATCGCCCCTCCCCTGCGTGATACATCTCGGCGATCCCCAAGCGGGGCGAGCCCGCCCCAGGCCGGAAGCGCCACATGAAGACCGCTCTCGCACTATACGTCACTGGACTTCACGAGATCGGTTGGGGGGCGGCGCTCGTCGCGATCACGATGGCCCTCCACGGGCTCGGCATGATCGGGACGCTCCGGGCGATCCGGTGGCTCAAGGAGCGCACCGGCCCCGAACCGCGGCTCGGGGCCGCCGTCGTCGTCCTCATCGCTGCCGCGTGGCTCATCACGCTCTGCCACCTCGTCGAGGTGTTCGCGTGGGCCGGCTTTTTCGTCTGGAAAGGCGCCTTGCCGAACGCGAGCACGGCCTACTACGTGGCGCTGCTCGACTACACGACGCTGGGGTGCGAGTACGACCTTCCGCAGAACTGGCGGCTCCTCGAGGGAATGATCGCCATCGCCGGCCTCATGACGTTCGCTTGGTCCACCGCGGTGCTCTTGACCCTCGCCCAGGACTTCCAGGACCGTATGCTCGCGTCCATCGGGCGGGCCTCGCCACGCCAGGGAGCCTAGGCATCCACATGCACGACGCCGCCCAACGCCAGAACCGACGGGCCCGCTCGACCCTGGATCTTTTCTCCCTCGGGGGCGGGCGCTATCGACCGAGGCTCTCGCCGATATTGTCGCGGTCGCGCAAGCTGTCTAGGTCCGTCAACTCGAGGTCGCGAATGCACTTTCTAGGAACCGCGCAGCGACGCCCCGCATACGCACCAGCCGCTGTATGGCTCGTCGCCGCAGCCCTCGTGGTCGGGTGCGGCAAGGACCACCGCCCGGAGATGCCCCCGCTCGAGGTACCGGTCGCGGAGGTCGTGCAGCGGGATACCCCGCTCGAGTTCGAGCTCGTGGCCCAGATGCGCGGCATGGTTGACGTCGACGTCCGGCCGCGCGTCGAGGGATACTTGACGTCGCTCGACTTCGGCGAAGGCACGGAGGTGAAGAAGGGGCAGCTCCTTTTCACGATCGACGATCGGCCCTTCAAGGCGAAGGTGCAGGAGGAGGAGGGGGCGCTCGCGCGCGCGCAGGCCGTCCTCGCCCATGCGGACGAGGACGTGAAGATGTACACCCCGCTCGCCGCCCGGGGTGCGATCAGCCAGCGGGAGCTCCTGAACGCCCTCGCCTCCCAGCAAGCGGGTCGCGCCAGCGTGGAGGCAGCCCGCGCGAGGCTCGAGGAGGCGCGGATCGACCTTGGCTTCACGCGGATCACCGCCCCGAGCGCGGGTCTCGCCGGGCGCGCGCAGAGCAAGCCCGGCGACCTCGTCGGTCCGGCGTCGCCGGTCCCCCTCACCGTCGTCTCCACGCTCCACCCGATCCGGGTGAGCGTCTACATCCGGGAGTCCGACTTCCTGCGCTTCGAGAAGGCGCGGCTGGCGCGGATGCGGGCTGGAGGGCCGTCGACGGTGAACCGCGACGCGAGACTCGTACTCTCCGACGGGTCGCAGTACCCGAGCCACGGAACCGTGATCCTCGTGGACCGCGCCGTCGACCCCATGACGGGCGCGTTGCGAGTGGACTTCGCCTTCCCCAACCCCGACGGCCTGATCCGGCCGGGCGCGTACGGAAGGCTCTTCGCGGAGTACGAGGTGGTTCCGGGCGCCCTGCTCGTGCCCCAATCCGCCGTCAACGAGCTCCAGAGCATGTACACGGTCACGGTGGTGGGCCCGGACAACAAGGCGGAGGTTCGCCAGGTGAAGATGGGGCCCAAGGCCGGCCCCTACTGGATCGTGGAGTCGGGCGTGAGGGCCGGCGACAAGGTGCTCGTCGCAGGTGCCGAGAAGGTGCGCAACGGCACGGCGCTCAGGCCCGTCCCGGTCGGAGGAAAGTGAGCGATGTCTCGCTTCTTCATCGGCCGCCCCATCGTGGCGATGGTGATTGCCATCGTCATGGTCATCGTCGGGACCGTGTCGCTGGCACGCCTCCCCGTGTCCCAGTACCCGGACATCGTCCCGCCGATGATCCAAGTGACGACCACGTACACCGGAGCGAGCGCGGTCGACGTGGAGCAGACGGTCGCCGTGCCCATCGAGAACCAGGTGAACGGCGTCCCCGGCATGATCTACATGAACTCGTACAACGCCTCGGACGGGACCTACACCCTCCAGGTGTCGTTCGAGGTCGGCACCAACATCGACATGGACACCGTGCTCACCCAGAACCGCGCCGGGTGGGCGCAGGCATCGCTCCCGAACGCAGTCAAGCAGTTCGGTGTCGAGACGCAGGCGTCGTTCTCGTTCCCGATGATGCTCGTCACGCTTCACTCGCCGGAGGGGCGTTACGACAACAACTTCCTGTCCAACTACGCGGCCATCAACATCAGCCCGGTCCTGGCGCGTTCGTACGGGGTCGGACAGGCCACCCTGTTCGGGGGCTCCAACTACTCGATGCGGGTGTGGGTCAGGCCGGATCGGCTGAAGATGATGGACCTCACCGTCTCGGATCTGGTGAATGCCATCAAGGAGCAGAACGTGCTCGTCGCCGCGGGCCAGTTCGGTGGCCCACCCGCGGTTTCCGGAACGTCCTTCACTTACACGGCACGCACGCGAGGACGGCTGCTCACCGCGGAGGAGTTCGGCGACATCATCATTCGGGCGCAGGCGGACGGCACGCTCGTCCGGCTGAAGGACATCGCGCGGATCGAGCTCGGGACGCAGCTCTACAACTCCCAAGGCCGTTTGGACGGCAAGCCCGCCGCCGGCGTCGAGATCTTCCAGCTCCCCGGATCGAACGCGCTTCGGACCGCGTCGGCCGTTCGCGCGGCGATGAACGGGCTCTCGAAGTCCTTCCCACCGGGCCTGGAATACGAGATCACCCTGGATACGACGGCCGCGATCTCCGCGGGCATCACCGAGATCGTGAAGACGCTCTTCGAGGCCGTCCTGCTCGTCCTAATCGTGGTCTTCGTCTTCCTCCAGAACTGGCGCGCCACGATCATCCCGATGGTGACCGTGCCGGTCTCCCTCCTGGGCGCATTCGCGGCCTTCCCGCTTCTGGGATTCTCGGTCAACACTCTGTCCCTGCTCGGCATGGTCCTCGCGATCGGCCTCGTCGTCGACGACGCGATCGTGGTGGTGGAGGCGGTCTCGCGCCACATCGAGGAAGGCATGACCCCGCGGGACGCCGCGATCCAGGCGATGAAGGAGGTCGGCGGCCCGGTCGTCGCGATCGCGCTCGTGCTCTCCTCGGTGTTCATCCCGGTGGCCTTCATCGGCGGGATCTCGGGTCAGCTCTACCAGCAGTTCGCGATCACCATCGCCGTGTCGGTCATCCTCTCCGCCATCAACGCCCTGACGCTCTCGCCGGCGCTGTGCGCGTTGCTCCTGCGCCCCTCCGGGGCCAGGCGCTCGCTGCTCTCGCCCTTCTACGATCGGTTCAACCGCGTCTTCGCGGCTTTCACAAACGGGTACCTCGCCGGGGCGGGCTTCCTGGGCCGCAAGCTGGTCCGGAGCGCCATCCTGGTCGGCCTGTCCGTGGCCTTGGCGGTCGCCCTCGGGATGAAGCTCCCCACGGGATTCATGCCAGAGGAGGACAACGGGTACTGCTACGTCAACATCGCGCTGCCGGACGCGGCATCGCTCGAGCGCACGACCGCCACCGTGGCCAGGGTGGAAGACATCATTCGCCGCAACCCGGCCGTGAAGTACATGACGACGGTCACCGGCTTCAGCCTCCTGTCCCGATCCTACGCTCCCAACACGGCCTTCATCTTCCTGTCGCTAAAGCCCTGGGACGAGCGCAAGGGCAAGGGCGAGGTCGTCTTCGACCTGATGCGGGAGCTCAACGCGCGGTTCGCCGTCGGCGTACCCGAGGGTCAGGTCTTCTCCTTCGGCCCCCCGGCGATCGTCGGTCTCGGCAACGGGGGCGGCTTCGACCTCTTTCTGCAGGATCACAGCAACGGGACCCCCGAGTACCTTGCGGAGAACGCGGCCAAGTTTCTGGCCGCCACCGCGAAGCGCCCCGAGATCGAGGGCGCCCGGACCGACTTCCGCGCGACTGTCCCTCAGGCCTTCGTGGACGTCGACCGGGACAAGGTGGCCAAGCTGGGCGTCCCGCTCTACTCCGCCCTCGACACCCTCGGGACCTACCTCGGCGGCTCCTACGTGAACCAGTTCAACCGGTTCGGCCAGGTGTACGACGTGTACGTTCAGGCGGAGGCAGATTACCGGCGCGGCCCGGCCGATCTCGGCCTCTTCTACGTGCGCGGCTCCAAGGGGAACATGGTCGGGCTCGACACGCTCGCGGACGTCAGGCCGGCCTCGGGACCACAGTTCACGAATCGTTTCAACCTGTTCCGTTCCGCGGAGGTCGTGGGCTCCAACTCACCCGCCTACAGCTCCGGGCAGGCCATGCAGGCGCTCGAGGAGACCGCCGCCGCCGTCCTCCCGGGCAACATCCAGCTGGCCTGGACGAACGTCTCCTACCAGGAGAAGAAGGCGCAGGGAACGGCGGGGCCCGTGTTCATCGTCGGCATGGTGATGGTGTTCCTCATCCTGGCGGCGCTGTACGAGAGCTGGTCGCTCCCGTTCGCCGTGCTGCTGGGCACCCCCTTCGCCGCCTTCGGGGCGCTCTTCGGGCTCTGGCTCGCACGCTTCGCGAGCCCGACCTACGTCGACAACGTCTTTGCCCAGATTGGCCTCCTCATGCTCGTGGGGCTCGCCGCGAAGAACGCCATCCTCATCGTCGAGTATGCGAAGGCCACCATGGACGAGAAGGGCGTCGACCCGGTCGCCGCCGCGCTCGAAGCCGCGAAGGTCCGCTTCCGCCCCATCCTGATGACGTCGTTCGCCTTCATACTCGGCGTTTTTCCGCTCGTTCGCGCGAGCGGTGCCGGAGCGGAGTCCCGGAAGGTCATGGGCATGGCGGTCTTCTCGGGGATGCTCGTCGGCACCTTCCTCGCGGTGTTCCTCGTCCCGTCCCTGTTCATCATCGTCGAGATCCTTCAAGCCCGTTTCGGAAAGAAGAAGGGGACCGGCCCGGGCGACACCACCGGGGGACCCGGCGCCTCCGCACCTCCTCCGGAGCACTCGGCCTCGGGAGCGCACCCGTGAGGCGATCGATTGGCGTGACCGTGCTCTTGACCCTCGCCGGGTGCGCGGTGGGTCCCAAGTACGAGCGCCCGGCAGTCCAGGTGCCGAAGGACTTCCGTGTCGAGGTCCCTTCCGCGGAGGCGACCTCCGCGGCCGACGTGGCCTGGTGGGAGCTGTTCAAGGACCCCGTCCTCGACGGGCTCATCCGCGAGGCCCTCGCGTCGAACCAGGACCTCGTCGGGGCAACGGCGCGAGTCGAACAGGCCCGGGCGCTCGCCGGAGTGGCCCAGGCGGACTTCTGGCCCCAGATCGGCCTCGACCTCGGTGGCCAGTACGGGCAACTGATGTCGAAGAACGCCCAGACCCAACTCGGCGTCGTCCCCCGCGGACCCGCCCCCAGCTACGCGGGCGCCCTCGGTCTGTCCTGGGAGATCGACATCTGGGGCAAGGTCCGCAACGCGTCCACGGCCGCGGTCGCCGATCTCATGGCGAGTGAGGACGCGCGACGCGGCGTCCTCATCACGCTCGTCGCCGAGGTCGCGACGGCCTACATCGAGCTCCGGGAGTACGATCGGCAGTTGGAGATCGCGCTGAAGAACACGGCGCTTCGCCAGGAGACGCTCGACCTCTTCGTCACTCGCACGCAGGGCGGCGTCGGCAACAACCTCGAGGTCGACCGTGCCCGCGCCAACTTGGCCGTCACCGCGGCGGCCATCCCCGCGACGCGCCGAATGGTGGTCCTCAAGGAGAACCAGCTCTCCGCGCTGCTCGGGCGGCCGCCGGGGCCCATCGCCCGGTCGGACTCGAAGGGTCTCCCCTCGTCGCCGGCCATGCCGCCCGGCGCGCCGGCCGCGCTCCTCGAGCGCCGTCCGGACGTCCTCGCGGCGGAGCAGAAGGCCATCGCTGCCAACGCCCGCGTGGGCGTCGCCATCGCGAACCGCCTTCCCTCCCTCTCCCTGTCGGGCATCATCGGCCTCGCCTCCCCGAACATCGGCAACATCTTCAGCGCAAACAGCCTCGTCTGGACCGTCGGGGGCAGCATCTTCCAGCCCCTCTTCGAGGGGTTCCGGCTCTCGTCCGAACAGGAGGCCGCCGTCGCGCGATACGCGGAGGCCGTCGCCTCCTACAAGCAGGCCGTGATCACCGCGTTCCGGGAGGTCTCCGACACCGCCGTGAGCGTGAAGGAGTTCGGCGACGTGCGCCAGGAGAAGGAGAAGGAGGTCGCGGCACTCCTCGATGCCGAGGAGCTCGCCCTCCTGCGTTTCCAGACCGGCATCTCCACCTACCTCGAGGTCATCGATGCTCAGCGCTCGGCCTTCCAGGCCGAGTTGGAGCTCGCGCAAGCGGTCCGCGACGAGCTCGTGAGCGCGGTCCTCCTCTACCGCGCCCTGGGCGGCGGCTGGCAGGCACCTCTGCCACCAAAGGACGGCGACTCGAAGAAGGCCGCGAGCGAGGTTCGCCCGGCCGGAGCCGGTTGAGCGGCGCCTCCCGGTCTCCGGGCCCTCGACATCCCGGCATGCGCTGAGGCGGACCGGCCGCGAGCGACATCGCTAGATCCGGGAGAAGACGGATGCGACGGAGAGCGCCTTCGCGCCTTCCATCGACACCTCCCCGAGGCCCACCGCAGGAGGCTCGGGGCCATCGGGTACGAACGACGCAGCGAAGCCGTTTCCATCCCCGGGCACGAGGCGCACGCGGTCACTCGACCCCGCCGCGCGCCCTCCCTGCCCCCCGGCGGGCCCTTCCATCACTCGTGGGCCTGGGGCGGGTTGCCGTTCAGACGGTAGACGACCCCGGTCTTGGTGGCCCCGAGGAGTAGCCACTCCGATGCGGACTCCTGGAGGGTCACGAAGAATTGCTCGATGCGCTTCCTCGCCTTCGCGCCGAGCCCGTCCCGGTTCTCGAACTTCGCCTGGAACGCGAATTCGCCGACGAGAGGCCGGTGATCGCCGCGCGCCCGCCAGAGCGCCACGTTCGCCTTGGCCCGGGCCCCCTGGCCGAAGTCGAGCACGGCGACGTCCTGCAAGACCTCCTCGACGATGGTCCGGCTCACGAGCTCGACCTTCTCCTTGTCAGACTTCTTGAGAGCGGCAAGCGGCGGAAGCACGCGAGAGAGGGTCCGCATCGACATCCGATCCCCCTCATGGACATGGCTCAGGGGGAACTCGATGTTGTGCGAGAAGAGCACCCGATAGGATCCCACAGCGCCCTTGAGCGGAAGCGCCTCCACCTTGAACTTGACCCGGTAGTCGCCGGCGATGTTCGGCCGGACGTCGACCTCCGCGGCCTTCCGGAGGTCCGGGTGGCGGAACTTGAACACGATCTCCGGGTCCCCGATGGGAAAGCCGTCCCTGTACGGGATCCGACGCCGGAGGATGAACGCGCTGTTGTAGAGGCGGAAGTCCCCCGTATCGAGGAAGAGCACCTCCCGGATCTGCGGGCGGTCGTCCTCGAAGTCCTCGCTCGCGTAGTCCACCCCGGTCTTCTTGGCCGCCTTCTTCACGACCTTGGCGTAGTCCCAGAAACTCTTGCGCGAGGTGAAGCGGTCCGGTTTCAGGATGAGCTTGCACTCGAGGTACTGGACGTCGTCGAGGGGCGTTCCGTCCAGGTACTTCCCGCCCGTCAGGTCCGCAAGGCGATGCGGCGATTCTTCCTTCTTGCGCTTCGGCATGTCCATTCTCCCCCGACTCCTTGCGGTCCACTCGATCCCGGCGTCCGTTCGGCGTTTCCTGGCTCGACGGCGGGCGCGAGGCCCACTGCTGGGACGACGTCACTCCCAGGCGTCGGAGTTGGTCGGCCGCACGGGTCAGATCCATAGACCCTTGGTCGCGCCCCATCCAGGTTCCCATTGGGGGGCCGGCCGACCGGCCGCCCCCGCTCTGCGATGGCCGGCCGGTGCGGTCCTTCGACCGCTCGCTCGCGATCGCGCGCCTCCTGTGTCGCGACCGCTCCCCCCATGGACCGAGGGACCGGCGCTCCTTCCAGCGGGCGGCCATCCGCAGCAACGGTGGCTGCGCGACACGCGTGCGGAGCCGCCGATGACGACGATGGCGAGCGCGCTGGGTTGGGGCGCCGATGCCGCGCGACGGTGCCGCCGTCAGAAGACCGGGCATGGCGCTGAGCGTCGCCATGCGCAAGCCGCTTCTCGATCCGCCTCACGGGCTGCCGGGTCAATGGGCACGCTTCCCGCGCGCATCTACCGGAAGGCGGGTGACCGAGAGCAGGGTGTCTTGGACGGCGATTCCGAAGATGGAGATAAAGCCCTGGCCATCGGCGCCGACACAGAGAGCGGCGCGCCGGCAGGGGCAGAGCCAGGATCCCACGAGCAGAGGCCGCCGAACGGAGACGAGGACGATCGAGGTCGCGACCCGGCCCTTCGCGGCGCTGTAGACCGAGCAAGACAGGGATGCGCACGAGGACGGCGAGCCGGCCCTCGGCACCCTGAGTTCGTTGATCTGGGGCGCAGGGCCGATCGGTCTGGCGCCCTGGCCCCTGGCGTAGACTGCGCGGGCCAACCGGGCCAGGATTGCAGTGGTCCGGCGGGAGGCACGATTGAAGCGGGTCGATCGGAACAGCGCAGCGGCGGCGATCCTCACGGGCGTGCTCGACCGCTTCCGGGTGCGGCGCGAGCTCCCGCCGCTCGCCGACGGCGAGCGGCTGGACGGCCGGACGGCCCTCGTCACCGGTGGAGCCTCCGGGCTCGGGTTCGCCACCTCCGTTGACCTGGCGCGCCGCGGCGCCCACGTCCTCCTTGCCGATTGCCGCTCGCCAGAGGACGCGTGCCGACGCGCCGCCTCTCTGGGCACCGCTCCCGGCCAGGTCGAGCCCCTGCACGTCGACCTCTCCGACCTCTCCTCGATCGAGCAGGCCGTTGCCGTCCTTGCGCGCCGCGGCAGGCGGCTCGCCCGCCTGGTCCTCAACGCCGCCGTCGTCCCCCTGGCGGCCCGGTCGACGCCCCAGGGGCTCGACGAGATGTTCGTCGTCAACTACCTGTCCTCCTTTGCGCTCGTGGCTCGGCTCCTCGAGGAGGGCGTCCTGCCTCGCGGCGGGGCACACGGTGAGGTTCCGCGCGTCGTCTTCGTCGCCTCCGAGGCGCACCGATGGAGCGATGGCTTCGCACCGGACGACATCGATCGCCCGCGCGACGGGGCTCCCGGGCGCGTTCTCTCGTGGTACGCCACGTACAAGCTCATGCTCGCGAGCTTCGCCTGGGAGCTCGCCCGCCGACTCTCCGACGAGGGAACGCCCCGCGTGGCGGTGTTCGCGCTATGCCCCGGCGCAATGCGGACGAACATCGCGCGCGAGCTTCCGGCACCACTGCGGGCTCTCCTCCAAGCCGCGATGCGCCTCTTCTTCCAGGACCCTTTCGTCGCCGACGAACCCGTCGTCTACCTCGCCTGCAGCCATTCCCTCGAGGGCCGAACGGCGCTGTACCTGCACAAAATGACCCCGAAGGACGTCGACCCGCGAGCAGCCGATGCGGATCTGGGTCGCGCACTCTGGGAGAAGAGCGAGGCGGTCCTCGCCCGGGTGCGCGGCCCGACCTGATCCCACCTCGAGCCTCCGTTCCGGGTTCCTTCCTGCGCGCTCCCTCTCGCGCGACGGGTTCGCCGGCGCACGAGCCGCCGGCGCAGAGGCGCTGGCAGCGCCCGAGGGCTGCGACTACGATCGCCCGCCGGCCTCGTTCGGCCGAGGGAGGCTGCCATGAACCCCAGTCCGGTGTACCACCCCTTCACCGCCATGGAGGGGCTCCCCTTCTCGGAGGCCGTGCAGGTCGGGGGCCTTCTCTTCCTCGCCGGCCAGGTCGGGCTCGACGAGGGCGGGAAGCTCGTGGCTGGCGGCATCCGACCAGAAACGCGAAGGACCCTGGAGAACATTCGCGCGGTGCTGGAACGCCACGGATCTTCGCTGGATCGCGTCGTGAAGATCACGGTGATGCTCGCGGACATGGACGAGTGGGCCGCCATGAACGATGAGTACGTGAAGTTCTTCCCAGCCCATCTCCCGGCGCGCAGCGCTTTCGGCACGAGCGGCCTGGCGCTCGGAGCCCGGGTCGAGATCGAGGCGGTGGCGGTGATCTGAAGGCGCGGCGCCGCCGGTGCCCCTCGCGCGGTCGAACGCATCGAAGGTACTATGGGCGTCCGCCGCGCAAGGAGGCCTCCATGGCTGGTGTTTCGATGTCCGCAGCGATCACCGGGCTCGCCTGCAAGCTCGAGCACGGACCATCGGGCACGAGCATCCGAACCGTCCCCCCCGCCGACAACGGCGGTGACGGATCGAGCTTCTCCCCGACCGACCTCGTCGGCGCCGCTCTCGCGTCGTGCGCTCTGAGCACGATGGCACTCGTGGCCCAGCGCGAGGGGCTGTCCTGGGGTAACGCCCGCGCTCACGTGGAGAAGAGGATGACGCCTCCTCCGCGCCGCATCGGGGAGCTCGTGCTCGCGTTCGACATGCCGCGCGAGGTACGCGCCGAACACCGAGCCCGCCTGGAGGAGATCGCCCGCACCTGCCCGGTGGCACGGAGCCTCCACCCCGACGTGAAGGTGCCGATGGAGTTCCGGTACCCCTGACACCTCGTCCCGTTCCTGCCTGGCGAGCGATGGCCGGCCGCGGCGCCGGATGATCATCCGGTCGGCGGGCGATCTCAGCACCTGGAGCCTCGTTGCGCCCGGAGGTCCCGGGGGATGGTTCTCCGCTCAGGTCACCTGGGAGGCCGAAGCGGACGGCCTGTGCTCTTCGGCCAGTCGCGTTCTCTTCCTCTGCGTCGCCAACTCCCCGCACAGCCGGATGTCGAAGCCCTTGCTCGCGCCCTCGCCCCGACGGCCCGAGGGTCTCGTCGGTAGGATCCGCACCCGCGAGCGTGCCCCCCCGGCGGTGAGGGCGGCGTTTCGCCTCCGCAGCGCTCGCTGCGCCGGTCTTCCATCCGCGGAGGGTGCCCCGTCGAGCGGGGGCTGGCGAGCGGCGGTGTACCGCCGCTCTGGGTCGATCCAGACAACCGGTCCCTCGCTAGGTCGCCAAGGCCGCCGCCCCGGGTCGCCCGACCCACGGCCCCGAACCCGCTCGTCGGCTTGGTCTTGGCACCCTCCAGGGTACATCCAGTGTCGAACCCCAAAGAGGGAAGTGGCGGCCTCCGGGGCTGCGCCGCTACAGTGCTTTCGCATGATTGCAGCGGGCAGACGCGCCAGCGACCGGGAGCGGGCTGCCCGGAGGCGCTTGGCCCTCCGGGAGGCGGAGAAGCACTTCGGGCCGGTCAC
>Ga0335069_10000374_pt1 | contig 75481 bp, 56 predicted proteins | sample Lox_Sample_11_FD_206714 | JGI IMG/M metagenome (GOLD analysis project Ga0335069, IMG submission 206714) | Soil microbial communities from Loxahatchee National Wildlife Refuge, Florida, United States - Lox_Sample_1.1 | ecosystem: Environmental > Terrestrial > Soil > Wetlands | place: USA...
CCCAGGGTGGCGCACGCGTTGCGTTTGTTGCGACGTGTGCGACCGGGCGGTAATCCGGCTTGGTCGTTCCGGGATCGCATACATCCCGACAAAACGGTCGGGGCGTATGCGTCACCCGGCGGGTTCTGTAGGGGCAGGGCTTGCCCTGCCCGAGGGCGCCCCAAGGGGCGCCCCTACAAAACCGGCAAAACGCACGGCGCGTCACTGGTGTTTTTCCGGGGCTGGTATTCCTGACTGAAAACCGGCGGAATTCGCCTGCTTACTTTGATGGCTGGGCGTGTTCTTTCACGTAAATGTCGATCGCCGGGTCACGATCCGCGCCGGACGCACCCGGTGCGATGTAATGGAACGCTTCGGCGTATTCGACTCCGTACTGCCGGCCGAGTTCGCGGTTCTTGGCCAGCACGAATTCCTTAATGTAGTTGCGATCGGCGGTGGCATCATCGTCACCGAGCAGCGGCAGGCGCTGATGCTGCTTCGCGAGTTCGTCCCGCAGGCGTGAACCGTTGTGGCCGCCGGGACCCTTGGCCTGGTTAGCGCGGTTGGCTTCCACCTTCTTGTCGATCTGCTTGCTGATATCCACCACACGCGTGATCTCCGGCCGCCGGGCGTAGTAGTACTTCTCCTGCACGGTGACGGGCTTAAGGCCCGCGGCGAATTGCTCGGGGTAATCGTGCGCGCGGCCCGCCATCCAGCACGCTGCTTCCACGGCCTTGGCGAGCGTGTAGTGATCGGGATTCTCCTCGTCGTGCGCCCAGGGATCCCAGCAAAAGACCGTGTCGGCTTTGAGCAAGCGAAAGAGAAAAATGAGCCGGCAAATCAGCTCGTTCAGCGAAACATCGCCCATGCGGTGATTGTTGTAATTGAGGCCGAAGTTCCTTTGGCAACCCAGGATGCGCGCCACCTCGGCGGTGTCGCGCTCGTTGCCGAGCACGTTATCACCGATCGTTCCCGGCGTGCCGAGTCCGGGCGCGTCACCCATGTCGTCGTTCGTGGCACGCACCAGGTAGCCTGTGTATCCTTCTTCAATCAGCTTGGCCACGGTGCCCGCCGCTTCCAGGGGCACGTCATCGGAGTGAGCTTGCAAAGCAATGAGCACTTTCCCCTTGTGCGGCTGCCCGGACGCCGAACGCTCGAGGAAAATGCCGGACCCCGCGGATGGACGCTGCGGCTGGGAATGCGCCAGCCGGGGTAGAGTGCTTCCAGCAATAAGACTATAGGTGAAGTCACGTCGTCGCATGCGGGGGATTATACTCCCACGCGGCTGGTGTACACATCGCGCTTCTGCAATATGTGCGATCGGGCGGTATCCCGGTTTGGTCGTTCCGGGGTCGCACACACCCCGGCAAAGACGGTCAGGACGTACGCGCTACCGGGCGCGCTGCTCCACAACAATGAGGGGAAGAGTGAGAATCAGCAGGGGTGTTTCGTGGCGTGGCCGGCGAGATCAAACAACTCCCACGCCGCGTTTCCGAGCGGCGTTGGTCCAAGGCATTCTCGACGGGAGATATGGTACTGTCCGTCCTGCACACCTTCCATGAACCACACAGTTGCGTCGAAGACAATCACGGTCTTCGGTAGCGGGGTTTCGGTGGGCGATTGCCAGTATTGGACTTGGTCCAACGCTGCGATGAAACGTGCAACCTGTTCGGTGGTGATGGCGTGCGGGCCGTCCAGGTTTAGCTGGTGAGTCTTGGCGTCCGTCGTTCGAAAATCGATCTGTCCTGCGCCGTCTGGCATGACCCGCAGAAGGACGGACTGCGGAGGAAGAAAGGCCGGCACAACTGTAATTCGATAAGAACGCCCGCTCGCGGGTGCGGGTGGCCACATCGCCTCTTCATTCATCGCACGAAGCACTCGCGAAAACCAATGTAGTTCGAATTGAGCGGCACGCCCGATGAACGTTTGTGGGGGAAAGTAATTAACCACAAACTCGGCGTTTTCCGTTTCAAGCCACGCTAAGCACTCGCGCGCCAGTTGATGGTTTGGCGCCCCGTCCGGTACTTTCATCAACGTTGTCCGGATAGCCTCGAACCGCTCCTTTCTAATGCCCCACATTCCAGCAATGCCTATCTTCACTGAATGCTGGCCTTCTTCCGGCAGATGAGACACCGCCGTGAGAAAGGCGTCCGGGTCCGAGATCAGCGCCTGATCGAAGAAGTCAGTCAGGTAAGGGTACCGCAGCAATGTTGGAAGTACGCTCTTGTCGCCTTGCGAGTACACATCCTGCAAGGTTTGGAGGTGCTTGTTGAAACCCTTACACTCGCGGCTGGACACTTCATTGCGCCGCTCGCACGCTTCGATGGCCCGGAGCGCGCTATCGCGTGTTTCCGGTGCCTGCTTGTGCGCGTAAGCAGCAGCCGAGATCAGAACGCTGAAGCCAATTAAGTAGAGTGTGGCTCGCATAATTCGTCCCAGGCCTTCGCAGTCAAACGGTAGTCGAACCATGCGCCCCCAACAGGACGTGACGCCGCACCGTGGGGTGAGCACTCAGGCGGGCTGATTGTACACTCCTGCCGGGAAACGGTCCAATGGGCCTGCGGGGGGCGTACACGTCGCGTTTCTTGCGATGTGTGCGACGCGCGTAGGAAGAAATGTGGCAGGGCTCGCGGTCCGGCCCTGCGGCTTTTTAGTCGGTGTAGGGTTTGTACGCGCCGCCCAAGATGCGTCGCGGTGGGAACCGCAAGGCTGGAGAGCGAGCCTTGCGCCACGTTTCCGGACCCTTCCTGCGACCCACATCCTCGCCGGAGGCTGGCCGCGGAGCGCGCCTAGAAGTAAAACTTCATCGCCAACTGAACCTCGCGCGGAGCGTTGTGCTGGCAAGAGACGATGCCGAAGCTCCCGTCCTGGAGACCTGTGTCAGGCCCGCAGAATTGCACGATGTTGAAGGCATTGAAGAACTCCGCGCGGAACTCCAGATGCATTCCTTCGCGGAACTTGTTCATGGAGACTTCCTTCAGCAGCGAGAGGTCGGCATTGTAGAAGTTCGGCGTGCGGACCGAGCTGAGCACGCGCGGAGCGGTTCCGATCGCGTAAGGCGCGGGCGCCTGCACAACCTCGGGATTCGCAAAGTACTGGTCGCGGAAGTTCGCGCCATTGTTGCGCCGCAGCGTTCCGGCTAGGTTGGGCCGCTGTCCGCCGTAAGTCGGCAGTGCGAGTGAGTTCGCATAGCTCAGGCCGATCGGGTATCCCGCCGTGGCTTTCCAGATGCCGTTTGTCTTCCATCCGCCCAGGAAGCCGTTAAGCCAGGGATTCCACTTGCTGCCGAAAGCCTTGCCGCGGCCGAAGGGCAATTCGTAAACGTAGCTGATGTTCAGAATTTGGGGGAGATCGAATTGGGAAAGCGACCGCTCGAGCTCGCGGTTGTTGGGGTCCTGAAGGCTGATCGAGCCGCCCAGCCAGCCGAGGCCGTCGTGCGTGATGGAAGCGTCGTCGATGGACTTGCTCCAGGTATAGGTGACGAGGAATTCGAGGCCGCGCGAGACCTGCTTTTCAGCCCGCAATTGCAAGGCATTGTAGATCGAGTTGGCGCAGGGGAAGGCAATGCCGTTCACGCCTGTGAACTGCGGGTAGGGACGCTGTAACTGGTAGGCTTGTACTTGCGGGCCGCCGAGCGTGGTCCCGTCCGAGATATAGCCGTAGAAGGGATTGTCCACGTAGGTCAGCAGGTCTGCGATCTGGCCGCTGTTGTAGTTTTCGATTTGCGCGCCCAGGATGTCGAGCTCCGAGGCTCCGCCGTAGAACAGCTTGGTCCCTTTCTTGCCCACATAGTTGGCGTCGAGAATGATCCGGCCGGGAATTTCGCGCTGGAAGCCGTACGTCCAGGTCTGCTCGTAAGGCGTGGCGTTCATTCCCTTGATGGGACCGCGGATGCCTTCGCCGACGTACGACATGCCGCCCAGCGACGATCCGGGCGGAAGCAGCGGCCCTCCGGGAAAGGGATTGCTCATGCGCGCGCCGGGTGTGGCGCCGTCCCACTGGTAAGTGGATTCCATCTCGGTGTAGCGGTCGAAGCCCTGGAAACCATACGCGCCCGAGCCCGCCGCGCCGCGTGTGGTGATCTGGTAGAAGATGCCGTAGCCGCCGCGCATCACCGTCTTGTTGGCCAGCCGATAGGCAAAGCCGATGCGGGGGCCCCAGTTGTTGCGGTCGTATCCGTAGTTGTGGCGATTGCTGTTGTTGACGAACGCCAGCACGCCCTTGAGATCCGAAAAGCCCGGGGCTTGCAAGGGATTCGCCGCGGTGGGGTCAACATAGCTCATGCGGTTGTGCCGCTCGGTGCGCGGCGTTTCGAGATCGTAGCGGATGCCCAGGTTCAGCGTGAGCTTAGGCGTTGCCTTCCAGTTGTCCTGGAAATAGCCGGCAAGCTGATAGCTCTGCGTGCTGTCCCAGATGGGCACTTCGTACTCGCCCCAGGACGTGAACCCGGTGAGGAAGCTGGCCATCGAGTCGCCGCCCACCCAGGGTTGCTGGGACGTGAAGTTCTGGTCGTAGGCGAAGTATCCGCCTTGCTCACCGGGCTGCACGAAACTGATGCGGTGCATCCGTCCCTCGAACCCCATGCGCATGTCGTGCTGGCCGCGCTGATGGCTGAGCATGCCCAGCAGGTGGTGCGTTTCGGGCGACTGGCGCAGAATTCCCCAGGCCATCGCCCCGATGTTGTTGTCCGGTCCGGCGGAGTAGTAGTTGCTGATCGAGACCGCCGGGGCCGTGGTGAAGCCCGAGGTCTTCATGTAATCCGGCATGCCGAGCGTCGCGGCCGAGTCCACAGTGGGATCGCGGAAGTCATCAAATCGCCGCGTGAAGCCGTAAGAAATGTTCAGCAGAGTCGTGGGGTTGACGGTGTGCGTGAAGTTCACTGCAAACAGGTGCGCGCGGTCGGACCCCGGCTCCACCGTGGGATCGAGAGCATTCTTCCAAGGATTCGCCGGCGTCGAGGTGTTGAGGGCGCGCGAGAACTTCGCGCTGAGGCGGCTGCTTTCGCTGAAGCTATGGTCGATCTTGAGGTCCCACTGGTCGTTCCGGCTGCGGTTCGACCCGGCGCTGAACCAGTTGTTGTAGGGATTGTAGTTCACCTGGCCCACGTTCACATTGGGCAGCGGGAAGAACTGCATCATCTTCGAGGCTGCCGGATCAATCAGGTTGCCGGCGTTGGCGGGCGGTTGGAATACGGTGCCTTCCAGGTTCGCGTTGCCGGGGCTTTGATAGAGATCCATGCGGTTGAAGGGGACGTAGACGGAACGCACCGCGCCGCCCACGTTCTCGTCGTAGACGCCCGAGTAGGGATCCCAGAGCTGGCCATCGCCTTGGCAAAGGCCGCTCGCGTCAAATCCCTCCTGGCAGATCTCGCCGAAGTCGCCGCCGCGCTCGGCGGCACTGGGAACGCCGCCGGCGTAAGTGGCTGCGTTGATGTCGCGCGTGCCTTCATAGCTGAAGAAGAAAAAGGTCTTGTCCTTGCGGATCGGGCCGCCCACGGTTCCGCCAAATTGATTGAAGCGGCGGGTCGGCAACTCCCAGCCGTAGGAGTTGGCGTACCAGTTGTTGGCCGTCAGGATGTTGTTGCGCACGAATTCCCAGCCACTGCCGTGATACGCATTGGTGCCTGAGCGCGTGACCAGGTTGATCACCGTAGAGCCGCTGAAGCCCATTTCCGCGCTGAAGTTCGACTGCTGAATCTTGAACTCCTGCACGGAATCGACCGAGGGTGTGTAGAGCGGATCGAGGATGCCGCTATTCTGCTCGAAGCTGGTGGCCGAGACGCCGTCCATCAGGATGTCGGCCGTGGAGTTGCGGCTGCCGTCGGAAATGAAATTGTTGGCGCCCCCGCTGCCGCCTTCGCGCTGATGAACGCCCGGCGCGAGCGTGGCGAGGTCGAACACGCCGCGGCCGAGCAATGGCAGGTCGTTGATCATCGAGCGGTCCAGTTCCTGGCCGGTGGTGGCGTCCTGCGTGTCGAGAACTGCCGTCGCCGGTACAGCCGAGACTTCCACCGTCTGCGTCTCGTGACCGATCTTCAGAACCACGTCCACGGCGGCGTTCTGACTGACCGCCAACACAACGTTGTCCTGCACGAAGGCGCTGAAGCCGGCAGCTTCGGCCCGTAGGCGGTAGGTACTCGGGGGGAGGGATCGCAGCAAGTAGCGGCCCGCGCCGTCCGTCGTGGCCGTGTAGTCGAAATGCTTGCCGACGTCCGTCAGCGTTACCTTGACGCCCGGAATCACGGCGCCACTGGGGTCGGAGACGACGCCCGTCAGGGAGCCTGTATAGACTTGCGGCCAGGCTGGCGGCGCCGCAAGCCCTAGAAGAGTTAAGAAGAAAAGCCACGGGCCGAGACTAGTACGAATACCTAGAGAGGTGACACGACCGAGATTTCCCCAAGTGCGTCTTTGCATTGCATTCCTCCCTCACTGCCGGTGCTGGCGACACGAAAGAGTCGTCGTGTGATATTGGGGCCGGGAGACCTCCGTGCTTCGGGGGATGCTGGGTTCTCTCCGCCGGCCGACTTTCGTCGATGGCGCGAGCCTACTCCCGGGGTTCGCCGGAGTCAAGGGAAGATGGCCATAGTGACTTCCCGTCGCAAGGACGACAATAAAAGATGTCAGGAATGTGCCTGCTCGTAGTGCGCCGTAGGGCTGTACAGACCGTGCTGCGATTCGGGTGGGCTGGCGCAAACATCCCGGGGCTAGCGCAGACCTCCGCCGTTAGAGGTCTGCGATTTCGATCTCCGGAGGTAGGTTCTGTAGGGGCAGGGCTTGCCCTGCCCAAGGGCGCCCCAAGGGGCGCCCCCGGCGCGCTCCTGACAGAATTCGCTCGGGATCGCATTCATCCCGACAAACAGCGGTCGTGACCTGTGCGTCAGGCCGCGGGAACCTGGGCGGCCGTGAATTCTTCAACAAGGATTTCGGAGCGCAGTCCGAAAGGTCTTGTGCTAACCTCTCGGTGCGAGAACGCTATGCGTGCTCAGTTTCAAAAACTCAAGCTGCCATTGGCCATGCTGATTTCTATGTTGCTGCTGGTCGATGCAGAAATCTGCCGGCGGCTATTCCTGTACGGCCCCTCTATGGGTTGGGTCATTCCGGGAGGGACAGGACCGGCCAGTCACAAGCCCACTCTATTTGCACTAGTGGATGCAGTGATTTTCAGCCTGTTGTTTGTAATCCATCTCGGGCTGGGTTGGTTCGTTTGGCAGATCTGGAGAGGAAAGAAACCAGGCGAATCCCGTCTCTTGCACTTATTGCTCGGAGACGACCGCATCGTCTGGACGGAGAAGAGCCTTCACGAGTTTCAGTTCACCTCGACTCTCGGTGGAATCCTCATGGCGAAGTCCTGGGGAGTGGCGCTGATTTACATTTCCGCGGACTTTGTCGAGGGTTGGCTGCATCCGTCGTGGAGCAGGTTGCCGTACTTGATTCTGCTGCTTCCATTTCCATTGTTTCTATGGGCTGCGGCCGGCATGTTCCTAGTGGCTTCCTGCCAAATTCAGATCCTGCAAGGACAATTCGGATTTCGTCGTCTGTTTACATGGCGCGCGGTTCCGCTGACGTCCATCAGCCGCGTCAAACTTCGGTGGTTCGGAATCGATGTGACCGTCGACCACGAAGGAAAGCGTCACAGGCTCTTCTTTAATTCCGAAGATCACACGATAGGCTCCTCCCCTCCACCCGTTGTTCAGTTCCTACGAGAAGTGTGCAAGCAGAATCAGGAGAGTCGTCAGTCCCGTGGGTAACTTGGCTGATACACACCGTGGCGCAAGTCTCGAAGCGTACCTGATCAGCTGATTGAGATGCCGAAGCGGGCAGTGCGACCTGCTCCGCAAGGTTTGCGAGCGCCGGGGGTTGGTAGCCACGGCACGCAGGGTGTGCCGTGCACGGCGCGTTTGTTGCGATATGTGCGATGCGTTGGATGCACTACGCGGGAGGGGCTGACGGACCCTTGGCTCGTCGGGCGAGCTTCGGGCCGATCCAGGCCAATACTACTGCGTCGTATATCGTGTGGACCACGATGGATGGATAGAGCGTGCCGGAGTGTAGGACAGGCCAGGCGAAAAGTGCGCCCAATATGAATGTGTAGAGAACCGCGGTGCCACCCCTGGCCGTGTGCGCGAGTGCGAAGAGCAAGCAAGACACAAACAGGCTAAGGATGGTGGGACAGCCTTTCCACCAGTGCGGTAGCTCCCGGAGGGCGTAGCTGCGATACAGCAATTCCTCGCAGAAGCCTACGGTAGGGGAAAGCAGAAACACACATGCGAGTCTTTCAGAACGAGTCTCGGGCAACAGGCTTAAACCGCGAGGGCCAGCGGGCAGCCAGCCCCTCGCCATGGACCAGTTAAGAAGCCCGAAAAGGACGGCAGAACCGGCAGCTAGAACCAAGCACCAGCCGCCAAACACCTCAGCGCTCTGAAAGCTGAACCCTGCGGTTCGCAACGCCGTGTCCCGGTTCGCGTACACGGTGAGGACCAGCAGGCCAAATGTCCAAGAGCCGACGATTGTCTGAAGATAACGCTTCCAATGTGGTATCGACGGAACTTTCCCATCACGGAGCTGGCGATATGCCGTCCAGCTAAATGCGGGGATTGCCGCTACCAAGATTATGTCGAGCACCAAGAATAGTGATCCATCGAGCCGGTCTGACAGGGGGCAAATCCCCGCCGTAATGACCATGGCTGTGAAGAAGATGAGGTATTGCTTCCTCGACCAACGCTTTGGACGAGAACCGGAGGACAGATTTTCGCTACTAGCTGGCATGGCTTGAAAGATCAATGAACGCGCATGATTTAATAGGCGCGTTTAGAGGCGGGGCAGAGGATACCACGACGAAGACCACAACGCACCCACTGTGTTCTCATTCAGCGGGTAGCGCCGTCGTTGCGGTCCGCGTCCCTTATCTCGATGTGCCACAAATCCTGACTTGAGCTGAATCGGCGTGCTGGGGTTCAGAGGCAAGCCGACGCAATCCACCCTGAGATCGCAGGTGCACCGTAGCGAAGAAATGTGGTGGGCAAGGAAGACAAGCCAGAGACGCGACAGGGCGGGACGACAGTACGCGGTCGCAGTAACGGCGAGCGAAGAAACGCGGACCACAAAGACGGTGGTCCGTGCTACTTGCTACTCGCTATTCAGCCAGCTCACATCCTGACAAAGACCGCCGGAACGTATGCGCCACGCCGCCTCCGGAGGTGTATAGTGTGGGCCGGCAAAAGGCTAAAACGGAGGGTTTACTTTCCGTATGCGGACTCTCTCCTTCGGCGCGCGGGGCTGGGCTGTCTTGATAATTGGTTTTCTGGCCGTCGTAGGAGTGGAGCGCGGAGCCTTCCTCGCCCGGCACGTCGATGTGCCAGGTCCGTCAGCTGTTTTCCAGTACCTCGTCCTGTTCTGTCTGATCGGCTACTGGCTTAAGGTTGACAGCCGCGAGACGGGACACCGGCTCAGCTCGGATAGCGGTTTCTTGTTGTTTCTTGCCTGGCCGGTGATTGTCCCTTATCACCTGGTGAAGACGCGAGGGCTGAAGCGGTCACTCGGCATCTTGTTTCTGATTCTTCTGGTCTACCTCGGCGGGTCGGTGGCGGGAATGACTCTGTTCAGGCCTCGCCCATGAGAACTGAACGTGCGGTGCGGACTGCCGTCTTTGTAGGTCTCGTCTTGCGTCGGATGAAACCGGCTGTTGGGACGCGTTCGATGAGCATACTTTACTTGTTCGCCCTTCTGATGTTGCCCTCTTCTCTCGGCGCGCAGGCAAGAGACGCTTCTCAGGCGTCCAGGTCCCCTCGTGAGTTCGCGGAAGGTTTCTACCAATGGTACGTGCCACGCGCCTTCAGCGGTACGGCGGATGGTTTCTGGAATGGTGCACTTAAGTACAAACGTTCCGCCTTCGGTCCCCAACTTGCCAAGCTCTTGAGGGAGGACTTGGAAGCCCAGGCCAAATGCCGTGACCTTGTGGGTCTCGACTTCGACCCATTCCTTGGCACTCAGGAACCTGCAGAGCGCTATGTAGTAGGCAGGGTTCGCCAGCAGGGTCGAACGTACTTGGCGGATATCTATGCTGTGCGGTATGGCCAACAAGGCAAAGAGCCCGACGTGACCGCGCAGTTTACCGAGGAAGATGGCCACTGGTTTTTCGTGAATTTTCGCTATCCGGATGGCAGCGACTTGATGACGATACTGAAACTGCCCAGGCTGCCGTGCTCGCGGCCACGTTAGAAACGGACCTATGATTAGGCGGGCGCACGCGTTGTGTCTCTTGCGACGTGTCAGCGTGGCCACACACATCCCGACCACGTCGTCGGGATGTGTGTGCAACCCGGCCCACCCGTTCGCGCCGTGTGTGCGGAGATCGCTATGAAAAGGGCGGCGAATCTGTACGATGTTTCCCCGGTCATTCTGTTATTGGTGACTATTCTTCTGAGTCCGCCATCCGCCTGGTTCGGTGACTTGCGAACCAATGCAAATGACCGAGACAGTTATTTCCCTCTCGCGATTGGCTACTGGTGGGCTTACCGCATAGGTGGCCATTCAAAATGGGCAGGGAAGACGCAAAGGTGGACCGTCACCGACAGGACCTTTTATCTGGGAATTCCTGAGTATGTTCTTTCGCCTACGCCGGCGCTTGGTTGGGACTCGCCTCTCGAATTCTCTCCACAGGACGGTGGGATCAGGGAATCGGGTGGGACGTTTGTATTGAAGTATCCGCTTGTTGCAGGAAATCGGTGGAGGGGCAAGTCCCAGGGGGTTGCGGCTGAAGGGAAACTGGACGAACTCGAGGTGGTGTCTTCTGGAAAGCCGTGTTCGGTCGGAAGTCATTCGTTCCGCGATTGTGTGATCATCCGCGACACCGATGAAGGGAGCGACGTCTTCTCGCTCACAACATATGCACGAGGTGTAGGTCCGGTGAAGTACGTGTACTTCCAAGACCCCCAGTTCAAGTATATCGAAGACACCATGACCATCGAGTCTTGGAGGGTGTTCTAGTAAGTAGCGCAGGGCCCGCGGTCCGGCCCTGCGGCTTTTCCATTGCGGTGGGGTTTGGGCTCCCCACCCGGTGGATCGCGGGTGCGGGTTCAGCATAAGAGCTGCCTCCACTGTGCCCTCCGTGGGCAAAAAGGCTTCACACAGAGTCCACTGAGGCGCTCCGTGGTCTCTGTGTTTGATCTTGAGCGCACGGAGAATTCAATTCTGCAGGGTAGCGTGCGGCCGCAATCCGCTACGCGTGATGTCCAGTTGGTACGAAACGATTAGGTGTTGCCGGCGTTGATGGGGCCAGGCCCGCCGGGTTTGCCTTTGGAGTCTTCGCGTTTAATCATCCGATCCAGAGCCATGAGGTTAAGCATCAGTTGCCGCGCGTGGTGGTAGTTTTCTTGACGGACCGCGTGGGGCTGGAACGCCATCTCGCGTTCCGCAAAGGCCATGAAAAGCGGGAATCCATGCGCCTTCAGCGACATCTTCTTGTAGAACGTGTCGTGTGCGAGATCGAAATATCGGGCTGCCCAAGCGCTTCCTCGCTGCTCGATGACGTTCAGCGTCGCAATCAGCACCTCATCAAATGACCATGAGGTTTTGTTCCATTTGTATTCGCCGGTCTCACGGAATTGATAGGTGGTGCCGACGGGCGTGTCAACCGGCCATTGATAGCCGCCGTGGTTGACGTTAATGGAATCGGCCAACCCGCCGAAAATGTGATCCCAGCACACGTCGAGGTGGTGGCGCAACCGTCCGGCGCACAGATCGTACAGCCCCTGGTCGCGGCGGCGCAGAGCCTCGTCCATAATCATCCACAGCGTTTCAATCGAGTGCCCGCAGACGGTGATGTTCGCCGTTTCCTTGGGCCGGCTCTTATCCAGATTCAGCGTCTCAGTGGTCAACCCGAACTCAGGATTGTAATGATCGTTGATGACCGCGTCGACGCTACGGCGTGCCATCGCGTCGATCTCCGGGTCGGGCCACCTTCGGAGCATCTGCGTGGCCGTGCGGACCGTTACCATCCACACGCCCTGCGACCGCACGCCCATCATTCCGGTTTCGGGGTCCGGCACCGTGGGGTCTTGGAGCTTGACGAAGAGCTGCTTCATCAGCCGGAAGGCCGTTTCCCGCGCCTCGCTGTCGCCCGAGGCGTACGCGTATTCCTGAAGGCCCTCAGCGGCGAAGTACATCCCGAACAGATCGCCGGTAAATGGTTTGAGCATTTTTCCTTCGCGTGACACAAGGTCCGCCCACGTTCCGTCCTGCTGCGGAAAACACTTCATCATGAATTCCTTGGCGCGCTTCGCCGTCTCAAGGTAGCTGGGATTCTTGCTGAAGTGGTTGTAGAGAAAACTGTAGACCCAGATCCCGCGCCCTTGAAACCAGAGAAACTTGTGGTCGTTCAGAAGCGTCCCGTCGTGATCGATGGCACACGTGAACCCGCCAAACTGATGATCGATTCCAGAGCGTCCCCAGAACGGCAGGTAGTCGTCAAAGAGTTCCGTCTGGTATTGCTTGCGGAGTTCCGGAAGGCTCATCTCGGCAAGTTTGAAGCCACGGCCAGGGCTGGTGGCGCTCGAGCGAGCGTGATCCGATGGCAGTGCAGCGACGCGCGCCAGCGGCGCCGCCGTGGCGGCTGCCGCTAACGTCAGGAAGCTGCGGCGTGGCAACGTGATTTTCCGAGACATTCGACCCTACCCCCTTTAGCATTTCGTTGCCCGGCCCAAGCGGTTCCATGCCGGGGTTGAACCGGCAATAATACGTTTGTCCGGGCGGGCCAACAACACCCATTGTGCAAGAATTCGCGGATCTGTGGAGTTGTCGGCGGGTAGTGTGCCGCGCCACCGGCCTCGGGACGCAGGTTTTGTAGGGGCAGGGCTTGCCCTGCCCAAGGGCGCCCCAAGGGACGCCCCTACAGAATTCGTTCTGGGATCGCACACATCCTAGCAAAACCGTTGGGATGTGTGCGCCATCCGACGAAAGGTATTGAATCTGAGGACAGCACGGTCGGGAAAGCCCAGGGCACACAAATCGTGCCGTGGCTACCATCGGCCTTCGGGTGGCGCCATCCGGCGGTTCAGGCGGTTCAGACGGTTCAGACTATGTTGCGAGCCGGGCATGGTGTATCCTGACCTTCTCGTGCGGGACAATCGAGTTATTATTGACATGACAGCGTGGGGGTAGGACGCGCAGGAGAGCCCACGCTTCTTAGGGTGATTCCAGGAGGTAGCAGATGCGAGTGAAATCCAAGATGGCAATGCTTGTGGCTCTGGTACTGGCGGCGTTGATGGTGGCCTGCCAGTCCTCAAATCAGCAACAACAGAGTGAAGAGACTCCAGACGCCGGCACGGCGGCAACCGGGAAGGCCGCGAAGAAAGGCGCAAAGGGAGCTAAGGCAGAAGCCCCGGCCCCGCAAACTGTGACTTTGACTGTGCCCGAAGGCACCACGTTATCGGTCCGGCTCGGCGACACGCTGGACACTGGCAAGGTGGCGGCAGGCGCGACGTTTCAGGGAACTTTGGCGGCCGCACTAACTGCTAACGGCCAGGAAGTTGCGCCCATCGGCAGTGCGGTGACGGGCAAAGTGACGAATGCCGTGAGTTCTGGCCGGTTGAACCGTCCGGCGGAACTCGGGCTCACGTTGACTTCGCTCGCGGTGGGCGGACAGACGCAAGACATTACGACCTCCACGTGGAGCGAAAAGGGTGAGTCGCACAAGAAGCGCAACCTGGAACTGATCGGCGGTGGCGGCGGCGTGGGAGCGCTGGTCGGCGCACTGGCGGGAGGCAAGAAGGGTGCGGCCATCGGCGGAGCGGTCGGCGCGGGTGCGGGAGCCGGCGGGGCAGCTTATACCGGCAAGAAGGAAATTGTGCTCGCGACCGAAACCAAGTTGGAGTTCAAGTTGACCGCGCCTGTTTCGTTTACGTTCCAGAAGTGAGCGTAGCTTCCGGCGCACGCATTAAGGGCGTGGGTGCACGGCGCAGATATTGATGTCATGCCGTGAAGAGAATATTGTCCACCGCAGAGTCGCCGAGGCGCAGAGGAGAAAAGCATTTGGTCTCGAAGTCTCTGCGTCTCTGCGCCTCCGCGGTGACAGTGTTTTATCTCCCGCAATTGCTATTCCCCCCCTTCGCCGAATAGAATCAAAAACGAGGTGAGAAGAAATGGCTGATGACGTTTTGCGGATTGCGGGGCGGGAATTTCACTCGCGCCTGTTTGTGGGAACGGGGAAGTACCGCAGCTTCCAGGAAATGACGCGCGCGCACGAGGCCTCGGGCGCCGAAGTGGTCACGGTGGCCGTGCGGCGTGTGAACTTGACCGACCGCAGCAAGGAATCGATGCTCGACTATATCGACCGCAAGAAGTACTTCATTCTTCCCAATACGGCGGGATGCTACTCGGCGGACGAAGCCATCCGGACGGCGCGGTTGGCGCGGGAAGTGGGGCTTTCCAACTGGGTCAAGCTGGAAGTGATCGGCGACGAGAAGACGCTTTTCCCCGATAACTTTGAATTGGTGAAGGCGACAGAGACGCTGGTGAAAGAGGGTTTTGTGGTGATGCCCTACACGAACGACGACCTGATTTCCGCCCGCCGGCTGATTGACGCGGGTGCGGCGGCCGTGATGCCGCTGGGCGCTCCGATCGGATCAGGTCTCGGCATCCAGAATCCGACCAACATTCGCATCCTGCGCGAGATGATCACGCAGGTGCCGATGATCGTCGATGCCGGAGTGGGCACGGCTTCGGACGCCGCCATCGCCATGGAACTGGGCGCGGACGCCGTCCTGATGAACACTGGTATTGCCGGCGCGCAGGACACCGTCCTGATGGCCGAAGCGATGAAGCACGCGGTGCTCGCTGGCCGCCAGGCGTACCTTGCCGGACGCATGCCGAAGAAACTCTACGCCACCGCTTCGAGCCCGCTTGAAGGCGCTATTAAGTAACAATTCTCGGGCTAGCCTGTCGCCGGCCCGAGGTCTATCTTTTCTCCAACTCGCTGAGCACCGCCAGCACTTCTTGACTGTGCTCGGAGGGTTTGACCCCTGTCCAGACTTTCGCGATCTTCCCCTTCGGGTCGATCAGAAAAGTGTTGCGCGCGGCCATGCCCGTGTCGCGAAGAGATCCGTATTCGGCCACAACCTTCTTATCAGTGTCCGCCAGGAGTTTGAACGTGAGGCTCTGCTTGGCGCAGAAATCCTTGTGGCTGTCGCTGGAATCGACGCTTACGCCGACAATCACGGCGTTCGCAGCCTTATACTTGGCAAGGTCACGTTCGAAGTTGTGCGCCTCAATCGTGCAGCCGGGCGTGTTGTCTTTGGGATAGAAGTAAAGCACTACCCACTTGCCGTGAAAATCCTTCAAGCTGACCGGGCTACCGTCCTGCGACGGCAGTGAGACATCCGGCGCCTTCTGGCCAACCTCGGGGAGATCGCCTGCCGATGCTCCCGCCAGCGCCATGCCGGCACACACCATCCCCATAGCGAGAATACGAACCACCACATACAAGCTCATTGGTTTTTGCCTCCCAAGCCCTATGAGCAAACCATACACTATTCTTTGGACCGCTACAACCACCTGCTAGGGCTTGGCGGGCGCTTGCTTGCCAGGGGGAGTTGAGGGCGTGGCGGGGGGCTTATCGGGAAGTGAGTAGATCTTCTCGCCGGGCTTCACCAGATGCATCTGCTCGCGAGCCAGGCGCTCGATGGCGGCGGGGTCGGACTTCAGCGCTTTGATCTGCTTGGCGAGATCATCATTATCTTGCTGAAGCTGCTGAATCTCCTGCTGAAGAATCTGGAGCTGCTTCTGCTGCCGCCGCAGGGCAAGGTAGCCGTTCTGGCCAAAGATGTTGTGGACAATCAGCGCAATCGAGGCGAGCAGCAGCACCAGAATGCCGTTGCGGTAGAGCGTGCCTTTTTCAAACCGGAAAGCCTTCATGGTGTGAAACAAATGCCGTGGTCATGAGCTGGGAGCCACCAAGAAAGTGGCATTGCACGCCCGGCCTCGTTATTCTATCTTCTGTTGCGAGGTCCACGCAACCTGGAGAGGAGCCCCGTGCTGCCTAATTTAGCCGTAGCGCCGTCCTTTAGGGCGGCACATGCCGGGCTGAAGCCCGGTGCTACTCCTCAAACCAGGAGCCCGGCAAACTCCGCCACAGGGAGGACTCTTGACCGACAAAATTCTTATCCTGGTCACTGCTGCCAGCCAAGACGAAGCCCGCCGAATTGCCCGTCACCTTGTGGAAGCAAAGCTGGCTGCCTGTGTCAATATAACCCAGCCGGTGGAATCTATCTATCGCTGGGAGGGCGAGCTCCAGGTTGATCAGGAGTGCCAGCTCTTCATCAAGACGACACACGCATTGTTTCCGGAAGTTCAGGCGGCCATCGCGCGGTTGCACAGTTACAAGACGCCGGAGATTATTTGCCTGCCCATCGTGCGTGGTTCCGAGAAATACCTCAAGTGGATCGACGATTCCGTGAAATCCTCCGGCCCGGCCGAGGAGAATCCCAAGAGGATGGGAGAAACGACCGCATAGCAAGTTCGACTCCAACTTGGGAGCACTCTGCGCACGCATTTTGACTTATGATGGAAAACGAATCCCTATCGGGAGGTCTTGTTTCATGCTAGCTTCTTATTCCCCGAGGTTCTTGCCAAACGGATTGGCATGCGCGAGTGTGCTGCTGGCTGTCTCGGTGGCGCTGCCCGCGCGTGCCCAGACCGAGAATTCCACCAATCCCATGTCCACGGTGGTTGTGGAAGTGATGGATAATGAGTCCGGGAATCCGATCAGCCAAGCGCGCCTGACGCTCCAGTTTGAGGACTATACTGGCCATCGATCGAGGACCCGCATCCCCAAGAGAATTTCTTACAGCGCGAAGACGAATGCGCAGGGCCGGTATCGGTTCACGGGTATCTACAAAGGAAAGATCCACCTCTTCGTTACCGCCGACCGGCACCAGAGTTTTGGCAAAGAGTACGACCTGACCGAAGACAACCAAGTGATCCAGGTCAAACTGAAAAAGCCGCAGCCCTTGCTTTGATACGACGGCGACTCCTCTCCGGCCCAGCGATGTTCGAGGAAGGACCGAGTCACACGTGGGGATAATCATGGTGGGGTTTGTCTTTTGTCAAATGCACTCGGCGGATTTCTCGATGATCTATCGGCGTAGGACGACAACTGCCACGATGTGAAAACCTGTCAAGCAACTGCCCTAGGTTGGTGCAAAACGTTAAAACTCGTTTGGCGTTGTAACCTTACCTTAATCTGGGGTGGGTTTTTCCACAAGGTTTTCAACAGACTTGTTGAAAACGATGTTGTGCCAGCCGAGTTGCTGCTGAGGAAACACATCCGCCGCGAGGAAGTCCACGCACTCGGCTCGCAGTTTGGACAGGGATATGCTCCGGCGGATTTCGCGGCGCAAGGAAGGGAACTGTTAGCCGGAACGCTTAGGGTTTGACGGCGCCCTTGTTTGCAGGCTCGCCGTGGGCAGGTTCCGCGGGAGGAGCGGGCGGCGCGGCAAAGTACTGGTCGTCCATCCACACGGTGGTCTTCTTCTTCAGATCTTCTACGGCGGTATCGACCTTTTCCTTTTGCAGCTTCTGTTCAACTTGGGCGGAGACGTCCTTGAGTTCGGCGTGGCTCTTCCCGGTCACCTGGAAGAACGCCAAAGCTTGACCGAGATCAAAAACGTCGGTGGCCTCGCCGTCCTTAAGGGCGAACACGGCCTTTTCCATGTCCGGACGCATGCCCCCGTGCCGCACGGCTCTGGGGTCAGGCTCGATGATGATGTCGCCAGGCGCTTTGAAATCCTCCGTCACCTTCTTGATGTCGGTTCCAGCGGTAAGAGCTTTACGGATGGCTTCAACCCGGCTCTTGGCGTCCGCCTCGGGAATGCCCGGTCCGCTCGTGGCATTGGCAGCGCGCTTGCGTACCACAACTTGCCTCACCATCACCTGATCGAACTCATCGGTGTGGGCCGAGTAATACTGGTTGACCTCTTCCGGGCTCACCTTGGCTTGCTGGACAATCTCGTCGTAGGCGGCTTGGGCCTCCAGCTGTTCCGTTTCGAGCGCCAGCTTCTGTTGAAACGCCGGGGTCTTATCCAATTGGCGCTTCTGGGCTTCCTCGGAGAGAATCACCAGGGCGGAGAACTGCTCGCCGAGCGGCTTCTTTCCCTGGCTGGCCAAAGCGTGGCGCGCCTGCGGGTTCATGCTGTCAATGAGGAAGTCCAGGTCGGCTTTGGTGAATTTCTTGTTGCCTACCTTCAACACGACCGTGTTCGGCGACTCCACCGCCGAAGCCGTTGCGGCGGCAGGTTTGCTGGCAGGAGGCGTTGCCGCTTTGGAAGCCGCGGGAGCTTGCGCACGGGCAATGCCCACCCCGAGCCCCAACAAAAGAACCAGACTTAGTACGCGCCACCCTGCCATGTGTCTCATGGAACCTACTCTCACTTGGATTTTCTCTTCCAAACAGCCCTTCCATCCTAGCACAAGTCCCGCGGTGCTTGGCGCATTTGCCGACTGACTGGGGATTGAGGGACCGTCGTGACGGCCGGCGCGGTGGCGGAGGGCCCGGACCAAGGTTGTCTGAATTGGGCGACGTTGCGGACCATGATGATGCTTTCCCTCGTCTGTGGATTGTGCATAACTTTTGGGGCACCAGAGGAAAGAAGGGCTGTCACACAGAGGCCACGGAGCTAGGGCACAGAGCGCACTGAGACGTTTTCGAGACTCCCTCTGTCCTCTGCGACCCGAGGCTGAGGTCACTCGAACGCTCATCGGCTCCGCGCCCTCTCGGTGAAACCTCTTTCGGTCCGCGCCGCCATGTTCCGTAACTCCCAACAGAGCGCATGCAACAGGGAACCAACGGAAGAGGGAACGTCCGGTATAATGTTCTGTAGCCTTCTAACGGTCAGACCGAGCAGGGACGATGGACTTCAAACTGGTTTCTGATTATGAGCCGCGGGGCGACCAGACGACTGCGATTCGCGACCTTGTGCGAGGCGTCGAGGACGGGAAGCTGCACCAGGTCCTGTTGGGGGTCACCGGGTCCGGCAAGACCTTCACCATGGCCAAGGTGATGGAGGCCGCCAACCGGCCCACGCTCGTCCTGGCCCACAACAAGACCCTGGCCGCGCAGCTCTACCACGAGTTCCGGAACTTCTTCCCGCACAACGCCGTGGAGTATTTCGTCAGTTATTACGACTACTACCAGCCGGAAGCCTACATCCCCGCCTCGGACGTCTACATTGAGAAGGAAGCCACGATCAATGACGAACTGGATAAGCTGCGCATGTCGGCAACGCGCTCACTGTTCGAGCGGCGCGATTGCCTGATTGTCGCGAGCGTCTCCTGCATTTATGGCCTCGGTTCCCCGGAAGCCTACTACGGCATGCTGTTGCTCCTTGAAAAGGGGCAGAAGATTCCCCGGCAGGAGATTCTGCGGCGGCTGGTCGAGATCCAGTACGAACGCAACGATCTGGACTTCCGCCGCGGCGCTTTCCGCGTGCGGGGCGACGTGATCGAACTCTATCCCACCTACGAGGACAACGCCTACCGGATCGAGATGTGGGGCGACCAGATTGAGGCTCTGGCGGAGATCGATCCCCTGTTCGGTCAGGTCAAGCAAACCCTGACGCGCCTGCCGATTTACCCGCGCACCCATTACGTGCTGCCGCCCGACCGCAAGGAAGAAGCCGTCGAGCATATCAAGAGCGAGCTTGAATGGTGGCGGGGCGAACTCGAAAAGCAGGGCAAGCTGGTGGAAGCGCAGCGCGTTCACCAGCGCACCATGTTTGACCTCGAAATGATCAAGGAGATGGGGTACTGCCACGGCATCGAGAACTACTCGCGCCACCTGGCCGGCCGCCTGCCGGGCGAGCCCCCCCCCACGTTGCTCGATTACCTGCCGCAGGACGCGATGCTCTTCATCGACGAAAGCCACCAGACGGTTCCCCAGCTTCGCGGCATGTACCAGGGCGACCGTTCGCGCAAGCAGACGCTGGTGGACTACGGTTTCCGCCTGCCCTCGGCGCTCGACAACCGCCCGCTCTCTTTTGAGGAGTTTGAACACCGCGTCGGCCAGTTGATCTACGTCTCCGCCACGCCCGGTCCTTATGAGCTGACGAAGTCCGGCGGCGAAGTGGTGGAGCAGATCATCCGTCCGACCGGCTTGATCGACCCCGAGGTGGAAGTGAGGCCGACGCGCAACCAGATTGACGACCTGCTGGGCGAGATTCGCGAGCGCGCCGACGCTACTGAGCGCGTGCTCGTGACCACGCTCACCAAACGCATGTCGGAAGACTTGGCCGAATACTATGCCGAAGTCGGCGTGCGCTGCCGGTACCTGCATTCCGAGATTGAGGCGCTCGAACGCGTCAAAATCCTGCGGGATTTGAGGCGCGGCGAATTCGACGTACTGATCGGCATCAACCTGCTGCGGGAGGGTCTGGATTTGCCCGAAGTCTCACTGGTGGCAATCCTCGATGCCGACAAGGAAGGCTATCTGCGTTCTTCGGGAGCCCTGATTCAAACCATGGGACGCGCTTCGCGCAACTTGCACGGCAAAGCCATCCTCTATGCGGACCGCGAAACCGAGTCGATGCGCCTGGCCATCTCCGAAACCAATCGCCGCCGCGCGAAGCAAGTTCAATACAACGAGGAAAACGGCATCACGCCGGAAACCATCATTAAGCCGGTGGATATGGCCTTGGCCTCGATCGTCGCCGCCGACTACGTGACCGTGCCGGCTGAGATCAGCGAAGAAGATCCCGCCGGCCCCGATCAACTGGCCGAGCTGATTCGCAACCTCGAAGCCCAAATGCGCGAAGCGGCGAAACAGTTCGAATTCGAAAAAGCCGCCCAGTTGCGCGACCGCATCAAGGGATTGAAAGAGAAATCGGCGGCATCGTGAAAAGGTAGGATTTAGGATTCAGGAACCAGGATCTGGGAGTTGGGAGATTAGTGATTGGTGATTTGTGATTGGCGATTGAAAATCACAAATTACCAATCGCCAATCAGAAATCGTAAGGTCCTCATGCAAAAACACAGCTCTCTTTTGTCAGTTGCCATTATCGGACCCGGGCGGGTCGGTCAAGCGTTAGGGCGCCTACTTGCTGAATCCGGCGTGCCCATCGCCTGCATTGTTGGGCGCAAAGCTGATGCGACCCGCCGGGCGTCGCGCTTTATCGGCCAAGGCAAGCCGGTCGGCGTGGCTGACCCGGATTTGATGAACGCTTCGGTGCTTCTCCTCACCACCACCGACACCGCTCTGGAGGGTGTCGCGCGCGAATTGGCTGGACGTGGTGACGGGAAGCGAGCTTGGCAAGGCAAGGTGGTCCTTCACACCTGTGGTTCGCTGCCGAGTGCCATACTTCGTCCGCTCCAGTTGCGGGGTGCGGCCATCGGGTCACTGCACCCTTATCAGACCATCCCGAGCCCGCGCACCGGGGCACGAAACCTGCGCGGTGGCTTTTGGGGGATCGAGGGAGACCGCCGTGCAGTCCAGGTGGCGCGGCGCTGGGTGAAGTTGCTTAAGGGGACCGCCTTCGCAGTTGATCCCAAGAAGAAGCCGCTCTACCATCTCTCGGCCTTCCTCGTGTGCCCGACCCTTGTGACCTTGATGGATCAATCCACCCGCGTGCTGGGCCAGGCCGGTGTCCCCGAGCGGATTTCACGCCCCATGCTCCGGAGATTTGTTACCGAGACGGCGGAGAACTTTTCCGAAATGGGAGCTCGCGCGCTTACCGGGCCTGCCGTGCGCGGCGACTGGAAAGTCATCCGCGCGCACATGTCGGCGCTCCGCCAAGCCGCACCGGGATTCCTGCCTGTCTACCGAAGCTTACTCACGGCCATGCTGCGACTCACGGGCCGCAAGGCGCCGCGCTGGCTTGCGGCAGGCGCCCGATGAAGCGAGTTCTGGCGCCGCTAGTTTGCCTCACCGTTTTACTTGTGCCCGCTGCGCGGCTGGCGTCTGCCAAAACAGCGCAGAAGGATGTCCCGGCGGCGTCAAAGACCGTCGATATTAATCGTGCTTCGGCCGAGGAACTTGTGACGCTGCCCGGCATTGGTCCCAAGCTGGCTAAAGAGATCGTTGAGTATCGGGCCAAACACGGCCCGTTTCACCGGGTGGAAGACCTGCTGATCATCCCCGGAATCGGCACCAAGAAGTGGAAGATACTGCGGCCGCATGTCTGCGTCGATTGCTCGCCGGGAAAGTAAGAACGCGAAGGGCGAGGACCGGGACTAGGCCCCGGCACCGGTTTGGGGAGATCGCTGTGGAACTATGCCAACGTCCGCAATGTGGCACTTCCGCGAAACGCTGCCGGCGGTGTCAATCGCACGTGACATCGACCACCACTCACCAGACGGTGAGCGCTCTGCGAATTGATGTTCCACAGTGACACCGAAAACAAAAAGGGCGGGGAGATATTCTCCCCGCCCTGGCTCTTGCTGCTTTCTGCCTTCTGCTTACTGCCTACTTGCTGAGTGACGGGATAAGCCCGCCGTCACCTCAGTACATCCCGCCGCCCATGCCGCCTCCCGGAGGTCCTGCAGGCATCTTCTCTTCCTTTTCCGGGATCTCGCAGACCAACGCCTCAGTCGTCAACATGAGAGAAGCGATGGACGCAGCGTTCTGGAGCGCGGTACGGCTGACCTTGGTGGGATCGATGACGCCGGCTTCCACCAGATCGCCGAACGTCTCATCCTGAGCGTCGAACCCGAAGTGCGTGTTGCTGTTGTTCCGCACCTTTTCGGCCACCACGGCGCCTTCATGTCCGGCGTTCGAGGCGATCAGGCGCAGAGGCTCTTCGAGCGCCCGCTTCACGATGTCGATACCGATCTGCTCGTCGCCGTCGGCCTTGAGTTTCTCGAGGGCCGGGATGCAACGCACGAGCGCCACGCCGCCGCCGGGGACAATTCCTTCCTCGACCGCAGCCTTGGTGGCGTGCATAGCGTCTTCGACGCGAGCTTTCTTTTCCTTCATTTCGGTCTCGGTCGCCGCGCCCACCTTGATCTGGGCGACGCCGCCGACCAACTTGGCCAACCGCTCTTGCAGTTTCTCGCGGTCGTAGTCGGAAGTGGTCTCTTCGATCTGGGTGCGGATCTGCTTGACGCGCCCTTCGATCTCGGAGGATTTCCCGCCGCCTTCCACGATCGTGGTGTTGTCCTTGTCCACCGTGATCTTCTTGGCGCGGCCCAGGTCATCCAGCTTCACGTTCTCAAGCTTGATGCCCAGGTCCTCCGTGATCGCCTTGCCGCCGGTGAGGATCGCGATATCCTCCAGCATGGCCTTGCGGCGATCGCCGAAGCCCGGCGCCTTCACGGCCGCCACTTGCAGCGTTCCACGCAGCTTGTTGACCACCAGGGTGGCCAGCGCTTCGCCCTCGACTTCCTCGGCGATGATCAGCAGGGGCTTGCCGCCCTTGGCGATCTGTTCGAGCAAGGGGAGCAGGTCCTTCATCGAGCTGATCTTCTTCTCGTGGATCAGGACCAGCGCATTTTCGAGCACGCATTCCATCCGCTCGGGATCGGTGACGAAGTAGGGTGAAAGATAGCCGCGGTCAAACTGCATGCCCTCGACGACCTCCAGAGCCGTCTCCATCGTCTTCGCTTCTTCGACCGTGATCACGCCGTCCTTGCCGACTTTCTTCATGGCTTCGGCAATGATGGTGCCGATCGTGTGATCGTTGTTGGCGGAAACCGCGCCCACCTGGGCGATCATCGCACCCTCGACGGGCTTGGAGAGCTTCTCCAGTTCGCCCTTCACGTGCTTCTTCGAGCCGTCTTTCTGGGTCTCGTCGTAACCGCAAACCGCACGCACGGCCAGCTCAATGCCCCGCTTGATGGCCATCGGACCAGCGCCCGCCGCCACGTTCTTCACGCCCTCGCGGTAAATGGCCTGCGCCAGGACTGTGGCTGTCGTGGTGCCGTCACCGGCGACGTCGGAGGTCTTGGAAGCGACTTCCCGCACCATCTGGGCTCCCATGTTCTCCAGGGGGTCCTTGAGCTCGATCTCTTTTGCTACGGTCACACCGTCTTTGGTGATCAGGGGCGAACCGAATTTTTTGTCCAGCACGACGTTGCGGCCCTTGGGTCCCAACGTGACTTTTACGGCGTCTGCCAGCTTGTTCACGCCTCGCAGGATCGACTGGCGGCTGTCTTCGCCGTGTACAATCTGTTTTGCGTTTGCCATCTTACCTCCCTCCAGTTCCTTTCCTCCCCCCTGCCTTTTCGGTAGGTGGCGGAGTCGATGATTTCAATCTCACCACCGCAGCGTCCCGGTCAGGAGTCGGGAACGCCGCGACGAAATGAAAAGACCGGGTTACTTCTTTCCGGACTTCGCGCTTTCCAGCACGCCCAGCACTTCGTCTTCGCGCAGAATCAGGTATTCCTGATCGTCGATCTTGATTTCGGTGCCGCCGTACTTGCCAAACAGGATGTGGTCGCCCGCCTTGACATCCAGGGGGATCACCTTTCCGTCTTCGGTCTTCTTGCCATTCCCAGCAGCAATCACTTCGCCCTCTTGCGGCTTTTCCTTGGCCGAGTCGGGGATGATGATCCCACCCTTAATGGTTTCTTTCTCCTCTATCCGCTTCACCAAGAGTCGATCATGAAGAGGTCGTACCGTCATGATTGATGTCTCCTTTCCTCCTCAGGTTTAGCCCGAAACTCAGAGCAACGGAATTTCAGCGGGCTCCGCCTCTATCCCGCCGCCCATCGGGGCAGTGGATCCAGCCTTGTTCTTGTTGGACTTGATCCCGTCCTACGACAGATTTACAGCACTTAGCACTTACCTTGCAAGAGTGCTAATGTAGCCTTTGAGCGCTCGCTTGTCAAGACCAAAAAGCGTCCGCGACTCCACGAATTAGCACTCGATGCATAAGAGTGCTAATTCGGTATAAATGTCTTATTATGGAATGGCAACGAGCTTGAATTGCAACAACTTAATTGCGATCGTGGGATGGTCCGCGGGGGTCGCATCGTCAGTGGGCTCGCCGCTCAAATGACTTTGGCGGGCAAGGCGAGCTTATCCTATAATGACGAGGCACCATGAAAACCCCTCGCCACCTGCGTTGCTCCTCGTCAATGTTGCGGCTCTGTTTCGGCTGGACCTTTGCCTTGACCCTTCTCTTGTCCGCGAGCTTCGTTTGCGCCCAAGATCAGGATGAGGACGTTCCTCCTGCCGACGTCTCTTCCGGTGAACCGGAACCCGATCCTCTTCTCGATCAAGTCGTGGCGCTCGCCGCAGGCGTCACGAGACCCGACATCGCGGTCCTGTCCCAGGCGTTGCATGTAGGGGAAAAGGTTGAGGACGATCCGAGCTTGCCTCCCAAGACTCTAGCGCCGCTGGGCGATCTCGATGGCGACGGGGTCCCGGAGATGGTCCTCAGTTGGCCGTTGCCGGCCATCGAACGAGACGCGGCAAGTGCCGCGATTCCCGGCCAACACCTTCTCTGGAGCTTCTATCTGCTTTCCTGGAACCGCACGAGCTGGAAAGCCTCGTCCCTGGGCAGCGCCATTGGAGAATCCACGGTGCGGGCGATCAACCTGGCGCGACCGCTCGGCCGGGCAATTGCGGTCGTGACCTCCGAGTCCCCTTCCGTCTACCCTTCCGTGTTTCAGATCAAGGACCACGCGGCTGTCCTGCTCTGGGACTCGCAGGCCGATCAGAGCCGCTACGAGCCGCTGCTTCAGGGCCATGTGGAATTCCAATCCCACGGGAGCGCTTCCGCGGAGATGATTGTCTCCGGGCGTGCCGACCCCGGCCTTCTGGAGATCGACCCCAACGGGCGCCGCGGGTTCAACGCCCGAGCCGTCTATCACTGGGATGGCCAGGCCTACATGCCCGTCTCGACGGTTTTCTCCCCCAATCAGGACTACACACTCTATCGTTTTATCTCCGCGCTTCACCTGCACGATTTCCGGTCAGCCTACGCGCTGATCGTCCCGGGGCAGTTCCTGGCTGCGGCTGCTCCCACGGTGGACTCGTTTCGCGAGTTCATTCGCGACACGTGGCCGGAGTTTGTGGGCGACAGCGTGTTCCGAGCGCGGGAAGCGCCTGCGGGCTCGCCGGAAGATTACGCTTTCGAATTGTCCGTGCCGGGTAAACACTATCTTTATCGCCCCACTTTTTCGACGGACGGCAAACTACTGCTAACGGGCTTGACCAGAACCACGGAAGTGGTCGCGGCCGAGCCGGAGCCGAAGGAGCCCTAGGCTACCAGCCGACGCCTCATCAAGTCACCGGCAGACCAGCGTTGTTTGGGGCTGCCGTGCTCTTTTCGCGTGGACTCTGGGCCTATCGAGGAGACGTGTCAGATTTCCTATTCATAATTCCGAATTCATAATTCATAATTGTCTCGCATGCCTGATGCGCGCACCTCCAACCCGCCTGGCGAGCCCTACATCGAGTTCCGCCATGTGTACAAGTCCTTCAACGACGAACCGGTGCTCATTGATGTCAGCTTCGATGTGCGGCGTGGCGAGACGGTGGCGGTGCTCGGGCGCAGCGGAGTAGGCAAGAGCGTCACGCTCAAACACATTGTGGGTTTCCTGAAGCCCGACGCGGGCCAGGTGTTTGTGGCCGGCCGCGAAGTCACGGCGCTAAGCGAAGAAGAGTGGGTAGGCATCCGGCGGCGCGTGACCATGGTCTTTCAATCCGGCGCCCTCTTTGATTCGCTCACGGTCGGCGAAAACGTTGCTTATCCTCTCCGCGAGCGTGCCGAACGGGGCCACCCGCTGGATGAGGATGCTATCCAGCGGCGTGTGGACGAACTTCTGTCACGGGTCGAATTGGAAGGCATGAGGGACCTGATGCCTCCAGACCTGAGCACCGGCATGAAGCGCGCCGTGGCCATTGCCCGCGCTCTGGCTGCTGACCCGGAATGCATCCTCTACGACGAGCCGACCACCATGGTCGACCCCTTGATGGCCGTGACCATCGGCGACCTGATTCTGAAACTCAAGCGGCAGACGGGGCTCACGTCCATCGTGGTCACGCACGATATGAAGCTGGCGCGCAAGCTCGCCGACCGTGTCGTATTTCTGGTGGACGGTCGCGTCGTATTCTTTGGGCCGACCCGCGAGATGGACCAATCCCCTGAGCCGATGGTCCGGGACTTCATCCAGCTTGACGAAGCCTCTTTCCTGACTGGGGGGAAGTGACGCTTCGACGCAACGTGCGGCGGACTCCTCCATGCTTCTCCTGAACCAACGTGAAGTTGAAAGCCTCCTTGACCTGGACCGCCTGATTGACGCGCTCGCGCCGGCCATGGCCGATCTGAGCGCCGGTCAAGTTTCGATGCCGCCGCGCGTGATGACGCTGGTCAATGAACACTGCGGTCTGCTGTCGGCGATGCCGGCGTATCTTCCCCGCACGCACTCGCTTGCGACCAAGCTGGTGAGCGTCTTCCCCAGCAATGCCGCGCGCGGGCTCCCAAGCCACCAAGCGGTGATTCTGGTATTCGATGCCGAGACGGGTTCCGTGCGCGCTCTGCTCGATGGAACGGCGATCACGGCCACGCGCACCGCCGCGGGCTCAGCCTTGTCGGTGCGGTTGCTTGCGAGGCCCGAAGCCGACATCCTGGTTATCCTGGGGACCGGTGTGCAGGCGCGCGCCCATGCCCGGGCTATTCCGCGCGTACGCAAGATTCGGGAGATTCGCCTGGTAGGTCGGGACCCGCAGAAGGCCACCATCCTGGCCGCCGAAATCGTGCGGGAACAAGGTATTCATACCGCGGTCTATCGCGACGCGCAACAAGCGGTGGCGGGGGCCGGGATTGTTTGCGCCACCACCCATGCGGTGCAGCCGGTGGTGAAGGGCGCCTGGCTCGAACCCGGAACGCACGTGACCTCCGTGGGGCTTCATCCAGAAGGGTGCGAGGTGGATGCCGAGACAGTTCAAGAAGCCCTGGTTGTAGTGGAGACTCGCGCTGCCGCGCTTGCGCCGGGGCCTTCGGGAGCGAACGACCTGAAGTGGCCGATTCGCGATGGCCTGATTACGGAAGACCATATCCATGCCGAAATCGGAGAATTGGTTTCTGGCGCCAAACCCGGAAGAACGTCTCCGGAGCAAATCACGCTCTATAAGTCCGTAGGAGTTGCCGTCCAGGACGCTGTGGCCGCGCGGTTGGTCTTGGAAGCGGCCGAAAAGCAGGGCGTGGGGCGGAAAATGGAGCTGTAATGCAAGTCAAAAGGCAAAAGTCAAAGCCGCGGTGCCTTTTCCCTAACTTGTGCCTTCAGACTTTTGCCCTTTGCCTTTTGACTTGTTCTGCGTTTTTCTATGCCTAAGCCCACCATGACGCTCGACCGAGTGCTTTCGCGCTTCGGCATCGCGTCGCGCACAGCGTCGCGCGAGGCAATCCTCGCCGGCCGCATGAAAGTGAACGGGCGCGTCGTGCGCGACCCGGACGTTTGGGTGAGTCCTGGCCGGGACACTTTCCACTTGGACGGAAAACCCCTAAAGCCCGCGCGCAAGCGTTACTTGCTTTTCTACAAGCCCAAGGGCGTGATCACCAGCCACGGCGATCCTGAGGGGCGCGAGACAATCTACAAATACCTGCGAGGAGCAGCGCCGCCCTTTGGGGCGGCACGTGCCGGGCTTAAGCCCGGCGCTACAGAAGAAAACGAATGGATCGCCCCGGTGGGGCGGCTGGACAAGGATACCTCGGGCCTGCTGCTGCTCACCAATGATACGGACTTCGCCGACTTCATCACCAGCCCGGAATCCGAAGTCTCGAAAACGTATTTGGTGAAGACGAGCGGCCTGCTCAGTGACGAGGTCATCGCCGGGCTCAACGACGGCGTCGAGATGAAACGGGGAGACGTCGCGCAGCCGCTCAGCGTGCGCCGGCGGGAAGATCGGGGCAAATACACCTGGCTTGATATCGTGCTGACCGAAGGCAAGAACCGCGAGGTGCGGCGCATGATCGAAGCGGTGGGATTCAAAGTGCTGAAGCTCGTCCGCACCCACATCGGCCCGCTGACGCTGGCAGGCCTGGAAGTGGGAAAGTGGCGCGAACTCACCCCGGCGGAAGTGGCGCGCCTGCGCAAAGCAGGGCCGGGTGAAGGCAGGAGGCCGCGGGCATAAAACGGCGGCCCAAGGTCCGTCTAAGTCCCGGCACGCTCCTATTTAAGGGACTCGTCTAAGAAGGCCAGGTATGACGATACAAGTAGATACGACGCGTATAAATGATCGAGGTGAACTGCTGTCAGGTTATCTTTGGCAGAATGGAGGATGGGCCAGGTTTCCTGTGTGATAGAGTGAATCGTGATTACTGGGACCTTCCGTTGCCGAAAAGGTTGTGTGTCGTCAGTCCCGACCGCTTCCACGTTCATACCTTGGAGGACGACACCCATGTTTTGGGCGACAATGATGAGCGGTGCGAGCAGTTCACTATTCGCGACGTGATTCCAGACTTCCGTGGGTCCAAGGCCGAGGCACTCGAGGTTGATCACGCCTCGGACGGTCGAGATTTGGTTTTTCTGAAGGGATTTTACGTAGTAATCCGAGCCCGCGAGTCCCTTCTCCTCATCCGTGAATTCCGCAAATTGAAAGGTGTGCCGTCGAGGCGAGCCCTTTAGGGCTTGATACAGGCTCGGGAGCAGAGATGCTCCGCTCCAGTCGTCCACCGCACCGGAGCCTTTGTCGGCGTGATCGAGATGCGCTCCCACAATGATAAGAGGGCCGGTTGTGCCCGGAAGCGTACAGATCAGATTCGGAGGATCCTTGCGTTTCACCATCTGCTCCTGCAATTGATCTACAGGACAACCCGCTTCGGCAAAGATCGTTTTGAGTTCGGTCTCCCTCTCCGTGTTATCCGTATGAATGCGTCGGAACCGTTGAGCAACCACTTCACGAGGCACCGGCTGGCATGCAATGCCCCGCATCTGTGCCCGGAGGGCGCCGGCCGGCAGGAAGGTGGCTGCGCAGAGAAGGCACGAAGCAAAGACTGACAGCCGATGCTCTATGGTCATTGACACCACCACACGTCATGCGCCAAACACAGAAGAACGCGGGGTGACTACCAGCACCAACTCACCCTATCGAACCAATTCGGAGGCAGACTACTGAGTCGCAGTTCGTAGCCAAGAGCCGGCCTTGCAGCGCGGAAGGCTTTTCCCCAGCCTCACGTGGTGGATGGGCCTTGGCGATCACGAGGTGGTCGTTTTCGACACATCGATTGACGTGATCCTGGACGCCGCATGGCCGGAGAATTGGTTTGGGGATGCGGATTCCTCGCCGCTTCCCAACACGCACAGGTTTAATTCCCATAGAAGCCAAAACAACTCGTAGTCACATTCTAATCAGCAGCATTGCCCCCCACAAGACTTAAAGAACGGCTCCTGTAGTCCGGTTCAGTAATCGAAGTTTTGGTAATCTTACACGACGGACTCTCCAAGGTGGGTCGAGCCCAAGATTCGGGCTTGGCGTTTTCTCGGGACGTAGCATAGTATCTTGGCCTCGGGGATGTTAGAAAACGCGGCCAGGTTCTCTCCTGTTGCCGCCTGCAGTTGTGCCGACCTGCCGCACGGCGGGTTCGAAGGCGGGGTCGCACGCGTAAGATCACGGGCACTCGCTGGGAGGAAGATATGGGGGATACAGGAGTCGAGGCTGCGCGCCATGTCGGGGCCACCCACGAGGCGGCTTCGACGCCCCGCGTCGAGCGGCTGGTTTCACTGGATGCCTTGCGCGGTTTCGACATGGTGTGGATCACGGGCGGAACCGGCATTCTGCTGGGTTTGGGGAAGGCGATCCACCGCCCGTTCTTTGACAAGTTCCTGGAACAATTCGACCACGTGCCCTGGCAGGGGCTCCACTTCTTTGACCTGATTTGGCCGCTCTTCATGTTCATCATGGGAGCGGCGATTCCGCTCGCGATTACGAACCGGCGGGCGCGGGGCGCAACGGACCGCAGCTTGCTACTGCACGCGGTGCGGCGGGCCGTCATCATGTTTTGCCTGGGGACCATCACCCAAGGGAATCTCCTGCTCTTCGACCTATCCAAGTTTCGCCCGTGTTACAGCGTGTTGCATGGTTTGGCGGCGGGTTACCTGATCGCTACCATCGTGGCGCTCAAAGTGAAGCCCGCGTGGCACACGACCGTCATTGGCGTGTTCCTGCTGGTGTATTGGGCGGTAGTCATGCTCATTCCGGTGCCGGGCGTGGGTGCGGGCGTGCTGACGCCGGACGGGAATTTGCCGACTTACGTCGATAAGCTGGTCCTGGGCCGTTTCCATTACGGCGAGAATACCTGGTTCCTCAGCTACATGGGCTTTGGCGCTTCGGTACTGCTCGGTGTGCTGGCAGGACAGATCCTGATGACCAACCTTACGCCGGGAAGCAAGATCCTGCGCCTCGTGGGAGCGGGTACGGCAAGCCTGGTGGTGGGGCTCGTCTGGAGCCACTGGTTCCCCGTCATCAAGCTGATGTGGACAAGTTCCTACGTGTTGATCTCCGGCGGCATCAGTTTCCTCGCGATGGCCCTGTTCTATTGGATCATTGATGTGCAGGGCTACCGGAAATGGACTTTCGGATTCGTCGTGATCGGCATGAACTCGATCGCCGTTTATCTGGCGACTGAGATCTTCGATTTCAGGACTGTCGGCAATGTCTTTGTAGGCCACCTGCTGCCCCGCCTCGGAAACTGGGACAAGTTCGTCGAGGCCACGGCCGCCTTCGCGGTTGTGTGGCTGATTCTCTACTGGATGTATCGCAAGAAGGAATTCGTCAGGATCTAGCAGGATGCAAGAAGACCTTCTGGCTACGTCGCGGTGAGAACGCCGCAGGTCTCTGAAACCAGCAAAAGTCCGCCGCTCACGATATTGTGAGGGCGTACGGCCGTGCGCCGCTAGAACGCAGGGTAGAGAGGGCAAAGCCAGGGATCGGCACCTTTCTGTTTCTATCTGATTCGGGAAGGGCGCCGAATCAGTCCGTAACTTTCCGAGGCAAGGAGCTGAACGATGGATCAAACGTTACTCTCCGTATTTGATTTGACCGGAAAGACGGCGATTGTAACGGGAACTTCGCGCGGCCTCGGCGTGGCTTTCGCGCGAGGTTTGGCGAAAGCGGGCTGCGATCTGGCGATATCGGCTCGAACCGTCGACGACCTGCGGCAGGTTGCCGGAGAGCTCGAGACTCTCGGTCACAAAGTTGTACCTATTCGCGCTGACATATCGAAGGCTGCTGACGTAGAGGCGTTGATCCGCGAAACGCTGCGGGCGCTCGGCCACATTGATGTCCTGGTCAACAACGCCGGGACCACCGAGGTTGTGGATGCCGAGAACATGACCCTGGAGCAGTGGCAGCGCGTGATCGATACGAACTTGACCGGTGTGTTCCTTTGCGCGCAGTGCGTGGGGCGCGAAATGTTGAAGCAGGGGCACGGAAAGATCATCAACATCGCTTCGATGTACGGCATCAGCGCTGCAAGTTATATCCCGCTGGCCTCCTACGTCGCGAGCAAGTCGGGCGTTCTCGGCCTGACCCGCCAACTTGCTGTCGAATGGGCCCCACGCGGTCTCCAGGTTGTTGCTCTGGCCCCAGGCTTCTGCGCTTCGGAGCAGACGAAGTGGGCATTTCGGCCTGGCAATGAGTTGGGCGCGAAGTTGCTGGCGAAAGTCCCCATGGGACGCATGGGCAAATTGGAAGAGCTCGAGGGCACAATCGTCTACCTTGCCTCGCCAGCGTCTGACTACGTGAATGGCCAGGCTCTTATTATGGATGGCGGCTTCCTTGCGCTATGATTACGCGCGCGACAGGCCGTCGCGAAGACGTGTGTAGCGCCGGGCTTCAGCCCGGCGTGTGCTGCTATATAGGGCGGCGCTGCAGTAAACGAGATTTCCAAACGTAACACCAGGTGACCCACTTTTGGGTAAGGAGAGACCCTATGGTTGAAACAAGAGGAGAAGTCAGGCGACCCATTGAGCAGGGCGATTGGAACATGGCTTTTATGTTTCCTGATGAGGTGGTTGCTGCCCGGGAACGCAATGGACTGGTCATACTGCCGATTGCTCCGCTCGAATGGCACGGCCCGCACTTGGCGATGGGATGCGACAACCTGCTGGCGCATGCCTTCGCGCGGCGCCTGGCTCGCGAGTTCCAGTGCCCCTACTTTCCTCCCCTGTTCGTGGGTACGGAAAGAGAACGGAGGCCAGACATGCTGGAGTCGCTGGGATTCAGCCGCGATACGTTCATCGAGGGCATGGACTTCCCCAAGAATTCCGTGGCCAGCGCCTACTTCCGGGAAGAGGTCTTCGCGGCCGTCGTGCGCGATATCCTCAACATTCTTCTCGGCCGCATGAAGTTCCGCCACGTTTTGATTGTGAACGGGCACGGCGCCGAAAATCAGCAGGCGGTGCTTGACCGGATGTGCCGGGAGTTCAACGCGGGTTACGACCGCAAGCGGGTCAAGTGGGTCTATCCCGGGTTTCCGCACTCTCTGGTGGCCGGAGCGATCGGGCATGCGGCCTCCGAGGAGACCTCGATGCTCGAGGCGATGTGGCCGGGTTCCACCGATGTTTCCAAGCTTCCCAAAACCGGCAAGCTTGCCAACGTGGACTATGCCATCGTTGACGGGGACACCTTCGATTGCTCTCCCACGCCGGATCACACACTCCGCGAGGCACTGGACCCGCGCACTCACACGGACCCCCGCTGGGGAGCGGCGCAAGTCGAACAGGCGGCACAAGAGGTAATCGCGGAAGTCAAGGCAGAGTGGCTCTAGCTCGGATTTCTCACGGCTTTTGGATGTTAGGGAAGGGCGGGGCTTCACAAATTGCGGAAAGAGCGAGATTGCAGTGTCATCTCCAGCCCTTCGCTCTCTCGGAAGAACGTGCCTTCCTAGTCGTTCCCGCGAAGGCGGGAACCCCGTTGCCGGAGACTGGACCCCCGCCTGCGCGGGGGCGGCAGCGAGTGGGGTTTTCATATCGTTCGGTGGGCAAAGGCCCATGGAACGCGCAGGATGACATTGTCATCAGGTTTTTCCGCAACCTCGGAAGCCTAGCCCTTCCCTTAACCGGCGAGGAATCCGCGTCGCGCGAGTCCACAGCAGCACGGCAGCGCGCGGCCGGTTAGCTGATGCCGAGGAGAATGACCGCGATGAATCCCAATGCCACGCCCAGCGCGGTGGGCTGATTCATTCGTTCGCCAAAAACCAGGCGCCCCGCCAAGGCCACGACGAAGATCGAGCCACCGATGGCAATGGGAAACACGATGTGTCCTGGAACTCCCGAACTCAGCGCGACGGCCATGGCGACCTGACCTCCGATGCTCAGGGCCCCCCCAATGCCTCCCCACAGGATTTCAGTCTTGCCCAGTTTCAGGCCTTTCAGGATCAAGGGAATTGCGATCACCGCCAAACCGCCCGCATACCAAACAGTCAAGTAAGGGTATTTGACCGTCTCGGGAAGCGCCCAGCCCGCGATCATCTTGAGCCCAAAGGCGCTCATGCCGTTCGTCAGGAGGATAACCAACATCAGTAAGAACCACATGGCAGCTTAGTTTCCTTTCGCGGGAGAGTCGCGGAGAACGCGCTTTTCGATCACTTGGCCCCAAAACAGGAAGAGCACTGAGACCAGCGCCAAGACAAAGGCGACGACCTTCAGAGGCGTCAAGTGCTCGTGGTACATCCAGATTGAAACTATCACCGGGATACCGGCCGAGAGGTTCATCATTAGCCAGCCGACCGTGACCTTGCCGATCCGAATCGACACTTGAAATGCCCAGGAAGCGATGGCGGCGCATGTTCCGAATATCACCGCGATCAGAAATACCTTTCCCGGTATATGACCACTTGATTTAACCAGCAGCGTTTTCGCCAGCATCGCCAGGGCGGCCCATCCGTAGAATGCGATAACCAACCCTGAGGCGTTGGCATTCCTTCGTTCCGCCACTTTCAGCGTTGAACCCAGCAGCCCGAAGAATAGTGCTCCCAGAAAACAGAACAGTAAGCCCATCGTTTCACTCCCCTAAAGTCCTTGACCTTGCAATAACAGACAGAACCTTGCCGGCCGACCCCGTCGCTGGTTCCGGGTCATTCCGCCGCGGCACTTCACGGCGCGAGTCGACGCGCGAGTATACCTCAAGTGGCCGGAGGAACTATCGCGGATCTGCGCCGCTGCCGGCGCCTTTTGGCGAGTTATTGAATCGATTTCAAGTAGGTGACGATCTGCCAGCGCTCGGACTCGGGCAAGGAAGCCCAGGACGGCATTCCTGCGCCCATCTCTCCCTGGCGCAGAAACCATTCGATATCGCCGTCCGTTGCCTTCTTCAGCCGTGCGCTGCGTAGAGACGGATGTCCTTCACGATCACCGCGCGCGCTCGGACGATGGCATGCCTCGCAATGCTCGCGATAAGCCGCGGCGCCGGCCGCGACGGCTTGTCGCTGGCCTCCCACGGGATTCGCGCGCAGATGGTCGGCGGCGGGAATGTCGTCCCAGCGATGAACGAAGTAGTATGCAATTGCGACCGCAAAGAGGCTGTAGAACGCGCACACGGGCACCAGAGCCCACGCTTTGACGGCACCGCGCCGGAAGACCAGCCAGAGGAAGGTCATCGCCGCTATGGTGATGGCGCCCGAGATCAGCAGGGAGCGGTCAAATCGCCACGACGTGAACAGAAGCCCCAGCGCGCTGGGAATGGTGGCCTGAATCACCATGGCCCCGGAGATGTTGGCCAACGCCAGGCGTTCCTTGCCCTGGCGCACCCAGATCAGCGCATTCATTGTCTCCGGCAGCTCAGTCGCCATGGGGCTGAGCAGCAACGCCGCCATCTGCGACGGCCAGTGGAATAACGTGGCAATCGCGCCGAGCTGCACCACGAACAGACGAGAGGCGACGGCGATGACAGCCAGGGCGAGAATCGTCTGCGTCGCTGCCCAGCCCAGCGAAGAACCCTTGCCGCGCCGGATCTTCAGGGGTTCGATGGTGCTTTCTTTGATGGGAGCTTTTTGGTCGCCCATCCTTCTGTAAACGTAGACCGCGTAGGCCGCGATCAGCAGCAGGCCGAAGAGGGACTTGAGCGGGAAGGCCACAAGCCCGAGAAGAACGTTGACCGTGAAGAGCACGAGGAAGACGCCTTGGCTCCGGCTGACGCCGTGACGGTCCACCTGCACGGTGCTGTCCGGGCGCGCCAGGCCTCGCCGGTTCAGGAGCAGGGCGCACCCCACGACTGCGTAGGAGAGCGTCGCGAGGACCAGCGGCCCGCCTAGCGCCGCGCCGACGCCCAGATCCTTCTGTGCGGCGTTGCGCCCAAAGACCACGGCGATAAAAGTGACGCAGCTTTCCGGCAGGGCCGTGCCAAAGGCAGCCAAAACGGCGCCAATCGCCATCGAGCCCAGCTTCAGGTGCTTGCCGCACCACTCGATTCCGTTGACGAAGTACTCGCAGGCCCAGTAGATCAGTGCCGCTGAGAAGAAGAACTGTAGGAGAGTAACCAGCATCCAAACCTTGTCCGGCAGAATTCGGAGTTCGACCGCAGCGTTTCTTGCGAGACGTCCAAAACACCGCAGCCGGCCATTATCTCTTAGAGAGGGCGATTACAGGCAACAAGTTCAGATCTTCACTTCTTTCCACTTGCCACGTCGAAACAGCAGGACGCTCACCGCAGCGATCCAGCACTCGGAGATGACGATTGCCCAGTAGACGCCGGCGGAGTGCCAGCCGAGGGGAATTGCCAGCGCATAGGCCAGCGGAATCTCGATCACCCAGAAACCAGCGATGTTGATCAAAGTGGGCGTACGCGTGTCGCCGGCACCGTTGAAGGCCTGGAGCATGACCATCTCATACGCATACCCAAGGTTACCGACGCTCACGATGCGCAGGCACGCGGTGCCCAGAGAGACAACCGCCGGGTCGTGGGTGAACAGGCGGATGATCGGGCCGGCAAATATGATGAAGAACGCGCCGACCGCACCAAGAAAGAGGACATTGTAGATGCCGGTCTTCCAAACCGATTTCTCGGCGCGCTGGGGTTGGCCGGCGCCCAGGTTCTGGCCCACCAAGGTGGCGGCGGCCCCGCTCAATCCCCAAGAAGGCAGAATGAAGAAGGCCACAACGCGCATGCCGATGGTGTACCCGGCCAGAGCCGCCCCGCCGAAGACGCTCACAATACGCACGAGGCTTGTCCAGGCAATTTGAGGAATGAGTAGTTGCAGCACACCGGTCACCGAGACCTTGAGTAGCGGTCCCATGATTTCCCTGTGGAGGCGGATTTGACGCGGCAGAAGCCGAATGTGCCGGCTGCCCTTGAAGAGCTGATAGAACTGATAGACCACGCCGATCCCGCGTCCCACGAGCGTCGATACCGCGGCACCCGTCACCCCCAGCCGCGGGAACGGTCCCAGGCCAAAGATGAGGCAGGGGTCGAGGACCAAGTTGACGCCGTTGGCGAGCCACAGCACGCGCATGGCGATGGCCGCGTCGCCCGCGCCCCGGAAGATGGCGCTGTTCATGAACAACAGCACTGGGATGATGCAGGCCCCGAGAGCAATACGTGCGTAACTGGATCCCCCACGGACGAGTTCGGGTGAGCCTCCCATGAGCCCGAGGAGCCGGGGAGAAACGATCCCGCAGGGAATGCCGATAAGCAAACCGGCCAGCACTGCCAGTCCAATGCCTTGCACGCCTGCCACGGCCGCCCCTTCGGAATCTTTCTCACCCACGCGCCGCGCCACCATGGCCGTTGCAGACAAGCTCAGGCCCATTGCCACGGCATAGATGAGCGCCAGAATCGACTCCGTCAGGCCGACCGTGGCCACGGCGTTCTCTCCCAAACGTGCCACCCAGAAGACGTCCACAAGCGCAAACAGCGATTCCATCAACGTCTCGAGAACCATGGGAACCGCAAGCAGGAAAATGGCCCGGGTGATGCTGCCCGTGGTGTAGTCCTGATGGGAGCCGCGCAGGGCTTCGCGCACGGAAGCCCAGAACGAAGACAGCGGGCGGGTTGTGACTACACTGGCCATATTGGAAGATTAGGGTTGTGTCGGGAGGCCCAGATCCGGGCCCAGCGGATGCGCGACCGTAAGCGTTGCCTAGGACTGGAATTTCATGGCGCGTCTACCTTACGACAAAGATCCGCCGCCCGGCAAGCAGAATCAGAAGAAACAGAGACTAACCGGCATACAGCAGAACCGGCGGGGAAAACGCCTCCGGTGCAGTCCCAACCTTCTATGACTGTGTTGCGGCCAGCTGCCGAGCGAGTGACGCCTTTTGAAGCAAGGAGACCCGCGCCGGCATTCTGCACTTGTGCGGAACTGAGTTCAGCCTATGGCCACACTTGCGGACCAGCCGCCCAACCCTGGCGTCGGCTCTTCGGCTACTTGGCGGTCGCTACTGGTGTGGGAGGGGTTGACACCCGGCCGATGAAGAGGATCGAATCCGTCGGTTTGTGAATGATCAAGAAAATGAAGGGCCTGTCGGCCCGGAACGTCGCCGGGATAACAATGCTTTTGCTCGTCATGACCACCGCGGTTGCTGCCGCCGCCTCGCTCCCCTCTTCGTTTACGTCGATCATCGCCTGATGGATGACGTGAGAAATGTACAGGTTGGGCTTGCCGGTCATGCCGGAGAAATCGGCCTTGGTTTCCTCGAACGCATCGGGCATACCCATGGCATTGAGGTTTTGCTCGAGGTAGTAGCGAGTCTCGAATTTGAAGCGCGGCAGAAAGACCTCAACGTGGCGAGGCCGCATCCTCTGCCGTAGCTCCCGGAGCTTCGCGGTTGACAACTTAGCGCCAAAATCCTCTGCGCTACCGGTCGGGAGGATTGCGACCATGGAAACGTCGTTTCCCGCGTAGGGAAGTTCGACCATTGTCAGCTCGTTCGTCTCCAAGAACGGGAAGGTAGCATTCTGTTCCATCATCGATGCGTTAACGATCTTATTGGGTGTGACGGTGAACGGTGCAATCGCGGTGTGTTTTGCGTCGAACCTGGAGGCCCAATCTCCTTTGAAGTAGATGGCATTGGTCAGCACGAGCCGCGTGTTCACATTGAGGTCGCTTGCGTGGATCAGTTCTGTGATCTTGTCGGCTGTCTTGCCTTCTACCCACTTATTGATCTCTTTTCGACTCTGTTCCCGCGCACCGATGTAATCAACGGTATTGAAGCCGCCGTCGTAGTATTTGCCGATTGCGTCCGTGAATGTGGATTCGAAGTGATAGCTCTTTTGTCCCCAGAGCGCGTTGGCAACATCGAGTTTGTAGTGCTTGTCGGGAGTGGCTTTGGTTTGTTGCAGCAGTGACGAGAAACCCGCAAACAACTCGTCATCCGCAACGCCGTTGAAGCCCAGGACCGAGGCCATCTGCTTCTGCGTGTTGCCACGGCTCCCGGCGTAGGTCATCGCCAGCGCCGTGGACACACTGTAGGGAGAAACGAAGATGTTTTGTTCTTTCGAATCTTGACGCGCATTGATGTTCTGATAAAGCGCCAGGGCAAATTGACGGTTGGCGTTTGCGACTCCTGCTACTGCGTCCGTCGGTTCCTGCTGCGAAGTCATAACGGACGGAGTGACGAGAAAGGTGAATACGATGACCACTGAACTCAACCCGTACATCTTGCAAGAAGACATTGTCTGTTCTCCAAGGTTCTTCCGCCTGAGGGGTTCACAGGACCCCATCTAAGATGAGCGCACATGGTGGCTTCTCTTGCAGGGGGGGACAGCCCCGGCGATGGGGCAGGCGCTGAGTCCTGCCCTCATTGTTAATGGCTCACACGAGCCGGCTACTTTGCTTGTAAACTCCGGGAGTCAGATTCTGGTGAGTCTTTGTCCTGAACCCAGTTTCTTTTCGGCTCCTTGACGTAAAGCCGCAATACCGTTCCGCACGACCTGCATAGGTCGGCGTAGAAGCGTTCTGTGCCTTCCAAGACCTTCCACGCTTTGTATGCTAATCCAATCTGGCCTGCATCGGCTGTTTGGTCTACGTGTAGCCCGGCTGCAATGTCGGCCTGCCCGCAATAGAAACACGTCCGCTCACCGCTTTTGTGGAACGCCAACATACAGGAAACACTCCTTCGAGATCAGGATGACACGCAGTGTGGGACGAAACGAAATATGTCCGCAAGGGGGGGCAAAGCAAGAAAAGCCCGGTCGTATAGATCCTCGGCCTTCAGCGTTTACCTCATCAAAATGGGTGGGAGCGTGGAACGCTCGCGGCCCAGTTGCGCCCGCGAGAATCAACGCAGGTGCTCCCGCGAATTGCGCACCGTCCAGGATTCATGCCGAATACACGCACTGCCGGGCTTCGTCGGCGTAGGTCTTAATCAAGGCCGGTTCCGCGTCGAAGAAGTGGTCGGACGGGGCGAGAATGTACCCTCCGCCTTCGCCCGCTGTCTCAAAGCACTGGCGCGCGGCCGCCCGGGTTGTTTCCGGCGTGCAATTGATGAGGCAGTGGAACTGGTCGAAGCCGCCGATCATGCAGACGCGGTCGCCAATGCGGCGCTTCGCCGCCGCCAAATCCACGTCGCCTCCCATGGCCGCCGGGGTGAAGGTTTCCATGGCGTCGGGGCCCATGGCTGCGACTCTTTCCAGAATAGGCATCATGCCGCCGCAGGTGTGGTAGACAATCCTCTGGGCCGCCTGGTGGGCGAGCGAGATCAGTTCCGTGTCGTAAGGCGCGACGAACGCGTCGAAGAGCTTCGGTGAAATGACCGTGCTTGACGCGGAGCCGCCGCCGAGTTCTAGTAGATCGAACTTCGCACCCGCCAGCGACCGGATATAGGTTTTCTTGCGCCGGTGCAAAATGCGCAGGAACTCGTGCACCCAGGTGGGATCGTCGTAGGTGGCCAGGATAAGCTCTTCAGTGGGATAAAGGCAGCAGGCGTCCTGCCAGGTGCCAGGCTGTCCAAACACATCGAAGCAGGGAATGTGCCCACGCACCAAGCCCCGCTCGCCGTAAGCTTCGGCGGCTTGGTTCACGGCCTCGACGTCACAAACGGGTGACGGCGCGAACTCGCCGATCAGGTCAATGTCGCGCTTGTTCTTGATCAGGTGCTCCGTGACCCAGGTTGTCTGGTCGTTCGACTGCGTCACCATCGAGAGCTCGCCCTTGGGAGTCACAAAACGATAGCGCGTGGTTGTCGTGGATTCGCCCGGAACATCTTCTGCCAAGATGCGCCAGTTGTCAGACCAAACGCGTCGGGCTTCCAGGAAACCTGGCGGCCCCTGATGCGGGTCGAAGTAATCGCCACGCCCAGCAGCGGGCTTCTGCAACACCAGCCAGATGATGGGGTCCAAACCGTAGCGGTCAAAGAAATCCTGCTTGGAGATTCCGCCCTCATATTTGTCCAGGTAATACTGCATCACGTGGTGGGTGGTTACGGGCAGACGGTCAGGCTGGCCGCGGCGCAGCGCCGTCAGCAGACGTTGCTTGGGCGTCATGCACACCTCCGAAGGGCACACGGGCAGGAAGTATAGCATGTGCTGCGGTGCCCGCCAGAGGACACGAATCCCTCTCTGTGCTGCCGGACCTATTTCAACTGAGCGGCGAAATGCCTACCAGGAGCGTTTCCGGGCGGGGTGTTGCGCCTGCCGGTAAGCGGCAAGCTCCAAGTCGGAGAGGGTGGAACGCCGGGGCAGCGGATGCTCCGCACTCTCCTCCTCCAGCGCATTCTGGAGTTTTTGGTAGCAGAGTCCTGCCGCGTCCTGAAAAGGAAAGTGGCTTTCCACAAACGCGCGGTTGGAGATGGTGAACACAAACTCGCGTTCTTCTGCTTGCTTGTTGATGACCCGGTAAGCGTAATCCCGGCCATGCGCTTTCGATTGAAATCCGAGATATTGAATTTGCATGAGAGTTCTGTTCCTTCGGTTCCCGCCCGCACCCTTCGAAATGGGTGGGCGCGGGCGGGAAGTTTTCAGAGCTTCTAGAGCTTCTTGACGTTCTCAGCCTGCCAGCCTTTGGGACCTTTAGTTACGGAAAACTCTACTGCTTCCCCTTCGGCAAGCGACTTGAACCCCTCCGCTTGGATGGCGGAGTGATGCACGAAGACATCATCTCCGCTTGAGCGCTGGATAAACCCATAGCCCTTCGAGTTGTTGAACCACTTCACGACACCTTGTTCTCTGTCCATTCTGTTTCAATGTTCCTTTGTTCAATTGAGATTAACTTGTTCGGATCTCGCAACCGCTCGGCAAAGACAAAAAAAGCCACAAAATCAATGATTTTGCGGCCATCAACGCGCGTAAAATTGGTCACAAAACTCGTCAAGTTCTTATAGTATACCCGATTGGGACTTTTTGTGCAACCCCCCAATCTGGGCAGAGGTGACGAGCCTGTAAGGCAGCTCAGCGCTGGCCAGTGCCACGGCGCTCACTTGAATCGGTGCCGGAACCGGAATTCGACGCCGAAGATGCCGTTCGGATCTCGGACGCCGAGCACCGACACGGTATCCGAGACCACCCACTCGAACTGAATGATGCGGTACTGCGAGGCGGAAGTGTCAGTGACATAAGTGAGTGTAAGGTCGCGTGTTACCTGCTGCTCGACCGTGACCCGCGCCCCCGAGCCGTAACCGGGCAAACCGACGTTGGGATCGATCTTGATCCGGCTGACGCCGAACAAACGCTGGATGCGTCCCGTGACTTGTGAAGAGAGCGCCTCGGAAAGGATGGCGCTGGCGCCGACGGAGCGCGCAGGATTCAGGCTTGTCGTCGAAAGAGCGTTGTTCTCTTTGACATAGCCAAGGGCAAGAAGCGAAACGATATCGTTAGTGGACAAGGGCGGGTCAGACCGATACGCCAGTTTCAGGCGCTCGAACGGCCCGGTGATGAGCAGGGTTAATTGATACGTCTGCACACGTGTTCGGGCTTCAAGATCGAGGGATGCTTGCGTATGGAACGGATTGGTCAGGCTGATGTCTCCGCGCGTGAGTGTGTAACGGTTGCCGCGGAACACACCCTCGCCGCTGAGAAGGTGAATGCTGCCCACCTGTACGGGATTTGCCAGCGTGCCCTGCAAGTGTACGTCGATGTCGGCCACCAGGCGCACATCCTGAGTTTCCACGTGCACCGGAGCCGGGGAGGTGACACGGACGTTCATACGAACCCGTGACGCTGCCGGAGAACTTACAGTCTGCGGCTGTTCTCCAAATGGAGCACTGGATTCAATAATGCGCGATATGAAATTGGCATTCTGATTGACGGACATCTGCCGGACGATCCAGTCGCCGCGCAATTGGCCGCGCTCGGAGTTCCCTGCGATGTGCAGATTCCCGTCTAGAACGGACGTGAAGTTCGGAGGGTAGCGCACACGCACTTGGTTGAAATCCGCCTGGAGGTTGTAGCGAGGAGTTCCCTGGAGGGTCACCGAGCCGCCCAGAGTCACTCGGCCTCCACCGCTCACGCCCCGCACGGAACGCAGGGTAGCTCTTTCCCCATCCAGTTGGACTGTCCCCTCGAGATTGCTGAAGCGGAAGGGCATGTCGCCGTAAGCGAGGCTCACTTCCTGAACTTCTAGGCTGCCGTTTAGCAATGGCCGCGCTGGCTCGCCTGCCACACGGAGGTGCAGCACCGAACGTCCGGTCGCCTGAAGCTTGGGGTCCAGAGCCGAAAGCAAAGCGGCGTCGGCTTTGCCCTCTGCACTCAGGGCCAGCGTTATGCGGTTTGCGCAATGCACTGCACCTTGGACGGCCAGTTCGGTGGAGGGACCGCGCATGACGAAACGGTTAAGCGTTAGCGTAGCGCCGTGGTAGCTCATGTCGATCGGCTGATCGTTTTTCCAATCAAGACTGGGGAACCTCACCGCCAAATTCCGGACCTCCGCGCGGGCATCGATCTGGTCAGGATTACGCAACGGACCGGTGGCGTGGAACGAGCCGTCCACAATTACCGTGGCCTCAAAGGCGCGGTTAAAGAAGGCCCGGACCCAGGGATCCACGTGGACGGCGGAATACTGGCCATCCACCTCGACCGGCCAGTCCCCCGCGGCCGTCGTGCGAGCGACGAAGCGCCAGGAGCCCGCGGGGCCCCGGTTCTCGCCCTCAATCCGCAGGCGCTGCTGTTCTCCGCTCAAAATACCCGTCAATCCTCCCAGCGAAGTTCCAGCTACACTGAAGTTTGAGACCTGCCATGCACCTTTTAAGTGGAAGGCATCCGGCGTGCCTTCACCTTGCACCTGAAAACTGAGCTGCCCGTCGAGTGGGTTTTTGGAGACAATCGCGGTACTGGCTGGGGTGAGGCTTTCTATCTGTGACAAGCGGAAGTCCGTTCCCGCGAACTGCCCGGAGAAGAAACGCCGCAACGGTTCAAAGGCAAGCTCGCCATCCAAATGTCCTTGGGCTTTGGTGAGGTGGATGGCTTGCATCTTCCAGCGGGATTGCACTACCTGAATCTGTGCGGTCAGCGAGTCGAAGGGTTCATTGCCGACGGCCCCGCTCTCAATACGCAACCAGCCGCTGCCCGCCAAGCTGGCTGCCGTGCCATCCACATCGAGATGGCCGGTTACAAAGCCGTGAATGGGGAAGCTCGAGTTGACCGCGGCATGGAGGCCGTCCAGAGGGGTCTTCTGCGCCTCGGCGGAAAGATGCACATGGGAGTTCGCGGTCACCTGCCAGTGGTCGAGTTGCGCCGAGCCGCTGAGTGCTAGGGCACTCCGTCCGTGTTCCATCCTCCCCGACGAAATTTCCATCCAGCCGGGGCGCACGGCAAGCCCGGCCTCCAAGCGGTCCCAGGTCCAGCCTTGGTATTGGAACTGTCCCATTCGGACTCGGCCTTCCAGTGAGGGTTCCGCGCCGGTCCCGGAAATCTGGCCCGACAACTCCGCCGGTGAAAGCAACGTCAGGGGAATAGGCTCGTTCGTCGCGAGTAATTCTTGAAAGACCGGGCGCCACTCCTCAAAACTCGTGGTCACCGCTTTGATGGCGAGGGATTGCGCGGTGCGGGAGGGGGAGACTCCGCTCACGACCGAGCCTGCCGCGGAAAGCTTGGAATGGGGCGTCTCAAACTCTCCACTTGCGAGATGGAGTGTCCATCCATGGTTCACCTCCAGCGTCCCCCGCGCATGGCCGCGGATGGGGACAAAACGGTGAGGGATGCTGACAGGAGGGCGCAAGGTGAGATCGAAGGTCGTTTCCGGCTTCTCCAACTTGCCGGCTCCGCCGCTGTTCAGGCTTCCATCAACGATCGCCGCGGGGGATAGGTGAGCCAAAAGCAGCGGCGTTGAGGTCACCGCACGCAAGGCGCCTTCCAATTGCAGCCCGCGCAACTGCGCGGTGGCGCGAATGCTTCCCGGAACATTCGCCAAGTCAGCTTGGAGTTTGGCCTGCACGGTGCCGCCCCAAACTGCCGCCGCCAAGTTAGGGAGAGCGATCTTCCCTTGTCGAACGGTGAAGTCCGTGGTGGCGTCGAGGCCTTTGACGGAAAACGGCGGCGCTGAAAACGCTGCCTGGCGAGCGTGGGCAATCCCCTGGGCGAAGAGGTCCCCGTGACGATAGATCGCCTGTCCCTGAATTTGCAGGCTTCCGCCCCGCAATTCAGGAACGCGGAGGATTCGGGAGAGAGCCGCCAAATCGGTTGCCATCCCAAAGGACGCATAGCTCTCGGGCGCCGGACGCGGGTGGAACACAAAGGAACCACCGCCCGATACTCCTTGGGCTTGCCAGCTGAACGAAGAGACCGTGAGGCCGGTACGAGCCAGTTCGAACCGGCCGGCAAATGTGACCGGAGGCAGAGCCCAGCGCGACGAGTGAACCAGCGCTCCTGAGGAAGATAACGTGCCCGTGTAGCGATGCCCTGTCATGCGGAGCAGAACCGCCAACTCCCGCGCATCCAGCTCCAATGGGTATTGCAGATCGTTCCAGGAAAAAGCCGAGTGTGAGACCGTGAGATGTCCGATGGAGAGAGCCAGCAGGTTATCCAATCCGGCCTGCGGCGAGATCTGCGCATAGAATCCTGGGAGATTCGTGGAACCATCGGAAGCTGTGTAGAGATGCACGCGCAGTTCATCCACGTCCATGCTGTGAAAGCGCAATTGGCGGCGCAACAGCTGGTCGGGATTCAAGCGGACCTCAACGTGGCGTACCGAAACCAGCGGCGGCTGCCCGGCGGGCTCCGTACCGTGAATCGTGAACCCTTCGAGCGTGGCTTGAAGCAGCCAAGGGTGGAAACGAAAGCTCTTTACCTCCACACGGCCCCCCGTCAGGTCTGCCAGTGCCGCGACCACTCTACGTTCCAGTTGGCGTTGGAACCAACTCGTGCTGGCCACCACCAGCCCCACAACGATCAGCGCCAGCAGGCCTTCCACAAGGAAGATGGCGATGCGCAGCGGTTTGGATACCTTCCAGTGCGTAGGCTGACCTTTCCCCTACCCTAAAATGAGTGCATTCTGACCCGGCTGGTGGGTCGCATTTCCTCAAGCCACTGATCGAGCAGTTCGTTGACGCGCTGTTCGGTCAGAACCTGCCGAATCTGGTCGGCCACTTCGGTAAGCGGCGGCGGAGCGGTTCCGGCGTTCCTTTTCTGGAACTCTGGCACAAAGGTGTTTTGGTAGTAATTCGCCACGTCCTCATCGCCGGGCGCGGCAGCCGGACGCAACCGCTGGTCGATCAGGCGCAGCAGCAACTCCTGTTGCGTGACTCGCTCTACGGCTTGGGCTTCGGTCATCCCAAGGTCATTCAGCGCCGCCTGAAAGTCTGCGGGGTGGGCGAACTTCTGGGGCAAGCCTGCGACGCGCTCGGCTGCGGCTTTTTGACATTCCGATCTCTCTTCCGGTGTCGGCGCTTCTTCGCGGCTCAGAAGTAACTGGTAGGTGAGCCGCTCCCGGACGCGGTCGAGCACGCCAGCTTCGGGCGGGGGTGGAGGCCATTGCGCGTCAAGAAAACGCTCGAAGCGGTACTCGCGCTCCACGTCGCTCGCGGTGACCGCCGCGGTGCCGACGGAGGCGACCACTCGATCGAGCGTCTCCGCCCGGGAGACTCCTGCGGGCGTCGCGAGGAAGCACACGAGAGCGAGCTGGATCAGAAGCTCTGGCCGATGCTGATAAAAAACTGCCACTTGGCTAATTGTTGTACCTCCGTGGTGCGCACACCGTTGGTGGTGTTCACCACATTGTAGCGAGGCGGATTCAAGTTATAACCCACGTCGAAACGGATGGGCCCGACGGGGGTCTTATAGCGCACGCCGGCGCCGACGGCATGCGAAGTGTAATTCAGATCCGTCGGCGAGTTTTGGGACGTTTTCAGCAGACGCATCAAGCGAACACTGGAGTAGACGTTGCCGGCATCCTCGAAGAGTACAAACCCCACGTTTCGCTGGGGAAAGAACGAGCGCAGTTCCAAGGAATTGAGAAAAAGGGCGTTGCCTCCCAAAGGGTACCCGGTGATGGGATCGCGCGGGCCGGCCTGGTTGATAGAGAACCCGCGATGAGATTCGCTGCCGCCCATGAACAAGCGCTCGGGAAGGGGAATCTCATGTGTAGAGACATCATAAGCAGCTCGGCCGTCGCTGGCGGGGACCGTGATGGTGTAATGACGGCCGTACGGTGTTTCCATGCCGAATTGCGTTTCGCGGGCGAAAACCAGGAAGGAGTTGAGGCGGTAGTAAGTCGAGTTCTGGCCCGTGAACTTCACGTAGTTTGCCTGCGACCCGAGATTGTGCCAGGCGACTCCCGTATCCACGAGAGAGTAAGAGCCTCGGGTGGCATCGATGGGATTGTCACGGCGGTCGTTGATGTAGCTGGTTTCCATCATGCCCACATGCGCGGGCTGGCTTAGTATGAAGCTGTCCTCGGCGGAGACCTTGCTCGAGATATCCAGCGCCTCGACGCGGCGGAAACTGTAACGCCCAATGAGCAGGCTGGAAGGGCTGAAGCGCTTTTCAAGGCTGATGGAAACTTCTTTCCTGTCTGCGGTGAAAGTGAGCACTTCGCGCGAGCGGTCAGTCAACCCGCTAAGGCGTAAGCTGAGATCCCGGTGATTCGCCAGGTGAGGAATCAGGTAACTGATATTTGCCCCGGTGTCGAGGTTGGAAAGACGTCCGCCCAAAGTGAGCGTTTGATCGCGCCCGCCGACGTCAATGCGAGTGATGTCGAGCGAACCTCGGGGACTGGCCTTGAACTCCCCTTGGGGCTGGTTGCTGCCCAACCGTTGAACTTCCAGGCCGGCGCCGTAACCTACACTCCAACGCCGGGCCTCCTCGAGCCCCACCAACACTGTTTTTGTATTCTCAAGATTTGATCCTTCCTGCGGGGTGATTTGCACCTGGTTGAAAATGCCCACTTCGTAAAGCCGCCGCTGCGATTCGAGCAAGGTGCTCTGGTCCAGAGGATCGCCGCGATGGAACGTGAGATCGCGGTTCACCAGCCCCACTCGCGTGTGAGTGTTTCCCAGGACTACGACGCGCTCGATGTATTGCTTGACTCCGGTTTGGACACTGAACTCCAGATCAATCTGAGTGGGGGAACTCAGGGGGGTTGCGTGCCAGCTTGCTTCGGCCCGGAGATAGCCGAGATTCCCGAGGAAGTCCAGAATGGCGTCGCGGTCCGTGCGCGCACGTTCGGGCGAGTAAGGCTGCCCCGGCCGGCAGAGGAGTGAGGACCACAGCCCTTTTTGTGTGGCGGCATCAATGCCCTCCAGCCGGAGGTCATGAACCGTTGTCTGTTCCCCTTCCTGGATCAGAAAGATGACGTAGCGTCGGCCCGCGATGTCCTGGTAGCGGTCGTTAATGGTGCTTGTGACGCGCGCCTGCTGAAATCCCCGCTCCTGGTAGAGAGCCAGGAGGGCGGCGGTCTTACGCTCCACAAGGCCACGGCTGAACGTGGGAGTCTGCGGGAATAAACCTGGCGAGGCTGGGGAAACGACGGAGAGAATGTCCGACGTGGGGACGGCCACGTTTCCTTTGACACCGTAACCAACAAACTCACCCTGCCTTCCACGCATGACCCGAAAGAGAATCTCCACGTGTGCTGGGGGCGTTGTCACGGAGGTCCGGTTGGCCTTGACTGAAGCGGAAAAGTACCCCTGTTCCTGAAAATGATCCGTGAGTATTTCTTCGCAGCGCGCAAGCGCCTGTTCGTCAATTGAGCCGTCACGGTAGAGAGGCAGCAGACTCTTCAGTTTCCCCGACGAGACTTTCGCGCCCTCCACGCGCACACGGACGAGCGGTCCGCTTTCGACTTTGACGGTCAGCTTCTCTGTGTTGGTCTTGGCGTCGAAAACGCGTTGCGCTACGTTGATGTTTGCTTGCACGCGCCCCCGGGACACGTAAAACTGGTGCAAGCGGAACAGCCCCCGCTCCTGGCGCGAGGCGGTCAACTGCCGTCCCCGGTGCCAACCGGCGACCTTTGCGAGGCGGGCGGGCGGGAAAGTCGCGTCGCCCTGGAATTCGATGTCGGTTAGCCGTGCCGCGCGCCCCGCCTCAATCGTGAAGGCCACGTTCGCTTCCTGGGTGTCGGCGTCGCGTTGGACCTCTCGCGCGAGGTGCACTTGGTAGTAACCGTTGCTTGCCAGTAGGTCCGTCATGCGGCGCTGTGCCGCATCGAGTTCCGCGGTGGTTAGCGGCTCGCCTAGGCGCAAACGCGAAGCTGTTACCAGCGACCGCGGCTCAACCGAGCCGGTATTGCCCGTGGCGGTGACGACACCGACAAAATACTGGGCGCGAGCCACGAAGGTAAGGGCGATACCTGCGGCCTCAGGCTGTGCATCCGCCCGCAGTTCCGTAAAGCGTCCTGTGGCGTAAAGCCGCTTCAAGGTTTCGGAGACTTTAGCGGCGTCGAGCGGTTCACCCACGCGCTGCGTCACGGCGCCGGAAAACTGCCCAAGTTTCAGGTGAGCGTCACAGTTGAGGTTCACACTGACGACGGGGCGACCCCAGAGCTGCGACGCTGTTTGGCCAAAGCCTGTCGTGGGGAGCAGCGCCAAGATCAAAACCACGCTCGGAAGGATACGAGATGTCCAATCCCTCCAGGTGAAGGTCGTGGCTCGCCCTCCAGGAAGGTCTATCAGGCTACGGAATGGCAACTTTGCAGTTTGTTTAAGGCGGCGCACCCGGAAGTTTACCCGTTGCCTCGACGTCAATACCCCGCAGGTTCCGACGATATCCTGCCCTTCGATGATATCGCGAACCGCTAGAGAAGCGCAGCAAAACGTTCAGCATCCACGCGCATGCGGCGGTTCGGGTGAAAAGCGGTCACGGATACCTACCGAGCTATTTCCCGACAAGGCAATAAGTGTAGCCTTAACTTCGAGTAACCCCGTGTATCAAATCACCCAGCAGATCGCCTAACAGATTCCCTTCGGGGTAGCCCTGACCGAGGTGCTGGCGGAAGCCTTCACCCCACTCGCAACCGGTCAGCCTCCCGGCCCATGCAGCCATCTGCCGCACGGGGTCACCGAGTTTGGGTAGGGATTGCTGAAACTGGAGCCAAGCGTGTTGGCTTTCGTGGCAGGCAAGGAGGGCCTCTTTGCGCGCCAGTGTCGCGGTGATATCGACGACCATCTGGGGTTGAATCGTTTCCCCCAGAATCTCTCGATTGCCAAACGGCTGCGTGTAGTAGAGGTGAGGGATGGCGCGGGTCGCTCTGGCAGGCCGGCGGGCCCCCGTACGGAAATTGGGTGCAGAACTGCCAAAGCAAGCGGTCTGGCAGAGGCGGCTGGCTGTCTCGTGGTCGACCATGTAGTCCTGGGGGGAGTGCGTGAAGACCAGTGTGGGGTCGACCGACCGCACGAGCTCCATCACCTTCCGCAGCGTGGGACGCTCATAGAACACCAGTAGGTCCCGCTCGCCCAGACACGTGTATTGCGCGTGCAGCCGATCCGCCGCGCGCTGCGCTTCTCGCTTCCGGACACGCGCAATCTCGGCAGAAGGCAGAACGGAGCTGCCGCAGTCGCCTGCCGTCATCGTGGCGATGTGAATCGACACACCACGGTCTACCAGATGACACAGAGTTCCCGAGCATAGAAACTCGCAATCATCGGGATGCGCGAAAAGCGCGAGCACACGAATTGCTGGGGGCATGTACGTTCCTCTGGAAGAGAGATAGTATTACGCGGGCGTGGGCGGTCAAACCATTTCCGAATGCGGCAGCTCGTTGGTCATGACTTGGCCGCCTGGGGATGAGCGATCCTCCGGGAGAAGCAGCCCGGCCGCGGGCTGCCGTGTTACGGCGACGTTCCGCACACACGCCTGTCTGAAGAGGTCTGACGTGACTATTACGGCGCAGGCTTGATTTCCGCTGTTAGCCGCAGCTTACCCCAGGCGACTTCGATAACGCCCGCGTCATTCTGGGCAGTGAGTTTGATCGTGACCATCTCGACCGGATCTTCGGCTGAGGCGTACGTCATCGGCACCTCCGCGATCTTGGCGCCGGGCTCGTACTGGTTCCAGGGCTTACTGGAAACAACGAGAGTCCATTTGTCGGGGCCGTCGAACCGAGCGAGCAGGATGTGTTTGCCTTTCGGTACTCGTGTGCCGCCGATGTCCAGGTCGCGATCGGACTCCAGTGTGGTAGAAGCGTCCGCCCCGATGCGCCACACTTGTCCGGGTTTGATGAGAGCCAGCGGGTCTCGCCCCTTCAGGAGCGGACGCCCGTAATCAATGGTCAGATGCGCGCCTTGAACGGTGGCCGTGGCCGTGCCGCGTTCGGCTCCGTGGGCGAGCGCCGCCTGCGTCAGTAGCGCCAGGGCGAAAGTGGCAGTGATTCCCAGGATGATTCGGCTCGTACTTCGCATCGATGAACCCCTCCTTTGGCAATTAGCGTGACTTGCTGGTTGCCGCCGCGCGTTGGAATATCTTCCAGTGGAATTCCAGTGAATAGGGCAGGTATTGGGTCAAGTAGCTCCACCCGTGGTTACCGGGCCGCAACACGAAAACATGCGGAAAACCTTTGGCGCTGAGAATCTGATCGAGTTGCTCGGCGCCTTCCTCAAACCCGTAACGATCCTGGTCGCCACAGTCAAAGTAGATTTGCAGGGATGAGAAACGCTCCGGGTGCTCGGCCAGCGTCAGCGGGTTGTTGGTTTCGAAATAAGACTCATTGAGCGGTGCGCCGAAGGGCTCCTGCAAGACGCGCGCGTAAAATCCCCAACGACCCTCCGCAGGCAAAGGATTGGGAAACTTGGCGATAAGGGCTGCGCTGTGCGCACTGGCGGAACCAAAGACGTCGGGGTGGAGCATGCCAAGGTGCAGCGCGCCGAAGCCTCCCATGGAAGTGCCGCTCACGCCCCGTGCCTGCCGGTTGGCGATCGTGCGAAACTTCCGGTCGACCTCCGGCACGAGCTCCTTGATGAAGAAGTCCTCGTAGCGCACACGGCTGTCGAAGGAGTTTACGTAGAAGGTCCTGCCGCCGTCCGGTAGCACGACAATGAACTTGCCGATAGCCCCTTTGCTGATCAAGCCTTCCCAGATTTCGCGGCCCGTGTGTTCACTCCAGCTTTTCTCGTTTTCGAAAAGCCCGTGAAGAAAGTAGAGCACCGGGTAGCGCTCGCCGCTGTTTTCGTAGCCCGGCGGCAAAGCGGCGCAATAGTCAACGCTGTGCCCGAGAATGGAGCTGGAAAGGGACTCGCAGTCAAGTTGAGCCGCGGAGGTCTGCGCGTGGCCGCACGCGGTGATCCGGGTCCACGCCGCTAAAGCCAAACTCCAGCCTAGCAGCCAGCGGCGAAGCCTCGCAGTGTGGAACGATGGGTGCATCAGCTAATGAGAAGGGTTCGTTGTTGCACGGTTTGTCTCGACGTACACCGAGCTCTTCTTGCTTTTCGATGTCGTACCCGCTTTCCCACCTTCCACGTGTCCGCCGGCACCAGCGGCGCCATAAACCTCGCCGTGCAGGTTCTTCAACGCCGTCTTCCGGCCGTCGTCAGTCACCGCCGCGTCGCTGGGCGCAGTAGCGTTCGAGGCGGCCGGGTGAAACTCCAGTACGGCGTCGCCAGAGGACTCAGATTTTTCCGAGGCGTCCTTCTGTGCTTTCTTCTGGGCTGCGGCTACAGCAGCGTCGTTCGTACTCACGCGCACAGCGTCGCGAAGGCGAGGCTTCTGGGCAGAATCAGCCTGGGAAGGCTTATGGGAAGCCGGTTTCGGCGACGAGTCGTCGGCGATTCCCCAAGCTGCTCCGGCGAGTACACAACCCAGCACCAAGACCAGCGTGCAACTCCGATTCATGGGTTTGCTCCCCTATCGATTCAAAAGCCCCGCAACCTTCACATTCTGATGCGCCCGAGCACGGGAGTCAAGGGCCGCAAGAGGATATTGCCGCAAGAGGATATGGGACTTGCACGCAATTGCTTTTGATGCGTTACCTGACTGTTGCCTGATCGCTTTGAGCAGAACTTGGTGCGGAGGGCGGGAATCGAACCCGCACAGTCCTTGCGGACCGAGGGATTTTAAGTCCGGAATGTCTTCGCATGTGCGAGGGGGTGCGTTTCCCGTACTCTCACAACCGCTTCATTCGACCCCAATACCGACCTCGGCGCGATAGTTGCTCGTTCGCGCGTTCTGCAAACCGCCGTTACGACTTTTCCAATGATGCGAAGTACTCCAAGAGTATGCGATGAACGAAGACATAACCGCCTCCAACTCTTCGTAAGAAGAGAAGAGCCGATGCGTAGTTTAGAAAGCGGACATAGCGAAGAGGCGCTGAGCGCTTACCCCACAGGATCAATCGCAGAGTTACGTGTTTTATGCAGAATAGCCCCCCGCCAAAAAGCCCGACGACCACCGCAGTCGTTACGCTGTTGGGCAAAGCACTGCCCGGTCCGCGACTCAGCCAGTAGAAGAAACCCGAGATGAATGCGGACGCCAACGCAGCGATTAGCGCGATCGTTGCCGACCGGTGGATCCCCTGACCCGGCATAGTTCGAGGGCGTAACATCTCAGCGGAAAGTAGCGCTATTAGTCCCATTAATAGGCCAATCGACATGCCGGTGACAAGCCCGACCTTCCACCCCGCCTCGACCACGACCGCATATATCCCTTTCACCGTCACCTTCAAGCTGACCGTAAACCGGCCGCTGAACAACCCATCGTTCAGGAGGCCGACCAGCGCAAATAGTGACCCAGCGACGATTGAGACTACCAGCGCGTCACGCGTCGCCTTCCTCATCCTGGTCGAGACATTGAGCAGGCTAAACCGGACTGCCTCGACCGGCCGGACTTCTATGAAGAGGGCAATCAGTCCGCTTCCCAGTCCGACAATCGAGCCGACAATGAGGCCTAGCAGACCTCCACCGACAAGTCTCCAGAGGGGCTCCGGATATTGCGTCACCCAGGGGCCGAAACCTGCACCGATTAAAGTGCCCGTTAGGGCACCCAGTGTTCCGCTGCCGAGGACAAGGCCCGCCCTAGAGAGCCACCGCAATGCGCCGGTTGCCAGCCACGGCTCACTCAACATCTCCAAGTTGAAAACGGTCTGTTCGTTCATTTTCATTGCAGAAGCCAGTCGTGATAGCCACGACAGGGTCTTCGCTGGAGTGTAAGGCGCTCCTGTAGACCGTCTCCTCAACATCGTTTCCACAAACTTGGCAAAGATTCTTCTTCGGCGCTGTTTCGGGCTATCCGTCCGCGAGAACTCCACTGGGGCATCTCGATATGCCAGCATCGCCACCCACAGCATAAGTGGGCTCTCAAGGATTTCCAACAAAGAGACGTCCCTGCTTAAGGCCGTCTTCAGTTGCTTCAGTTGCTCTCCGGCCGATTCCAAATAGTCCCGAATTTGAGCACTTGTCAGAGGCCTAACTACGACCGCACTTCGAAGTCGGACCTTGGTGCGCAAGGCTTCGTAGTCTACAGTCCGGCTGCACAGCGCTATGGGAACAAGCCCGTGCGCGCGGCGAAAATCGTTTATGGCGTTCGTGCAGGCCTGACGATGCTCACCTGCCACTTCGTCCAGACCGTCCAATAATGGAACAACCTGTTCCGATCCCACCCACCATTCCGCCACCCTCTTTGGCACGTCGCTGCGCTCGTTCAGTTCAGCGATCAGCCACTGATCAAGGGGAAGGCGTTGCAAGGACCAAGAAGAAAGGTTGAAAACTACTGGTATGGGGTGATTGACGTCGGACTCTGCGCGGTCGAGGAGATCTTTTGCCAATTCGAGCAAAAGCGTAGTTTTGCCTGTTCCGGGCGCGCCTAGGATCAGTAGCGCGCCCCCCGCCTCGTCAAAGAGTCGGGCGATGCTTGTACCAGGGGGTATGGGCGCTGATCGCTGACCCGGGACCTGAAACAGATAAGTCGGACGCTCGTCAACCGCATTTGGGTTTTTCTCCAGGCCGAGCTCAATCCTTGCGATTCGCCACAAAGATTGCATTAGCATGCCGTCAATCCAGTCCATCCGCACCCGGGAGAGCATGCGTGAGCGGTTGCGATGATCAAGACTTGAGATTGGGCTTTGCTCAGCACGATATCTTCTCTCTGTCCATCTGTTGGCCTGAATTGTTAATACGCAGACAAAGCCCGCGAGCGCAACTGTCCCTGACAATCGGACGAAAAGGGAAAGATTTGTGCTGAACAGCCAAATCCCGGCTGTGAAACAAAGGGCCAGCCCCGAAATCACAAAACAACCGACTGCAAACAACATCTCACCCTTGGCCCTCGCAGCGGTTGCAATAGCTACTCCGGCACCGATGAGAATCCCAAGAGCGCCAAGGATTGCGAGTACCCTGTCGAAAGAGAGTTCCAAGGCACACAACTCCAGAAGGTGCCCACACCTATGACAGATGCTGGCCGACGGTTCTCCGCCCCCCCCCGGGCACAGTCAACCTGGACAAATCGTCACCGAGAGAGAACCGTTATGGAGAGACGATATCACATGACCTCGGAAGAAAACGCGAAAGTGGAAGGTAGGGGGGTGAAATAGTTGGTGCGGGCGGGGGGATTTGAACCCTCACGGGCCTTTTGAGCCCTACGGATTTTCTTGCCATCTACGGCTTTCGCCGCCCGGACGCGAAGCCTTGAAGCGCTCGCGCCAGGTTTGTGGTCTGGACTATCCCTTCACCGTCCCCCGGATGGTCCGGGGCTTAGGTGCTGCCCGTCTAGTCTCTACACCTTCCCGGTGGGATGTGCCCGCCAGGCTTGGCTCGGGATTGCCAGATTAAAGGTTCCCCCGAATTTGGGCAGTTCTGCATCGCCGGTTTCCCGGCGAGCACTCAAGTTTGTCTCAAGTCCGTTGCGTCTGCCATTCCGCCACGCCCGCGTGGCTGTCTATTTACAGCTATCAATCATAATGCAGTCAAATGGAATTTACACGCCAGTTTCCGGCGTCGGGGTCTGGTAAATTTTAAGTCCCTTGCGTCTACCAGTTCCGCCACCCCCGCGGGTGCTTGCAATGACCTTAGCACGGGCTTGCGGAGCGCTCAAGTTTTTCGCGGTCAAAGCCTTCGACCCGGACGCGCAACTGGTTCACGTTAGTGGCTCGTTCGTCCGATGCGCCGGAAGGGCGTCGAGGCCGCCAAACCTTCGCCTTCCTTGATCACCAGGATGTGATCGACGGGCGGGTTGTTGACGGTCTGTGTGGCGCCGCTGGGCCAGCGAATTTCGAGGCGGTCGATCACCGTGCGCGCTCCCAATCCAAAATGTAGACGCAGGTCGCTGGAAGAAAGGTAACTGCCGCCGCTGCGGACTGTATCGTACTGCGTCAGGTTGCCGGAGGTCACCTTGATTTCGGCGCCGATGCCGTCCCGATTGCTCTTTGTTCCCGCAGTCTTCACGAGGATAGAGTGGTTGGGGTTCTTGTGCGTGTGGCGCAGGAGTTCGGGCGAACCGTTCATGTTCGAGACCAGGATTTCAAGGTCACCATCGTTGTCGTAATCGGCAGTGGCGAGCCCTCGGCTCACCCTGGGAGTGCGGAATCCCGGCCCCGACCTGAGGCCCACTTCCTCAAACTTTCCGGATCCGCCATTGTGAAACAGTAGCGACCTTTCGGCGTAGGTGATACCCGTGCGGTAGCGGTCAATCTGCGGAAAGACTTGGCCATTCGCCAACACGATATCTTTCCAGCCGTCGTTGTCGTAATCGAGGAACTTGGCGCCAAAGGTTGTGAAGAGCCATCCCGCTTCGCCAAGGCCCGCCGGATACGCGACATCGGTGAACGTTCCATCGCGATTGTTGTGGTAGAGATTCTTGCTGTCGTCCGAGAAATTGCCTTTGACGATGTCACCCCAGCCGTCGTTGTCATAATCGGCGAAGTCAGTCCCCATGCCCGCCTGTTCCTGGCCCTCACCGCCGTAAGCGACGCCGGCTTGGACACCGACATCGGTAAACGTTCCGTCGCCATTGTTGTGATAGAGAGAACTGGGAGTAGAATCATTGGCCACGTAAATGTCGGGACGACCGTCGCGATCATAGTCACACCACACAACACCCAGGCCGTAGTATTTGTTGGTGTCGATTCCCGCGCGCTCCGTGACGTCCGCGAACGTTCCATCGCCATTGTTGTGAAAGAGCCGGTCGCGGCTGCCCGGAAGGCCACGCGGCCCGCAGAAGGTCGCAATGCCGCGGTAGGTGCAGTTAGGGGCGCTTCCCATGCCCGGGAGCGTGAGGATATCAATGTCGAGGTAGTTCGCAACGTAGAGGTCCAGGCGGCCATCGCCGTCATAGTCGCCGAAACTGCAACCCATGCCCCAACCACCACCTCGCACGCCGGCCTGGACTGTAACGTCGGTGAAAGTTCCCTGGCCGTTGTTGTGGTAGAGAACGTTCCCGCCGTAATAAGTGACGTAAAGGTCGTCCAAGCCGTCGTTATCGTAATCCCCCACGCAAACGCCCATGCCCCAGGCCGTGTGATTGAGACCGGAACGCTCGCTCACGTCGGTAAAGGTGCCGTCGCCGTTATTGTGGTAAAGACGCGAGCGCGGACTCGTGCCCCGCTTCCAGTCTTCGAGCGTGGAGCCGTTTACAAGGAACAGGTCAGGGAAGCCGTCATTGTCGTAGTCGAACCAGGCGATGCCTCCGCCGCCCTTGGCTTCGATGATGTAGCGCTTTTCAGAGCCGCCGCTCGCGAGCGTGAAGTGGAGGCCTGATTTCTCTGCGACGTCGATGAACTGATCGGGTTCCCCATGGTTCGAGAGCCGTGTGGGCCGTACGGTCGCAGACGGTGACCGTGTCGTTGTCGCCGGTGACGACTGCGAGAGAACTGGGAGACCGCGCCCAGCCAGCGCATGGAGTGCCGCAGCGGTGGCAATGGCTAGGGCGAAAAGAAATAGGCATCGCTTCTTGCGCTTGGAGCTTGACCCGACGGAAGCGAACGGTTTTTGCATGATGGCTGAGTATCCAGATCTTGGCGGTGTGCGTCCGTGCGTCCCGTGTACCTCGCTAAGGTTGCGGAACGGTGCCGGCGATTCCCGTGGATTTCTTCTGCTCCTCCGCGTGCGCGGCCGCACAGAAAGCGAATTCTCGCTCGGCCGCGTCCTTCTTCCCGGTCTGTTGGTAGAGGCGAGCCAGGGTGTAGTGAAGTTCCGTGTCGTCGGGGCGGACGCGCAACGCGGCACCAAGTTCCGTTTCAGCCTCTGCGTACTCACGCCGCGCGAGGCAAACCCGAGCCAGTCCGTAATGGGCCTGGTACGCTTGCGGTCGCAGCCGGATAGCCTCGCGGAATGATCGGCTCGCAGCTTCCAGATCGCCGTGCTTCAACTCGATGTTGCCTGCTAGCCAGTGGGCGTCGGGGAATTCCGGGTGGATGTCCATCTCGCGGCGATATTCGCCCAGCGCTGACGCAAGGTCGCCCAGACTCTGATAGGCAAATCCCAAATGATAGTGCGCAAGCGGCAACTTGGAATTGAGCGCCAAAGCTTTCTTGAACTCTTCGATGGCGGGCAGAGTTTGGTTCTGATTGTGATAGGCGCGCCCCAGAAGCAAATGGGCTTGCGCATTTCGCGGATCGAGACGGACACACGTTTCCAGGGAATTCGCGGCCGGTTGGTAGCGATGCTCCGCCAGATCCACCAGGGCCAAGTTAAAGTAGTTTTGGGGATCGCCGGCATCAAGCTCGATGGCCCGCCGGAACGCGGCGCGCGCGTCACCGTTCAGCCCCTTCTTAAAAAGAGCCGCGCCCAGCAACTGCCGCAACTCGGAAGACTGCGGATACTGGCCGGTGGCTTGGCGAGCTTTGGCAAGGGCTTCGTCGAGGTGGCCAGATTCAAGGGCTGCTTGAACCTCGTTCATCAGCGAGGCTTCGGAATCCTGGGCACCCAGCCCGGTGACCGCAAACCAAACACCGAGAGCGAGAATCCTGAGCCAAGTTGTGCGGACTGCCACGCCACGATGTTACGTCTGGCAAAAAGGGAGAGTCAACGAAGAAGGGGACACGAATGCCCATGAAGCGGTGGATTCTGATACCGGTTCATGATTGCCAGTCGTGTATGGTGAATACTAAAGTGTTGTCTATTGGTACAATAGCGAGACGGGCCCTCCTCCACGAGCCAGTCGATTTCTTCACAACCTCCTGCCCGGCGCGACAGTGACGCTACAATTTCTTGTATATAACATTTTGTATAAGTCTGGCCACTTCATCATCGAAGAAAACCTATCAAACTGTTTCTAAAAGGCATCCCACTTATTCAGACACAACGTGAAAGTGGCCCAGGTATTGCTGTGAATGCACCTTTAACGAAAACACAGGTAGCTCGGCATTTCCTATTCGGGTTCGCACAACTATGAGCTTTTCCGGCTGGGGGAGGGTGGAGAGTATCTCGGCCGGGTGCGGGGAAAAGCCTCCATGGCTTTCGACCACCCGCAGCAGGGAGTGGGACCGAATGTTAGTACGTGGAATCAATCCGACTCATAACTGGAATCGATTGGACTTGGCTCCCGGGCGGGTTTAAACAGGTGCAACCCGGCGGATGTCGGATCATGGGGAGTTGAAATCGAGAGATGATTGCTGCCTGATTTCTGTGGTGAGCTGCCACCAGCGCAATGCTCCCTGGATCTTGCACGCTGATTAAATTGCGGTCGAATCTAACAAGGGGGGAGTGCAATGTTGGAGCGGTTAATGGGATGCCGGGGACAGCTTCTTGCTCTTTTCCTCGCGTTGTTGTCGTTATTTTCTTCTTTGCCAAGTGCGCGCGGGCAGGTGCGCGGCAACTTCACTGGGTTGGTAAGCGACCCCACTGGTGCTGTCATCCCCGGGGCTGTGGTTAGCGCGACCAACGAAGCCACCAACGTGACTGGCTCGCGTAAGACCAATTCCGAGGGTTTCTATACCATACCTGACCTTCAGCCGGGCTTCTACACACTGAGAGCTGAGGCTCAAGGCTTTAAGGCATTTGTTAATGCACACATAGAGTTGACCGTGGGGTATACGCAGCGAGCTGACTTTAAGTTAGAAGTGGGCTCCGTAACCCAGGCTGTGACTGTGGAAGGGCAGGCGCCTCTCGTGGACACTGAGACCGACCGCCTCTCGGAGTTGGTCACAGCGCGCCAAGTGGCCAACCTGCCCCTGAACGGCCGCAATGTGTTTCAGATGATCCAGCTCGCACCGGGCGCCGTGAATACCACGGGCATCCTCTCGGAAGCAGGCAGCCGCGGTTTTGACACAGTTGTGAATGGGGCGCGGCAGAACATGAACGGTTTCCTGTTGGACGGCATTTCCGACAAAGGGCTGAGTGGTGGCAGCAACACCCAGCCTTCGCTTGACACCGTACAGGAGTTCCGTGTCGATACGGAAGTGATCTCCGCCCAGTACGGTAGCTCGGTGGGGTCGATCACCACAGTCGTTACGAAATCCGGCAGCAACGACTTTCACGGCAACGCTTACGAATACGTCCGCAACGACAAGATGGATGCGCGGAACTTCTTCGAGAACAACCGCAATCCATTTCGCATGAATCAATTCGGAGGTACTGCTGGTGGGGCGATCAAGAAGAATAAGTTGTTCTTCTTCGCGTCCTATGAGGGGGAGCGTACACGCGTGGCCTTGCCGGAACAGGTGGCGATGGAAACTGGGGCGTGGCGTAGCTTTGTGCAGCAGTATGCGCCGAATTCGGTCGCGGCGTTGATGTACAAGAACTTCCCGGGCCCTGAGCCCTCCAGTCCGGACACCTTGGCGACTTATGTCACGGCCGACAGCGGATATTGCACGACTTTCGACGCGGCCTGCCTCAGTGGTTATCCTTACAATATGGATACGACCACGCCTTTTGCTCAAGCCCTCCTGGCGAACTCAACCCTGCCCGTCTTCGGACTGGTCAACGCGTCGGCCGAACTTTACTCCAAAGATCAGTTTTACAATGGGAATCAGTTTTCTGGCCGCCTGGACTGGCAAGGCGATAAGGACAAGGTCTTCGGCCGTTACTTTTTCGACCGCTACGCTGATCCCAAATTCACTCCGGCCACCAACGGCGGCGCTACGGGTGCGTTCAATGCCGTGCGCGGATTTGCGAGTCCCGAGAGTCTTGACTATCCCCAACTGGCTCTAGGATGGTCGCACACGTTCGGCCCTTCGGTCCTGAACGAGTTCCACGCGGGATGGAACCGTAACGTTACGGATATTCGGGCCTTGGAACCGGGCATTCCGCAGATTTATACGGACACGGGCGAGGTGCAGTTCGGCGCGTACAACGGGTACCCACAACTCTTTCACGAGGAAGTCTTCCATTTTTCCGACATCGTCACTTACAGCCACGGCCGCCATACGCTCAAGGTGGGTGGTGAGGTGATGCGCAACTATGAGAACAGCGAGTTCAACGTGGGCCGCGGCTCCTATGAGTTCACCGACTCCGTGGCCTTCGCGCTCGGACAGGTGGAGTCGGTCGCGGCGGGGGTTGATCCCGGAAGCATCGACCCGGCCACAGGCGTCTCGATGGGACAGGCTCACTTGGCGAGTAACATCCGCGCCTGGAGGAATTGGGCGGTGGGGCTCTTTGTTAATGATGACATCAAAGTATCTCCTCGCTTGACGCTGACGCTGGGACTCCGCTACGACCTGTACACTCGTCACACGGAGAAGTACGGACAGCTCACGAGGCTTCTCTTGCCCGCGACCGGAGCCAACCTGACCGAGCGCCTGGCCGCAGTCAATTGCTACACGGATACTTCCGGGGCCGTGGGCTACGATGGGAATTCTTGCAACGGCGGCTTCGAGCACATTAGTGGGGCATTGGCCACAGGTGACCACAATAACTTCAGCCCGCGCGTCGGCTTCGCCTGGGATATTTTTGGTAATGGCAAGACGTCGGTACGGGGTGGTTTCGGAGTGTCTTATAACGGCGAGGTTTACAACCCGCTTTCGAACTCGCGCTGGGACCCACCTCTTTATTCGTTTGACCTCTCGTTGTGTGCCAATGGAACGAATGCCGTGGGTGCTGCCTACACGGACTCCTGCGTGTTTGGCCCGACAGACGGAAGTGCCCCTACTTACGCTGGTGCTCCCAGCAACGTGGGAGCGGGCCCGGTCGGCACCACCGCCAATGCCTTTGCTGGCAATATCCAAGGCTGGAATCCCTATAATGCCAATGGGGCCTTCCTGACGGGCGTTGTCCTTCCTAATTTCCGCGATCCTTATGTCTATGGATCGCATCTGGGAGTCGAACACCAGTTGCCGGCGAACTCCGTGTTGAAAGTCTCCTGGGTGGGGACCTTCGGGCACAAATTGTATCGTTCGGAGGATATCAACCGGGTTTTCGGAGGGTTGGTGGACTTGCCCGGCACCGGCCCCGCCAGCACTGGTATGTGCTCGCTCTTTGGTCCCTATCGTGTCAACTGCTTGTTTGGCCGCCTCCGTACCTGGGAAAATTCCGTCAACTCCAACTATGATGGCCTCCAAATCGTGTTCGATAAACGGATGAGCCATGGACTGGAATGGCATGCCAACTACGCTTGGGCTCACTCCATGGACGAGCGCTCCACTTGGCATAGTGGGGCTACCACGACAGAAGGCGCGGCAGAAGGCTTCAGCATGGACCAGGCCCGTCCGGGACTTGACTATGGCAACTCCGTTTTTGACTTGCGCCACACGTTTTCGAACAGCTTCGTTTGGGCGCTGCCCTGGTACCAGACCCAGCGCGGTTTCATCGGGCATGTTCTGGGAGGCTGGCAAGTTAACAACATCCTTTCCTTCCACAGCGGTTTCCCGTGGACACCCTACTGCAGTGACTCGTCTTTCCCCAGTGGCACTTGCGACTTCAATCAGGACGGAGTCTCGAACGACCGCCCCAACACCCCCTCCTTTGGCAACCACTATAACCACAGCCGGGCGGTGTTTGAGCTGGGGGCTTCAGATCGGCTCCTGCCGAGCGCGTTTCTTTCTTGCTCTGTTTCGCCGATGGTGGGCAACTGCTCGGGTGGGGTTCCATTCGACGGGAGCCTAGGCCGAAATACGTTCCGTGCGCCAATTTTCGAAGATATTGACCTGTCGTTTTTCAAGAACGTCAAGGCGACTGAACGTGTGAACTTCCAATTCCGCGCAGAGGCGTTTAACTTGTTCAACCGCACAAACCTTTTTGACATCAATGCGCGGTTAGGGCAGGCAGCCAGCCAGTTTGGATTGGCTTCCCAGGCCTATGCACCTCGACAGATTCAGTTTGCGCTAAAGATGTTCTTCTGAACCCCGCAAAGCACGATAACAACTGCTTTTGCGCCGAGGGCCGGGAGATACTCCCGGCCCTTCTCTTTTGGCAGAGGGCGCGCGTGGCGAAACGCGAGTTCCTCTGCCCACTACCTTCTGTTTCGCGCCTATTGCTTTCCAAACTGCCCCGCGTGCTGCCGGCACATCTCTCGGCTCAAGTCGCAGGTCTTCTGGTAGTAGGCGCGAGCCTTTTCAGGCTGGCGCTCCTTTTGATACTGGAACGCGAGGTTAAGGTAGGCTGCGGCATACCGGGGATTCATGGCTACTGCCTGCTCGTAAGCGTGGACAGCCTTTTCCGAGTCTCCCAATTGGGCATAGGTAATGCCGAGGTAATTGAAGAATATCGGCTCGCGATACTCCAGGGCGAGGGCTCGCTCAAAATGCGGTAAAGCCTCACGGTACTTGGCAAGCTTCGCAAGGATGACGGCGTAATCGGCGTGCGCTTCTGTCACCTCGGGATGTTCCTGGAGGACCCGGGCGAGTTCTGACTGAGCCTGGGCGGCCTGATTCTCGTGCCAATAGATCTTGGCAAGTGCCATGCGGCCCAGAAAATTGCGGGGGTTATAGTGTAACGCCAGTTGGAATGAGGCTACGGCAGCATCGTCTTCACCCAGCAGGAAGTGCGCGCGGCCCAGTCCCAGTGCCGCTTGGTCAAACGTGGGATTGAGCGAAAGGGCCTTTCCGAATTCCTGGAGCGCCTGCTGAGGCTTCGACCACGCCAGGAAGTTCTCGCCCCGCTCGAAAGGTACCACGTACAGTTTGGGCTCGGCCGCCTCAAGCTCGGCAAGCGCTTGTTCCGCTTCGCTATGTCTGCCGAGGCGGCGCAGGTCGGAGGCGTGCAATATCTGGCGTAAGGTCTCGATCTTGTCTTTAGGGTCGGCACGCGTGGGATCGTCGCGCGAGGTCGTCGACGACTCGAAGCCAACATACCCAAGCGAGTGCAGGCGCTCGACCGTTTCCGGATCGAGTTGGCTTGTTGACGAAGCCTTCTGCCCTTGGTACTTCGTTTCCAAATCCCGGAGCTTTTCTCGCAGCGAGGTGGCTACGGCCACATTCGTGAACGCAAGGTCCGCATCCTCCGTGGGATCGCGTGCGAGGTCGTACAATTCCGGGCGCGGCGCCGCAACGTACTTGAAACGTGAACCCACGACGCACCTCAAATCATGCCAACCGAAGGAGTCGCGGGGGTAGTACGATTCTGCATACACGGTTGATTCCTGGCCGGAGGACGCGGCTCGGAGAAGCGAACGGCCTTGGAAACTCCGCGTCTCCGCCGCAGGGATTCTACACAACTGGGCAATGGTGGGTGCAACATCCACCGTGCCGACGGGCGTGACTACGCGGGACGCTGTGGCTTGGGCAGAACCCGCTTCCTGCGTCCCAAGTCCTGAACGCTGGATCCCGCCGCGCGGCAGCTTCAGAATCAAGGGCACGCGCAGTGTGGCGTTGTAGATAAAGAACCCGTGCTCGTCCTCGCCGTGTTCGCCGAGTGACTCTCCATGGTCGCTCAGGAGCAAGATCGCGGTTTGATCAAAGAGGTGAAGCTCTCTTAGGCGAGCTAAAACACGCCCCACTTGGGCGTCGTCGAAGGCAATCTCACCATCATAGGGATGACCTGGGTACTTACTGAGGTAAGGTTCGGGGGGCCGGTACGGGCTGTGCGGATCGTACAGGTGCAACCACACGAAAAAGGGGGCGCGGCCGGTTTGCCCGAGCCATGCGAGCATCCGGTCCACTGTCCGGTCGCCTCGCCGCTCAGCAAGGAAGAGGTCCCCGGTGCTGCCTGGTTTGAGACCTAGGTCATCATCGTATACTTCGAACCCACGCTTAAGCCCCCACATCGAGTTCAACGCATAGCTCGACACAAACGCTGCAGTGTAGTAGCCGCGACGCCGCAGGATCTCCGCGAGAGTGGGGATCCCTCCTCCCAGGCCGGGCGTCGTGAAGTCGCGCACGCCATTAAACATGGGATACGTTCCCGTCAGGATTACTGCGTGCGAAGGTAGAGTGAGTGGAACTTGTGCGTAGGCATTCTCAAAACGCATGCCCTCAGCCGCCAAGCCGTCGAGCACAGGAGTTTCAACGTGTTTGTACCCGTAGCACGCGACGTGATCAGCTCGAAGCGTGTCAATAGTGATCAGGAGGACCGATGGCGGTGGGACGCTAGGAAGGGAAGTGGATGGGGCCGAGCTGTTGTCGTTGGGTTCCACAGCAGCCCTTGCGTTCACAGTTCCCGGCGAGGTGAAGAGGCATACGGCCGCGAGTGCTACAAGCAAGGCCGTTCGACCCAGGGCGGTCTTCAACTGAAACGGAAGGAGCCGCATCATGCCAGCCCAAGTATAACGCGCCGCGGCCTCGGGCGTACGCTGGTGACTTGTTTACGCCGGGCGACGCGGCGCGTCGGTTACGTTAAGGCGCTCAGGCCCTTGAAAACGTCAGCGCCGCGATAACGGGCGTGACGCCCCAGTTCCTCTTCGATGCGCAGCAGCCGGTTGTACTTTGCCAGCCGCTCGGAGCGGGTGATGGCGCCGACCTTGAGTTGGCTGGCCCCAGTGGCCACGGCAAGATCACTCATGGAGTCGTCTTCCGTTTCGCCCGAGCGGGCGCTGACGACGGTGCGGTAGCCCGAGCGCCGGGCAATCTCAATTACATCCAGCGTCTCGCTCAACGTCCCGATCTGATTCATTTTCACCAGCACGGCGTCAGCAATGCCGGCGCGGATGCCCTTGGCAAGGAGCTCCGGATTGGTCACGAAAAGGTCGTCACCGACCAACTGGCAGCGCCCCTTCAATCGCACGGTGAGCAGTTTCCATCCTGCTTCGTCGTCCTCGGCTGCGCCGTCTTCGATTGAAAGAACCGGATAGCGATTCGTGCATGTGGCGAGCCGCGCGACCAGATCGCTGGGAGTCAACTGTTGTTCTTCGGTCGTAAGGTGGTACCGGCCGCGCTCGAAGAAATGGCTGGCAGCAACATCGACGGCGATGGCAGCGTCCTTTCCTGGCTGGAAGCCGGCGCGCTCGATTGCCTCCACCATCACTTCGAAGCCTGCTTCATTCGAGTCTAGCCGGGGCGCGTAGCCACCTTCGTCTGCGACGCCTGCTGCGTAGACGCCACGCGTCTGCAAGACGTCCTTCATGGCTTTGTAGATCAGCACGGCGTCGTGCAATGCTTCCCGGTAGCTCTCGGCGCGCAGGGGTATAACCTGGAAGTCCTGGAAATCGAAGTTGTCGCCACCGTGCAGCCCGCCGCTGACGATGTTGACCATCGGCACGGGCAACTCTACCGCGTCGGCGCCCCCCAAGTAACGATACAGCGGCAGGCCCGCGGAGGCAGCGGCAGCATGTGCCGTCGCCAGGGATACCCCCAGAATTGCGTTCGCACCCAGACGGCTTTTATTCGGAGTGCCGTCCAACTCCCGCAGGCGGGCGTCGAGCCTCTGCTGGTCTGCGGCGTCCAGGCCACGGACGGCGGGGGCGATGGCCTGCTCGATGTCGAGCACCACGTCACGTACACCTCGCCCGTGATAACGATTTGCATCACCGTCGCGTCGCTCGAGAGCCTCAGCTTTTCCCGTCGAAGCGCCGGAAGGTACGATGCCACGGCCGCGCGCGCCGTCCTCCAGCAATACTTCGACTTCTACGGTGGGATTCCCGCGCGAATCGAGAATCTCACGCGCCCGTAATTCCCTGATGTTTGCCATGGTTCTCTTCTCGGAGTATTTGGATGGCGCCCGCGAGTTCGTGGGGCGGCTCGGCGAGAATCCGGGTCGCCGCACGCCGCACGCGTTCTTTGGTCGCTTCGTCTTGGATGTACTCCACCGGCGACTTGCCGTCAATGCGAGCCAGCAACAAAGCGCCCAGATGATGAACCGTCAAGGCCTCAAACCCGGCGAACCCCTTCTTGCACAGATTGGTGGCACCGATCGCGGCGCGCAGGGTCCGCCAGAATTCTTCGATCAGCCGCACGAACCGGTTTTCGACCTGCGGCTGGTGGAACGCTTTCAGACACAGATGGTTGAGCAGGAACGCCGCATCAAACGAGGGGTCGCCCCAATGGACGACTTCAAAGTCGATCAAGAAGATATTCTCGCCGCGCACCAGCATGTTCTTGGGGCTGTAGTCGCCATGTACCAGCGCAGCGCGGACTCCCCACGAGGTTTCGATCAGCTTCTCGAAATTCGCGCGCAGCTCGGGATGTCGTGCAGCCGTATGGCGATAGTAAGGGTCAATGCGGAGCTGTTCGAAGGCCGTCCGGTCTTCGAACCGGCGCTTCAGTTCGCGCTTGCCCGTAGAGCCGTTTACGAGTCTCGCGAGGAGCAAAGCGGCTCCGCGTGCCACCATAGCATCTGCGCGCCGGCCGAGCAGTAAGTCCTTCCAGACCAGCGACCCCCCAGGCGCGGCGGTCATGACGAAGAGAAAATTCTCGCGGTCGATATGGACCACTTCCGGCAAGGCTCCGGGACCCAGCACGGGGCGCAACGCCTGGAGTGCTTCCGCCTCGCGGAAAATGCGGGTACGCTCGGCGCGCCAGTCATCTTTAACACGCAGCTTTTCGAGCGACTGCTTTACCACCCAGCACCGTTCGGGGCGGCCCGTCCGTTCGACCCGTAGCACGGTGTTCGAGACCCCACCGCCTAGCGGCCGCAGCGCAATTTCCTCCCCAGGCCGGGCGAGCCCATGCTCCACGAGGTAGTCGCGCGCGTTGTCGGTGCCCAGCAGAAACCCTTCGCCGCTCATGAGGGACCGAAACTCTGTGAGGATCAAGAAGAATTGGAGCCCGGCAGAACGGTTCTATGACTTCACACACGGACAACCGGCTGGCCTGCTGCGTCCACGCGGTCGAGCCACCGATAGCGGGCTCCGCACGTAGGGCAGTACACTTCGATTGCACGCGGCGACGCCGTTTGATACGCGTCCCCTGCCAGCCCGAAATGGCCATCTTGCGAACGATAGAACTCAAACATCAATTGTCCACAGCGTCCGCAGAACTGACGGCGGCGCTCAACGTGAATTGCTTCCGGCACGTGACTATCGCCCCTGGGCACGAGCCGAAAGGCCCGCACCGCATAACAAACCAGTATAGCGGAAATGCCGGCGTGGCGAGCTGTCACGAATCGCAATTTTTGAGGAAGATAAGTACGCGGACGGCAGGCGCCCCGCCCGCTGTGGCGAGGGCTTCCTGCCCGCGCCTGGCACTGTAGCGGCGGTCTATGACCGCCGTCTGGTCGGCGCTCATAGAGCGCCGCTACAATGACTCCGGTTACGCTCAGGCGGGACGCGCTACTGGCCAGACGGCCGCGGGTTGCACCCATCCGCCCATCAAGACCTATGCGCCACCCCAGGTTTCGCAGAGCAACGATGGGGGGACGTCGCAGACCCCACACGACGGGGTCTGCGCCAGCCGTCCGAGGCTATGTAGGGGCGAATGGCCTTCGCCGCGGGCGGACGCCGTCCGCCCCTACGCCGTGCCGGTGAACCGAGTCGAGGCGCATGGGCACGTCGTCGGCCCCCCCCCGGCGATCTTCGCCCGCCTCTACCGACGGATTACAACCCTACCGTCCTCTGGCGAAATTCCGCGAAGCGGTTTAAGCTGTTCAGCTTGGGATATTCCGGCGGAGAAGAGGCGGCAATCACTTGAGCGATCCTATCGAACAGAACGGCGTCGTCGGCGCAGGAGGGGCGGGGTTCCCCACGGCGGTGAAGCTTGCCCGCCCTGCCGAAACCTACATCGTCAACGCGGCTGAGTGCGAACCACTGCTGCACAAGGACAAGGAACTGCTTCTGCATTACGGCGCCGAGATGCTCGCCGGACTCCGCACGGCCATGGAGCGTGTCGGCGCCCGCCGCGGCGTGGTCGGCATCAAGGAGAAGTACGAGGACGTGATTGGAAGCCTCACGCCCCTTCTCCCCGCCGGTGTTGAGATCCAGCCGCTGCGCGATGTGTACCCGGCCGGCGATGAGTTCGTTTTGGTGTTTGATGTGACCGGCCGCGTGATTCCTCCCGGTGGTCTGCCGCTGGACGTGGGCGCGGTGGTTTCGAACGTCGAGACGCTGATCAACATCGAGCGCCATCGTCCCGTGACGCACAAGTATCTGACCGTCGCGGGCGCCGTGGCCGAGCCCGTCACGTTGCACGTGCCCATTGGGATGACCATTGGAGAAGTTATTGCCGCCGCGGGTGGCGCGACCGCGAATCCCTGCGAGGTGCTGATTGGCGGGGCCATGATGGCGCATGTGGCGAAGGGCCTCGCAGAACCGGTCACGAAAACCACGGGCGGGCTGATCGTCCTGCCGCGCGACCATCCGCTGATGCGGCGCTACCTGCGCACCTGGATTGCCATGGACCGCATCGGCAAGTCGGCCTGCGACCAGTGCTCGTTCTGCACGGAACTCTGCCCGCGCTATCTGCTGGGTCATCCTATCGAGCCTCACAAGGCGATGCGCGCCCTCGGTTTCGCTCCCGACAAGGATCGCATGATGATGGGCACGCTCTACTGCTGCGAGTGCAACCTGTGCAGCTTGTTCTCGTGCCCCGAGGACCTGGACCCGAAAGACGTCTGCGCCCACGACAAGAAAATTGCTCGCGAGCGCGGCCTCGCCTGGCAGGGCCGTGTGGAAGATGTCCGGCCGCACCCGGTCGGAGCCCACCGCCGCATTCCCACGCACCGGCTGATGGCCAAGCTCGGACTCACGGGATTCCGCAACGTCGGGCCGCTGGAAGACCGGCCGCTCGTGCCGCGGCGAGTGGTGATTCCGCTTCGCCAGCATGTAGGCGCGCCCGCGGTGCCAACGGTCCGGCCGGGCGAATCCGTGCACGCCGGTGACCTGATCGCCGCGCCGCCGGCCGGAAAGCTCGCCGCCAACATCCACGCCAGCATCACGGGTACGGTGCGCGAAGTCGATGGCGCCGTCACGATCGAGGCGTGATTTTTTGGAGTGCGGGAGCTTGCTCCCGCTTTGTTTGGGCCGGAAGCGAGCTTCCAGCCCGACGGGCGCCGCGCACCGGAAGGCCTCCGATCGAACAGCGGCAGCAAGCTGCCGCACTCGAGAAGCACTTCGCCGCCGGCATTTGGGCGGAAGGGAGTTCAAGTGGCTGATATGGACACGCTCGGGATGGTGGAACTCACCAGTGTTGGCATGGGCTACCGTGCTACGGACGCTATGCTCAAGGCGGCGTCGGTGGAATTGTTGCTGTCGCGGACGATCTGCTCTGGCAAATACTTGATCGCCGTGGGCGGAGACGTGGCTTCTGTCGAGTCGAGCGTCGAGGCGGGCGCCACGGCTGCGGAAGGCGCCCTGATCGAGCGCGGGGTCATCCCGCGGCTCCACCCCTCGGTGTTCCCTGCGATCTCGAATGCTGTGGAATTGCCCTCCGAGCAGTTCGGAGCGTTGGGCGTTATTGAGACCTTCTCCGCCGCCACCATCGTCGCGGTCGCGGACGCCGCTGCCAAGGCTGCGAATGTGAAACTCTTCCGCGTCCATCTGGCGATGGCCCTGGGAGGCAAGGGGTTCGTGCTCTTCACGGGCGACGTCTCAAGCGTGGAGGCCGCCGTCGCTGCTGCCGCCCCGGTTGCCGGCGCCGAAGGCATGCTGGTCAGCTCCGTGGTCATCCCCTCGCCCCGCCGGGAGCTGTTCCGCGAGTACATCTAGCCCGGATTTCTCACCACTTTTGGACGTCAGTAGAAGGACAGGGCGTTAGAGGCTGCGGGAAAAGTCGTCCCGGCGACCCCTGTCGCGCCGGCATCTTGCCGGCTCCCAGGGAAGCGAAAGGAGTTGCCGGCTGCAAGCCGGCGCTACGTCAGCCCGCTCCAGACTTTTGCCGCAGCCTCTTTAGCCCTGCCGCTACCGCGGCCCTTATACTCTTTGTGTCCCGCGCCACGTGCAGCTGGCGATCGCAAGCTGCACGCGGCGCGGAAGTTGAGATGCGGTGCGGCGCAGCCTGGTCAGGAGGGTTGAGCTGTCATCATCAGTCTTTCCATATCGCGCGGCGTCTTGGCGTGTTCGGGAAAACTGGTGACGCGGATGTCAAAAGAGTAGCGCTTGCCGGGTCCCATGACGTCGAACAGGCCGCCGGCCACACGCACGGCTACGCGGCGCGCGTCCGCCGCGCCCGTTTGCGGAAGAAGCACACGGAAGACGCCCGGCGCAAACTGGTAGATCGAATCCTCAGACCGCAGCTTGAACAGCATCGCCTTGGCTGCCTCGCCAAAGGACAAGTACACATCCGGTGTCACGGGAAGGTTCAGGGCTTCAAGAGTGACCGTGAGGACGGAAAGCGGTTCATTAGCGCGCGCAGCGCGGTCGAGTTCCAGGGCCATGCGGTCATAAAACTGAACGGGGCCGGGCAACGTCTGGAGCAGTTCGCGGCTTCCCTGATTGCGCATGTGCAGGTTGCGGCTTCTCTCCTCGTTCAGTTCCTTGCGGAGGTGGGTGATGAGCCGGTGCCGGTCGATTAGATAGGAGACGAACAGTGCGGTGAGGACGCAGAAGCCGACGATGTACCTTAACAGGTTTCGCTCGCTCATCAAGAAGCCCGTGGGAGGCAGGAGCGAGTACATGAGCAACGCCAACCCCGACGCCAGGATGAGGATCATCCCCAAGGTCAGCAGCCATAACTGCCAGTCGCGGCGGTCAACGTCCTTCAGGCTGATCTGATCAAAAACCCGCATTCGTCATTCCTCTTCTTCCCAAAGGGCATTACGCTGTCACGAGCTTACCAAAAACGCCGCTTCGCCGCGGTGGTTCAGGTCGCGTGAGAATCCGGCGGCGAAGCAGAGGCGAGTTTCGCGCGCAAGCGAGCGGCGGCCGCGGAAGGATGGTTGTACAACCCGCCCACAGCGGCCCGCCGGACGACCGGTGCCTGTTGCGTGTCCGTCCCGATCTGGTAGAGGGTCTCCGCGGCTTCATCCGAAGGGATGGCGGCGAGCGCGATCACGGCCTTTTCCTGCACGCCGGCCTTGGAATCCTTTCTGCTCAAGAGCGCTTGCAGGTGGCTGACGGTTGAGGGATCCCGCAACAGAGTCAATTCATCCAGCGCCATCTCCAGAATCCCCGGTAGCAGATGAGGCAAGGTTTCCGCCAGGACTTCCGCACGCCCCTCCGCTTGGCTCTTCAAGAGCGCATCGACCGCGGCTTGCTGCACGCGGGAATCAGGATGGTGGAGCGCGCCGCGCAATTGGTTCGGTAAGTCCGGATCGCCCAGGTCGCCCAGGATGTAGGCGGCGTTCCGCACCACGAACCAATTGCGGTCGCCAAGCCTTTTGCGCGTGGACTCAATCGCGATGGTTCCCAGGTTTCGAATCAGGCGAATCAGGGGCAGGCGATTGGAAGCAACGGATTCTTCTCCGAGGCGGTGGACGGTTGCTTCTGCCGCTGCCGGACCGATTGTCGACAGCAGTGTCGTTACGGTCCGCGCCCAGGCTGCGTCGCTGCGTTTCTGCAAGTAGGATTCCACCAGCCGGTCGAGCACCTCGGGAGGAAGCAAGCGGCTGAGGGCCTGGCCGCAGCAGTCCGCATGCTGGGTCTCGTGCCGGGCCAGGGAACGCTTGAGTTCACCGGCAATTCTGGATACGAACTCGAAGTCTTCAAAGCGTCCGGCATTCTCCGCGACCACACCGAGGCATCGAGTGATAGCGGTGTGGCTGGGCCAATGCATACGCGTTTCGTCCGAGAGTTCGCTGAACAAGGGCTCCACGAGCGAACGTAGCAAGTCCTGAGTCCCGACGCCGGCGATGGTGCGCAGCAATTCGGGAGCCCGCTCCAAGGCTTCCACCCGAGCGGCGCCCGAGGTTTTGCCCAGAACGGCGAAATAGTGGTTGCTGAGATCCGCGACCTCGTTGAGTCTCCCCTCGCCCATGGCCTCTTCGAGATAGTGGAGGAGACGCTGGAATTCCTGCGCGGTGTACTGCTCGGAATGCGCGAACTGGGCTTGCTTCTCGTTTTCCGGCAAAGTGAACCACATCACCTCCCGCCGGATGCGTTCGTAGACTTCCGGCGGCAGGTTTGCCTGTTCCACGAATTTCGCGAGCTTTTGCAAAAGGCGCTCCGCCACCTGCGTGGCCTTGAGGCCGCGCAGGAGCGCTCCGAGCACTTCTTCTCCGGCGCCGGCGAGCGTCCCAGCAGACGCAGAGGCAGCCAACTTCTCCGCCGCCCAACCGGCGATAGCGTCTTCCATCAAGTGCGCCGCCACAACGCCGGGAGGCTGGTTGCGGTTGTCGCTCTGTTTTTCCGCGGGCAAGGATGAGACCAGGTAATCGAGGCGCAGGCCGGCCAGCATCTGGGTTAAGGCCGTCAGCACGCTGGAGAGATTCCCCTCGGGATCGGAGACGGTCTTGCGCGTTGCCCCGTCCGCCAGCGCCACCACGTCGGCGGGAGTGGCGGCAGAACCCGCTTCCTGCGCCTGGCCCGCAGCCTGGAGAAGCATATCCAAAGCTGTCGAACCTGATAGGCCTTGCTGGCCCAGGATGGCGTGCGCCGTCAGAAACGACTCGATATCCATCCCGATATCGATCGTGTCATCCTCACCCTCGCGCTTCACCGCGGGCATGATGTGGATGCCTTCGATGCGGTTCTCGGCCAGGAACTTCTTGATGCCTCCTCTTTCCGCAATTACCGTGGGCCGCGTGGCCAGCACCGACAGCGCGCGCTTGAAGTCCTGCAGGGTCACGCCGGACTCGAACGTGACCGCCCCGATTTCCCTTTTGGCGAATGCCACCTCCAGACCGTCCAGGCCGCTCTGGGAGATAAGGTTGCTATTGAGAAGCAGCCGCTGGTTCATAAAGCCGATAGTGAACTGTCCACCCGGTGGCAGCAGCGGCTTCAGCAGATCGAAACTCGTTTGGATAACTCTCCCCGCCGCGGGATGGTCAACGGAGTACATCGCGCTGACCTTGAATACCGTCTGAAAAGCCTGCCCAAAGGCGAGCCCTTGGGCCTTGAGCTGGCCCTTATCAGACGGATTGGCAGGTGAGAGGGGCGCCCTGGATGACAAAGTTGTTCCCTTCCGGACACAGAATGATCACGCGGTAAATATACCCTGGCGCGCGGAATCGTCAATGGGAAAGTGCCTTAAGGCTGGGTGTTGCCAGTTCGGGCTCAGTTCTTCACTCCTCGGCATGAACGCGGGCTAGAGCAACTCCAATCGGTGGAGCGTATCTTCCGATAGATCGACATTTTCGATGACGCCGGCGCCGTCTATTTCGAGGAGCCTGTGCAAGCGAGCGCTTTGAGACGCGCTGACGTGCGCCGAATGCAGTAGTCGAGATAGATCTTCGGCGCTGCGGAGCGTGCGGGAGGGATAGGATCGCAAGACCCCGGCATCATCGTACGGAAGGAATGCGGCGGTATAAACGGGTCGAGAGGGCTTCTTGTCGCTGGGATGCGAGCAGATAAGGAGCGAGCCCGTCCGATACCTCAAGGTATCTTCCCCTGTCCTAGCGCGGATTACGGAGCAGAGCGAGACCAAACCTCGGAGCGTGGCCGTCCCGGCCGCTGTCGCTGGGACGGCATGCCCACGCCACGGCGGGCGAGACGCTCCAGCGACAGCAAAACCAGATACCCTATCTTGCGGCAAGGTCGGAGTCGGGAAACGGATACCCGGCTGGCCTGTCCACTGTGCCTACGGACGTCCCTAAGCCTTCATCACGCCAAGATACACTTTGCGCACGGCGGCGATCATGTCGTTGACGTCCTGGTCGCTGTACTTCGGGTCCATGTAGAGTTCGACGTACCGGTTCCAGATGTCGATCGTCTTGGGGCAGCAGGCGGCGCCATAGGTGATCTCCTTGCCGCGCGGAGAGGTGAACGATGGCCAACCGTCTTCGACTCCCATCTTGGCTTCGATATACGGGGAAATGGGCAGCAGGGCTGAGCCGGCCGACGGGCCAGCACCCACATTCTCAGCGTGCATGGCTTTGATAAAGCGATCGCGCTGCTCCAGGCTCTTGGTCCAGATCAGGATGCGGGAGCCGGTCCCCCCTTCGGGGACGTTCTTCTTGCGCAGTTCGATTCCCGGCAGATCGGAGATTCCCGCCAGAACCCGTCGTTGCTTATCGCG
>Ga0335069_10000375_pt1 | contig 75366 bp, 120 predicted proteins | sample Lox_Sample_11_FD_206714 | JGI IMG/M metagenome (GOLD analysis project Ga0335069, IMG submission 206714) | Soil microbial communities from Loxahatchee National Wildlife Refuge, Florida, United States - Lox_Sample_1.1 | ecosystem: Environmental > Terrestrial > Soil > Wetlands | place: USA...
AAATCGGGGTGGAAACTCATGGGCAACATACCCTTTCGGCCACAGACTGGTTCATTGCGAACCTTGCAGACGGTTATCTGGGACTCGTTTGATCCTTCGATTCTGGCAACACAGACGCCCCAGTCGGCTTTGTTGGAGAAGTGGGCTGTGTCAGCAATATCGTAGAGATCAATACGTTCCGCAGATTTACTTTGAGCAGGTCCCTTGGCGGGGTGAGCGACGACGATAACCAATACTTCATTTTCCATCGCAAATCGTTTGAGTTTACGAATAGCCCGGCTAGTATAATCGGTTACCGTTTCGCCCTTATCGAGGGTATGGTCGATCTCATTCCAGGGATCTATGAGTAGAACGCGGATACCGTGACGGATTACCGCTGTCCTTGCCCGTTCAAGTAACCATTCAATATCATTAGCATCGTCCTCTTCTTCAGAGGACTTGGGCGCAATGAAACAGAAGTTGTTATTGATCCAATCGCCGGAATCTAGTTCCCCACCGGCCATCTTGTAGGCGGCTTTAAGGGTTCCTGTGACGAAGGGATCGAGACGCATTTCATATGAAGCAATGGCGACTGGCCATCCATGATAATGTGCAAGTTGAGCGACAAGCTGGTTCGCCCAAAGAGACTTTCCGTGATTTGATTTTCCGGTGATAACCATAAAACCGGGAACGTGTAGCAATAGAAGCTCATCGAGCCTGAACCAGCCAGAAGTAACTGGCCTAAGCTGAGGTTGAGGGGGTAAGTCGTAGTAGGTGTAGAGACCGCTGACCGGATAGGGCTTGGCATCAGCAATAAGACGCATAGTGTCATTTTTGCCACATTTGACGAGAACGTCATTGGCGTCCTTACATCCATCTGGGTATGTGACAAATTTGCAACGGGCGCGTCCTAAGCGGCGTACCAGTTCTTCACCGAGGTTCTTTCCCGGTTCATCGTTATCGGTAGCGATGACGATGGATTTAACGACCTTCAGAGAGTCCCACGCTTTGAGCAGGTACGAGAAGCCGACGTCGTTCTCCGGGTCGATTGGACGTCTGGGAGCGCCTTTGTGGGGCGCTGGCGCCCCATTGGGGACCGATACCACGAACGGATAGCCCGCTTCGATGAACGACAGCGCGTCGATCTCGCCTTCGGTAATGACCAGCGGATTTGTGCCATCTTGAACAGAAGAATCGCTAATACAATCACAGTTCCAGAATACCTTTTCCCCTCCACCTGATTGATAGAAGGACTTATTTGGACCTCGGTATTTGATATTAACAACTTTATTGCAATGCACAAAGGGAAAAGCTAGGATTCGTCCTTCGAACGATGCCTCATGTTCGCCACTTGGAAGCAGCTTGGCGCTGTAAATCCTCCCAAGTCTTAGTGTTTCCTTTGAAATTCCTCGACTTTTGAACCATTCTAAATGTTCCGGACTTATCAAGTCGTCCATCTGTCCACCCGCAATGGTTGCAGAAAACACACCATCCGTGCTCATCAATCTTGACGGACAAGCACTTTCTCGTTTTCTTCTTGCGAAGATGAGAACATTTAGGGCACAGAGTGTTCCAGTTCGATCTGGATTCTAGTTGAAATCTGGATTCTGGTTGAATCCCAAGTGCCCTGAGTTCATCTCGATAATCCATTGATGATAACCTTGTCTTGAAGAAGTTCAATTCTTTTTGTTGTTCTTGAACATCTTATCTCAAGTCATTCTCGTTATCTAGAAACCGGTCAGGCTGAGGAGCTTCGCCCCTCAATCCTGACCGGTTCCGTATAACAAGAATGCAAGTTCATTGCTTGGTTCCATAGAGTTATCAACAACAAATCGTGATTGACTTGTACGAATCTAGATGTAGTGTTCCATATAGCACACAGTCCATCTGTAGTGTTGATGGCTCCGACCAGAGGTCGCACTGGCACCCATCTTTGCTGACGCCGCTCATTCTCCCGGCGATTATCCAGCCAAACTTGTGATCAGGGCTCCCCAACGGGAGCCCTTCTTTTTTCCACAATATCACGCATTCGTTATCGAGGAACGTGTTGCGTATCCGCCCTTTATCCACAATTGTGGTCGTGGGAAATCATTCCCAGCAACGGCCCACGTTTTCGTTCGCTACGAAAAGTCAGGGGCCATCAACTCGAAAGTAATAGCATGACATCTTTCGGTAAGACCATAAAGAAGCTGCGTGAGATGGCGGATAAGTCTGGCTACAAAATCCAAGACGTATTCTCCGTTGTTGAGCAGTATGAAGCCGCCGTAGAAGAGGAGCAGCATGAGCGCCGCTCAACTTCAGAAGAACGTGAAGCTATTGTTAACGTTCTCGGCGAGCTTCACCAGTCAGGTAGGCTGTCACCAGATTTAGACCACAAGGATAGGGCGGCAATCCTAAAGGAAAATGGCATCCGCATTAATCAAGGCACGATGCATTGTGCTAAGATCCAATATGGACGCCTGTTGAGGTTAACCTACAATCCAAACCCTAGTCGCCAAAACGGCGCATCTACGTACAGGGCCGTCTGACAACAATAAGGAAGGGGGCATCGGCCCCCTTCCTCTTTTGGGAGAGGCGATATGGACAAAAGCAACGCGGAAAGACTGAAGGCCCTTTGGAAGAGTGGACGAGATAAGTTCCAATCATTTTTTACGGTCCTAAACGAGGTTAGAGCCGAGATAGGTGATGACGAATTGGCGACATACTGTCGCAATGAACTGGCCATAAGTCTTTCAATCATTATGAAGGCTAAAGGCATTCTACGCGAAGTGGATGAAATGACGGTAAAAGAGGATTTTGCCGAGGTTGTTCGCGCCGAGAAAGAAAAGGCTGAAGCTGAGAAGAGAAAAAGACAGCTTGAAGCTATAGCTCACAGAGAAGAAGTTGCTAGGAAAAAGGCAGAGGCCGAAGAGGCTGAGCGTAAGGCCGCTGAGGAGAAGGTTGCAAAGAACAAAATCAAGTACGAAGAGAAAAAAAGACAGGACAGGCAGAAGAAGGCTGGCGCTGACAAGGACAAGAAGACTGCCCAAACAAAAGGCGGAAGGCTTATCAAGGATATTGATGGCCTGAATATGAAAGGGATAGAGAATAGGCTAAGAACTGCACAGAAGATGTGTGAGGATGGCATGTTTCAATGGAGAGAAGGTTCAATAGTTCGGGCCACTCTTCTTGCGGAAGCTCGTGCCAAGATTCCTTCAGACCCTCAGTTTGGAGCGTGGCTTGTTCAAAATGAACCTGAATTGTCACCAAATGACAGGAAGGCACTTATCAATCTCGGGAAATTGGAACACCAAGAACTGCGAGATGTATTCAATAATACAGAGAGGACAAGCTATCGTTACATATGGGAGGAATACAGCGGCGGCAGACAGGCAGTTTCAGGAATAAGGCTTGTCGATGAGGTAAGATAATACAACATTAAATAAATCAATAAGTTAACCTACTGGTGTCACGTAACACCAGTAGGTTAACTCCATTTCAACGATGTCAAACAGCCAATTCGCCAATCAGGCCAGCCAGTTCCGACAGGCCATCTTTTTTATCCCAAGAATAGAGATGCAGTACCGCCCCATAAGGGGCTCTGTCCTCTGTGGTCCAGCCTGCTGCACACCATTGCATTAGGCTATCATCCTCGACTAGCCCTATGCGTACAGCGTAATCAATCACTGCTTTCAGGTGGTTATCGCAATCCCGACGCCTTTTGTTAGGCGCGAACAACTCTACTACAGCAACAAATGGCCCCCTCAATTGCTTGATGGGGCCTTTCTTCGATATCAAAACAATTTGATCGGCCTCAGCTATCCAATTTGTGTATGCTCGGCTCTTGTGAATCGTTCCATTCCTTCCTTTCCGCCAGATCGAGTTTACGGATGGTGGGAGCGGTAAGGGGGTACTTAGGGCAGCATGAAGCTGGGAACTCTGGGACTGGGATGGCGGCGACTCGTTGTTCGATGGATTGCAATCTGGATCTAAACTGTTCGTCTTCTTTAGCAATTTTCTCGACCTTGTGCTTGGAATGGATAGCGGTAGTATGATCCATCCCAAATTGCCTCGCAATCCAAGGCAGAGACCATCGCTGTTGCTTTATTGCAACAGTTATGGCGACCTGACGCGGCCATACGATATGCTGTTTGCGGGATTTTATTTTGAGATCGCTAAGAGTTACACCGAATTCTGAAGCTGCTTCTTGAATAACAGATGAGAAGTATGTGAGGGTTGAGGGAAGTCGATATTGTGGTGGCGTTGGTGTTGGAGGAAGTGATGCTGGTGCTGGCGGTGTTTCTATTGCATCTGGCTTTAATTCTATCAGTAACGGCTTTAGTGTTCTGGGTTCTAGATCGTCTTTTCGGCGCTTCAAGTTAATCTCGGTGTCTGGAACTGCATTCGGTGGGTTCGTGAGGCGTTCATGGACCTCGTTGTAATGCTTGCGTAGGGCATCAGAACTGGTGAATTCCATTAGAGTTTCCCCATTACAGTAAATCTTTTGTGATGATAGGCACACCATGAGGACCGCCTCTTAACGCCGAAACTACTTGTGGTCCACGTCCGATCCTCACCACAACATAAGGCATTTGCCAAGATGGAACTTTTACCAGTGGTTTCCTGTATGAAGATACCGTTTCCTTGATAACCTATGATGGCTCTGCAATTATTTTCGCCGGACTCAGACAAAAGTATAGCTTTGGAACCTGTGGGAACCTTCACGACTTCACGTCCTTTTGATCCGTTGGTACTTGCTTTGGGTTTCGACTCTGGTAAGCGAGTCACGATTCGAACAAGTTGTGGATAAGTTTCTACCTTCTTCCTTAACTGCGGACTCAACTTGAGACGGTGAACTTTACCAATTACTGCATTACGGCTAACGTTATAGCCAAGGGCCTTGAACTCTGCTGCAATCTCACTGGCGGTACGTCCGTTATTCCAGCGCTCCATCAGCATCGCGATATTGTCTTGGTCCCAAATAGTGGGGTGCATTCCAACTCTCCTTTTGTTTCCGATAGCTTAGCTGATTCGGTCATTCGGTGAAATTAATTTGACATTTTGTCCACAACATGCCTAACACAGTAGATAGGTGGCAACGACCACCACGTTCTCTCTCTTCTTCCCTCCTCTGGAGAGGGAAGAAGAGAGAGACAGACAACACCGCAAACAGGAGAAAGCATGAGTAAGCCATTTAAGATTGGGATTGACGTCGATAAGTCTAGCCTCGGTGAGGTGATGGAAGTGCTCGACTCCATTCCCGGAGTATTGTCAATCCATCTGGCGTTGGGTGCGGCCAAGCAGCAACAGCAGTTGCCGTCGCCAGCACCGGGATATGATCCTGTTCAGAAACGGATCGAGACGAAGCGACGGATTGCATCTGGAAGGATGCCTCCCATGAGGCAGGTTTTCCTGCAAGCCCTTGTCAACGGCCCGCTTCATTACCAGAAGATCGGTAGTCTTTTGGCCAAGAAAGGCTTCTCTTTTGCCTCGGTCCATTCAGCGGTAACGAAAATGTCATCGGAGAAACTCATTGAACGGGTTTCTCCGGGAACTTATCGCTTGACGGCAAAAGGCCGTGCCTTATTGAATTCTGACAATGTGAACCGGACGTACACCAGAAGGGCAATCAACAATAAGAAGGGCGTCAGGGCTTTGGTTCTGGACTTCCTCTCCAATGGATCACAGTCGGTGGATGCTGTCAGAGACGTTATTAAGGGCGCTGGGTTTGCACACAGCAGCCTTTACAACACTGTGCATCGGATGCGAGAGGAGGATCTGATCCGAAGGAATGGCGAACTTTATGAAATTACTGCAAAAGGCCGGAAGGAAATGGGCGCAGAGGCTGAGGCATTTGAATCCGTGGAAGATCAGCCAGAAGTCACCATGATGCCACTTCGGTCATCCCTTATGAATGATATGGAACATGGAGAATAGCTTTGGCTGAAGTATATGTATACCGGACCTATCCTTTAACGACAAAGGATCAGGACCCAATCCTTGATGAGGTCGAATCAGTCCTCAAGAAGGAGAAGCTTGAGAAGAAGCCATCGACGGTTGCGAACTTAAGTGGTGTCAGCACCTCAACGCTCCGTAACTGGCTGATTTCTCGCACGACCCGCTGTCCTCGTTATTCAACGGTGGCAGCCGTCTTTGGAGCTATCGGCTATCAGCCGAAGTTTGAAAGGACGGGCCGCTTTGACCTTGAGTCGGAGCGCATTGATGCCAAGCGGTGGCAGGTCCGCCGCAAGGCAGCGAAGCTGGCGGCTCGTGGGTCGAAAGGCAAGAAATCAAACGGTAGTGGGCGGCATCTTTCCGCCTAAGAGACCCGCTTGTCCAAGGTCCCGAACCGGCAAACTTCGCCTTGGATAGGACGCACCGTGTTAGCCGAGCGGTGGGTAATTCGGCGACTTATGGGCACGGATATGGCTGGGGTGCCCACCGCCATCTATACCGCAGTTAAATATCCTAAAGGATGGCACATCAATAAGGGGGTATTATGACCGACGAACTCACCGAGCGCGTAGCGCGGGCAATACACGATAGCTTGAACGATCAATTGCCCTTTGACGATATGCTATTGCCAATTCGCGAGGAATTTTTAGCTGCTGCCCGCGCCGCCATTGAGGCGATGCATTCTGACTTTCCCAAATGCAAACGCTGCGGCGCCCAAGGCGACGGCATTCTAGTCTGTGCGGGATGCTACGCGCCTGTTGAACAGCAACCGGAGCCGCCGAAATGACTGACGACCTCACCGAGCGCGTGGCGCGGGCGATTCATGGGGCTTTTGGAGACGGCTGGGAAGCAATGGCCCGCGCCGCCATTGAGGCGATACCCGGCTGGCAACCGATAGAGACGGCGCCACTAGAAGAATTGGGACTTTTGTGGGGGCCAGATGTCAGGAGTGTTAGCGCGATTGGGCACATCTATGAACACACCGACGGCAGCCGTGACGCTAGCAGCGCGATGCTTCATGGTTTCAAAATAACGCATTGGCACGCGCTACCGGAACCACCGAAATGACCGACGACCTTACCGAGCTTATAGAACGAGCGAAGCGCGCGCTGGATGCGATGACGCCAGAACAGCGGGAGGAAATGTACCGCAAGCAACGTGACGGCTGGGTCAGGGCAGAAATGCAATGGGCCAAGGATTTCCGCGAAGGGAAGTGCAAATATGACTGACGAACTCACCGAGCGCGTGGCGTGGGCGATTCTTAATCAGATGGGGGAAAAACCTTGATGGATTATCACCGAGATATTGCCCGCGCCGCCATTGAGGCCATCAATGAGGATCGGATCATCCTTCGGCGCAAATGGACATCCGTAACTTCACCATCGAGAAACGCAACAAGGGGCCTAAGACCAAGAAGAAGGGAGGCAAATAATGCCCGACATTTTGGAACAGCTAGACCGCGCATGGACCGAGGATTTCAAGGCCAATCTGATGCACTTTTGCGACTTAGCCGCGCAGGAAATCCGTCGGACGAGAGCCGAAATTTTGCGCCTTGAAGAAGACCTCGACCGCATGGGCGAAATTTTGCACGCGACCGAGGCCGAGCGCGACCGACTCCGCGCCAAGCTGGCCCTGCGCGCCGAGCGCGACCCGCCCCCATCGACCGACGCCCCGCTAACAATGAGCCAACAAGATATTTCGGCGGCGCTTCGCCAGACACAGAGCGAGGAAAGATGAGCGACGGCTGGCAACCGATAGAGACGGCGCCGAAGATTGAAGGTTATCGCATTCTAGTTGCGCGCCCTTGTGCCACGATTGGAGCAAATATGGTGGGCGAGGATTATTGGACCGACAGGCTGCAAGGCGGATGCTGGGCTAAATCAACGCCAATGGCCCAGCCAACTCACTGGATGCCACTACCGGAGCCGCCGAAATGAACGATGCCGTGAGACTTCTGCGTCTGGCCTGTCAGCGCATGTTCGATGGCGAGGAAAGAGAACAGATCCGCGCCTTTCTCCATGGTTATGACCGCGAGGCCGCCCCACAGCTTGGCTGGCAATCGATTGAGACAGCGCCGGAAAAAGAAATGTTTATCTATTTTCAAAAGCGCGAAGGCCATCGCATGGTTGGTCTGGCCTATCGCGCTAAGGACGGGGGTTGGCGTGACAGTGAAGGAAATTGGAGCGAGTGCTTAAACCCGACCCACTGGATGCCACTACCGGAACCACCGAAATGACCGATGAACTCACCGAGCGCGTGGCGCGGGCGATCCACAGATGCCGGAACGATGACAGCCTAAAATTTGAGGATTTGCACAAACTTAGCCAAGAAGCGTTCCGAAATGAAGCCCGCGCCGCCATTGAGGCATACGAGGCCGCCCCACAGCCCGCGCCTGCTGTTGAGCGTTGGCTGGCTGATCCAGATGTAAAGGAAGCTCTCCACCGTGATCCCCAAAAACCATAATAATCCTCCAGAGATTCTGGAACTGGCAAGGGAGGTCACTCGCAATATCAGCGAGTGGTTTGCCGAGAACATTGGCGTTAGCAATGCGGATCAAGCCAAACAAGCCAAGCTTCAGATTGACAGAGCTAAGCTCTGCTTGAAAGATCTGGAAGATGAACGTGATGGTAAAGTAAGACCTCTCAATGAGAAGGTGCTGGCCATCAATGCTGACTATCGGGCGGTAAAGCGTCCGCTGGACACATTGTTGGGAGCCATGCTGTCTGATCTTAACAATTTCGTGAAGGCGGAGGAACAAAGACGTATTGATGCCGCAATTGAGGCGCAAAGGATTGCTGACGAGGCAGAACAAAAAGCCCGTGAGGCGGAACGAATCGAGAGGGAACTGCTTAGTAATGCCGCTCAGGGTGAGGTTGGGATTGATATTGCGGCAACAACTCTGGAGGCAGACCGTGCCTTTGCTGAGTTCGAAAAGGCTAAGCGGTCCGCAATCCGGGCTGAGGAAGGGCAAACGGTCATTATTCGGGGAGGGCTGGGGAAAGGGATCGGTCTCAGGGAAAAGGAGGTCTTGACCGTTGATGATCCCCTTGCGGCCATCACGGAAATGGGATTAACCGATAACGTTCAGCAGGCCATTATCACAGCGGCAAGAGCATACCGCAGGCTTAATAAGCGCCTTCCAAGTGGTATTTCAGCAACAATCGAAAGACGGGTTCAATGAGCGAATCAATTACAGTTGAAAGGGTTTATCAGCCCCGCGAAGGCAAGAAGTATGGGTCGGTCAAGGATACCACCGGCAAGTTCTGGGATGTGTGGTATCAGAGCCTTCCGGACTTTACGGCTGGCGGTACCTATATCATCAATGAGGCTGCCTCTCGGGAGTATGATGGTAAGACCTATTGGACCATTAAGAAGTATCAAAAGGTTGTGAGTTCCAGCGCCCCCAAGACTAATGGGGCAGCGGCTCCATCACATACATTTGATGACAATACCCGGCGAATGGACATATTCATCTGCGGGGCAATGAATAGTATCTTATCGAATCCGAACACGTCCACAGGTCCACTGGACTTGCGGCTTATGGACATTGTGGAGTTGCTTCAAACCTTTAAGCAGGCGTGGCTGGCTGTCTTTGGCCCCGCGCCGATCCCGGTCAAGAAGCCCGATCTGATCTCAACGACGACTGCTCCACCTCCTCAACACAATGAGGACATGAATGATGACCGGATACCCTTCTAGGCCGTGGTCTGATGTTTTTGAAGAAGTTGGAAGCGATTGGGCGGATAAAGAGGCCGCCGCCCAATTGCTAGAAAATTGCCGCTCCGCTGTCATGGCGGAATGGTGTGCCGATCAGGGCGACATTCCGGTCAATAAAGCGGAACAGAAGGTCAAGGCATCGCCGGAGTGGAGAGATTATAATGAGAGAATGGTCGAGGCGAGGCGCTTGGCTAATCGTGCCAAAATCAAAATGGAGAGCGTCAAGATGCGGTCCATGGAACAGCACGCTAAGGAGGCTAACTATCGTGCTGAAAGCCGTCTAGCATGAGTGAGACCCGCTGTCCCTATTGTAAGGGTGAAATTGCCCCCGGCTCTGAACTTATGTTCAAGCTGACGACGCGGCAGTTTAGGGTTTACAACGCTGTCATTAACAGCGGCCCAGAGGGGATTTCAGTCGAGGAACTTATCAAAGAGTGTTTACCGGGGAAGTCCAAGACCACTATCAGGACTTGCGTCAAGGCGGTGAACGACCGAATCGGGCCGCTGGTTATTAGGTCAAGAGGAGGTCGATATCATTTGGGACGAGCACATTCGGAGGGCGAGAATGAGGGTGACGGGTGATATAGCCGAAATGCTGGCGTGGATCTATGCTATCATAGCTTTGGGTTTTTTAGCCTATGTGGTCACTGGAATATATAACTGGAACTGGTAGACAGATGAATGGCCTTTCAGTACTATTGGGACAACGGCTTGTCATCTAGCCATCACATTGATACTGAAGGTCTTTTAGACATGGGGAACCCTGCTAACCTGCAAAAGCTAGTTCAGCGAGTTCAACGCGGTAATGGTCTGCTCGATAAGGCAACCGGCCATAGTGACAAGGCGGATGCCGTCATGAACAACTTCGAGCAAACCTTGGGTAGATTCGAGGCCCATTTCGGGACTATTGAGGAGCATGACAAGCAATTGTCGGCGATCCTCACTGAAATGGGGGGTAATGGAGGTCCCGCGCTGTCGGACATGTTTCAATCTAGTTCGGCGGTCGCATCAACTGCTACACCCGTGACAGGGCCGATAGAGCCTTCCACTGGCGATCCTAAGAAGCTTTAACCAACTCGGAGATCCTTATGTTCGTAGAATCTGGTTCCAAGCCGGAACGTGATATTCTATCACTCGACAGTCTGATTAGCTGGCTAGAGACGAAGCCGAGGGGTGGGACTTACAATTATCAATTGCCTTGTGGCTGCCTCCTTGCCCAGTATTTCCAAGAAATGACTGGTTGTAAGCATATGGGCGTGACGTGCGTTTCATATGGCCCTATGAAGATTAACAGATGGATTGACGACGTGCCGGGCTCAATCAGGGGCGATCTTCCAGATGGTTGGGATCGGGTTGCAAGATCATACAACGCAAACGACAAAGGTAATTGGACCTATGGCATGGCCCTACAGCGTGCCATGGCCCTTAGGGCTGAGATTGAGAAGCGAACTTCCGCGCCAAAGCCACTATCAGCGGGTCGCCTCTTAGAGCGGCTTTTTTCCCTAGTAGCCTGACATAATGGTTAAACTCGTCCCTGTTCATCTCTTTGAACAGGGACTTCTTATCGTTGTCATCGAGTCTCTGGAACATGGAATCCATGCCCTTGCCGGGTTCCATCTTCTTGATCTGGTCGGTCTTGACGCCTAGTTCCCGAAGCTTGATGGCAGCCTTCTTCATACCCTCGTCATCGTGACGCTGCTTGGCGGCCATGTAGTCGGTTCGGGCATCAAACTTCTCTTGCCACTTAGCACCTGTCTCGAATGGCTTCTCAGAGGCAGCGACATGGTGGGCAAAGAGGTATTGAATCCGGTTCTCCATTGGAGACTTGGAGACATAACCCGGTGCTGGTCCAAAGCCCAACAGAGGCATGTAGACGTCTTGGTCGGTGATCTGCTTGGGAATATCGGTGGGACCATAGGGCTTGCCGCTCAGTTGCAAAGCACGCCGTGCCCCAACCACGGATATAGGATAAGCCTGATCTCCGATCAGGTGTTTCCCTAACTGATAGGCTTGCTTATAGCCCGGAGCGGTTTCGTCAAACAGCTTGTTCCCGAAATAGTCCCGGTTATGGATCATTTCGGAAATGGGCTGAAACATCAGCTTGTTCCAGAACATCTCGCTGAGGCCAAACAGGGCGTTCTGTTGCTCCTGAATGTGCTTCATCGCCATGGGAACTTCGCGGGTATAGAAGGCGTTCGTTACCCGGCGAGGAGATCCGTCAGGGTTCAGACCGCCGATCCGAGGGAAGACATAATCCATGCCTTCCGCGTTCTCTCCGGTGAATGCCTTGTTGATTGCGGCATTAATGGCGAAGGCGCTCAAGGCATAGACGAACATATTCGTGGTCTTGTTCGTGACTTCACGAACAAGCTTCTGAGTTGGATTAGGATTGTCCATCAAGCGCCGAGCAATCGGTGCAAAGGTTCCACCCCCGAACTCCCGCATAAAACCGAGGTTCCATCCCAATGATAAAAAAGATCCTATGGCGGCGTCCTTTAAGGTCCGGTTCCAGAAAAGCCCTCCGTAGAACATTTCTCCGAAACGATTATCTATTTGTTTACCTAAAGCCCGCAGGGCGACCCGCCTATTGGTGTCATCTTGTATCAAGTCCGGGCGCCGTCTTAGGAGGGCCGCCGCTTCCCTCTCGGCGGCGGCCATTTTCAGATTAGGAATCCAATGGTCAAACAGAGCATGCTGAAGTATTCCAACGCTACGAAAAATAGCACCGGCTGCTCCCGGTATAGCCTTGATATAGTTGTTATTAGCGATGGCATTGGTGAAGTCCCCCTTACCCCTGTGACGGAGTTCCTCTGATAGCTGGGCGCTGAGCCCCATTTCGTTGATGAGCTTAAGCCGGGCCTCGCCCTGCTTGGTCCGAGCTTCCCGAGGGGTTAGCCACTGATTGCGGATATCCTTGCCTCGATAGCCAGTGCCCACTGGAAGGGCCAGAAACGGGTCCATAACGCTTTGAAACACAGCCTCAGGTACAGCCGCGAAGCGACGAGCCAAGCCTTGCTGGCCCTTCCCAAAGGTTTCCCCGAGGGCACGGCTGAGGTTATTGACCTGAGCAATGTGCATGACGTGGACAGGGTGGAACAAGGATAGGCCGAGCTTGAGAGGAACCCAGAGGTTCTTCAGCTTCATCCACCCCCTAAAGCCATCTCCAATCGCGTCAGTCCGGGACCAAAGACCTTTGGCCTCGACGCCGTTTTTCCAGATATCGGCAGCGTCCGGGGCAATCAGCCATTTCTCGCTATTAGGGGCCTTGACCTCTTGCCAAGCATGGGTACCACCGACAAGGCTTGGCCGAGTCAGATAGGGCGCGGCCTTCTCGACAGGGGTGGCAACGCCAAGCTCCTGCATGTCTTGCAATAACTTGACCTTATTGGCCATATCATCGCCCGACATGAGACGATGGTTCACGAAGTCCATCAGGTTGTTAAACCGAGGCTCCAGTCCATTCGCCAATCCTAGTTGAATGGCGTCGTAAGTACGAGACTTCTGGAACCATTCCGGTCCCATCGTTTTAATCATATTATCGGTCGAGAAGATATTCTTGGCCCGATCCTCATCCTTCCAAGCATGCGGAAAGTAATCAGAGAAATACGACGCCTTTGAGCCGAACTTCTTTTCGTATTCGTAGTTATTGTCTAGCCACTTGCGAATGTCACTTCGCATCTGGTCAATCCAAGGACCATGCTTGGCCACCAAGTCTTGGGGTGTGTGCTGGCCGGTTTCGGCCGCATCAATGATCCGCAATTGGTCTGTATCGAATGGAAGCTTGTTGAGCTTCTTCCACCATTGATAGCCTTGACGCTGAATGGCGTCACGATCTCTGGCCCGCTCAGAGACATACTTGGCTACCGCAATATCGGTTCGTGCCGCGCCTTCGGAGCGCTGCTCAGGAGCAATGTTCTGAAGGAACCATTCCTTAATTCGGCCGCCTTTTGGTGGCATAGGCGGAGGTGCCATCGCCAAGAAGCTTTCCTCACGGAACTTCTCACGCTGGGTCCTCGCCTGTTCCTCCAAGGTTGCCTTCTTGGTTGGATCTGGTTCAGCCTCAGCCTGCTGTTCCAGCAGTTCAGCTTGTTGCTGATGCTGCTGAGCCCGTTGCGGAGCCAGATGAGTATCGACCTCATGTGCTGCCATCTCAGCCAGATCGTCCGCTCTGGACCGCTTCCGCATCACTTCTGCTGGACTCAGGTTCGGGTCCAATGCGTCCTGCCGAAGCTGATGGGCTTCAGCAAGTTTTGAATTCACGCTGGATTGAACTTCGGCCGAGGTCGGCTTAGGTGTGGCTTGGGCCTCAGGTTCACCCCGGAGAACCATATGACCCACAGCAGGTACAGCCGTACCAACAGCCCCCTGTGCATAAGCCTGACCAAGACCTTCCGTAACCGGCTTTTCGTCAATTACATTCTTGGTCGCTTGCTCGGCCATACCAATGCCGGGCTGAACGCCGAAGGCTTGAAAAGCCAGATTCTTCAATGGTCCCTTAAAAAAGCGAAGAGGATAAGCACCCCATGACGCCCCGGAAAACGCGCCGGAAGCTGCCGTCTCCTCCACCGCTTTATCCCATGCCTTATTTGGGTCGGAAGGATTGGCTTTTAACTGCCGGGCGAAGGCTGGTCCGATTGTTTGAAACGCTGCCCCGGCCGCTGCTCCGCCTATTCCGCCAATGGCCGTCCCAAGACCCGGCTCAACCAAAGAACCACCCCACCCACCCGCGATTCCCCCAGCAATAGTAGGACTCGATGCACCAGTCTGATACGCCAGCTTCGGCAATCCCCGACCAAAGGGCTCCAGCACATCCCGCCACTCGAAAGGAGTTGCTTCTGGCTGTTCTTCGGTTTTTGCTTCTGTTGGGCGTTGTCCTTTCAGTACTTCTGCTGACTGACCGCTCTCAACAGCCGACTGTTTTAATCCATGCCATAGAGCGTCAAGCGGTCCCGGCATTGGCGCCGTCGTGTCAGGAGCCTCAGTCTTTACCGCAGCATTGGGACTGCCTGTAGGTTCATTCCAAACGATGTTGCTCTGAGGGGCTTGGGCCGGTTTCGGGTCGTCCCAAACGATATCGTTGACACCCATTATTGATACTCAATGGAACCATCAGAGTACTGAACGACATTTTTGCCGGTCGATTTATCAACCCCAGTTCTAACGACTGTCTTGGCCGGAGCTTCCGTTGGGGCGGCCGGAACACCGCCCGTCAATCCATAGTCTTGCCGTGCCCGCCTATGAGCCTCTGCCCAGATTTCATCGTTGCTGCGTGGCTGAGTCTTGCCAGTAATGTCAGCACTGACTCTTGCAGCTTCCTGTCTCGCCAACTGATTAAAGTAGTTGCGTGTCTGGACGGCCAAGGCACGTCTCGTCTTTAGGTCCATAGTGGCGTCGGAGGCACCCTCTTGATCGAGTTCCTTGTTCTTAAGTGCGAGGGACGCCCTCTGGTAAGGCGTCATCTTATTAAGTTCATCCAGATGCTCTTTTGCCTTCTGCTGGAGGGCTTTAGCTTTCTGGTTAAGTTCCTCGTCGCTGCGGCCTTCCTTACGCTGCTCCTGAAGGGTCTTGGTGCCAGTTAACAGGCCCTTGCCGATAGCTGAGCCCAATGGCCCCGGAGTTGAGGCAATCGTCGCGCCGATATTCATCAACGCCAATCCCCAATCTTTTCCACCGAAGCCTTGGTTTCCGGTTGCATTCGGATAAGGCATCTGGTCTGATCCGTCTGTGGATATGTCAGACGCCCCTCCGGGGCCGACACCGGCACTGCTCCTTCGATGGGGTGGTGTCGGTCTCGGCCTTGGTAGCGGTACAGGGAAGGCAGCCCCCGATTCACCGGTCTCCATAGGTCCATAGCCAGTACCGGGAACGTGCCCTTCGGCACCCGCAGCACCCGCTGCATTGGCTGGCCCAATGAATGGGATGGAAGCTCCGGGGTCTGGCTTAGCTCCCGGTGCTGGAGGCGCATAGGAATTAAACCTATTCCAGCCCCCTCTAATGGCATCTATAGGTCCTTGTAGGAATGATGCGACTGGTCCGGAACCAGATTCATCAGGCCCATAGGGCACATCCTCACCATCCGCAAACTTAGGATAGGCTGAGCCGCCCTGTTTGAGGAGTAAAGGCGCCACACTCGTTGCCAGCTTGGCTATGTCTCCAAAGTTGATTCCGCTACTTTGTTGCTGCTGCTGTTGCTGGCCAGAGTTCGGGTTCGAGAACTGCATACCCCCAGTAAGGGGACCGGAGTGCCCTGCTCCCTCATGGAGAGGAATGTAAGGAACGATAGAATTGCCACCGCCCTCAACGCCGGGCCAAGACGGTTGGTTTGATCCTTCACCCTCAACCTCACCACCGTCTGCATACCCAATGCCATAGTCAGCAGCGGTCAATCCGGGGAGGGGGTTGGCTGAGCTTCCACCATAAGCATCCGTGAAGGCATTGCCGCCACCATAAACCGGACTCCCGCCGCTGCCACCGAGGGTGCCATAAAGGCCAGCGCCAGCCGTTCCTAGACCGACGATCTGGTTAAGCAGCGAAGGCGTCGGAGGCTGAGAGATCGTCTGACTAAACCCATTGGTCGTACCCCCAAGGGCTGGTGCCAGTCCACCGGTTACACCCGCTAGATATTGTGCCGTCTGGAATGGATAGGCCAGTTGTGCCAGAATGTTTTGGTACGGCGCATTCAACTGGGCCTGTTGCTGCTGTTGCTGCTGTAGGCCAGCCGCATTGGCGCCGCCGAGTGTCTGGCCACCGAGCCCTGCTAGTCCCGATGCCGCTCCGCTTTCGAGGGCTTTTTGCTGCTGGGCTGCTGACAAAGCGGATTGGTAAAGGTTGGCATATGTTTGCCCAGCAGCGAGCCCTTGCTGCTTAGCCATGTCGGCTTGCCCCACAGCGATACGATCAGCCCCAATGCCGCCAGCAGACTGAACGAGATTAGCAGTATTTTGCGCATTCTGTGCCCCAAATATGTCTTGAAGGTTGGCTGTGACATTCGCAGCCATTGGATTGTAGTAATTAGCAACATCAGACGCCGAGATCGGCGCCGCACTCTGACCATACAACTGGCCAGCCTGTTGGTAATAGGGCTGGTTAACGAGACTCCCGTACTGCTGGAACACCTGCTGCTGAAGTGGACTAAATCCAGCAACCGGGGCAACCGGCATACTAAAAGGGGTCGCGGCGGCCTGTTGGGCGGCGGCCTCGGCCTGATTAGCCCCGGCCGCAATGGTAGGATTGGCAGAATAAGACTGCGTTTGCGCCTGATTCTGGACTGTTTGACTGCCCTTGCTACCGCCCATTGTTCACGCTTTGCCTTAAGAGGAAGTTTCTACTGTACTACTATTAGGCTTATAGAAAAAGAATTCTCCCAGCTTGGGAAACTCTCTCTGGTACAGCCTACACTTGGCCTCGTTGCGGGCACTTTCAGAGAAGATACCCGTCATTAGAGGGAGTCCAGTCTCGTTAACCTGTTGCTTCATCCAGCGCATCAAAGCCTTGGCATGCTGTGACTTGCGGTGGTCTGGATGGACAAAAACCATGTATTCTTCGAGGTGAGGTCTCTCGGAGTACCAGAAAGTCCCGATAGACAGGAAGGCTAGGGCTTCTAGCTCTCCTTCCTCTGGGCCTATGACGCCGATAGCGCCCTCTTGGCCTGCCAAGGCACGCCGGACAAAGCCAGCGGCCTTCCGCATTGACAAGGGGAATACGGCATTCTCGCCATAGGACATTCGCATCAAGTACCAGACCTGCTCAAATTCAGAGGGACCAGCAAATCTTACTTCAGAGGGTGAACTCATTTGATCTACTTCGGGGGTTTCAACTTCTTAAGGGTTTCGATATGATGTTTGCGAGTATTAATAACGAACTTATCCAAGGTCTTATGACCTTGTTTCATATCCCCGCCCCCAATAGCTTTTACCACATCTGGATGGATAATGAACTCTCCCCCAGCCGCGATGATCGGCACATGGTCCGTTTTACCCCCATCAGCTTTCTTTTCGGTCTTGCCATGCTCATACAAATCACAGCAATATTCGTTGGCTGGTTCCGGAAGTTCCGGCTTCCCGTGCCATTTCACGAATCCTTGATTACCGCAAGTGGTTGAACTGGCAAGGTATTTGCAGTTAGCACACATAGAACCACCCTTGGGGACCTTCATCCCAAGCTGGTGGTTAGCGGGCAGGACTGTTGCGGGTTCGACTTTGCCGCCACGGGCCTTTTGATGGGGAATAGGAACATGCGAAAAATGAAGCTGATGCGGGTATTGGAACGCCCGCCCATGTATATTCGGAGGGGGAAGACCGTAAGCCGAGTGCGTAAACATCTTCTTCAGGATCTCGCTGCCTGCCTTAGTATTGCCTTCACCAAGGGCGCTTGGAATGTCGGCAGGCAATACATACGATCCCGGTGGAACTCGCATCGGAATCTTGTCCGTTCGGCCCGGAATATGGGAGTCGATTAATCCACCCTTGGAGAAGTTGATGAACTCATGCTCCTGCGGATTCTCGTCAATCTGCGGGTGCTTGTGTTTCACTTTGCCTCCTGTGGCGTACTTCTGGTCGTTGTCACCGCCGCTTAGATACTGGTAGATACCAGCCCCAGCGGGCAGACCCGCAAAGCCTGCTAACGGGTGCCTCAAATGCATCTTCTTTGGGTCAAAGGCTGCCCTTGGGGCACGAAGGATCTCAGGATTAATAACAGCGTATTGAGTATGCTTTAAGCCATGAGATCCAACATCATGAACACCCTCAAGGGCGATCATGTCATATCCCTGCTTGCGAGCCTCTTCGATAATATCGTGAAAAAGAGTCTTGCTCCAAGTAGCACCGCCATCAGGATGTATCTGGTGCCCTAACTGCTTGGCAAGGGGGCCATAATCTACCCGAGCAAATTTATGCTCTCTGGCAATATACGGATGGCCTAGAGGTCCATAACCATGAGCCGCAACTTCTGGATTGGGCGCGGCAAAGAAAGCCCTTTCCCACACCTTTTGGGAAGGGTCTATAATTTCGTGGGGATAGCCTCCGCCGGGAACCGGATTTTCAAACTCGCCACCTTTCCAAACATAATGTTTGGTGGCCCAGCCTTTCTTCTCAAGCTCTGCCGGTTTGTTCTTGCCCCAATCAATCTTATTAATCCACTCCTTGCCCTCAGTATGCCCCTCTGGCGGAGCATATGATTTCCAAGACTTCGGCTCTAAGCTGGCCTTAATAGCATCCTCACGCATCTTTTTCTTTTGAGCATGAGGAAGATTCTGAGATGTAATAGGAACATTGTATCCAGCCTGTCCGAGATGCTCGGACATAAGGCCCTTCATGTCATCAATGTTTTTCTCAGGGAAATAGCTGAGAACATTCTCGATCTGATGCGGCTTAATATTGTAATACGACATGCTCTTGAGAAACTTCTCGCTATCTAGTTTCCCAAGTTCCTTGGCCAGCAACTTAGCCTTTAATCCGAATGCAGTCATATTCGGATTGTCTCCGATATGATACTTGGACAAGGCCGCAATAATTTTACCGCTGTCTATCCCGCCAAATACCTTCTTTGGTAAGTTGTAAGTTTTATTGTATTCGAATTGGTCAAGCCATTGAGTATCCTTAGGATGGCTCGGAATATCCTTGTACCCACCAGAGTCAGGCCATTTGGAGGCAAGGGCCTTCGATAACGCCTGCTCAAATGGCGTTTCCTTACCCTTAGGTAAGCCAACAAGATCCCCATATTCTTCTGGTGTGTGACTGTAAAGCTCATCTTTCCAGCCCTCAGGCCCGGCTGGGGCATTCTTAAAGTATTCCTCTAGTTCCTTCTCCGACATTGGTTCGTGCTGAGGAGCATGCTCAACTCCATGCTCATCAAATGAGCCAAAGTCCGGATCGTGGCCATACCCTGCACTCTCCCAGCCCTTAGCAGGTGGTTCACCACCGTGCTTCTCAGCCCAGTCCTTGAGATAGTTCTTTCTGGCAATTAGCTTATCGGCAAGCTTAGGATCGCCGTGAAAGTTATCCACAACTTGCCTGATCTTCTCATCAGGAATGTTGATTACTTTCTTAAGCGAATCAGCTACATGTTCATCTGACATGCCGCCAAACATGGCCGCAGCATCCGGTGCATGGACCTTTGGATCTAGCCCACGCATAGATTGGAGTTCGCCGACCTCATTGCCAAAGATCTTGCCTTTAGGCGCCCCCTTGGCGCGGTATTCCAATGCGCCGCCGAGGTCCAATGGTGTCACCTTGCCGTTGATGACACCGAGATTGTCACCGCCAGTACCTACGACGTCGTGGTTAGCCAGCCATGCATGAACGCCAAAATCGTGCTGGGCCTCATACATCTCTTGATCGTCGAGTTGACTCGCATTATTCTTCTCAAGCTTCTCCATCCGGGTAATAATATGATTACCGGTTGGATCATGGTGGTACTTGAGGGTTGGAACGCCAGCTAGATCGTAGAGGGCTGCTGCCACGTTCTCATTGACAACGTGAGCCGGGGTCTGCCCTTCCTTCATGTAGTACTTGACGCCGTTCTTATCCTGATAGACGCCACCCTTGTTGGAACCCATCTGCGGTCCAACCTGAGTCAGTTGGTCAGGATGAACGTAGCCTCCGAAGTTGGAGGGCTGATGCATCTCATCGACTGGCTTTAAGTCAGGCCCAGCACTCGGAGCCTTCGGTGGTTCTCCGAAGTGCTTCTTGTAGTAGGTATCAAATCCTTTCTGCTGCAAGGGAGACATATGGGATTTAAGCTGGTCGATTTGGCCTTCATGCAAGCCAGCGCTACCAGCAATGGCGGCTAGGTCCTTGTTGGTATATTGCTTGAGGTTCTTCTGGATCTCAGGGTTCGTCTCAGGCGAATTGTTCAGCGCCTGATCCATATGTTTGGCTATGTCGTCAAGCTTGCCAACACCCTCCTTGGTGAAAGCCTCCTTAACGGGCTTAAATGCGGGCAGGCCGAACATCCCGGCCTTGGCGACGTCACCCATTAGGGTGTCCGGATTGGCCCAGCTTGCCACATCCACGGCTTGGCCTAGCCCCGGACCGGTCCTTTCAGCCGTCTTCTGGGCCGTCCCAAAGGCCGCATTGATCGGGGTCATGGCTGGCATAGCCGCCCCAAGGGCCTCCTGTCCGAGTCCTAAGCCCCAGCGGAGGGGGTTATAGGTCTGGAAGTTCTCCTGTGCCTGCTTATGGAACCCATATGCAGCCTCATCGCTTTCGCGTACAGCCTCCTTCCAGTCCTTGCCCAGATTGCGGAGTTTCTCTGGCAGCCTGCTGGGCTCAACATGGGGCTCGGCCTGCTGCCCTGCTGGAGCGCCGGAGATTGGAACCTGAGGTGGGACATTAGGCGTCTTGAGGTCGTCATTGAGGGGCCATGGATCGACGTCACCGCCGTCAGCAAAGCCCGCCGCCCTCAGGTCGAGATCCTTGTTCCCGAGGGCATCCCCCATCGGGCTAAAACCAACCTCGCCGCTATTCGGGTAATACATGTTCATATGGAAAGGCGTCATGCTTTCCATTGGCTTCACGACAGGGCCTTCCGGGAAATACAGGCTATCGTTGAATGGAGTAAATGCCTCCATCCTCCGGTCTTCGATGTTCGGAGACTTGCGGAAGTCATCCCCGCCCTGTGCCTTCTTGGCATACTTCCGGGCGACGTGGAGGGCGAGTTCCTTCTTAGCCATGGATGATGAACTTCAACCCGAAGCCTCCCGAGGCGGGGCGCCATCCCAAATATGCCTCCAGCCAGCCATTCCAATAGGAAATGAACGGAGCCCATCCGTTGATGAGTGACCACTTAAAACCGGTTATATTACCGGGAACATCTCGCCAAGTTGTGGCAAGGACAGGATAAGATCCTGTCACCGTGTAAGTCTGTCCTTCAAAGCCAATAATATAACCGACAAAATTGGCACAAGGATTCCGAAACCACCACAGCAGATTACGGATGAACTGGTTGGATATATTCGGTAGATAAGGAAGCCCATTGTTGATTAAAGGCGCAGTCCATGTTGACTTGCTGCCGCCACACATCAGCCACCACAGGGGGTTTAGAAGCATCCCCCATGTCGGTATATCCTGCGGTGTGACAGTCACAGTCTCAATCATTAGCCAGCCCGTATCATCATCAAGCCGCCGATATAGGATGGCTGGAGGTTGGTAATTGCTGTATTGGCGCTTCCGGGATTGACGGTGATGCCGGTGACGGCCGAGTTGGTGGTAACCCCCGTATTGGTGATCGTGAAAAATGCGGACGCCGCAACGGAAGCCTCACCATTAACTGTACCGTTATTACTAATGGTGTGAGTATGGCCGGGATCGGTGATTGGGATGCTTGCAGGCAAGTTGCTTGATCCGAGAGTGTTGGACTGAGCGCCGCCAATACCGCCGACATTAGGAGTGTTAAAGCCAGTCGCCGCCGTAGAAATCAATCCAGCACCCTGATCGAGGGCGGCGCGGACCCTACCTTTTGAATTCGGAAGCGTCGTGCCACCCAAGACATTGACAAGCTGTGGATAAGTAGCAGACGAAAAGGTGGTGCCGTCACAATTTAAGTAAGGAGGCACAGTGCAGCCCGAAATCCAATTAGGGACAGATGACCCCGCGTAATCCCAATACGACCCAATGCGGTCCAGTCCCGTGTATCTGATGTTGGTGCCGTCATTGGTTACAAATATCGTTTCATTGGGAACAGCACAGACGACTTGTCCACCAGCTACAGTCGTGGCCAGCGTAATGGTAAAGGCGCTACTGCCTGTGCAGGTATGATAGATCTCGTAGTTCTTCTTGAAAGAAGTTGGGAAGGTGATAGTCACACTTCCCGTCAACGTCGAGTTAAAGATGATCTGCCTGCTCTGGAACTGGCCTGCATTCAGGATGACGTTGGAGTTATTTAATCCGATAGTAGTGATGTTGCCGACAACAAGATCAATCAACGTCGTGTTGTTGTTGACGGGGGTATCCCACGTTCCGGTATCGTCACCACGGGCCGGTTCTTCAAGCTGGATGTTTGGCGTAAAGGTAGAGACCATCTTTCACCTACTGCGGATAGATTGGAGTCTTGCCGGTGAACCCGGAACTGGTCGTCACAAGCATGAAGTAAGATGCGGTAGACGATTGAAAGACAATCGTTCCGTTGGTAGCAGGCGCAGATGTTGATGTAGATGTAATCTGCGGAAAGATGGTCCCGATTTTGGTCGTGAGGTTATTGATGGCCGCCACGCCATCCCTAAGAGAGGACCAGATGCTGTCAAAGCCGATTGCCATTAGCGTCTCCCCGACGCGGCAAAGCGGAATCGTATCCGGCCAAGCCGCCAGAATTCACTATTCGCATTGCTCTGCACAAGAACGGACATGAGACGATTTCTTATCCGAACATTAATGTATTCAGTGGCTTGAGTGACGGTATAGGGTCCGTAGACCGTAGGCGTATCCCCCGGATAATTTACCCCATAGAAGGTAATATTAATAGATGCATTCTGGGAACCCGACTTGAGGCCCCAGATGAAGTCAGGGATCACGAGGTCAATAAAGGGGATATCCTCACCCTCGGTAATGGCCCAATAGCCGCTCTGAAAGGTGGGGAGGCCCGTCCCGGTAATGGAGGTACCCTCCTCATGCTGGTAGATTTGCCCAGTGGAATCGGCCCCAATGGGGTTGCCGACGATGGACACGTCTGTCCAAGCTGTCCGGTTTAATGTTCCATAATCCCATTCATATTCATTGCCAATGATGCGAACCTTGGCGTAGCTGTCGTTTTCCCCAGTCGACATGGCGGAGGGGTAGAACCATGCAATTTCATTGAAAATTGAGTTAACGGCCACCCTGATTTTGGCGACATAGGCGGGATTGGTGGAGATGTTTTGGAAGACTTGATCCCAGATCGGGCACGGCATTGGCGCAACACCGTTAGCCCCAAGGGTAAAGAAGTTATTATTGGCCATCCAAAAGGGGTTTCCCCCTAAAATTCCGCAAGCGTGAGAGCTAATCCAACCACAACCAGAACCAATGCGAGTAAAGTTAAAAATAACAGTACCGCCAACATAGTTCATATTCCAGACGTCGATGTCGGTTGAGATCAGGGCAAACGAGGGGCATTGTATTCCACCTACGATGTAGGACCCTGTGGGGATATGGAATGAACCAGCCGTGGTCTGGTTGGAGACCGTCCAATTGGTGTAGTCGCCCTGATTCGACCAGCGGACGATCAGAGGGTCCTGAACCCCGGATGCCTGACAGGACCGCCACAGCACCAGAATCTGTTGCGGCATTGCTACAAAAAGACCACCATTAAAGAATGGAGCTTGATTCACTACTTGAGCATTGGTGAATCCAAAATCAGGAGCCCATGCATAGACAGGCCCATCTTTAGGACATCCGAGAATGATTTCGCCCCAATTGTCTTGGGTCCAGTCCGTAGTGGTAATGGGGGTTCCCCCAACGACCGAAATACCGCCCGTGGTGCCCCCGAAGCCTGTCGTAGTGCCACCACTCCCGCCAAAGGCCCCACCACCAAAACCCAAGCCGGAAGCGGGAGCACCCTGCGTCACGTAATACACAAGCTGGGCGAGGCTCGAATTCATGGTCGCGGTAGCCGTGGTGCTGGCTTGAACCGATAAATTGATCGTAAAATTGGTTGAGTCGATTATAGAGGCAACCTGATACTTGCCTTGAATGATCGACGGGATACTAGTTCCGACTGTGGTTGGTGCGATAAACTGTTCAAAAAGGCCCGGTATCACCGAGTAGCCATTGAATGGCATAGTGACGGTCACAGTTTGAGATCCTGACGAGATCGCAAACTTGGGCAGAATGCCGCTGGATGCTACCGAGAAAGATGAATTGACTGCCGCCGTAATCGTGTAAGAACCGGTTGAGAGTACGGTCGTAATGGGGTAGGCACCATTCAGCAGGATGCTGCCGACCGAGACCGGGGTATTAAAGAAGACTGTATTGTTCTTGGAGGCATTGGCGTTGGCATCAACGACGGTCACGACGTTGCTGCTGGCCGTCACCGAGAAATTTGGCGTTGGATTCGTCGTCGTGGTCTGCGGCGTAATGACCTGATTGGTGATAGTGCTGTTACTACTATTAACGGTCAGGGCATTCCAACTTTGGGTGGCTGCGGCCCCTAGATGTTGGACACCATTAATATCTTGCCACGGATGTAGATCGCGGATGGTCGAGTTAATAGTAAATCCGGCCCAGTTAGCCCACCCACCATAGGTCTCGATCAGCCCATCCCGATAGCGGATAAGCTGTGACGCCGAGACCCCCGCCTCGTTGAGAGACAGGGTTTTAACGGTATCAACACCCGGACGTAATGTAACAGCAGCCCAAGGCATCTTACATCCTCGGCGGCGAAGCTATGGGATTGGGCGTCATAGGCGTCCAACCCTGACTCTGGTACCGCTTGCGAAGCTCCTCAGCGTTGGCAGAAGCAAACAGAAGTTTGTATTGCGATTCCCAAGACCCCGGCATCTGTGGGTCATCTGCCTGAGCGCCATAGTTCCGCATATAACCAGCCGCGAACACCATTGATGCCGCGATAAATAAATCGGGCAGGTTCTGCGTCAGGAAGGTTGATGAATTGCTTGTAGATAGAGGAGTTGGTCGTATTGTTCCAACAACTTCAACAGTATAGGATTGATCTGGTGCAGGCCCCACAATGTAAGTGGTATTATTAAGAGGAGCACAATACAAAGGGACGCCAGTTGCTGTGGATGTAGGCCACGCAAAGTCAAGGAATTCCTTAGTAGTAGGCGTAAGTGGATTACGAGTCGCGTTAGAAGATCCAGCGCCATCCGGGGTCCAGACGTTGATTTGTTCAACAACAACAAATGACCCTTGATCTGTCGGCAAAGTAAAGCTCCTGATCGCCGATGATAGACTCACAGTCGAATCAGAGATACGGGTCGCTTGCAGATCCAACTCACGATAAATCCGTTGTTCGGCATAGTCGATCATGCCCGGAAGCATCGTGTTGAAATTGGTATCTGCTGTCGATGTGACCATCAGATTGGTGATTTGACTGACGTAGCTGCCGTAATTAAGACTCACCTTGGCCTCCGATTTCGCCTACAGAGAATTGGACCTGAGCGACTGCGACATAATGGGAGCCATCGCCTAAGAAGGCAACCCTATGGAATTGAGCCAGCGAGTTCGTCATTGTGGAAGTAATGGTGACGCCAATTGACTCGCCTGCTGTGCCAGCCGTAGTGCCGCTCGCTATCGTCGTCCACGCCCCGTAGGCTGGGGTATCAACTGGGGAATATTGAATCACGTAGGTGGTTGCTGAGGGCAGGAAGCTTCTATCTATCGGCGCATAAATGCTGACCGAGCTTAATGTATGGGTAATAACCGGAGGCTTTAGGCTGGAAGGCATAGACAGGTTGGAGACGTTGCCCTGCCAGTTAATACCGACGTAGCTGCCGTAGCTGGAGTTAATGGTCGAAGTTAGGTCGGTGGCACTTTGCCACGATTGCTTGTTGATAACACCGTCGAAGGGGGCGTTAATTCCAGCGGCTCCGACCATGCTGCCAATGCGGTTGCCGTACTGTGGCTGAAAAAAGTTTGCAGAAACTCCCTGAGCCGACAAGGGGGCGTCGTCAAGGACGTACTTTTCCGAGCGTGGGTTGAGGACGGGAATTGGATCAGGCGGAATGACAAAGGTTTTAATGTTCGGTTGGGGTTTATCCAAGCACGGCGGACAGACAAAGATTCTCAGATTCTGAAGCCGAGGTCCAGTCCATTCGTACTGCCACTTCAACATGTTCAATTGCCAAATCTGGCCGCAGCGGTCACAGACCGCCTTGGCCCTCGGATTGGCAGGATCGACTTGATAGTGGCTACGAGGTCGCATTAGTCAAAGTAACTCAGCAGGCCCGGCGCAATATACATCGGGACGTTTTCCACGTTCTGACGAGCCGCTATTTGCCACGCTTCTTCGGCGTCCATCTTCCGCTTATCTTCAAGATCAGGTGCATAAACACGAGCCAAGCGGTGGGCAAGACCAGCGGCCATAGCATCGAGCCAGAGATAGGGTACCTCCATGTTCGTGCCATTCGCCGCCAGAGCATCCTGTACTTGGCGAACCCGATAGTAATACAGCGTATAAGGGCCATTGCCGTCAGGGACCGGATAGAGGGTGATCGTGGGTGAGATTTGCCGATTGAACCAGTACTGAGTCGGTTGGGCTTGCACCAGCTTATTGGGCAGCGCAGCATACTCAGTCTGGCTAATTGGGAAGATCAGACGGTCCGTCTGCGTCGTATTGACGCCGGGGGTCGTCCGGATGAAGGCATTGGTAATCATGACGGTTTCAGCCGGAACCGAATAGGTGGCCGTACCTTGGGTCAAAGGAACCGCTTGAAGATCAACATCCCAAAGATTAGGCTGGAGGTTTGAGAATTTGACCTGCAACAGGTTCAACTCAATGATCGCCTGCTGAAGGTGGGACTGAAGGATCTCAGTAGGGCGTACCCGGATGCGTTGAAAGGCCGTGATGATGAGATCACCAGCCGAAGGCGCAAAGTTATAGGTTCCGGAATAGTTCTGGCTGGTGGTGAAGACCATTAGTTTGACTTTCTCTGAATGATCCTAAGATATCCTATAGCAACCTGTACAGAACTAGGGGCCGTCGTTAACCACGTAGCAAGCCCAAGAGACGCTGAAGTAGAAGACCAAGTTCCGGTATAAAAGCTCCCATTAAGCGCCAGACTAACGGTGTCCACCTGCGTAGCATTAGAGGTATTAGTATAAGTTACCGTCATCCCCGGAGACGATGGCACGGCCAATTGTCCATTGACGTCGAAGAACTCTATCACAAAATTGGCTGAGTTCCCCTGTTCAATGTTGAACGGTCCACTTTGCGCCGTTAGAACGGTCATTATACTTCCCTCACCGAAGTTGGGCTAAATCCACCCACTTCCGTAATAGAAACCCTAGCGGTTACAGCCGGTTGAGACTGTATCACATTTATAGCAAATATGGCGGAATCTGAATCTATCTCCTTTGTGATAAAGAAACCACGAATGAAGTCTTGGGCAGATTTGAAGAAATCGGGGTGTGTATAGGGCGGAAGCCCCCTCTTAAACCGAACTGGTTCCGAAAGCGGGCTATACCATCCCTGCAAGAAGATATTTGCGCTGGGGATGAACTTGGTATCTTGGGTCGCAAATGGGTGATATTGGGCACGGAGTCCCGGTTTGATTCGGACTGGTTCAGATAACCAGTTATAATATGCGAAGGAGACAACCGGCTTAATAGACCCATAAGCAAGGACGGGCTGCTGGGTGACAGATAATCCCGGCTTAGCCAGAACGCTCGGGATTGACCAAGCCTGATGCCATTTGTCTTCAAGGACAATGGGCTTAAGAAAGTCTGTCGTGACATTGGAAGGCTGAAGATAGACAGCCAGCCCTTGTTTAAAGCGGACTGGTTCCGACCAAGGAAAGTGCCATTTATCTTCAGAGATTACCTCGCCGCCAACGAAGACCGGCTGGGTAATGACTTGATATTGAATGTATGAATAGGGCACATTAATACCCTATCACAACAACTTTAGAAGGCTGATTTTCCCAGAAAGGAGTTCCAGAGAAGAAAAGGGGGATATAGGTCGCGATAACAATGCCTTGCCTGCCAGAGCCAGCGCTTTGACCCGTTGGGGCGCCCCCACCGCCGCCACCATAGAGGCCGCCGGATGCGCCGTTAGAAGTGCCAATTACCCCGCCGCCACCGCCACCACCCGCACCAGCCTTGGGGCCTGCCGTGGAAGTCCACTCCTGTCCGGGATTGCCAGCACCAGCCGAGCCGCCGCCAGCGCCGCCCGTTCCGGCATCACCGCTGCCACCCGAGCCGCCTGTCAGCGGACAAGCCACGCCTCCTGTGCCGGGGTTGCCGTTGCCATTCTTACCGGCCGCACCACCCCCGCCGCCGCCGCAGCCGTTGGACGCGGCACTGGAACCCGAGCCGCCGTTATGGGTTGTGGTACCAATCAGACCCGATGAACCAGTACCAGCCGCAACCGTGCCAGAAGTCGCAAACCATGTCGTGCCGCCAGCCGCAGCGATCTGGTAGGAGAACGTCACACCGAGAACAATGTTGTTCTTGAGTGCGTAACCACCGCCCGAGCCACCCGCTCCGCCCGATACACAAGTCCCGACCGCGCCGTTTCCGCCGCCACCGATGACTTCAACGGTGTTGTTGTTGTTGTCCCAGCCCGGAAGCGCGGTCGCCGTAGTACCTGACGTACCGCTTGTGAAGAAAACGACTGTAGAACACGGAATAAGATCCCTTAAATGCCAATGACCATCATCCTTGGTTCGAACTTCCACATAGCTTTGCAGCATGTGATGCCCGAATGAAACCGATGACTTAACATGCCATAAAGAGAGAACAACGGCGCCAACTGCCACCGTCGAGATAAGTGTTCTCTTAAGACGCTTGCGCTTTCCAAGCCGGAAAGGATCGGATTGTTTTTTAACCCTGATTCCGTATCTCTTAAAGAACCAGTCAGACATGTGACTACTTCTCTAAGATATTAAATATAGTCGCTCCATCAGTGATAGACTCAAATCCATGAGGCTCTCCGGGAATCCATTTAATGATCGTTCCTCCGGGGATGGCTTCTATAATAGTGCCTTCATATTTTCCCAAAAGTTTAATCTTTCCATGCATCAGGACCGTAATGTGATTATCATGTTCTGTGTGGGTATGAATTGGAAATACATCACCAACCTTTTCAAAGGTGTAGACGGCCCCCCACATAGAATCATTTACCATAATTGATCTTACATTTACGGTCATAGCATAACCGGCCCTGCGGAAGATGCGCTAGTCGTTGCCGGTGATATACCGATGCCTGTAGATCGCGGCACAATCGGCAAGATAATATCATCCGCCGCTCCGTCATAAGGCATATTTAAATTAACAAAAATAGCCTGAGAGGATGGGATTTGAAGCAGCTTATATCCCGCCGGAATAGGGCAGGATAAGCTGTCAACCATTATTAAGTTTTCAACAAATCCGGAACTGATTGCGGTTGCTGAATTGAGTTTGATAAGAGCCGCCGCGAAGGCCATATCTAGATCCCATAAGAACGCAGCGCCCTATCTCGTGCCTCCCAGCGTTCCAACTTCTTCTCGAATGGAACACATGGCCCATTGCAGCAAGGACCGCAAATATCCTTATCGCAGAGAGTGCAATGCCCCCCGAGATCTTCCGGAGAGCATTTGGGGAAAATGTGAACTACGCTATTGCAATGACTGCAAGTGAAGGTACGGACCTCAAGGCGAGTTCCGTACTCATCAAAGGAATAGGCGTATCCACCATCTCGGAGATACTTGCCAAACACGATTACTGCTCTTGGAAAAGAACCGTCATCGTGGCGGTACCGGTATAAGAACCAGACCGGACCTGACAGAGCAATGCGCCACCGGCCGAAGCCGAAGAAACTGCCGGATAGACAATCTCAGAGCCCGGTGCCGCCACCCAGCGATACGAAGCACGCTGGTTGACACCAACATACCAAGGCTGCTGTTGCTGAGTCGCAAACAGTGCCGAGGAGGTTGCCGAGGCGTTGACTGTGACAAAGGCTGAGAAGCCTGCGTCAGCGCCGTCTAAAGCAAACAAGCTAGAGCCAGAAGAGATTGAACCAACCCAAGCAGGGGAGGAGTTGGCGGTTGCACGTTGCACAGCCCACTCAACGAAGTTGTCCGCTGGAGTACCGTTGGTGCCGACCAGAAGGTCGTAAACCTTGCCGCGCCGAAGACCAGTATAGGTCGGGGCGTTGACAAAGGAACCAGTGCTCGCCGCGATAACGACAAGCGGAGTATAAGTCGTCGCCACCGCATTTTGAGTCGCGATGTTAGTGGAATTTACAACACCGTAGTTTGCCACCTGTTAGCCCCCTTAAGGAATGCTATTGTTTTGGACCCCGCCAAAGATTGCCTCAAAGTAGTCGAGGTCCTCTAGCGCCCCTTCGAGATAGGTCTTCTGAGTCTGAGCACTATTCAACTGATGCGTCAGGTCATTAACCCTCTGTTTGAGTTCGACCTTGCGAGATAGGATCTTACGCCCGAATTGCGTAACTTCCGAAAACCCGTAAAGCCCCGGTGGCTGCATAATATCCGACTCATAGGGAGCCATCATCTTTATGCCCCTGCGCTTAGCCTCCATGAAGAAGAAATAAGCGCCCGGTCGTTGGAGAATATACTCGTCTCGGGAAGCCATGTCTATCCCGAAAAGAGCGATCTCCTTCGCCCCCTTCATCATAGCAAATGCCATCATCCAAGCAAAGGATGAAGTGAAGAAGTAGGGACCGAATTCTGCCACCAATTCCTTATAAGGTAAAGGGGTGGCATTAGGAACAAGTGACTGATCCTGCATGTAAATCGGGAAGGTTTGTTGCCTCAGCCACTGGATATAGGGCTCCCCATAATGCCGGTTCTCGGGCCATAGCAGGTTGCCATGGATCTCAAACCATGCATCAGCCCGAGGAATTACCCCCATATTACCGGGGGAGCAGGACCAGATGGTCCAGCTAGGGTCATTGTAGGGGGCCAACATACGAGAGGATGGGGCCGTCCCGATACAGGCCACCTTGAGATAGGGGGCCGGTTCGGCTGGGGACTCTGGCTTAATTTCCTCGGCCACCTTCTGCTGGATATAGTCCGGCTTCCAGCCCCCCTCACCGAGGGGTTCATGTTCTGCGACAACATGGAGTGGGGCGTCGATAGCGATCTTTCCTTCTTTGGCGGTGTCATTAAAAGTCTTGGTAAGCTTAGGCATTACGATCCTGTTATTTGGGCGGTCAGCAATTGTACGGCCTGACCCGTTTGAATCAGGGTATTGTTGAGACCGTTTGAAATGGTGATATCTGCCCCTGACAACGGAATGCCGACAGTCAAGCCAGATACGACAATATTGCCACTAAAGTCCTCTATGACTGCGGTGGTTACGGTGCCAGTCCCGGCGGCTGCCGAGTCTGTCAATGGAGTATTAAAGGTTAATACACCTCCAGATGCTGATCCAGAGGGGGTCTGTAAAGTAATTGTGGATACTGGGGTACCACCGGCCAAAAGAATAAGTTTTCCGGCGCCGCCACCTCCGTCAATGGTGGAAACGACCCCTTGGAGGCGGGCATTTATACAAGTTGTAGAATATACGGGGGGCATTAGGAGGTCAGCCTTCCGATTTCAAAGATGGATACAATAGCCTTTGCCGCCGGAACCGTCGTAACCGGGACGACAGACGGCGTTATATTAATAGCAAATATAGCTCTGTCTGTATCAATCTCAGTCGTTGCCATTCTAGCAACCACGGTTTGTAGGGCAATGGTCCCCGGATAGAAGGCCGCAACCGATTGTAGCTCCGTCCTGATCCCACGACGGTAGGTCGGACCAGACAAGCCTTGGAACCAAGCCAGCGGGGGCGAGACGTTGATCTGCTGGAGGAAGGCTAGATTAGGCTGTGCTGCGGCTTGCAGACTGATCTTGGCCCTTGGGACCTCAGCGAAGGGCTCAAACCATGATAGTGACGGGGCCGCAGGCTGGACAGGAACAAACCCAACACTGGCCTGCTCAGCCGCTAATAGACCCGGCTTGGGTTTTGGAACTTCCGCAAACGGTTCAAACCATGAATCTGGATTCGGAACATAGACGGCTGGGTCAAGGGCAAGGAACTGTTGACCACCTGCCTGAAGACCGAGCTTAGCCTTGGGGACTTCGGCATAAGACTGCCACCAGCCGTCCAGCTTAGCTGGGAATACGGCAGGATCGAAGGCAAGGAACTGCTGGCTGGCGGCCTGAAGCGCCAGCTTGGCCTTCGGCACCTCAGCAAACGGTTGATACCAGCCAATGGTATCGGTTGCCCGATCCCTAACCCAAGCCAGATTGGACTGATCTTCGACCCGCAGACCAAGTTTGGTCCGAACCGGTTCCGACCAAGCCTGATGCCATCTGTCCTCAGTAACCGTCTCCGGGAACTGTTGCGACTCGGACTGGGCAATAAACTGCTGGTACTGAGGTCCAAGACCCGGCTTCTGCCTGACCGGATCAGTCCACGCATAGTGCCATTTATCCTCGAAGATGTTCTCTCCGGTAAATGGCTGGGGATCAAAGAACGGTTCGGGCTGCTGGCAGGCCGCCAGATTGCGGGTTCTGACCGGTTCAGACCATGCCTGATGCCATTTATCTTCCGATACGATCTCAGGGAATTGCTGAGATTCTGATTGTGCAATGAACTGCTGAGATGCTCCATCCCAACGGCGCCGCGTTGGGTCAAGCCAAGCAATGAACCAACTGTCAGCGTTTACCTGAGTGGTTACGACTGGCGTGAAAGCCGTGGTTGATTGCAGCGCAACATTGGTCAGACGGCGCGTAGGTTCAGATAGCGGCTGAAACCAACGGAACTCTCTTGCCGTCTCTAGCGGTGAATATGGTTCTGGTTGAGCTAGTTGAGGCCCAAGACCGGGCTTGACCCTAACTGGATCAGACCACGGTTCGTGCCAGCGGTCCTCGGTAACAGTTTCTGGGAACTGTTGCGACTCCGAGAAGAACTCATACTGAGTGGCATAGTTAAAATTCTTTGTTCGATAGGGGTCAACCCAAGAGACAAACCAGCTATCTGCAAAGATATTGGCGGTGGTAACGACTGGGGTGAATGCTGTCGTGGATTGTAGAGCGGCATTAATAAACCGCCGAACAGGGTCCACCCACGGTTGGAACCAACGGTATTCTCGTGCAGTCTCAAACGGCGTGTAGGGTTCAGGCTGAGCCCACGGCGGACCTATGCCAACCCTGCGGGTTGGATCAAGCCATTGTCGCCACCAGCTATCCAGCTTGGCTGGGATCGGCGGGGAGCCAAAAGCAGTAAATGGCCCTTGCTTGGCCCCTATATCTGGCTTGGTTCTGACTGGCTCAGAGAGAGGTTGATACCAGCGATACTCCCTTGCCGTTTCTTGGATCGGATCAGTCTTGGCCTGATACTGGATGGTCTGATTGACCAGCAGCGCCGTATCTACGCTATACTCAATAGCGGAACTGGCAGCACCGCCCGATGGGGAAATCTCGATGCCAAGAGATACAACCGTATCCGCAACGGCTAAGTTCCAAGTAAAGGTATAGGGAGACGATACTGGGTTTTGTGCATACTGACCGTCAGTGGTGATCTGTGTGCCTTCGGCCTGTCTGTACCAAAGGGTATCACTACGCGAATTAAGCACCGTAGTCCCGGATTCGCACATCACACCGAGGGCATAATTGGTGCCGGGATTGCTTAGCGTAATGGCAACTGTGGCCGTACTCGTACCAGCCCCGCCTGCGGTCTGATCATTTGAGTTAAAATTGGTAAATGCAGCAGCATCCGACGTCTGGTTGACGCCGGTAAATGAGATAGCATTGACGGTATAGCGGGAGGCCGTTGTCCAGCTTACGCTAAGAGTTTTGTTGCCGGGAGTTGGGGCACGTAGACCAAATAATAGTAGATCACCGGCAAAGGCGTTGGTAATACGCCCCAACTGGGTCATCGTCTGGTTGGTACCTCCACTATCCCAGACCACACTAAAGCCAGTGGAGGATGTGCCGTTGAGGTTAACGGCAACGATCAGCGCGGCATTGGCACCCGATCCAACCGTGATTCCGGAATAGGTAAAGCTCGAAACCGAAACGGTTCCTGAGGCCGCTGCGCCTACTGCGTCTAAGACAACTGCCATCCTAATACCCCACTATATTTCGCTTGAAATACAGTCCAAGGGTATGGACAGGAACAACGACAGCGGTAGAGGCTATCGTGGTGATTGGCGTTGGGTAATAGGCTATGAACTGCTGCAATGCAGCATTAAGAAAGAACTTCTTAATGTTAGGTTCAGACCACGGCTCATGCCAGCGGTCTTCGGTAACGGTTTCCGGAAACTGACTTGAAGTTAATACCGGTTCGACTTTACCGGGATATAATGTCCTAGTCATGGCGGATCATTTCCCGTACCGAATGGGAACTCGGCATTCGGAAATGACTGTCGTCCATGGTTAACCATGTAAATGGCGATGCGGATACGCCAACTAGTGATGCAAAAATGTCATCCTCTGGATACCAGAGAAGGCAGTACGGATCGTTATGAAGCTGAAGAGCTTCATCTGCGAGTAGCAATCTTTGCCAAATGCCGCCATAAAACGGCATCGCCTGAGAAGAGGAGGCTTGGAAAGCATCATTCAACATCCAAATTTGATCGCCAACCGCAGCCGTGCCCATACTCGGGGCCGCGCTTGTTGTCAAAAGCCTACCGCCGTCATGCCAGATATTGACGGCAGATGCATTGGTGACGTTGGCAAATGCAATGCTGTGAAACTTACCAGCCGTCGGCGTAGCGGTTCCAAAAGCCGTGGTACTGCTGCCAGTAACACCAAGTGTCGTGGTGCTGCTTCCAGGATATTGAAAACACCAACGTCGTGTCCCGCCGCTTGTTAAAATTCCAAAAAAAGGAGTATTTCCTTCTGCGCAAGTACCTTTTAAAAAATAACCAACAGAGCAAGACAAAAGACCGCTTGGTGCAAAAGTAAGGTCTTTGTCTACGGTGTACTTTTGGTTAAGCGTACCAGTAGTAGTTGTTCCACCAAGTGCTTTGCCAAACGGACTATTTAATACGCTTGGTTTGGTTGAATTCCCGACAAACGACTTTTTGCCCTTAACAAGGTCTACGCCGCATGATCCATCACCCGGATCATAATGATAAAACTTAAGGTTAGCCGAAAGAGGATGTAGCCAATTAATGCTTGGAATGCTATTAAAGGGCTTTGCTTGCTTATTGGCCCGCCACGGAACGGAAAGCTGCACATGAGCCTCCCGTTAGTATTGGACCGCGACGGGTCCTAGTTTGATAGAGGTGTAGGCCGTGCCAGACGATGGGAAGGCGGTCCCGGCATTGTTCTGTACTTCAATCTGAACCGGAGACCAAGGCATCTTAACAAGACCGTTGCCATAGACCACGTTGCCATTGGCATAAGCTATTGTGGATAGCGGTATGGTAAAGTCAGGCGAACGAGCCGGAGGAGTGGCCGAGGAGGGGGTTGTCTCAAAGGTAGTGCCGCCGTCAGGACTCCTCAGGAACCAACCAGCAATATAACCACCGGCTACGGGAGTAATAGACCCCCCCCATATCACGGCAACTTCACCCCAGATAGCCTGACCGAAACTTCCCGATGAGGTGAAAGTCGTAGTGCCTTTGGCAGTCAAGCTGCTACCGAGACTGACGATCTCGGTGGACATAAGGGTGGTAACCGCAGAGAAATAGCCTGCCGTAGAACCGCCTGTGGCTTCTAAGAAATTGGTTGCCATGCGGCGATCCTACTTTGTAACGGTCAGCGCATCAATATATACCTGAACCAGTTTACCATTGGATGAGACAATAGCATAGGTTCGTCCGGCCGCTTGGCCATTTGGCAACGGCACGGCAACAGGAACGAATCCAACCACCGTCCCCGTTTGTGTTGATTTACCGTTGAACCAAGAGACGTTTACCATGACCTTGAGATTGCAATACCGGTAAAGGTAGAGGTCACTTGGCTGTCAATATTGGCATCCGTACACTGGCCACCGGGGAAGGTGGGGTCTGCCAAACAGGCCAGTCTATTGATGGAACTAGCCAGAATCACCTGAGCTAGCATCTGACCGGGTACCGTCCCATTGAACAAGGCTCCCGCTAAAGCCAGCCTCTGGGTATGGCTCGTGACCGAGCTTGACTCATTAGAGACAGCGATGGCAGCAACACGGTACCTCAGGTAACAGCGTTGCTGAAACTGATCGCTTTCATAAGCCTGCCGAAGGATTTCATTGTCTGAGGTATCACTCACTTACCAGCCCTCACCTTGGATGACTTTCATTACAAGAGGACCAGCCGTAAGAGCCGTGCTATTGAGCCTCACGGCAGCAATAGGACTGAGCAGACTGACAGTCAAACCTGCGGCTGGGTCAAGATTGCTGGAGGCAAAGAGCGAACCTGAACTGGTGTTAACGCTGGTATCAGCCCAAGCACTGCTGAGGTTCTGCCAATAGGCCAGTGAAGTCCCGCCGACAAGGTTCACATCGTCCAGAGTATACTGGATATTATAAAAGATAGACGAACCAGAGTTCGTAGCCGTCACAACCACGGTCGTCGGACTTCCGCCGCGCCAATCCAAGGCACAGACAGTAGAGGCCCCCGGTGTTGAGGAGTTGGCCGTACAGGAAAGGCTGGTCGTAAAATATGTCATTAGTACAGCCTACTTCGGACGGAACTTGGCGAACGTCAGGGCTAGACGTGCCCTCCGGCCGACAGTGCCGGAGGAGTTCTTGTGCTTCTCAGCGAAGGCATGGGTGGACATTCCAGCCCGGTGGGCAGCTTGCCGCAAAGCGCCCTTGTGCTTCACGGCGTGCTGCATCCAGTGACCGACCCCACCGCCGGATGAGTAACCGTCAGGGCCGGTTATTTTGGGCTGCCAGTCCCGTGAACACCCTTGGGCAGATGTGCCTTGGGACCCTCAGCCGGGTTGCCGCCATTGCCAGTATGGGCCGCAGACCAAGGAGAGCCCTTCATATCGGCGCCTTCATGGATCTTGCTGGCCTTCACCGAGCCACCACGAGCCTTCTTGTCGAGGCGATGCTTGCCCTTCTTGCCAGAAGCCTTGCCCCCACGCTTCATCTCGTGGGCTTCCTTCATGACCTTGGAGCCCTGTGCGTTATACTCTGGCTTGTCAGAGTCACGCTTCGGAGTAACGCCGCCGCCCTTGGCGTGCTTCTGGACGTTATGACGATGAGCCATTTAGTTAACCTCTTAGTTCGAGATCGACTGAAGCGCCTTCAACGTGAAGGTGTTCGCCGTGTTGTTGGCCGTCGAGTTGATACGAACCTGAGCAACCGGCGACAGGACCGTATAGACAAGACCGTTCGAGATGTTGGACGACAACATCGCAGCACCAGAACTCAGAAGCGCCCAAGTCGCCGTTGGACCACCCAGAATCGTCGGGTCGTCCAGCGACACATCCAATTGGACCGCTCCTGTCGAACCAGCCGTACCCACCGTCAGAACAACCGTGGTGGATTTGGCCAGAGGGTTCAGCACGAGAGCGGCAGTACCGGCCGAAGATGCAAGCGTAGTATATTGTGCCATTGGTTAGTAACCTCCTGCCGCTAGTGCCCAGTTGAGGTCGTTAACATTCTCGGTGGCGCCGGAAGTAGCAACCTGAGCAACCGTAGGATTGATCGCAAAAGGAGTACTTACGCTCGTCAAGGGAATCGACATCAACAGATTAAATATGCGCTCCACAACGCCCCTCCTTAGCTCAACGGGAACGTGCCCCAAATGGCACGCCAGTCGTAGTAGGTGGGAACATAACGCTGATAGCCCTTAACAAGCAAGTTGTCAGTGGTGAACTCCACAGACATGTCCATTTCGAACGGCTTGCGGTTAAAGAAGATCAGGCCGTCATGATTGGTCAGGATGAACCACGCGTAGCTCGACGTCAGATAGTCGAACACCATGTAGCCTTCCTTGAGCGAATCATTCATGCCCAAGATCGCGTTAACGTCGTTGGTCGTGGTGCCCGGACGAAGCTCAGACCTGAACAGGCGCAGAGCAATGGGCTCCAAGTTCGGGGGGATAATAACCTTACGCCCACGAGCATGGATTTTCAGACCAGCGTTGTCACGCCAGTTGGATCGGATCGTAATGAGAGCATTCAGAAGAGTGGTCTCATTCAGATCAACGTCAGGAGACGGCTGGTTGGCAATCGACCCATAGGGCGGGTCAATCGGGTGGCCAGTCGAGTTAATCAGCGACACACCGTCACCACCAACCGCCGCGTTATAGGTCGTTGCGGTATTGAGGACGTTGGCAGCATAGATTTCCTCGGTCTCCTTGAACGATTCCATCAAACCGTCATTGGAGGGGCCGAACTCTGCCTTGTAGAGGTTGTCATCAATGGCCTTGCGAGTAATCGCGTAGCCAAGGCCAATCTCGAAGTGCTCTGCGTTGTAGACAAAGCGCTGACCAGCAGAGTTGTCGAAGGAGGTCGGGGCGCCTTCCTGCTTTAGCTGAGCATAGCCCAGATAACGCATTGCGGCCCGACGTTCCAAGGCCATCTCGGAATTGGTCTGCCTGAAGATCTGCGGCCACTGCCGCTCGATCATGGCATACTTTCCGGAGATACCCCAAAGGCCCGGAAGGAGTAGATCTCGGATTTGTGAGAGTGCTACGGGCATCTATTCTACTCCTTAGGTGGTCTCAGCGGTCAGAGACCGGCGGAGCGAGTTGTTGAACGACACGACCATGATCGAACCCGCCGTGGTACCATCTGCACCGTTGACTCCGGGCGGAAGGTAGTTCGAGGACGTTTCCACAATCCTGAACGGATAGCTGGAGTTCGCCGATACGGCGCTCGACAGGATGGCAATGTTGGAAATGCCCGTCGTGGTATTGCCACCGGACTGGGAGGAGCCAGTCTGACCGGACGTAAAGCCGATATTCCACCCGGTAACCGAAGTTCCCAGCACAGCGGACGTGGTGCTCTGTACCAAGAACAGATTGTCCTCACCCTCAATAACATAAGCGTTACAAGGAGAAGACGATGTGCCAAGGTTGCCGGGGAAGTAGCTGGACCACACCACACGACCAACGGCAGCGCTGTAGTACTCGCAGCCGTTAAAGATGCCGAGGATCGGGTTGCCAGTTGTCACACCAGACGCCGGAAGAGTGATGTATCCGGGAATGGCCGTAGACAGCATCACCACGTCACCAGTGAAGTACGTATTGGTGTCGCTAGATGCGAGATAGCGGCGGGTTAGGCCGTAGGTAGGGGCGTTACCTTCGAGGGTGCCGAACTGGCGAAACCCAAACGGTGAAAAGGTGTTGGCCATAAATTAAGCCTCCACAAACGTCATAGTGGACTCCAATCGGCCTTCACTCTGAGCGCCAGAGCTATTCCGGGTGAAGCCACCACAGCGCGTGGAGGCTAGAATGGTGCGGGTGGGTCATGCCGAGTGAAGGCGAACAACCCACCCACTTTTCTTACTCGGGGATGTTAATCCTCTCGTAAGACTTTCGAATCTTATTGGACCTTAATGCAGATTCGTGGCGGCTGTCAAGTGAGGTATTAATTTCCCCGCCCGTAAGTGCTTGCTCCTTAATGGCAACCTGCTCCAAAGCAGCCCTACGATCTCGGTTCTTGGCCCGGATACTAAGCTCCAATGGCCTTGCCATCAGGCACGAACCATCCAGCCTGATCTCTCCTTTGGCCCCTTTAGGAGTGAAAACCCCATCAAAGCGGCCATCAAAGTCTTCAGGGTGAACTGGAGTCCAGCCCGTCTTCTCGGCTGAAGCCCGCCATTCGGCGAAGGGTTTACCCAGAACGGTATCTGTAACCCAACGCATATCCATCCCCTCTGGGATCATATGCTGCGGTACATGCATCTTATCCGGATGGTCTTCCACCATATCCGGATCAATATCATCCCAGTTCTGACGGGCCTTCATGGTCCATCGGGAATCAGGACGCTTCTCTTCCCGATCAATACCGGGGTTACTCTTGGCTTTCATTACGGTTGACCTCCATAGTTACCAAGCTTCTTCTCTTCCCGCAGCTTCATAAGCTGCACGGCATAATCAGCCTCAGAGACGCCAGCAATCTTTGCGGCCTCCTTCTGGGCTGCGGTGAGGGTAATACGGCCGGTATCTCGCTGGCCACTGGCCTTGGGCACCTCCCGAGACGGAGGGGCGCTGTAAGCGATCTTCCGAGTCTGGGTAGGCTTTTCCTCTTCGCTCACTTCCAACTCCTCGTCATCCTCAGGCTCCAGACTACCACGCATTCCAAGCCTTTCCTCCATCCTTTCGAAGTAGGGCTGCGAATAGGGCTGGAGGCCCTCGGCTACCACCTTCCAGTGAAGATACTGAATCTCAGCGTTCTTTTCTGGATTGTGGAGATACTCTGGATGTTCCCGCAGCCACGTCTTGGCCAGTGGAGGAAGTGCGGTACTATCAAGGGCATCTTGCTGTTGAGGCTTAGGTTCGTACTTCGGACGCTCCTTGATTTCACGCTCGATAGCTTCCTTGCCCTGTTCCAGCGTCAGGATCTTAGTCTCAGCCCGCGCCAAGCGGCGATAAGCCTCAGCCTGAGCCTTGCCATCCCCAAGCTGGGTGGCCATCTCAATGTCCCTTTGGGCCGTCTCAGCCTCGCCCTGAGCGGCAGCAAGGGCCGCACTGAGCGTCTCCTGCTGGCTTGTCATGGACCGTTCTTGAAGCTTATTGACTTCAAGATCGCGTTCCTGAGCCTGCTTGATGGCGTCAAGCTTGGCCTGACGCTCCTGCTCTATCTGGGTGCGATAGGTCTCATTGGCTTTTCTGAGGGTTTCGAGTTCGGCTTTAAGTGAAGCCGCTGGATCTTCTTGAGCCTCAACCTTCTCGGTATTGGTCTCTAGAGGTTCGCCCTCAACAGGGTCTCTTTCAACCACTTGGGCTGCGGCCTGACGGCCTCGAATAGGTCTCAATTTAGGCATTCTTAATCCTTATCAATAATCGCAGGGTCCTTGACCTTCATGCGGATCGAGGAGTCCCTCACCAAACGGCAGGGCCAATCCCCGACCGTCAACTGCCACGCATCACCAATCTTGAATACCACCCACTCGTTAATGTCGGCGGCTTGACCATTAAAGGAGAACTCCCCATCATCTCGGAAAGCATCCTTCCCCATCTTCAGAACAAGACCGGTCTTGCCTTGCCATACATCCTCTTCGAGCGTATTCCCCGTGAGAATGATTCCACCCTTGGTCTTGGCCGGTCGAATATAGGTGGCGATCAAGACCATGTTATACATCACGTCGATTCCGGAGAGGTCCCCCACCTTGGCCCGAATCGCCGCCTTGCGCTCGGCAAGCTCAGGTATCTGGCTAACCTCTTCAATTGCTTTACGATTTAGTTTTACATGGCTCATTGATCTTCTCTTTCTAAGTCTTCACAGAGGGCGAGAGCCCCCCTTAACCCTTCAATCTGTCCTACACAATGCCAATACCGGTTGAAGTTATCATATCCTGTGGACAGGGCTTCCTTGCGCTTCTCGATCTCCGCTTCAACTAATACCTCTAAGCGGGAATGAAATCTCGACTTGACGATCATGGCTTATTTTTTCTTCTTGGATTGTCCGCTTTCGGACAGCGCAATGGCAACGGCCTGCTTGCGAGACTTCACCAACGGACCCGTCTTGGAGCCGCTATGAAGCTGTCCGTTTTTGAATTTGTGCATCTCAGTATGAACTATTTCTTTCTTACTCTGACCTTTAATCGGCATTAGATTTCTCTTTTATCAGTTGGAACACAAACGACCTCAGCCTTACCGGCGGGTCGATATGTACTCATAAACTGTTCTGCTTTATCAGCACACTCTTCGTAAGAATATAATTGTGGAAAAGTAAACGTCACCGGTCGGGTCGGATGGATCTTCTTGGTGCTATAAGGGCTGATGACGGCCAGCCAAGCCGTCACCACGATCTGAAAGAACGTCGAGGCCAATTACCTGTCGCCTCTATGCTTCTTATAATACTTATACTGGGCCAAGGTGCCGCTGCCGCTATTCTGGCCGCCAGTCTTGGCATTCAGAATCGAGACCGGACCACCCCGAGCATAGCGAGTGTTCTCGGAGGTGCGCTTACTCCACTTGGCAAGGTTCTCTGGATTGGCAATCCCGCTAATATACTTTCCGTCCTTCTTCACAGCCCCACCTCGTTTCATTCCGCCGGGACCACCCATCGGCGGCTTACCCATCGGAGGACCCCCTAAGCCCGGCATACCTCCAGCCATAGGCGAAGGGGGCGGCGCCATTGGCGCCTTGGGCGGCATAAGTGGCGGGGGACTACCCGCCATTGGTCCCGCTGGGGGAGGTCCACCGGGACCACCACTCGGGGCGACCACTATGTTAATCTTCGTGTGGTGGCCCTTACCGCCCTTCTTTACTTTACCACCACGGGCGTATTTGTCCATACGTTTCATGGACTTACCGCCACAAGCCATTTTGGCTTCTTTCGTAATCTTGCTATGCTTGCCTTCGTATTGAGGGCCATGATGCTTAGACGTCTTGGGAGTCACGCCACCGCCAGTAGCATAAGTGGCCGTCTCACCCTTCTTCTGGTGCTCATGACCAAACAGCTTGTGGACCCTATCAGTACTGAAGGGATGCGACTTGCCAACATGCTTATAGGGATGCGCCATCTTACTTCTTTCCAGCTTGACTACCGGCAGGCTTACCGGCAGGGATGGGACCAATGCTCTCCCGTGCCGGGAGGGTTAGGGGATCAAGATCTTGGTTCTGGTAATAGGCCATATCAGCAGCCTTATCACCCGGCCATTTATAATGGTCGGCATGACCAACAATCTTTTGCATCTTGGTAAACCGAGATTTCTTAACGTCGCCGTGATGATGATGTGCCATTAGTCCTCGTCCCTCTTGGGTTTCTTTGTAACAGCTTTCTTACTAGCTGTCACCTTGGCCTGAGCCAGCTTCTTGCTGGTAGAAAGTTCTACCTTATGTTTTTCTTTCTTCATTTGCATTTCTTGATCGTTATGATCTAGCTGCTGCTCATGAGCCTCATCTTCTCTTTCAGTTTTCGCCTCTTCAGACGGACCATGCGCTTTCGCAGCAGCGTCTCCCATTTTCTTGGCCGCCTCAAGTTCGACCTGATGCCGTTCCCTCTGGTGCTGCATCTCTTGGGCATGCTGCGCCGCCTCCCGCGCTAACTGAGAGCGGTGCTTCTGGTTCTCCATCTGAATCTGTTGGTTGCCTTTCTGCTGCTCTAGGGCAAACTGCCCCTTCTGCTTCATGGCTTCCGTATACAGATTCGCTTGGTTTTCCTGATGCTTGGCATGGACATCATGAGCCCGAGCCAGCATGTCCATCTGCATCTCTTGCTGCTTGGATGCCTGATCCATCTGCATCTTGTGATGAGCCTGAACCAGATCCGTTTGGGCCTGCTGCGTGTGTATAATACGCTCACCCTCCAGCTTCTTGTCCTGAAGCAGAAGTTTCATCTGCTCAATCTTCTCACGGCTGACCCGCTCCTGCGCCGCATCCTGTATCTTCATGGCTTCGCTGGCGGCCTTGATCTTCGTCTCAAGCAACTGAATCTCAGCCTGCTTTTCTGCCTGCATTGACTTCTGCTGTATCGCCACCATGCGTGGATCAGGAGCAGGAGTAGCAGGAGCCTGACGAAACAATCCTTGCGGATTAATGTCCGCAATTTGCATGACATGCATATCCACCCCAACCGGATCGTAAAGATCTGGGTTAGCCTTCTGAAGCTCCTTGATAGCCATAGCCTTGGCCATGCGGTGCAGACTGGTTGGGTTGTTGGGATCGGCCACCGGAACAATGTGATAGTCATTAAGTGCTTGAAGGAACTGGTCTTTCTCCCACTTCTTGAAGCCTTTGCAATGCCGGATGAACGCACCGGGATCTTCCCGGAGACGTTCGACTAGGAGTTCAAATTCCTTCGCCTGCGAGGCATGGAGACGCTTGTGAGCCGAATCCATGACCTTGGTCGCTTGTTCGATGAGTGCAAGAGTAGTTCCAACAGGAGCGTCCTGTTTGCCTTCGCCGACGTTGATGTTTGCTGTCTGTCCAAGCTTTCGTCCAATTTCCTCCAGATGTTGGATGAAGGCCGTAAAGGACGGACCCGTCTCTTTGTACGGCAGCGGCATGACCGATTTGCGGATATCATCCTGTGATCCGATTTCAAGTCCAACACCCCCACCCGGAGGCACCCGGAACTGGTTAGAGAGTTGCCGACCAATCCCCTTTGCATACAAGAAGCCGGGGAAGTTCGCGAACATCCCGTTGTCGAGTTGGAGTCGGGTCGATGCTGTTAATGCAATCGTTATATTACCGAGAAGGTGGACATAGCCAAGCCCATAAAAGCCCAATCCACGGACCATTGGGAATTGCACAAAGTATTCTTTGGCGCGGCAGTCCTTGTCGTCCTTCTTCCAGTTCCTTCTAATGTCAAGAATCTGGCGAGAACCCTTTTCAATTGTGACACGATAGGGAAGGGGTAACCCTTTGCCCTTGAACTTCTCAGGGGCGAATTCATCGAGGTCTAACTCTGTGTAGATTTCGTAGACTTCATAGTCGCGGTCTTCAGGTTTCTGCGCATTCGGATTGAAGCCTGCAACTTCATTTTTCTTTTTATCAACCGCCGTTTGAGGGAACTGGACGGGAGCCGCGAGGTCCACATCACGGTAAACCTCTTCGATCTGCATCCGCTTCAGGACCGACTTGCGCATCCTGATACGATGGGTGATACGGCCACAGTTCTGGAGATCGGTGGCCGAGTCCGATACGATTAGATCTTCTGCATCAACGCTCTCTGAAACAGCCTTACGCTTTAGTGGACAGTTAAAAACTTTCTTAAATCCGTCACCACCGAAACCAACATAGAACAACATGCGGTCAGTATCGGCCACATAGTTGGTCCCGGTTAATAGATAATGGTTGAGTCCCTGTTCCAGCGCTTGAGCGAGTTCGTCGCTACTGGCTGCAAGTTGAGGGGGAGGAAGGGTGGGATATGGATTGTCGGGGTCCGCCGCATTGGGCGATGCAAGGACATACCTCGGCACAATCGGTGAGTCATTCCGGACCTTAACCGGACCTGCCGCAGGTAATAGCTCCGCTCGGGCCGTGGCTTGGAATGACACTGTGGCGTCAAGCAGGAGGGGGTGCCGCACCGTGGACATACCCTCCAAGGGGGCAGACGATCCACCAAGGTCGGTACGAGGCTTTTCAAGCTTGAGCCCAAGTAATTCAATACCGAGAGCCCTTGTTTCCATCCACTCATTCCGCGACAATATGTCGCGCTCGACACCAGCCAGAAGTTCCGAAGCAATCTTACCGAGTTCATCCTCGGATATTTCAAGGGCAAGGTTGGCTTCGAAACTGGTATCCCGCTTAACAGTGGTATGAGCACGAATAGCTTCCGGGTTCGTATCAAAAGTCGTGGTTCCATCAGCATTGTCGATGCGAAGCATCCCATGCTCGACGGTTATGTTCACTGTTTCTTCTTTTGACGGACTCTCGACCAGCCGCAGTCTGGGCCGGTCTGGGGTCGGATAGGGGTCCGACAATCCCATGCTATTCGATTTTCGAGCCATATATTAGTTACGACCAGTATAGAGGCTGGGACAAGTTCCGACGATCATATGCCATTTCGTCATCTGATGCCACTCTATACTCTTCCTTACGTAGGGCAAAGCCCATATCTCTCAACCACCTAAGCGCTTGAGAGGTACTGTCTACCAGATCGTCATGGCTACCTTTGGGGAAGATACCGCACTGGCGAATCACCTTATCGGCCCAACTTCTATCCGGCGCATAGACCATTCCGTCCCGGAACAAATGTTCAATCGAGTTCACCCGTGCCCACTTGTCGCCATACTTCTTGGGGTCGACTTGTTCCACCGACAGCCTTCCGGTTCCCCGGAGCAGCCGACTGAGTTCCTGCCCGACTGACTGGCCGCTGCCCTTGGCCTCGATTAACAATCTATCCACAGGGAATGTGGGCCATGTCGCCCCCTCCTGAGGGATACAGGTATCCATCACCTTCTGTAACAAGTCCGTGAATTGGAGCCGCTCCTCCCATGCATAGAGCAACATGATCTTGGGGTGGTCAATCATGGGCTTATTTTCGATAAACAGCTTGTGGCGACCCCTGAGGTCCGGAACCGGTTCTATTAGTTCCGATTCTTCCCGCCATATCCCCCATACCGTGAGGGCCGAGGGATCGTTCTCATCCTTCTCCGTAAAGGCCGGGTCCAAGGAAGCTACGACGAATTCGAATGGCGGAAGCCTTGGCATCTTATCCGTGTCCCAAAGCTGCCAATATTCCTCCTTAATAATGGCACCACCACGAGGAACCGGATACTGCTGATACTGACCAGCCCACGCATACGGACCCTTATCTCGTTCCATATTCACGCAAACTTGATCAGTGAACCGCTCGGGCCATGCTAGTTCTCCGTCCTCTTCTCTGGGGTCCTCCCAGATATTCTCGACCTCTTGAATCTCTCCAGTCTCCGGGTTAGCGAGTTCCTCTGTTCCTAAGACCGTAACACAATGACGGGCAGGATCATGCCGCATCGGTATCATAAGGTGGGTGTAACCCATCTCACGAGAGACGGCGACACCGGATACGTCGTCCTCGTGAAGTCTTTGTTGAATAATAACAATTGCGGATTCTTGGGGGTTATTGAGACGGTCTGGAACGACTTCCGTAAACCACATGTTCGTTGTGTATCGAACCTGTTCCGACTCCATCTCCATTGTGTTGTTGGGGTCGTCAATGATGAACCTGTCGCCGCGTTCACCCACCCCGATACCACTAACGGAGGTAGCGAGCTTCCAACCAGTCTTGTCGTTGGCGAACTTGATTTTGGTAAATTGTTCGTTACTAATGTGGAACCGATTTCCCCACAGCTTTTGATACCGGTCGCTAATGACAATGTTGCGACAACGCATATTATCGCGTTCCGTCAAGTGATTCGAGTAAGAAGCGCAAACATATCTGGTCCACGGCATATTTCGGGGACCCCACTCCCACGCTGGCCAGAACACGTCAGTCATTAACGACTTCGTGAAGCCGGGTGGAACATTGATGAGGAGACGTTTGATATGGCCGTGGGTGACAGCTTCGAGGTGCTCCGCAATGGCTTCTATAGCCCAACCTCTTATAAAGGGGATAGCGGGCTCGACTACGGGCCAAACATACTCGGCAAATTCTATAAGTCTGCTTTCGGCGCGAACCTTCTCCATACGCTTTGCGATTTCGGCGGCAGCCTTAAGGACAATAGTGTGCATATAACCCTCGTAACGAAGAATTGAGAGTAAAATGAAACTAGAACAATTACAACAGCTTGAATCTCAAATGATGGAGGAGGTCGTCAAGCGCAGGAAGCTTGGCGGCTATAGCACAGAGGCAGAGGGTCTTCTGCTGGTCTGTGAGCATCTTTTAAAACTAGAACAACATCTCCGAAACGAAGCCGAGATGGTGGAGGTGATGAGTGCCGTTACCCCTAAAAACAAAAAGGCTAGATCTGCATAACCTCGTATACGAGGAAGAGACCCTACGGACCATTGTGGGCTGGTTGAATCATCCGGACGTTGTTCGGTTTTCCGAGCAACGCCACCGAACCCACAATATCCAAAGCCAAGTTAACTACTTCAATTCTATCGTTCATGGCAATCGCTATGTCGGGATTTATCTCGGCAAGCTTTTGATTGGGACGATGACGGCCACATTCGACAAGCCCAACTCTATTGCCAACATCGGCATCATGCTTGGCGAGAAAAGCCAATGGGGTCATGGCTATGGGCAGGAAGCTTGGTCAAGTTTTTGTGATGAATTATTCCGGGAAGGGGTGCGAAAAATAGAAGCGGGCTGCATGTCCATCAACTATAGGATGATGGGTATCTGCCAGCACTACGGGATGGTCGAAGAAGGCCGCCAAGATAAACACTTTGTTTTTGGCGAGGGGTTCACTGATCTGGTCCATTGGGGAAAGTTTAATGAGCCAAGCTGAAGTCTTTCTAGCAGGAGAAGGAGACCGCTATCATGAACGAAACCGCAATGCAGAACTTAACGCAAGCGTTGTTAACGCCATACTTAGCATTGGCTTCCGGCCAAATGCTATTCTTGAGATTGGCTGTGGAGATGGCCGATACCTTCACGAACTCTATCAATACTATGGAGGACGATGCGTTGGGGTCGATCCTTCCTCGGACGCCATCGCCGAAGGCAAACTCAAATATCCGGAAATTGAACTCATATGCACGGACGCGAAGGGAATAACGGATCGGTCGAGTTTCGACCTTATCGTCTTCGGGTTCTGTCTCTATCTAATGGATAGACAAGATCTGTTCTATCTTGTCTACCAATTCGACTGGCACCTTAAAGACGGTGGTTACCTCGCTATCCACGACTTCGATCCTGAGTATCCTCAGGTCTCGACCTACAAGCACAGGAAGGGAATCTACTCCTACAAGATGGATTACCCTTCTCTGTGGCTGGCTAATCCCGGCTACAGGAAGATTACAAAGGCCAAGACCGGTGAGGGCACTGCTATCACCATCCTCCAAAAACATGGCTGGGGTTCCCTATGCGAGTCCTGATCCTATCCGGTTCCCCAGACCTCATCGAAGATACGGTCGTAGCCAGTGGCTGCGACCCCGTTGTCAGAATGCCTGATCTGGAAGTCTCTGACTGGCCCAAGAACGTCGATTGGGTTATCTCCTTTGGCTATCGCAAGATCGTGCCAGCCGCCGTACTCAAGAAGTTTGAAGGACGAGTCATCAACCTTCATAACTCCTTGTTGCCTTTCAACAAAGGCGCCCATCCGAACTTCTGGTCGTGGTGGGACAAGACCCCCAAGGGCGTCTCGATCCACAAGATGACAGACTCTCTCGACGGCGGACAGGTTCTTTGCCGCCACATTGTGGCCGAGTTCGATTTCAGGCCCACCAAGACATTGAAGTCCACCTATGACGATCTGATGGTGGCCGCCAGCGGTTTATTCAAACGGAACTGGATTCGCATCCTCTCTAACGACATTGTTCCCCCAGCCGCCTACGAACATGTTGGAACCTATCATCGCGTCAAAGATCTCGATCCGTTCTTTCGGTTGCTGCCACGGGGCTGGGATACCGATGTGACCCACGTTGAAGACATGGGCGACCTGTACCGAGGCGTCAATGGCAAAGCCTAGTGTCGGTATTCTCGGAATGGGCAGCATTGGCACGAGGCATGCCAAGAACTTCATGAGCCTTGGGTGCCCTGTACGTGGCTATGATCCAGCGACTCATACTGGCGATTATCGCAATTCGATCCTTGGAGGATCAGATGTTGTTGTCATCGCTACGCCAACAATAAGGCATTACGAAGACATAATTGATTGTTCCAACCACAAGAAGCCTATGCTTGTGGAGAAGCCGATCTGCGAGACAAGTTTCGTCCGTAAGGAACTTATGCCTTACGTCAAGATGGTAGGATATAACCTACGGTTTCATTCCTGCGTTCGAAAGACTCGTGACTGGTTGGGCGCTGGTCTGATTGGCAAGCCATTATGGGCGAGGTTCACCTGTGGCCAATACAACGATAAGCCTGCGTATCTTCGTGATGGCGTACTCCTTAATTGGAGCCATGAACTTGACCTTGCTCTTTATCTTCTTGGAATGGCCCGTGTCATGGGGGCGCATCTGCACCTTAACCCTGAAGATCTGGCTGACGTTCTACTTCGCCATGACAATAATGGCTGTTATAGCACTGTTCATCTCGATTACCTCGCTCGCCCTGAGCGTCGTGGCTTTGTAATCGTCGGGGAACGGGGAACTATAGATTCAGATTTAGTCTCTCGGAGAGCCACCCTGATCGACAACAATGGTGGCGTAGTCCATCAGCACTTCGGTCGGGATACCTTTGACAGCAATTATATTACAGAAGCGGAAGCCTTCTTGGAGCGACTCGATGGCAAAGAGACCATCGGCTGCACCGCTGAGGAAGCCCTTCAGGTGGTAGAAATCGTTGAGGAAGCAAAGGGTTGCCACCGCTATGAATAAGCTAAGGACAATTGCCATTGCCCAAGCCCGTATGGGTTCAACCCGGCTTCCCGGAAAGGTGATGTTTTACCTCAAAGGCAAACCGGTACTGAAGTGGACCTATGATGCCTTGAAAAGGGCACAGGGTGTTGACGAAGTTGTGATAGCCACGTCGACACTTCCGGCCGACGATGTGATTGCAAAGTTCTGTGCAGTGAGTAACATGAACTGCTACCGGGGTTCTGAGAGCGACGTCTTAGAGCGCTATTACCAATGTGCCTTAGCCTATGGGGCACAGATCGTCCTGCGGTTGACTTGCGACTGCCCATTTTTGGATAGCAACGTGGTGTCGGAAGTGATCCGACTCCGTGATGCTAAGGATGTTGCGTATGCCTCTAATATTGACCCTCCCACTTATCCTGATGGCTTGGACGTTGAGTGCTTCACTTTCGATTCTCTCTTTGCTGCATATAAAGAGGCTGTTCGTCCTTCTGACCGTGATTGCGTTACTCAATTCATTACTCGCAATCGTGACCGGTTCCCTGCTGCAAATCTTACCTGTCCCCTCCCCGGCCTACAGAATGAACGCTGGGTCCTCGATACAAGAGAGGACCTCGACTTTTGCGGAAACGTCGCCGAAGTCCTTGAGAGCGATCCCTCATATGATGGGCAGCCAACCTATCTCAAGATATTAAAGGTCCTTGATATCTTTCCCAATTTCCGCGACCTTAACAAGGCGGGAATTAGGAATGAACGGTTCTTTGACGCCATCCACACCGAAGCGCTCCCTGATCGGTCGTTTAAACGGTCTCAAGACTGGTTTAAGACTGCGACTCGACGTATCCCGATTGGCGCTCAAACTTTTAGCAAGAGCTACCTTCAGTTCCCTCCGGGGAATAGTCCGCTATACCTTACGCACGGTGATGGCGCTCGTGTGTTCGATCTTGACGGTAATGATTACGTTGATCTGGTTAACGCCATTCTGCCTGTTGTCCTTGGCTATCGTGATCCTGATGTGGATCAGGCCGTCCGCGACCAGCTAGACAACGGCATCAGCTTCAGCCTTTCCTCCAAGCTGGAATATGAACTGGCCGAGAACCTCTGCCAGATCATTCCCTCTGCCGAGATGGTCAAGTTCGGCAAGGGCGGCACTGACGTCACCACCGCAGCAATCCGGGCAGCAAGAGCCTATACCAAACGTCAGGACGTGGTTCTGACCGGTTATCATGGCTGGGCCGATTGGTCCATGTGTACGACCGACCGGAACCGTGGCATCCCCAAAGGGATCGGATCTTATAGCATGCGGCTGCCTTACGGCGATGCCGAGCGGATGCATGACTATCTCCTTGAAAACCATAGGACTATTGCTGCTGTTATCTGTGAACCGGAGGGTGACGCCGAGTACCTACGTTATTTACGTACCATCTGTTCCAAGTATGGAATCGTTCTAATCTTTGACGAGGTGATTACCGGGTTCCGCTGGGCTATGGGCGGGGCTCAGAAATTTTATAACGTAACTCCCGATCTTTCCACATTTGGAAAGGCCATGGCGAATGGGATGCCCCTCAGCGCTGTGGTGGGAAGAGAAGAGGTGATGAAGGTTTTTGCGCCGCCGGAGAACATTTTTTATTCCGGAACCATGTTCGGGGAAACCCTTTCTCTGGCGGCCTCCCTTGCGACCATCAAGAAGATGCAGCGGGAGAATGTGATCCAGCACCTCTGGAGGGTAGGGGCCGAGATTGACCTCCACCTCCAGAACCTGAGGGATAAGTACGGCCTCAATGAAGTTGTGAATATCAGTTCAGAGTTTCCAAAAAAGATTGTGACATTCAACGACATAGGTAACACGACCTCCAACCAGCTTCGCACCCTATTCATGCAATGCATGATCCAGAATGGGGTGCTGATTATCGGGTCCAACAACGTGTCATGGTCGATCCGTGAACCACAGTTGAAGCGCATTTTCTCCGCATATGAGGAGACGTTTTCCACAATTAAATGCGCCATTGATAATGACAGTGTGAAGGATCTGATAGATGAAGAGTGCGCTATCGTGAGTCCGTTGCGGAAGGTTTATTAAGAGGCAATATGAAATCGGTACTAATAACGGGCGGCTCAGGCAGCTTTGGGCAGGCATTCACACGGCACTTACTAACCACAGATGCCGAACGCATTGTGATTTACAGCAGAGGCGAACATGCCCAAGAGCAGATGGCCCGCAGTTTTGGGAATGGTCGTGTCCGTTATTTTATTGGCGACGTTAGGGACAAAGATCGCCTTTCTATGGCTATGCGGGGTATTGACACTGTGGTTCATGCTGCGGCGTTAAAAGTCGTCCCTATCGCCGAATACAACCCAACAGAATGTGTCTCCACTAATATAGGCGGGGCCGAAAATGTGGTTCTCGCAGCCATCACTATCGGCGTTAAAAAAGTCATAGCGCTCTCCACCGACAAGGCTGTTAATCCGATCAATCTCTACGGCGCCACGAAACTCTGTGCCGAAAAAATATTCATTGCTGCGAATAACTTGGCGGCTGGTAAGACTTTGTTCAGCGTCGTCCGCTATGGCAATGTGGTTGGGAGTCAAGGTTCCGTCCTTCCTCTCTTCAAGACGATTGCAGCCGAAGGTGGCTCGTTACCGATTACGGATACCAGAATGACCAGATTCTGGATCAAAATGGAAGAGGCTATCGCCCTCGTTAACCTTGCTCACGGAAAAATGAGTGGAAGAGAGATATTTGTTCCCAAGATTCCGTCGATGAATATTGTAGACTTGGCCGAATCAATCACGCCGCGTTGGCACACATCCGGAATTCGTCCGGGTGAAAAGCTTCACGAAGTCCTGATTAGCGAGGATGAGCGCCCCTATACCGTGGATCGCGGGGGTTATTTCACCATCTGCCCGACCGGCCGAGCGTCCAGAGGAGGTGCCGCCTACGCTTCCAACACCAATGACCAGTTCCTAACCCGCCAACAATTGAAGGCCATGGTTGATGCCTAAGAAAAGCCCAACGGAACTCATCAAGCATATCACCAAGGCCCGAGCAAGGAATAACGTCCTATGGATGCAGCTACTAAAATTAGCGGTGGAGACGTCGCCAAGAAAGGCAAAATACATTCTGGCCAAGATCAATTGGAACGACCGGCAAATAAGCGGGTGGCTGAAAAGGCTGTAAGGCTCGGACCCCTACCCAGATACTACACCATCGGCAAGATTGAAAAGCGCCATTCCTACAACGCCTTGAAGAACTCCTTGTCCGGCTATATCGGCGGGAACAGGAAGGCTGGCTATTGGTGTGAACGGCTCAGCGCCGAATGGTCGGCTGCTTTCAACATCCGCTATTCCATTCCCTGCAATTCCGCGACCTCAGGGCTTCTGGCGGCCTGCATGGCAGCCGGAATCAAGGCTGGCGATGAGGTCTGGGTCTCAGATTATACCATGTCGGCGTCGGCGACCTGTGCCCTGATCTTGGGAGCTAAGGTCACGCTTCTCGACGTTGATGACCACTTCTGCCTGCTATGGCACCAAGCTGGGGGCTCGCCTGTGCCCAATCAGTGGCCCAAGGCTATCATCGTGACTAATCTGTTCGGCTGCCCGGCAGATCTCCATTACCTGAGGAAGCTTTGTGATATCAACCACATCATCCTCATCGAAGATAATGCGCAGGCACCATTTGCGACCCTCAATGGTAAATATACGGGTACCATCGGGCACATCGGTGTATTTAGTCTTAATGTTCATAAGCATCTCCAGACCGGCGAGGGTGGGGTCATCGTCACCGACGACCCTCAACTCGCTCACAAGATTGATTGTGCCATCAATCACGGAGAATTGATGGGCAGCGACCCGCATCTGGGGCTCAATCTACGAATGACGGAACCAATCGCGGGCATTGCGTGTGCCCAACTTCAGCGTGGTCATCAGCTTGTGCAGGGCCGGATTCGCCTTGCGGAGGAGATCACGTCGATGTTTGAACACATTGATTGCATTCATACGCCACGACTTCGCCCGGATAGTCAACACGTCTACTATATGTGGGCTGGTCAAATTCTCGGGAGCGATGCGGGGATTCGGCGCAAGCGCTTTATCGAAGCGGTGCAGGCGCGTGGTGTGCCGTTTCGGGAGGGGTATTCCCGGCCGTTGCATCGGATTCTGGGGATCGGTCACGATAGTTCCTTTCCAAATACCGTTTACCTTGAGGACCGCAGCCTGTTCACATTCGAGATATGCGCCTACGATCCCAAGACCCAGCATCTAGCTGCAATGCGGCAGATCATTGATGATGAATCGAAAAGATTGTGACCATGAGGATAGCCGACAGGGACATTGACAACTTTTTGAAGCCCTACGTCATTTGTGAGTGTAGTTGTAATCACGACGGCGACCTCGCCACGGCTTTGGCATTGATTGAGGCCGCGAAATGGGCTGGCGCGGATGCCGTCAAGTTCCAAGCCTATACGCCGGATACGATCACGCTGGATTGTAATAAGCCCGACTTCATTATTCAGGATGGGCTGTGGAAGGGGAGAACCCTTTATGAACTCTACAAAAAGACGTACACGCCGTTCGAATGGTTCCCGAAGATCTTCAAGCAGGCCAAGAAAGTCGGAATTACTGCCTTCGCTTCTGTATTCGACCTATCATCCGTTGACATGCTTGACCGACTTGGTTGCCCCGCTTTCAAAATCGCATCCATGGAAATCACGGATACTCCTCTTATTGCTTACGCAACTCGAAGAGGAAAACCCACAATCATTTCAACGGGCATGGCAAGTCGTGAAGAAATCCGTTCAGCTTATGAGGCGTGTGGAGGAAAACCTGTAGCCTTCCTGCATTGCACCTCTGAGTATCCTCAGACGGTGGAATGGTCCTCGCTTCAAAGTATCGTGAAGCTCAGGGAATTGTTACCCGGTGTTCCCATCGGGGTGTCGGATCATACGCCCGGTAATCTGGTAGTTCCGGTCGGTGGAACCGCTATGGGGGTGGCCATTATCGAGAAGCACATGAAGCCGGAGGGCCTGTCGGATACCGAGGACAAGGAGTTCAGCCTCGATCCTGAATCCTTCAAGAGCATGGTCAAGCTGGTTCAGATGACCCATGAGGCGCTTCAGATCAGGGAACAATTGTCCAATCCAACCCGACAATTGAGGCGTTCGCTCTATGCGGTCGCTGATATCGAGAAGGGCGAGACCTTTACTGAGGCTAATGTGAGAAGCATCCGGCCCGGCTTTGGCCTCGCACCCAAGCATCTGCCCCGCCTGCTGGGAAAGAAAGCCAGCCACAATTACCGCAGAGGAGACCGGATCACATGAGTATTGTCAATGATTTCAAAGCCATCAACGACAATGTTAAGAAGTTGAATGAGCAAGAACCAGAGTTGATGAACGGATATGATAGAACGAATTATTCACCGCCGATCAACCTGCCGCCAAGCCACGGGGCACCGGATGGATCTTTACATTGTTCGGCTGGAAAGGATGGGCTGAATGTTTGGTGGGTCGCCGACTCGAATGTTCTAGGCGGATGGCGATTGGCGACCGAAAAAGAACTCGGAATCTCTCCCACCCATCCGGCAGTCCAAGGCCAGATCATCATCGACCCCGGTCATAACCACCAAAACCCGAATGCCCAACAAGCCAATGCTGCCCAGCAGGCCATCCTTGGAACTGATGTAGGAGGTAGATTGGGCTTCAGGATCCCACCGGGATATACACGTTATTGGGTCGTGAAAAGCAATCGACTTTGGCGGAAGGTTGGGGTGTGAAGCATCATCCCAAGCCGAGGTATGATGCCTCATGGGATGAGGATCACGAATGCTGGGTGGTGCCGTGGACTTGTCTGGTGGGGTGCAAGTGCTGGATGAGGGTATCCGGCCCCCAGAAGGGGAGCTGCATTCATGGCGGCCCCTACATGGGCTATACGCCGTGTGGGAAGTGCTGTGAGCCTGACCGAACAACTAATTAGAGTGGAGATCTATGTGGCTCTCGCATTTGTGATCGCATTCCTGACGGTCCTTTACGATATCTTCAACTCATGAAGATGGAACAACTCAGTTGTGCGACCTGCCGGTTCTGCCACGAATTGGACTCAGAATCGTTCATATGTCGCCGTTATCCACCGAGGATCTATGAGTTCCAAGGCAAGGTTTTGACACTTTATCCACCCATTAACGATATCAGGACATGGTGGTGTGGGGAGCATAAGACTAATTTCAAGAGCGGAGCCAACTGATGCAGAATACGAAGCAGGCCATTAAAGACGTCCTTTTCGTCCTTAGCGACAGGACCAAGGCAATGGATGCAAGGAACTATCCAGACTGGTTCCAAAAGGCCGTAGACGAGGGGGGCTACGCTAAATCGTGGACCATACTCCTGCAAGCCTGCCTCGAAGAGATCAAGATGCATCAAGATCTCAATGGACGGCTTTACAAGCAACTCTATCCCTCGGGCTAACCATGAGCGAGATGCTTAAGCGAGTGGCGATAGCGATTGCTGCTAGTCGTGGGTCTGGTTCATGGAAGGCATACGAGATAGAGGCGCTCGCCGCTGTTGCGGCCCTACGGAACCCGACCCGAGAGGTGAAGCTAGCCGCGAACAAGGTTCCCATCAAACGCAGCCTCTTGAGTGAGGATGAAACCTATTATGTGACCGGATATGAGGCCGAAGATATCTGGCATGCCATGATTGATGGGATAATTGATGAGATACTCAAATGACACTGTTCTTTATTGGCCTCTATTTCGGGATCGGGATGGGTTCCGTAACCGTCATCTGTATCGACATTCCGAGCCCTTCCTTCTGGAAGGTATTATTGTCCATGATGTTCTGGCCGATGTTCTTTTTCCTGCCTGATCCAGAGTGAGTAAGTATGATTGACATATATGATTCAGAGTTCGATGAGAAGATCCGCATCACTCAGAAGAAGGATTGGATCTACGTCCATTATTCAAAGCGGGTGGGGGGTGGCTTCATCAAGATGAAGCGAGACCTCTGGCGTCAGGTCGCCCACACTGTGATAGGCATCACAGATAAGGATTGGCCCATAATCGGAGAAAGAAAGAAATCAGCCCCGGTTAGTGAGGGATCTCTGCGATGATCTGGCTTTATCATCACTACAGCGGGGGCCATTTCGTTTGCTATGGCGATATCAGAACACCGTCATGGTCGCGCTGGCTTATTCCGGGGACTGATACCTGATTTACAACCTATGAGTTGTATAAACCCCGTGTTTGGGGACACTTTAGCCCATCACTACAACCGGCAGTAGGTAAAGATGAGTAACGATAACACCATTACGATCACGGAACTGTTGATGAAGACGGCTACGATCTTCGGTAAGATCGACCACATACAGGACAACAAGGGAACAAAACTGTTCCGGGGGGCCTCTGTTGAACATCTGTTGAACGAGGCCATTCATGAGATCGAGAGCTATCGGAGCATTATCAAGTCCTTCTCGGATGCTGCTAAGATATTGGATAATCAAAGGAAACTGCCGACATGACAGGCAAAGAGATCGAATCATTGGGTGAGTTGGTCGAGAGATCCAAGTCCATTACCCTGACAATGCCGAGTGGTCAGACGGTGACGATGGGACCAGATAGACAGAAGCTGGTCGTCAACGCCCTCTATCTGGCAGCCTACGCCCAATACAAGGTGGATAACGATGAGCGAACAGTTCAATGACAAACACCTATTGTGGTGGGTGATCAAGGCCATAGCCCACCACCCACTGGATGTATCCTTCGCAGACCTAAAGGATGACGAACTATGGATAGACATAGAAGCGCCTGATTGGGTCATGCCCGCCATATTTGAAAAGATCAAGATCATGGAGGACGAAGGTGGACTTGATTGACCGACTCGAACAGATGGCCTCTTGGATTGACACAGGAGTCACTCCAGAGGGTTTTAGTGAAGATGAGTATCTCCCTAGCCTAGATATCACAAGTCTCCTCAGAGAGGCTGCAAACGAGATTAAGAGGCTACGTGAAGAATTAAGGGTGGATGGGGGGTTCTATTCCTGATGAAGACTTGTTCCCGCTGTAAGGAACCTAAATCGCTGAAGGAGTTCCATCGACATTCGATTTATGGAACTCAATCCTATTGCAAGCCATGCGATAACAAAAAGAAGAACGAATTTAACGCAAAGAACCCGGAAAAGAGGTTCCGAGTAAAGCGACGGAACTGGCTCAAGGACAAGTACGGCATAACGCCGGAAGAACACAAAGGTCTCCTTGAGGCTCAGGGATTCAAATGCGCCATATGCAAAAGCGACAATCCGAGGCGAAAGTCTAATTGGCTTGTGGACCATTGCCATAAGACTGGCCGTATACGCGGTTTATTGTGCCACCACTGTAATCTGGCCCTTGGACATGTAGGCGATTCAACGGCCATCCTAACAGCAATGATTCAATACATAGAACAAAACAAGAACATTGCCTAGAATTTTTGTTCAGAACTTTCTGAGAACATTCCTTAAAATTTTGGTTTGCAATTCACGGGACAGGGAAAATTTTAGGAACCGCCCCCACCCGCCCGTGGAAGGTTGGGCGGGCGTAGGACCGGACCCAGTCGGGCGCGGGCGAAAAGTTAAATCCCATCAGGGGCTTATGGAAATATTCCATAATGGACGTTATGCGAATTGTGTTCTGAGTTCAGTTGTTCGTTGAAACGAACATCAAGTGACCCAGCCCCACCCACCCCCGGGGGCAGGGGGACAGGGGATATATCATATCCCATACCCCACAGCTTACCCCACAGTATGCGCCCATGTCCGCATGGATGATATCATCTCAATGATATCATTGGAACAGATAGTGAACATTATGGGAATGAATGATGAACATTGCCTCGTGCCAGCCTGTGTACGCGGGCGCGTCTTATAACAACAACCCCAGCTTACGAGCAAAGACCAGTGGGTCTTTCGCCCCTTTGCGAGAATTGCAAAGCTCACAAGTGAGTTGCAGATTGTGACGGGCATTGCTGCCGCCTAATGCCAAAGGCATGATGTGATCAACATGATACCGTTGGTTCAAATCAACCCGACAATAGGCGCATTTGCCTAGTTGCAGGCGGAATATGTCCGCTATGTCAGTGTCCGTATGAGCCCCGTTGCTGCCCTTTAACCGGGCTTTACGCTTGCGATTACGGGCTATGGCCGCAGGTTTATTGCGCTCATAGGCCAGCCTGTTTAGCCGACGCTGCTTCTCTCTATTGGAGATAAGCCAAGCCCGATTCCATGCCGGTTTGTTGGGATGACTACGATGCCGATCTCGAATGCACTCTGTGCATCCCTTGGAAATATACCGTTCAGCAATATGGCCATTGGAGCAGGGCTTTCCGGTAAAATACCGGACCAAACCCAACGCTTTGGCCTCAGATCGCCTGATCACGCGCATCTAAATCACTTCCTCAATGAAGACTCTTTCTTTCGAAAGCCCCTCATTTATGAGGGCTTTCTCAAGAAAGAAGTCCTCATCAGCAACCCGGCAACGAAAGGACCGCCGAACATGACCAACACCATCACGATCTCGAAGGAAGACTTCGCTAAGCTCGTTGCCGAAGCTGTTGCGGCTGAATTGGCTGCATCTAAGGGCAAGGCTGTGAAGGCAGCTATTGCTGGCAAGTCGGAGCGTTCGATGAAGAACGAAATCCTCTGTGTCAGAGCCTTCAAGAAGGCTGGCTTTGGTGACGTCAAGCCTCATGTCGATGTCATGACTTACAATCGTTGGGTTGCTGCTGGCCGTAAAGTCAAGCCCGGTGAACATGGCATTCGAGTTAAGAACCTTCGGCTGTTCCACATCAAGCAGACCGAAGCGATCTCGGCCGAGGAAAAGGCGAAGCTGCTTGCCGATCAACAAGCGGCTATCGCCAAGTACGAAGCCAAGAAGGCTGGCGCAATAGCCCTCAATGGTATCGACAAGGGACAGCCGGTTGCGGCTTATCCCGCCTAACGGCAACAAACCAGTGATGGGCGGACTAAACATCCGCCCACTTTACTCCCATCGCATTGATTTTGAAAGGAAAATCATGAGAAACGCTATCGCAATTACGCTGCTAGTTTTTATCGGCTTTGTACTTGGCTACGCCAGCCACCCCAAGCCGTTATTCGCCAGCTATGACGAAGCTGCCCGCTGGTGCGATTTCGAATAGGAGGATTGAGCATGTATCAGGTCATTTTCCAAGTCTACAGCGGCGATAAATGGCTGGACTATTGCCGTGAGCCAAGTCCGCATAAGCAACATCTTAACCCCACAAACCAGTGGGCGAAGGATAATTGCGACGTGCTGGGGCGGAATCACGCCAAGCCATTCCGCTTTATCCTCGAATACTGGAAGGAGGACTAAATGACCATTGTCTTACGCCCATACTATGGCCAATGGGCTATTTACGCTGATGGACAATATGCTGGCTTGATCAAAGGCCAGCCGCAGGAATGTGTTGCAACTTTGCATCGGGTTTATCCCGAAGCGACTCAAATTGCCGTTATGGCCGGGCTTACAGCCCCTCAGTGGGAGAACAGAGCGTGAAGATCATCAATACTTACCACACTTATCCAGACCTTGATGAAGCCGGTGTCGCCTTCCTTACCGTTCTAACCGAAGGCGATATTGGCGATTATGCCGTTTACTCAGGAATCGTCGGTTTCACTTGGGACTATGCAGGCGATTATGAGTTTGAACGCAACATTGCGGCGCAACGAGTCGCTAAAAGTGGCCAGAAAGAGCCATACGAACGCGCCGTGACCTTCTTCCCTTACCTCAAGAGAGAAAGTTATCGCCAATGAAAGACATCGCCATCGGTTTCATCTTGGGAGCAGCCCTGTTTGGGCTGTTCCTTTCATCGCTTGTTATCAAGATAGACCAATTCAACTAGCAAAATCAGGGAGATGTTATGAGCCTAGTCATGGTCCACTACCTGCACCCGAAATGCACCCAAGATCACGTCGGACTGATTCCATATATGCTGGATTCAGCCGATCCAACGCCAGCCAAAGACCAATTCGACCGCAATTATCAGCATGGCGGCGGTTGGCGAAATCAAAAAGGTTTTACTTTGCTGGACGGCAATGTCCTGCAATATGGCGAGGAATATGACCCGGACGATCATGAAACTGATCCGCCGCTGAAACCCATTGCCGAAATCGTGATGCCCGGACGCGAAGAACGCATCTTTGTGTACGATTATGGCTATGTTGCCATAATTCAGCCAGACCAATCTTTTGAAGTCTGCCGAATGGATTAAGGGGAATAAAACATGAACAAAGAACGTCTGTTGAAACTGGCCGATCTGTTAGAAGCCGATGCCAAGAACCCCAAGGGAGTTAAATTCGATCTCTCTGAGTGGGGCGAGGCTGTTGATCCCAAAACGCCCGTTAATTGCGGAACATCCGCTTGTGCGGTTGGACTCGCTTGCATTTCCGGTGCTTTCAAGAAAGAAGGCTTGGGTTATGAGGTAGTGGAAGGCAAAGAATGGGATGATCTAGATAAGCCATCAGCTATTTATACCATAAATCCCACCTACAAAAAAATGTCTGGATGGGATGCCGTCGCAAAATTCTTCGGTATCGGTTACGCCGATGCTGAATATCTATTCAGTTCTTACGAGTACAACAGTATTCCAAAAGGGGCAAAGGGTGAACGTACCGTAGCCAAGCGTATCAGGGAGTTTTGTAAATGACGACCTATAACGTCCACGCCCAAATCGTCCCCGGCAATAAAGCCAGCGACGTTTACTATACCGTAGAAGCCTCCTCAAAGGAAGAGGCTTGGGACAAAGCCAGATCGAATTATAAGAAGTCTGGAATGATCTATCGCGTTGTTTCCTTTGAAGAAAAAGAAAAGTAATACCACAAGAAAAGCAGGTAATACCAAAAGGCTCCCTTCGGGGAGCTTTTTGTCGTTTGTGGGCTAATCCACGCAAAAGGAGCCAATATGACTCAATTCCTAAGCAATGAACGTAGTGAGAACCTGAAGAAGGAACTCATGGAACTTGGTATGCCAGAGAATCTGGCGAATGAGGTATCAACTTATAGTGATGACTTCGACTTTTTGGACGACAAGCTTGCCCGCCACACCAGCGGCTCGCTCAAATGGGCGAGATTAATGGTTGATGCCGTCATTGAGGATAATGCCGAGGAAAGACAGGAGTTCGCAGTCTACATCAAGGCCGAAATGGCGATCCGCTCAGCCTATCGTCAGGAAGCAATGGAACGTGGCATCTTCAAGAACTTCACCCGATGGGCCAAATCCGCTGAAGATGCGATTCCAACGCTCAGGGAACATACCAGACGCATTGAAGCCTATAAGCTCAATCTAACGGACAAGAACCAAGGCACCAATCTGCACTAATAGGCCGACCAACGTCTCTTCTTCCTCCTCTCTTCGAGAGGAAGAAGAGACGTCCTCCAATCACGGAGATTTGATATGGCTAATAGGCAGGGACCGCCATCAGACGAAATCGTTGAATTCATTGCGGAAACAATCGCAGAGATGATGAGCCAAATGAATTGTGATCCGCTTGACCGCATGGTGGATATCACCGAGGATACGCCAGAGACAATCCCACTAACAGCCCGCATCGAGGAACGCTATACCGCCCTCCATGCGGTTTACTATGAACAAACAATAACTGAGAGGGAATGAATGGCAACTTATCGTGTTGTGAATGAACTAGGCCATATTGAGGCCGAGTTTCCAGTGTACTCTATGGCCAAAGCAGAGGCTGATCGCTGTCATACACGCGGACAGCGCTCAGGACATTACCGCGTTGAGGAAGTGAATATAGTCTACCACACCGCTGAAAAGCTTCATTCCGATACATTTGGGAAACTGGGCTATGACAATGTTCGCGGAGAAGTCTATCCAGTAGGAGAAAAGCCACAATGACTGACAGAAAACTGACCGAGATCGAGATTTGGACTGAAACGCTGGAACTCGTTAACTACTTCAAGGAAAGGAACATCCCGCAACGGGAAGCCTGCTGTGTCATGAGTGCCGCACTGGCTGGCATCTTGGCCACTAAATTTATGGAGGAGGACTATCAGACGATGGTTGATAAGTTTGGCGCCATGACGCTTGGTTTCATCAAGGAGGGCAATCAAGCCAATAGGGAACGAAAAATTAAGGAAGGAATGAAGCACTAATGTGGATATGTCTAAACGACGGATTCTATTCAATAGTTCAAGATCATGACAATCCAAACTTGGTTTGGGTGAGATCAAGACATCGTGATCATTTGGCTAAACTATTCCCTTATCGTATTGAAATACAGGAACATGAGGATCGAGATTATCGTTATCGGACCCTAGTCGAGAAAGGTGATGTGGCTGATATTATTTCTCACCGTGTTAACTTAATCAATTACGGCAACTTCAAAGCCTCGGTTAAGGACAAGCAACTGCATGATCTTTATAGCGATTTCTGGACGATGCACCGGCTTTATCAAGAGGAGAACGAATGATAGATAGCGTCACCAACATCATCTACATCAGAGAAGGGGAGCGGTTTGTAGCTCCCCTTGAAGTTTTTCAGGCCATTAACAAGCTTGCCAATAAGAAAGGGCTCAAATCCTACGTTATGGGCAAGCTAGACAATGAAACCATCTCATTCAGGATCATCGAAGATGACGGACAAGTACATTTTGGACGGCCGCGTTCCGTTAAAGTGTAATAACCTAACGGAATGGGCTCGCTGGTTTACGGAGGAAGATCGCCACGTTGCGAATGATTGGATCAATGGCGTTCATGTCAGCACCGTTTTCTTAGGGATAGATCATTCCTTCCCCTGTCACGAAAACCACGGTCGCGGGCCAATCCTATTCGAAACCATGATCTTCGGTGGCGTTCATGACGGTTGGCAGGAACGCTGTTCGACTTGGGAACAGGCCGAGGACATGCACCAGCGAGCCTGCAATGTGGTCCGCAATACCGGATTAATTTACCGTATCAGAGGCTGGATCAGCGATAAAAAGCGCAGCCTCACGCATGCGTTTCGTCTCTTCCGACTCCGGTACTTTTAGGCCGAACATGGCTGCCAAGGTCATAGCGGCCTCTGGGCCAGCTTCCTTGGCGACCACATCCAGAATGCCCTCAATGGAGGTCATATCACCGAATTCGCCCACATGGCCGGTTTCAACCCGTTCACGCAGCAAGCCCACCAGCTTAGCTTGAGCCGTTGCCGCCATTGTGATCTGATCCGCTCGACCCTGTTTCTTTGCAAGATCAACGGCATACTGATAATCCGTCAGGATCTTATCCACAGAAATGTCGGATCGCTTCATTTGCCGCTCCTGAATGCGACTCAATAGTCGCCTAAAATGGGGCTTGCGTAACATCCTCGATGCCAGCACAGAAGCCGATTTCCGAGAGGTATTAGAATACACTTTCAGATAAGCGTCTGTTGCGCTTGGGGATTTCATCAATTCCCGAGCGAAAAGCTCCTGCTTATGGGTCGCTATAGATTCGTGCCACCGAGCCATGATGACAATAACTTTACCACAACACCAACGGAGATCAAATGGAGAACGAAAATGAAACGATTTGGGACGGATAAGTTTCAGGGCTTTTGTGCAGTCCAAGAAGACGGCGCAGGAGCTAAATATATGGAATATTACGACTCTTTTCCTCGCAGAGTTCGTGAACGTATTCGGGAATCACCCGTCAATCTGTGCTGCATGTGCGTCAGTTATGGCGGCTATGAACACGGAATGATGGCCCAAATTGAACGGATGGAACGTGCCGCCCTTCAACAAAATGATTCAGAACCTCGTTGACTTAGGTTTGATCGACGCCAATCGGAAATTGACACGAAAAGGACACGCTTGGACCAAAGACCTGATGCAAGCACTAACAAAAGCGGAGAAGGGGAATGCAGCCAATGGACCTGAGCTTACGGCAATTCGCCGTGCAACTCGCCAAGAGAATAGACGAAACGTGGAACAAAACCGAAACGATGTGCCCGATGTGGATAATCGACGGGTCAAATGGCGTTACCGTCATGGGCACCCCTTGGTCAAACGATCACGAAAAATCGCTAATGGTAAAGGCCGTCAAAGCCTACATGAAGGAGCATGATGCCAAGCGATATGTCCATATCGCAGAGGTCTGGATGCTGGATGACGTGGATAAGGTTCCAGAAAGCATTGCCAGAGGCGGTAAGGTATCATCCCACCCGCAGCGCAAAGAAGCTGTGATCGCAATGGCTGAGGATCGAAGCGGTAAGGCCGTCCACGTTATCCGCAAGATCACCCGCAGAGGCGATGAAGCCACCTTGTCTGAGCCCGAGATCATTGAGTTCGAAAAGTCGATGACTCAGGGTATACTAACACATATGTTGCCCGAATGATCGAGTGGCTTGTTCGCAACCATCCTCTTATGGCGTCAATTGCTTGGTTATTATTCATGCTTTGCTGCATAATGACAACAGTCGCCATAGTAAATTTACTATATTTAAGGAAAAAAGATGGGGAATAGCCGCAGATTGATCCGGTCCATAGATCCACAAGCCGTCAAGAAGGCTTTGTCCTCGATTCTCAAGAGCAAGAAGAGGTCAGAAATATCCCCTGAACTGGACAAGGCCATTTCAGATGAAATCGCCGAGGGAACCCCGGTTATAACTAAAAGTTCTTGAAGGAGGACGAATAACCATCCTCTCTCCACACCCCTCATTTTATGAGGTGTGGAGAGAGGATGAGAAGCTCCCACCGCCAACCAAAGAAGGAGCGACCAATGACCGAACAATTGAAAGTTAGTGCCGCCGACCTCCAGAAGCTTATTGCCGAAGGAGTCGCCGCTGCTATGGCCTCAACCAAGAAGGGGAAGCAGGCTAAGGGCAAAGCCGGTGGCCGGAAAAAGACTGATGAAGAGAAGGCTGCGGCTAGGGTTAAGACCGACGCCGAGGTTCTCAAGGTCTTTACCAAGGCCGGATTCAAGGATGTTGTGCCGAGAGAGACAGTCCGGACTTACAAGAAATGGCTGGAGGCCGGACGAATTGTGAAGAAAGGCGAGAAGAATCATAAGGTTGGTTCTTTTCCGCTGTTCCATATTTCCCAAACTGAGCCGATTGTGGCTCAGCCTCAGCCGCAGCAAGAGACGGCATCAACCGTTCATTAACCGGCGCAACTTACACTCTAAGGCTCCCTTCGGGGAGCCTTTTTGTGTTTGTAAGACCCACCAACGAAAGGAGAATACTTATGGCGTTTCATCCCCAAGCTGAGCAGGTTTGCATAGAAGGCTTCGGCTACGCTGAAACCCTCTGTCAAGCCACGACCGCTAAGGTCCAAGAGATCGTCCCCAAAGACGGAACTCAGATCCTAATGGGAGCCCTTGCCGTAGCTGGCGGTGCTCTCAAGACGCTCTCTGAACTGATCGCTGCCGGAACTGATGGCGATGTTATCACCGGCAAGGCCAATAAGGAAACGGCCCTTGTCGCCGCTCTGTTAGTGGCACGAATCGCTATGCCACACAAGAAAGGGCTGCAAGTCGACTTCAGCCCACGTAACTTCACGGCTGCCGTCAAGGCTGCCGAGAAGATCGCCGGAAAAGACCTCTCCAAGTACCTCAATAAGGGAATGGTCGATTTCTTCGCAAAGGCTGTCGAGCGTGACATGACCCTCGGATATTGGGACTACCTCAAGGATGTCGGTCCCGAGTTCGATAACTTCTCGGGCCAAATCACCAACTTCACCAAGCACTAAAGGAGGATTCATGAACTTTGATGATGCAAGCCGCGTTACCGGCAAAGACGACGAGATTGCCCAAGGCGTTGTTAAGGGCGTCCATAATATCATGATGATGGGCGCCGCTGCTATGAGGGACAACGGCGCTAGAGTTGTCCTCATTGCCGGATGTTCACTTCCGGCCCTCAATACGCTGGCCATGTCTTTCGGCGAACATCAGCCCGGAGATCATGTGCCAGCCAATGAGGAACTCACGACCTTCGGCGCTTTCTATATGATTGCCGCCGTCGAGAATGCTGATACGAATCACCTGTGCGTTGGATTTTCTCCAGAAATCTTGTCCAAGGCGCTCAGGTTGTTCAAAGCACACACTGGCCGCGATTATACCGGAATTTCGCCTAATTTGTTGAGAATGATCGCTGAACAGGAGAAAAAAGCCAATGAAGCGGCTCCTGTTCACCTGAAGAAGTTCCTCCCGAACTAGTATCCCGATTCCTCTTCCTCACTCTCTCTTCTTCGCTTTGCGAAGAGAGAGTGAGGAGAGCGAATAAGTGCCTCCCACCACATAAAGGACGATAAATGACTGATAACTTGAAGGAACGAATAGAGTCTGCCGTTGCAGACCAGAAGAAGGCCGAGCGTGTTAATTGGAACAAGCTCGACATGCCTATTGAGTACCAAGGAAAGGCCATCACCCTTCCCGGTGATCCCGCCAAGATGCCAATCAGAGCAGCGATTGAAGCCCTGAGCCGGAAGCTCGCTGACGAGGAAACCGAGGTGATCGTATATGAGATCATCGATGGCTATCCCCTTGATGCGGCTGTCGCTTTCGTCAAGGCGATGACCAAACTCTATGGCTGGGCGTCACCGGCTGTTGAAGTCGTTCAAGGGATGATGGGTCCTCAGGAGCGACCGCCAGTTTATCGGCCCGTGAAAGTCGGTAAGAATAAGGAAGATGTGATCCAAGTTCCGCTTGGAGCGTTCCGCCTTCCCGGTGTGAGCAACATGATTAAGACCGTGATTGACCACACTGATAAGGGCCTTTGCTTCATTATTCACGCAAAAGTGAAGCAGAAGGAAAAGGCCATTCTGATTGAACTGGCCACCGAAACCCGCCGCATTGTCGAGGAAGAGAGCATTTACCGAGGCAAAGCGATCCGGATTAGGGTGGACGATAACGGCGAACTGGATATCAACAATCCGCCCGAGTTCCTTGATACGGATTCGGTTGGTGAGGAAGATGTTCTGTTCAGCCAAACGATTCGGGATCAGATTCGGGATAACATTCTGGTCCCGATCAAGTTCCCTGAGGCATGCAGGAAGAATAAGGTTCCAAAGAAGAGGACCGTCCTGCTGGAAGGCCCTTATGGCACCGGCAAGTCGCTAACTGCGGCAATGGTGGCGAGGGTCTGTGAAGAAAACGACGTCACTTTCGTTCTGCTTGACCGTGTTCAGGGCCTCAAGGCAGGTTTGGAGTTCGCCAAGAGGTTTGGTCGGGCCGTTTTCTTTGCGGAAGATATTGATCGGGTCGCTATGGACCGTGATGAGCGGATGAACGATCTGATTAATACCATCGACGGTGTGGTATCTAAATCCAGTCAGATCATGACGATCTTGACCACAAACCACGCCGATCAGCTTCATCCGGTCATTTTGAGGCCGGGTCGTCTGGATGCGGTAATCTCACTGAGGGCACCGGATGCGACGACAGTCAGGAAGCTGATTGCCCATTATGCCGGTAAACTGGTTCCGGAAGGGGAGTCGCTGGAGAAGGCCGGAAAGGCGCTGGAAGGACAGATTCCAGCTTCAATCCGGGAGTGCGTGGAACGTGCCAAGTTGGGCATGATCGGTCGCGGTGCCAACAAGTTGTCAGATCACGATTTGTTCATTGCGGCAGAGACGATGAAGAACCATCTGGCCTTACTCAATAAGGACCAGAAGGTTAAGACCACCGCAGAAACCTTGGCCGAATCCCTCCAAAAGGTGGTTCGTGGTGAAGACGATGACGTTGATCTGACTGTCAAACAGCAGGTCGCAGAACTTTATGACCATATAATCAACTAACCCGTAGGCCAATCCCCCCTGCCCACCTACGGGCTAACCCTCCCAGAGCGTGTCCTCAGGCTCTGGGAGGGACTTTTATAGGGTGAGGACACCGAATATGGAGCTTGCGATGCGCTTCCACGGTGGGGGTCTCCTTTCCCTCCGCTATAGGTGGAGCGTAGTCAGCCGGTGCGGGACTCTCGGTAGCAAGAAATGAGTCCCACCAGATTAGGAACGCAAGATGGCAAAGAAGTTTTCAGATATTATCGACAATATGTCAGAGGAAAGACGTCAAAAGATCAAGGAACGGGCCGAATGGCTACTAAAAAATATGGAATCCCATCAGGAGAATGGTGGAAGCATCTCCGATGGACAAAGCGAAGCTTCTGGAAGCGACTCCGCCAACACGCCAAACGAGAGATTAAACGGGAACTCAAGAAAGGAGAAAGACCATGAAAGTCGTTGAATACTCTAAACCTAAACGCGGCCGGGGAGCACCACGAAAAGAGGAAGGTCGAAAGAAATTCACTACGATCTCGATAGAGAGAGATCTATATGATTTTCTTCACGAAAAGGCTAATGAGCTTGAGTCCACTCTTGGGTTTAAGCCCACTTCCTCACAGGTTCTTCGGCATGTAATTCTGAGTAAAGCCGAAGGAGGACAAAGGTGACATGGGACCATAGGGTTATTTTCCACAAAAATGATCCATATGAGCAATGGTATGGTATCCACGAATGCTTCTATGACAATCCGAGAGATGAAATACCGACTTCTTGGACTGAGGAGCCTATTCAAGTTATAAGTGATTCACCAGAAGGCTTGCTTTGGACCCTTGAAAAGATGAGATTGGCCGTCGAAAAGGCTGTGCTTGTTATAGACGGAGAAAAGCTTAAGAAAGCCGAAGGCCGCCCCGACTAGTCGGAACGGCCCTCAACTAGCTTACTGTACCCTTACCTCACCTTAAGAAGAGGCAGCTACCGTAGGAGCCGGAGCAGCGGCAGCAGGCGCAGCAGCAGCGGGAGTGTTGGCGGTAACAGCCGCAGACAGAGCCGCGTTGTTAGCCTCAACAGATGCCGAGAGAGCGTCAATCGCAGCCTGAACGGTCGGGTCGGAAGTGACGTTCTTCAGGTCCGAAATCTGCTGCGACAGGTTGCTCAAAAGAGTCTGAACGGAAGCGATAACCGTGGTCTGAGCCGCCACGTCCGCCTGTAGTTTGGTGAAGTCAGCCATGATTACCCTCAATTGCTGTTGGATTGCGGCTAATTCCGCCTTCAGGAACTCGTCCGGTGAGTGAGTGACATGAAGTTGGAGTTTCATCGCGGACTCGTTATATCACTATATTGTGAAGATTGCGAGACAGCGTAAAATTTATTTACTGTTGCACGGGCACGGTCTGGGCTTAGGGAGCGGAACATGCGCCTTGGCCCTAAGGCCGTGCTTTTTCTTTACGGGCGCGGGATCAGACCTGTTCACGACAGGCGGCACGATCTTAACTGGCGGCGGAACGACCTTGACGTCCTGAGCCCACGACGGAATTGGTGGCGGTAGCGGATGAACCGCTTTCTTGGATAATGACCAAAAGAACCATCCTGCCCCGCCTAGCAGAATGAGAAAAAAGACGATAAGTGCTTTTTTCTTACGTTCCAAGATCATATACACCGAAAGGAAGACCAACGCGACTACGAAGCAAATCGCTCCGATGATCGTCACGTCATGTATGAATATTACTTCCTCTAGCTTGTCCATGTCAATATTTTTTCAGGCTCTAAATAGTAGACTGGCTTTCTACTATCCTTAAAAGATTGTATCTCGTGGGTAACACCATAAGACTTTTCCCACGTATCCAGCATTAACACAATCATGGCGTCTGCCTTGGCCATGATGGCTTCATCAAATTTAATCCAGATGGCATGCGACAAAGGGTCGACGTTGCCGTAGGTCGCCAGCGGATGCGTGTGGGCAATTGGACTATAGACATTGATGCCCATCTGCATCAGCTTGCAGGTCAACCGACAAGCCTCGACAAACGCTAGGTGTATCCCTAGCGGGTATTTGGTGTATGGTGATCCCACATAAACAAGAGGAAATTGCCTTAGTTCGTCAATAATCTTGCTCGTCGTCATATTCAGTATCCCTAAATCTCGTCCGAGCCCCTCCGGTAGCTTTTCCATCCACAAAGGCTTGGAACTGGAGCTTACCGTTTTTGATCCTAAAATTTGTTCTATGAACTAGTCCACAATGACAACACTGGTCCTTAAACCCACGCCAAGGAATTGGTACCCATTCACCATTGGTGACTTGGTAGTATTCCTCTTTTTTCTTTATACTTTTAGAACTTTTCCCCGCCATTGGACCGAATCCTCGGAAAACTTGGTTACGAGTTCAGGCCATAAAAGCCGCCCAGCGTTGAAAGTTAGCACACCAAAGCCAGAAACCCAATTCTTTGGGTTGTCCTCTGTATACTCAAAGGCAGGATGATCGGTATCCGCCATACAGCCGGTATCTACCCCCCATCTAGTACCGCGAAAATCTGTAAATTGACGCACAGCAGCAGAATGAAGATGGCCAGTAATAATAGTACACCCAGCATGCAAAACATTCGCGAAAGTTGCGTTAGCCCCACCTTTGTATCGATGTTTAACCAAAATATCGTTGTTGATTTCGCAACTCCAACACTTTTCCCAGCATGGGTTGAAGTGGTCGCTTAGATGTATCCCCTTGATATTCCTATATTCTCTTGCAACCTGAGCGAGTCTTGTCTCAAATCTAGCGTCGTGGTTGCCCAACGTCCACACCTTACGACTCCCCTTGGGGGCCGCTTGCTCTATTTCATGTAAATGGTATTGAGCCGTCTCAATCTCTTCAATAGGTGAAGGAATGGTTTCCCACTTCAGGGGAGGGTGGCGACTGATCTGGGGGAAATCCAGAACGTCACCATTAAGGATCACCGCTTTTGGCTGTAACTCCTTGACAAACCTCTTAAATGCCCGGAGAGCCACCGATTCTGACCCCGGCCATAGATGTAAGTCGGAACCTATTAAGACGATACCATTCTTAATTTCAATCTTTTGGGCCATTTTCGCCCCTTATGTATTCAAGTATCTTTAATATCGCCTCTTCAGTGTCACCAATCTTTCCTATTGCAAGATTGTGATTATCACACAACAATCCTCTTACCCGGCCGGTATCGTGGCAATGATCTATTCTAAGAACCCCATGCCTTTCATCTTCCGCCCGCTTGTCGCATAGAGCGCACTTACCGCCCTGTTTTTCAAGCAACTCCAAGTACTTATCTTCAGTAATGCCATACTTGGCCTTTAGGCAATATTGCCGACGCCTAGACTTCCATTTCTCGGGGTTTTTTAGGTTATCCTTCCTAACCCACTCCCGCATATACGAATTGCGCCTTTCCCTATTTGCCTTGCGCCATTCGCCATTTCTGACTATTTCAGAATCTCGATTTTTCCAATAGAACTTTTTGGCACTAACCTTATGAGATTCGCTACTCAAGAAAGAGCCCCCGGAATGAAGCACCTAATTGAGGTGCCGTTATATCCTTTGATAGGCCAAACAAGAGCCGGTCCATAGAGATTAGGTTGATCCACAACAGCATCGTCAGGTACATCAATCCATTCCCCATCGAGTTTGACCTTGTAGTGACCGTTATCAGAGGTCCAGTCCGGGTCTGAGAGTACGGTGGCATCACTGCCTGAGCAGCAGACCCCCTTCTTGGAATAAAGCCCCTTCATCCATTCTGTGGCTGCTGGATTGCCGTTTGGATCGTGAGCTTTGGCTGGCGCCACAAGAAACCAGCCAAGAACAAAACCGATTAGAAATGCCAGTAAGTAAGTACGCCAAGGTTCATTAATCATGCATTTAGTGCCTTGAGAGTAAATACAATACATATCCTAGTATGCCTGTGACAAGGAAGCCTGTTGCGGCCATTAATCCACGGCTTTTTACGATTTCCATGCTTTCTCGCCAGCCTCTGAGGTGGGCGAAGTCCTTTTGGAGCTTGACAAGCTCGTCAGGATTGAGGGCGTTGATGCCGAGGACGAGGAAAATCCGGTTGACGACCTGTTCGGCCACCTCTTTGGCCACATCCTCCGTGGTTGGCGGGTTAGTTTCGGCCATTGTCGCCCCTATTTGCTAAAGATCTTGCTCACCCGCTCAACCGCTGTGGCACCAAAGTATGATATCACAATCGTCTGGCAGACATACCATAGATTGGGGTCAATGGCGTCGGTCGTCCCTAGACCTAGACATTTGTCCCAAATTATGACTTTGAAGATGAACACGATGAACGGCAGGGCGAATAATGGCCGGATGATAGCTGTGTACCAATGCCCCTGTTCGGCGATTAAAAGCTGAGTAGCCTGCGCTCTGGCGGCGATTTCAGCCTGAATCTCGGCCTCTAGCAGTTCGAGGGCCTTCTGGTCGGTGCTATCTTGGAGCTTAAGACGGGCCTTATAGGCGTCGAGGGCCGACTGGAGAAGTGGCCCCGTGAGGAAGCTTAGGAGCCAAGTCCACATTTAGTGCTGGCCCCACCCCAAGATGCTTCGCAATCTTGCGATAAAGACCACCACTGAGATGCCAATCATGATCCAGCCGAGGATCTGAGGATAGGTACTCAAGGCTTCCCTCAGTTCAGCCTTGAAGTTATCGTCCCCTACGATAAGGCCAAGCGTATCAATAAATTGCAACACAATGCCAATCGCCGCGACGACGTAGGATACCGCCACGGTGCAGGAATGTAGGCAGAAGGCTTTGACCCTCGCCCACATGGGGCATTACAGCTTGGCTTTGAGAGCCGCAAGCTTGGCTTCTAGGGAGGCAACAGCAGCTTCATTGGTCGTCCAGAAGCTCTGCATCCAATCCTTACCCACCCAAACCAATGCGCCCCCGCCGATAAATCCGCAGATAGCACCAAATAACCACATGCTAGTTCCTCTTGAATAGTGACATGAAGGCTTGGAATAGCTTGCCCAAGCCACTCACGGCAGGTTGCGCTGCTGGGTTGATAGGTACCACATTCGACGCCACAATAACAGAGGGAGACTCTGGAGCCTTGGGCAATGGAATAGCCACGTTCAGGGCTTTCCATTTCGCCAACCATTGTTGACGCTCAGAATACCCGATTAGTCCTCCGTTGAGCCGGAGCGTGACTTGATGGATATCGTCCGAGAGCGCCGGTAATAGACAACCGCATAGGACGAAATCGGCTGCCCCACATTCCATGAAGTTAGCAGGGAGGTTAACCAATTCCGGATGATTGATGAGATCAAGTCCCACCTTTGCGCCAAGTTTTGCATAGCCTTCCTTTCCTGTTACCTGAGTAGCGCCCCGACCTCGGAAGTTGTAGCCATCATCTGTACCGATGGCGTTGCCCATTCGGCCGTTATACACCTTGTTCCCGAGGGCTCGTGGATTATGGGCGTAGGGCAGGGCCTCGCTGATGGATCGGAAGCGAGTCGGCCACACCTCTGTCATACGGGCAGCGGTGTAGTTAAGGTTCTCCTCAACATCCAGCCCTGCACCGCACTCATGACTAATCTGCGCCATGAATTGATTCATGGCTGTCTTGGTGTTGATGCCGTAAGTTTCGAAGACCCGAGAAGCCGTATCAACCATAGCCCGGCGAAGGCCCGGAATCTTAACATCCCCATTCGGCCACAGGCGGAATAGGGCATCCTCAAAGCTAGTCATGGCGCCCCGCCCCTAGTCCCAACGGGGTTTAACTATACTCCCGTTGAACTTTCGATATCCCATCTTTTTCTTTTTAGCACTTATACCGAGGTGAGTCTTCCTCTTTTTTGCCACGATTGATTTTTCTTTGACGTCCTCTTTAGTCTTTAGATCGTGTACGTTCTTAAGTACAGGAGCCAGATTAGACTCACAGTGTTCCCCACCATTAACAAGAGCAACAATATGATCGCAATCCCAGCGTTCACCAGCCCTAATTTTACGGCCAGAACGATAGCAAGTCCCGTTATACTTATCGAATACACGTAGCCGAACACGAGGAGGGATAGGGCTATCATGAGTCTTTCCCCGCCATTCCTTGGTAGACCTCACCGCTGTATCTTCCACGATTGAGGATTACCGGGGAATAGGCCATCATCGAATGGAACCACGTCCGGCCTGCTGAGGATCTTCTGGGCGTCCTCCTGAGAGACAGGGCCTCCCGGTATCACATAGAATTCCTTGCCGGAGGAGCAATGCATTAGCATCAGACGGGCACCCTTGACGGAAAGCTTATCCATAGCCCTGTCATAGGTCGAACGTCTCATTGGCCAAAGATCCCTAAATCGGGGTGGAAACTCATGGGCAACATACCCTTTCGGCCACAGACTGGTTCATTGCGAACCTTGCAGACGGTTATCTGGGACTCGTTTGATCCTTCGATTCTGGCAACACAGACGCCCCAGTCGG